>Ga0206128_1000005_pt1 | contig 363298 bp, 362 predicted proteins | sample Helgoland_Spring_7_FD_148601 | JGI IMG/M metagenome (GOLD analysis project Ga0206128, IMG submission 148601) | Pelagic subsurface seawater microbial communities from Kabeltonne, Helgoland, North Sea - Helgoland_Spring_Bloom_20160426_1 | ecosystem: Environmental > Aquatic > Marine > Epipelagic ... | reverse complement strand
AGCAGTGGGGCAGCAGTGGGGCAGCAGTGGGCAGCAGGCACGGCAGCAGCAGTGGGGCAGGCACGGCAGCAGCAGTGGGGCAGGCACGGCAGCAGCAGTGGGGCAGGCACGGCAGCAGGCACGGCAGCAGGCACGGCAGCAGCAGTGGGGCAGCACTGGGGCAGGTACGGGTGATATTTTTTCATTGTTGGGTGCCATGTCCTGTGTCCTGTGTCCTGTGCCCTGTGTCCTGTGTGTCCTGTGTCCTGTGTATCCTGTGTCCTGTGTGTCCTGTGTCCTGTGTGTCCTGTGCCCTGTGTGTCCTGTGTCCTGTGCCCGAACGCAGATACCGGTGACAAAAAACAACGGTAACGCAGATACCGGTGACAAAACGAGATACCGGTGACAAAAAACAACGGTAACTCAGATACCGGTGACAAAACGAGATACCGGTGACAAAAGAAATGGGGAGAATTGCCTAACACAGATACCGGTGACATACGAAAAAAATTGATTTCTCTTTTGTCACAGTTGAGAGTGATACCATCATGGACTCACCTATGACTACTCCTTCCGCTTCTCCCAAGACCCAGATTGTGCAGCAATCTTCTGCTTCTCCCAACACCAAGATCGCCGCGCTCCAGCAGCAACACGATGCGCTTCAATCTACTGTCGAGTTGCTCACCAAGCAAATGACTGCATTGAATCTCGAACCAACGAGAGTCGAAGTCGAAGCCGAGAAGCCCGCTGAGAAGCCCGCTGAGAAGCCCGCTGGCAAGAAAGCTAAGGCTACGCCTGCATTTGCTCTTCCATGGACTGGTACTCCCATCGCTGGCTGCTGTCAAGGCATCCGCTCGAACTACGATACCTTCACTCAATGCCACCAAGCTTGTGTTAAGGATGGCGACTACTGCAAAACTTGCACCAAGAATTGCGGCGAACTTGGTATCCCAAAAGAGGGCAATGTCGACACTCGTTCTGAAATCACCAAGAAAATCAAAGGCTATATTCATTACATGAACGCCAAGAAGCTTTCTAAGCAAGATGTCATCGAAGAAGCTGCCAAGTTTGACATCACTCTTGCTGACGAAATCTTCGAAAAGCCCGCATCTGGTGCCAAAGGACGTCCCAAGAAATCTACCGCTGTCAACGATTCGGATGAAGACGCACAGCTCCCACAGATTCAAATCCTCGGCCTTCTCGATACCGAACCGACCAGTCCCACGTCACCCTAATCGACTATATAATAAAAAATGTGCCCCCGACATTTTTTATTTGTGCCACCATTATAACTCTGATACCGATCCGCACGGAGTCATGGCGGAGTGATGGCTTCTCTCTATTCCTTATAGTTTGTACAAACTATTTCATCTACTACATCAATACTATATTATCAATACTACATCATCTTCTTTTATTTATCTTTTTTCTTACTTATAGAGAGAATGTTGGTACAACCATTATCATCTTCAATACTACATCTACAATACTACATCTTCAATACTACATCTTCAATACTATATCATCTTCTTTTTCTTACTTATAGAGAGAATGTTGGTACATACTATATCAGATACCGGTAACATTATTATTCTATTTGGCTGTCCTATTTATGCCGCCTTAAATGTGTGGGATGGGAGGAGTCGGGGAGTGATGGAGGAGTCGGCCGGAGTGATGGCGGAGTCATGACTTCTCTCTTAGAATGTTGTTACAAACATTATAACAACATACTATACCATCTATATCATCTACTATATCATCTTCATTTTATTTATCTTTTTTCTTACTTATAGAGAGAATGTTGGTACAACCATTATAACTATATCATCTACTATATCATCTACTATATCATCTACTATATCATCTACTATATCATCTTCAATATTTCATTATCTTTTTTCTTACTTATAGAGAGAATATTAACTCAGATACCGGTGACAAAACGAGATACCGGTCACAATATTATACCGGTGACATGGCTGTCCTATTTGCCGGAGTGGTGGCGGAGTGGTGGATATTCTCTCTATTACTTAGAATATTGCTACAAACTATATCATCTATATCATATCATCTATATCAACTATACCATCTATATCAACTATATCAACTTCTTTTTCTTACTTATAGAGAGAATATTGCTACAAACTATATCTACTATATCATCTACTATATCATCTATATCATATCATCTACTATATCAACTTCTTTTTCTTACTTATAGAGAGAATATTAACTCAGATACCGGTCACATTCCTAGATACCGGTCACAATATTATACCGGTGACATGGCGGTCCTATTTGGCTGTCCTATTTGCCGGAGTGGTGGCGGAGTGGTGGATATTCTCTCTATTACTTAGAATATTGCTACAAACTATATCATCTATATCATCAACTATATCATCTATATCAACTATACCAACTATATCAACTTCTTTTTCTTACTTATAGAGAGAATATTGCTACAAACTATATCAACTATATCATCTATATCATCTACTATATCATCTACTATATCATATCATATCATCAACTATATCAACTTCTTTTTCTTACTTATAGAGAGAATATTAACTCAGATACCGGTGACAAAACGAGATACCGGTCACAATATTATACCGGTGACATGGCGGTCCTATTTGCCGGAGTGGTGGCGGAGTGGTGGATATTCTCTCTATTACTTTGAATATTGCTACAAACTATATCAACTATATCAACTTCTTTTTCTTACTTATAGAGAGAATATTGCTACAAACTATATCATATCAACTATATCATCTACTATATCATCTATATCATATCATCAACTATATCAACTTCTTTTTCTTACTTATAGAGAGAATATTAACTCAGATACCGGTGACAAAACGAGATACCGGTCACAATATTATACCGGTGACATGGCGGTCCTATTTGGCGGATTTTTTTGGCTGTCTCTCGCCCGGAGTGATGGCGGAGTGCGGAGTGATGGCGGAGTGTGGAGTGATGTCGGAGTGTGGAGTGATGTCGGAGTGTGGAGTGGTGACGGAGTCGTCGTAATCCAACAATCGCGCCTCTATCAATTCTATATATGTATCTATTCCGCAACAAAAATATGTATCATCACTATATGTTCTCTTCAATGACCGGATTCCATTTAATGCACCTCTCACCTCCACTCCTAGTGTTTCACATATACTTCGCTCCCCTGCACTCTCACCACTTCCCAATCTACATAACTCCTCTATCCCTCCCCCTATTACCTCTCGAATAAATTCCTCCGTCTTTTGTCTATTATCTACACTCCAATATCGTCTCTTCAATACCAACATCACACCATCCTTCTCCAATCTCAATTCTTCCACATTTATCTTAGTAATTTATATGCTGACGAACCAATCTATCTAGCCTCTCACTACTCGTCTGTATACCCTTCCCATCCCATAATACTCTTTTATTTCTTATAAATCCACCACCCCATACCATTCTCCGGATTCGGGGTCTTCTTTGATCAACATATATTTCACTTACCTCAATACCGCCGACCGCGCTGCCAATTAATTGCGCATTTATATGTATACTTCTGACATCCCCTCCCGTCAATTCGACACCATCTCGTGACTTTGAAACTGAAAAATTTCTTGGCTGTCCCGGACTGGACGTTGTTCTATTATTAGTTGGCCCTACATTATTATAAAAAAATACCGTGCGTGGCATCTGTTAATATATATATATATATTATTATGGAAATTAGTTATAATAATGATAGCATTTTTGTTGATATTGATTCGATATCATTTAGGAACCTCACCACTGCTATTGATATCTCGGCTATATTAGGAGGAGGAGGCGGGAATATACTTAATATTAAATCTACTAATAACGGTTCTTGTGTTATTGCGACTGACAATTTCAGACTTAATTCATTAGCTGGACATGATGGAAGTTATGTTCAACTCGATGAGTTCGGTAACCTTTCAGCGAGTGACTCCAATTTCCATATTTTTGATGCCAGTTTCCATGCATTATATCAAAGACAAACCGACATTAATAACGAAAGAGCATTCGATTTTCAACATATGAATGACATCGACTCTTCTTATACTGACATTTCTAATGCTTTTATTCAAGTTAAATCAATGCTTGATACTTTCGATACTTCTGTTGTAAAAGTAAATACTACTATTAACCTATTCGACACTAGCATGACCAGTATTACTATCAGCTTCGAAAAAGTCGACACTTCTCTAAATTATTTAAACTCATATTCAACCGATATATCTAATAGCTTATATCAATTACGTCACTCTGATTTATCATACATTATTATTGATGGTTATCAATATTCATTTCCACCACATGTTGATAATGCCACTGAAAATAATATTCTTCTCGCAAATCATGCAGTGAAGTCATTTGAATGGGAAACATATCGTATCCTTGACGGCAGCCAGGACCTTAGTTTAAATAACAGTATCATCTATAATAATCTATATGTTTCTGGACAAACAGAACTATCCAATAATGTTTATATTAATGGCATTGTTGATGTAGTTGGCGACCTTTCTCTCTCTGGTAATGTCGATATCATAGGTGACCTTTCTCTCTCTGGTAGTATCGATGTCATAGGCGACCTTTCTCTCACTGGTAAGGTTGATGTCATCGGGGATATTTCACTGGTAGGTGACACGTCTATTTCTAAAAATTTGATAGTCGCATATGACATTTCAGCAGATACATTAAAAATAAGAGGCACCGATGTTAGTATTAATTATATTCATGATGTAATAGCAGACATTTCGGGAAAGCAAGAAACATTTTTAAATGGCACTTATAATACAAATTTAAATCAGGTTACCACAAGTATTGACGATCTTGAAGACCGCGTGGAAGATAATGAAGCCGCAATTAATATAGTAGTTGGCGAAGGTGCTGATAAATTACAAATCAATAATAAACGATTTTTACTCACCTCGGCCGACAATCCTGAACAGAGCACCGGTAATGCATCTCCTGGAAAAACATACAATATTCTAAGATGGAATGACAAGACTGATGGCGATAGAGCATTCATATGGGAAAATTATAGAGTTCTTGATGGCTCTCACGATCTTAGTATAAATCATCTTGATATTTCAGGTGGCATTAATACAAGCGGTGACCTTAATGTTACAGGTGATACTGAAATATCAGGCAATGTGAATGTGTTTGGTGATTGCGACATTTCTGGCAACACTATCATACATGATGGCACTGTTGATATTTCAGGCGATACTACCATTATTGGTAAGATAGACCTTTCAGGTGCAACAGACTTATCTGGAACGATGCATATTACACATAATCTAGATATTAGCAATAATCTCTCTATTGAAAATTCTACATCAACTCAATACTTGAAACTAAATGAGGTAGAGATAAAGGGACATGTATCATTACGAGGTGCAACCAATGTAATTGAATATGATTCTGCATCCATATCCAATCTAGAATTTAAATCCGAAGGTGATATTAGTGGTGCCATTATTACACCAAATGGTACAAAAATACGGTTCATTTAATGGGTATATCCGAAAGTATTTTCTCCAGAATATTCTACATATAAGAATCCATCTTCATCTACATGTTTGTTATATATAATTTCGATCAGGTCACCATTGCATGGCATCTCGTTATTTACAAACATAAACATTCCAATATGAGATTCTAATTTTGGTATTTTTTTTCGAATAACATATGCCAATTGACCAATTGTTAAATCATTTGGTACTAAATACTTGTGTTTCGTAATCTCTTCTATATTTTTACACCCATCCGCTCGTTCTACAATAACTGGGACACGTTCAGGGTATTTTGCTTTAATGCGCGCCGATTCATTTATTCGTTGCTCTATTGTACATTTCTCTTTAAACCGGTCTTCCATTATATACTATATAAAAGATATCTTTAATCTAAAAATTTACTAATTGATCGGCCAACGACAAAAAAATCGGCAAAAGGTTTCTCGCACATCTGACTATAACTCTGTCCTGCGTTATCTGATGCGATATGCTTAGAAATACCGGGTACAATATGTATAATATCTTTTCCTAAATTTTCTTGACATACCATTCCAATAATGTTATCGCGTGATTTATATATTTCTATACAGGATTTTGTATACTTTCTCTCTATAAGATTATTACTTGCGGACATTTGTCCAACTAAAATCCATTTCATTTTATCAAATTCATCGATAACTGCATTTATACTTTCGCTTCCTACTAAACCATGTATGGAAAAGATATCAACCCAATCCAAATAACTATATATAGAATTACGAATTTGCTGTTTCATTATATCACCAATATCCGCAAATTTTCTATCTTCCCATATCATGAATCCATATTTTTCCTTGTAAGATTGCAGTTTAACTATATTCTCATGTGAATAATCACAATATGTATCAATATGTATTTTTAATACTGCAATTTTACTACCATATTTATCTAATCCTGTAAATAATGCTTTCATAGTGCCAGTGTCTGCGGCCCATATTATTTTTTTATCCATATGATGTACCAAACAGGATTTAGGTTCAACTAAATTTTTGCTTACTAATAGACTTCTTACAGAGAGAATATCACCTCTATTTATAATACATAGTTTCATAATAACATGCATGCCATTATCTTCTATTATTTTACATATTTTATTCATTGACCCACCAGTATTTACTACATCTTCTATAACGATGACATTGTCACCTTTTTTAAAATCCCCTTCTATCTGTTTCTGAGTACCATGCTCTTTTTTATCTTTTCTTACAACCAATTGTGGTGTTTCAGTGATTAAACTGACAGTGGTTGCTAATGCCATCGCACCATATGGCACACCACATACCCAATCTGACTTCAACATACACCCAGCCATTTGTTTTGCAACTTCCTTCATTAAATTCGGATACATAGATATCTTTCGGGCGTCGAAATACATATCACTTTTCTCTCCACTTTTCAATGTAAATTCACCAGAGAGAACTATGTTCTTTCTATAAAACTCATTCACTAAATGGTCAACCATACCTTATGTAATAAGATTTTATTAAATGATTATAGAGAGAATATTATACAAATAATAATAATGTGCTCATTGGTAACTAGATTTAGAAGTTTAATATTACACAATCCTATTTCAAATGCTGCTGGTGTTTTTGGAACGCATACTGATGAATTAGACCAAATGTTTCGTACGCATAGTGGTCTGATGGTGACCAAGAGTGCAACATTGGGCTCACGAGTCGGCAATAAGTGGCCTGCTTATTGGGAGAATTCACAGATAAGTGTGAATTCCATGGGATTACCAAATAATGGGATAGAGTATTATGTAGATTATATAAGAGATTTACCAGAAGGCAAACCATGTATTCTCTCTATTGCCAACATTGATAATGAACAGACCGCAGATATTTTGCAATATATTAATGAACTCGATTATATTAAATATCCAGAGATTAATGTATCATGTCCTAATATTGAAGGAAAGGAACAATTGGCATATAATTATGAAGGATTAGAATATTTTCTTACAAATATTCTGGATAAAAATTACACTAAACCATATGGTCTGAAATTACCACCATATTTTGACCCTGTTCATATTGATTTGGTGAGTGATATTATTGAATCTCATCCAAACATTGTATTTTTAACATGTATTAATAGTGTTGGAAATGTGTTACATATTGATATTGATACTGAAAGTAGCGTTATTATACCAAAATCAGGATTGGGAGGATTAGGTGGTGATTATATTTTACCAATTGCATTATCTAATGTATATCAGTTTAAAAAACGATTACCTCATATTGATATTATTGGATGTGGAGGTATTCGTTCAGGAGAAGATGTGTTTAAACATATCTTAGTTGGCGCAACATTTGTACAAATTGGAACGCATCTTAATCGCAAAGGTTTGGGTTCAATAGAGAGAATAGCCGAAGAATTAAGAAGTATAATGAATAAAAAAGGTTATCAAACACTTGACGATTTTCGAGGTCATTATAAATAATTTCTTTTTATTATATATAATGAATATTACATTTCTTAATTTTTACATGTCTTCTTTACGTAATATGTTTCTATTATCATCAATTGCAATTGGTTTAGTAGGTTTTTCTGATAGATTTTCTTATAAAAAACGTCAATTAGTGAAGATATTTGCAATTGGTGTATTATTAATGGCAATTTTAATGGGAAATACATCAACCAATATTTTCAAAGAGATTCATTTAAAAAATATGAATTCTGATGAACTTACGCCAAGTGATAAAATCATTTTAGAACAATCTCGTATTTTTCCATTATTTGCATATACCTATTCCGGGGTACTTGCTGTATTAATAGTTACATTAGTATTGAAAATGCTTAAAAATTTACACATAAAATAATTATGCAATTTGCATCATTTGCATGGCAAAGACAGCTATATTTAAAAACACTAATGAATATAAATATTTTTCAATAAATTCTAGTTCTTGCGCACCAATTTTACACTCTTCAATCCGATCCAATTTTCTAAAATAATTTAAAATTACTAAATTACCTATAATTATAAATATTGCCATAATATAATTTACAAATCGTTGCATATTACTTGAAAACATATATATTATATGTTTTGAAATTAATTATATATTCCTCTTAGTATTAGAGATAAAATAACATGTGACAACATTAATATACCACCATATGCTAAAAATTCTCTCTGGTCAGGCTTTATTTGATTACATGATGGGGTCTCCTTCATCGTCTTGGTATATCGAATAATACAATAGGATACTATTAATACAACAATCAAATCGATTATCGCTAATATACCATTTTTTTTAAGCATAGTCATTTTTTGACGCATATTTTTCAGCATTTATATATAATTATAATATTTTATGCGAAAAAAGACATTAAAAATGTATAGACAATCATTAATGCAATTAATCCAAAAAGGGCTAATTGAACACCACCATACATCTGTATGATATTGCCATCTGTTTCTAAAATTGTCTTACAATGTGCGACATTATTAACCTCGTTTACGTAATTTACCATCGTATATGCTAAATAAACATAGTATGTTATTATGAAAATGAATATCATTACCATTGTAAAATCCTTAAACGCCCCAGTAATCATTTATAAATACTATTTAGATAATTATCCTGAATATTATATTGGAATAATATATGAAAAATAATGGATTTTTTAAGCCGATGGGGCGGCTCAGCGCACTGTCTCGATACACGAGCATTTATGAGAAAAACAAAAAAACACCCAAGTTGAGCTCGGGCTTTTCCAAGACATACATTGATGCTCAATGGAACATGGCCAATCAACCCTCTCAAATTGCTATCGATGATATCAAGATCGAACTTAAATCGCAAAAAATACTTAAAGACATCTCAACATAACTATATATATGACAGACATGGAAGACAATATTTTTAATCCATATAATCCCAATAACGTCGAGATTACTCGGCAGGATATTGAGACTATATTGAAGAAATACGGTTTGCCACCACGTATTAATAACTTTGAACTTTATCGCCGAGCATTTGTCCATCGTTCCTATACTAAACGGCCTGATTCAGAAAATATCGAGAATGATATTGTACTGGCACCGCAACCACCAAATTGCATGAAACTTTCAACCAAATCAAATGAGCGTTTGGAATTCTTAGGCGATGGTGTCCTAGAATGCATTACCAAATACTATCTTTATCGCAGGTTTCCTAAGGAAAACGAAGGATTCATGACCGAGAAAAAAATCGCCCTCGTCAAAAATGAAAATATAGGCTCCCTCGCATATGAAATGGGATTAAATAAATGGTATGTGCTGTCAAGCAATGCAGAAGAAAAGAAGACTCGCACAAATCTCAAAAAACTGGGTTGCCTATTTGAATCATTTTTAGGAGCATTGTTTTTGGATTTTAACAAGATTACTGTTAAGGATGAAGATGGATGGTTCGAAAATGTATTTGTTACTGGTCCAGGTTTCCAAATGGCACAGAAATTTGTAGAAAATATTTTTGAAGAACATATTGATTGGATTGAATTGATTAATAATGACGATAATTATAAAAATATTCTCCAAGTGAAAATTCAAAAGGAGTTTAAAACAACACCACACTATTTGGAACTGGATTATGATGCCGAGCAAGGTTATCATATGGGAGTATATCTTTGTCTAGGTCAGCAGATTTATGAAACCTCGCCTGAGAGCGCTATTCCATTTCACAAATTTGGATCTTTCCAAAAGATACAAGAACATATTGAAAGTCATGATACAGCATTGGTTTTCCTAGGCGAATCGAAACATAAAATTAAGAAAAAGGCGGAACAAATTGCTTGTCAATTGGCTCTTTCTGTTATTTAGATATAAATATATTAATATATATGTATATCAATGGATGAAAAAATGAGAAATCGACCTGTACCTAAACCTAAAAAAAAGAATGAAGTCAAATTTGCCGGCGATGCACTGGATTTTCATGTTATTGATCGAGGACAACTTGGTGAGGAAGAACTTGGTGAGGAACTTGGTGAGGAAGAAGTTGGTGAGGAAGAAGTTGAGGAGGAACTTGGTGAGAGTATTCCAGATAATGTTATGGATGAGCCATTGAAAAAGACACTTCTTATAACTGATAAACGAAATGAAGAACGTGGTGTAAATAGAGATGAACTATTAGAGAGAATCAAGGCGAAAAGAAAAGGCCAAGTTGTTGTAGCTGCAGTGCCAGTGCCAGGTGCAGTTGTGCCAAGTGCAGTTGTGCCAAGTGCAGTTATGCCAAGTGTAGCTGGTGTTGTAGCTGCTGCGCATGTGCCTGAAATAAATTTTAATTCTAAATTGGGTGGCAAATATGCCGAATTATCAAATTTTTATGGTGATGTAGAAATTTGTTATATGCAAAAACGTTTTCGGAATCTGAAAATGATTGAATTATTTAATATATTTAAAACTTGTGATGCGGAAGAATTTATTAGATATCTTAAATTATTACAACCTGAAAAGAAATTCACACCTGGTCAGCAAAAATACTGGTTTAGGGGAGCAGAACCAATAAGAGGTATATTGGCAAAATTGGTTGGTGCTGTTATTGTTCAACCAGAAAAGTTTAAAAGACGCATTAACGGAATTGCTCAGGAACTTGGTATCACGCCAGCAGAAGTAGTAGAGAATGCTGGTGAAACAAATGATGATGATATGAGAGAATGTCTCAGAATGAAATATTCGATTCCAAAATATAGAACTCTATTATTAGAAACCCATCCAAGTATTTTACATGAACAATCGCCAGCAAGATCGCCTGAGGGTAATCGGTGGACCAAACCAGGAGGTGATATATTAGGTGTGATGTTAATGGAAGAGAGAGATAACTTACTAAAAGATAAACAGTCTCCCCCAGAATCAGAACTTCCGGCGTATAAAATTATAATAGAGGCGGATGATGCAGTGCCAAAACAGGATAGGATTATTAAGGTTAAAGGTGCAGATAAGGTTCCTGCTAAAAAAGTGAAAGAAACATCTATTGTACAGATGAATGAGAATGTAAGTAATATTTTCGAGAATATGCCAGATGATATTAATGTTAAAACACCAGTTCATTATCTTGATAATCAGGAAATTTTTGTTAAAGAAATGAATGCATCGCTTAATAAAATTTTCGGAAGTAGTGGACAGGATGTGGCCCCTCCAACATGTGATTCTATTTTTAGCACAGAATCATCATTTGAACTACTGATTCATCAGAAAATCATTCAATATTATTTAAACATATTCTCTCCATATAGAGGATTACTATTATATCATGGTTTAGGGGCAGGAAAGACATGTGGTTCAATAGCAATTGCCGAGGGACTCAAAAATTTCAAAAAAATATTGATAATGACACCAGCATCATTGCGAATGAATTATGTAGAAGAGTTGAAAAAGTGTGGTGATCCTTTATATAAACGAAAACAATTCTGGACATTTATGGATGTAGCATCTGCTAAGAGTAATCTTAAACTTGTAGCAGAGAAACTTGGATTGCAAGAAGAATATATTATAGAAAAGCGAGGGGCATGGGTCGTCGATCATGACAAAGATGAAAATTACTCAACATTATCACCAGCAGATAAACTTTCTCTCGACAAACAAATTAACAAAATGATTACAAACAAATATGAATTTATAAACTACAATGGTATTCGCAATAAACAATATGATGAGCTTACCAAAAATGGGAAGATAAATCCCTTTGATAACAAAGTGATTATTATTGATGAAGCGCATAATTTTATAAGTCGTATTGTTAATAAATTAAAAAGTGCAAAAACAAAAAGGGATGCATCATTGGCATATAAAATGTATTTGGCATTGATGAAAGCAAATAATGCAAAAATAGTGCTTCTTTCTGGGACACCAATGATTAATTATCCAAATGAAATTGGTATTTTATTTAATATACTTCGGGGACAAATCTCTACATGGGAAATCCCGATTAATATAGAAACCTCCAAAAAAGTAGACCAAGAATATTTTGAAAATACCTTAGGTAAGTCAACCTATGTTGATTATATCAATTATAGTGCAAATTCAAAAGTGCTTGAAGTAACCAGAACGCCATTTGGATTCATAAATCGTTATGAAGGAGATGAATATAAAGGTGTGGTATTACATGATACGGGTGGTATAACAGATGCAGTATTTATAGATGACGTGAAACTTATTCTAGGAAAGGATAAAATTACGTTTGATAAAAGACGAGTAAAGAATATAAAGTACAAAGCACTGCCGGACGATATTGAAGAATTTATGAAAAAGTTTATAAATTTTGAGACGAAACAATTGTCAAATGAGACGTTGTTAATGAAGAGAATTGTAGGATTGACATCATATTACAGAAGTGCTCAGGAGGGTTTAATGCCAAATTATAATCCAGAGACGGACCTTATAATAGAGGCGACAGAACTAAGTGATTATCAATTTGGAATTTATAACCAGGCGAGATCGGTTGAGCGGTCACAGGAGAAGAACATAGCAAAGAAGAAGAAGAAGGCGGGTGATTTATATGAAGAGGTATCATCTACATATCGTATATTCTCTAGATTGTTTTGCAATTTTGTATTTCCAGATGGAATAAAACGTCCAATGCCAAATGAAAAACTAGATGTGGCAGACAATATAAAGAAAGGGTTTGACGAAAATGTAATTGACGTTGTAACAGAAGACGAGTTAGTATCTGGTATCGATGGTATTATGGCGGATGAAGTTGGTGCAGTAACAGAAGAGATAAACAAATTGGTTGATAAAACATATGAGCAACGTATTAAAGAATCATTAATATCCTTGAAAGAAATGGGAGGAGATGCATTATCATTTGATGCATTAGAAATATATTCACCAAAGTTTAAAAAATTAGTAGAAAATTTGCTGACAGATGGACATGTAGGAAAGCATTTAGTATACAGTCAATTTAGAACATTAGAGGGGATTGGTATTATTAAACTGATACTTGAATTTAATGGATTTATTGAATTTAAACTGAAACGCGATGCAGATGGTGAATGGGTAATGGATATACCATCAGGTCTAGAAGACAGACCAATGTTTGCATTATATACTGGTACAGAGACAGCAGAGGAGAAAGAGCTAACAAGGAATATATTTAATGATGATCTAGATATGTTACCAACGAAGCTACAAGAGCAAATTAAGAGTTCTAAGCCCCAAAACACAATGGGTGACTTTATAAAAATATTTATGATTACAGCATCAGGTGCGGAAGGGATATCACTAAAAAATGTAAGATATGTACATATAGTTGAACCCTATTGGCATCCAGTGAGGAGAGAACAAGTAATAGGGCGTGCCAAACGTATATGTAGTCATACATCATTGCCACCAGAGTTGAGAAATATCAAAGTATTTATGTATATAATGACGGTGAGTAAAAAGCAATTGGATGAAGGTGATAAAAATGCAATTGAGATGAAACTAAAGGATAGAAGTGATGATGGGAAGCGTGTAATTACAACAGATGAGTTTTTGCATGAGAAATCAGATTTAAAACAAACAATTTCGAATTATTTATTAACAGCAATAAAGAAATCATCGATAGATTGTAAATTTCATAATGGACAAAATCTTGTATGTTATTCGGTTAGTAATCCAGATGGATATAACTTCATACCAGATTATAATAAGGAAGAGAATGATGAAATAAGACAGAAGAATAAGAAAACTGTAAAAATGGTACCTATTGTGGCAGAATTTTTAGGGAAGAAGGTTGGGAAGAAACCGGGTATCAAGCAGAAGTTTATTATAGATGAAGCAACAAGTCTTTTTTATAATCACGGGGAGTTTGTTGCGTATATGGGAGCAATGAGGGCGAAAAAGGAGGGAAATATGCCTGATCCGATTGGGGAAATCAAACGATATGTTGATTCAAAGGGGGCTAAACGGGAGGATATAATACATTATTAAATAAGGATATAAACAACAAACATATATATTAAGATGAATGTTTTTAATACAGACAATAACAAAGGTATGTTATGGTCATTAATGGATAAGCAAAACAAATTTAATGGCGTGCCATCACACGTCAATATTGGCGAAATATTTGAGTCACATGTTAAAAAAACTGAAATTAAATGCAAAGGAAATGAATCGCTTGTTAATATGAACAAATTGTTTTTGGCATCTTTATTAGAAGATATATCTATTTATACTTCTCCCAGCTTGCTCAAAAAAAATAAAACTGAATCATTTAATAATACATTACAGGAAAAAGAACAAAGTTTTAAAGATATGATGAAAGTACCTGCACCAGCCACAGTAGATTTTGGGGATAAAAATGGTGATGAACCTATCGGTAATATTGATGAACTTCTCTCTAAACAACTTGAAAAAAGAAATTTAGATACACCATCCTATAATAACATTGATGAGACTAGTGTTAAAGAATGGCTTACTGGCGAATCAAGTAACTTACCACCGACTCAACCTAAAAATAAAGATGCTCATATTAAAATTGGCGAACTAGTAAATCAAAACGTCATTCTTGATATTACTCCTATCAAAAAAAACGTAAAATGGGCTGAGGAAACAAATGATATAGATCCTCCCATTGTAGGTTCAGAAATTAACGAAAATGACATAGATATGCGAACAGCAATTATAAAAATACTTAAAAATCAGGATTATATTATTAATGCTATTCATGATTTACAAGATAGGGTTTAATTTATTAGGACTTCGATCTGTATAAAATATATCTCGAAATTCTTTCATTTCATTATCTGGTATCCGATTACGTTTTATCCATTGAGGGGTATGTATCCCTTTAAGCTGAGAAACTATTGCATATAAACAATAAATTCCACATTCAGTCCCTTCATGCTGATGTCGTCTTGGTGCATTATCTATAAATCGCATCTTTTTATGCAAATCACTTTTACATTGTGTTTTTATACGTTTTACTAATTGTTTTACCTGCTCTGGTATATAATTACCATTTGTATCTAAAAAAAAAATATAATTAGTATCTAAATTAACAAACATCGATACCCAATGACTTCCTGATTTATAATGCGGGTCCAAATTAAATATAAACCCCAAATTTTTAATACCTTTGTTATACTTTTCTTCTATATTTAAGTTGCAAATCTCATCAAATACACAATCATTGCCACCTTTTGCAATGGCGTCAAAATCAATTGGAGATGGTCCTAAAAATTCAAAGTTGTCATTTTCATTTTCATATTGATGCATCACCTTTTCTATATCTAAGGAATCTAACCATTCAACTGGATTTATTTTCCATTTTTGTGGTTTGGCTGGTGTAAAACTCTCCTCAAATATATTTGATGCTATATTTTTATCTATAAATTGCTGTTTTAACCAACATGATTCAGACGTGCATACATGCTGTAAATACGTATCAAACTTTTTCCAAACCCCATTAGGGTCTTTTGATTTGATGTGTTTGTCTGGATGTTTTGCATTCCATAAGTTGCGCATTGTTAACAAGTCTTCCCTTGAATAACAAGTACCGTTGCGCTTTTCGGCACCGCCATAGCAATTCGATATTTTACGCGTACCTTTCGGGCTTCTTTTTTTCCGTTTTTTCTTTTTTTTTGAATCAGAAAAAATACCGCCAAACATATAGTATATACTCATAATTTATTTCTCGTATTTTTTTACCCCTTTATATCGAAAATTTTTATTCATTATATTTTTTTGACGTGGATAATTGGGTGCAGTTATTATTGTTTTTTTAATTACAAAATCATCTAATGTTGGTATAGGTTCCGGTTGATTATTATATAATAAGCTATTTACATCTAATATATTTACATCATCTGTCACGTTGACAGTATTATCACTATTAGATAAATCTGTATTTTGTAAATCTGCAAAATCATCTATCCGAAATTCCTTTATCTTTTTTTCAATATATGTCGTTAATATACTATCTGTTGAAGATATGTTCGTTCCGTCTGGCGATTTTAGCAAAGCATTTATATGCTGTTTTATCGCAGCATATAAACGTTTTTTATAAAATTTCACATATTCTGTTTCTATTGATATTTGGTCTGTATGTGGGTCAATTGGCATATTTATTCCTAAATATTCCAATGTAATCTTATCAACATACGCTTGTGATTCCATACTACATTATTTTATGATTTTATTTTCGAATCCTTAACATATTGTTGTGTATGATTATTAAATAAACTCTGCTTTGACTGAATGTTTTCACCCGGGTCAAAATCGGCAAACCCCTCTTCTATAAATAGGTCTTGATGTTCATGTGCTCTATCTTCATAATTATTAGGTTTCGATGGAACATCATCCGTATATAGGTCACTTCTTGATGATGGTATAAAATCAGCATTTTCACTACGTTGTAATGCAAAAAATTGGTGGCGCAATTCATTTTCCAAATGAATGCGTTTTGCATATCCCTTGAAAGGACCCGTTTTTGTCATTGGGACAAACATCGTCTCTGGATTATAATTATCATATTCTCTCAATGGAACATTTGATTCCTTTTCATGAATCGATAAACCTCCTCTTGTACCATTTGGTCTTGGGTCAAATACTGGTTCTAATGCATGTGTTGATGTTAATCTACCATTTAATCTATGATTTAATTCATCTACTCTATCCATATATATATATTAATTATGATATAAAATATTTAATACATATTAATGTAATGTGCGGGATATTTGGGATACTCAACAGAAAAACCGCTAAATATTCATATCAACACGACTTCATCAACCACGCTTTCCAAAGAGGAAAAAAACGAGGTCCTGAAACATCTCAATACAAAATCATTAACGCTTTTACAGAATTCGGATTCCATCGCCTTGCTATTAATGGTCTCAATGATCAAGCATCACAACCATTATGTGTTGATAACTGCGTATTAATATGTAATGGGGAAATATACAATTATAAAGAACTATATGAACATCTTGCCACCAAAAATATTTATCCTAAAACCGATAGTGATTGTGAAATTATCATTCATATGTATAAACAATATGGTATTCATGATACCCTACTTAAATTGAATGGTGAATTTGCATTCGCGCTATATGACCTTAAAAATGGGACACTTCATTTGGCCCGGGACCCTATTGGAGTTCGCCCGTTATATACTGCCGGATATTTTGACCAAAATGAAGGTGAAATGGTTATTTTTGGATCTGAAATGAAAATGTTACAACCATTCATGAATAGTTATATGCACATTGAACAATTTAACCCCGGTACATTTTTAACATTCACAGAAAATAATAATAAATGGCAGATTATGAGCCCTGAGGTTCAATACTATAAACCATATAATCACGATTTACACCCTAAGGGGTGTGAATGCTTTAATTGTTGTCGCAGATATATGATGAATGTCGCTATTACGAACGATGACACCAGACCTATTCTTAAATTAATTAGTAACACACTTAGTGAATGTGTCAAACGACGTGTAACTACAAGTGACCGTCCAATTGCATGTCTATTGTCGGGCGGTCTTGATAGCAGCCTTATTACAGCACTCGTCTCTAAATATTACAAAAAAGGTCAGTTAGAAACATATAGCATCGGCATGCCCGGCTCAGAAGACCTTAAATATTCACAATTGGTGGCAGACCATCTCGGTACTAAACATACGCAAATCGTTATGACAGAACAACAATTCTTTGACGCCATTCCAGAAGTTATTGAGGCAATTGAAAGCTATGATACTACTTCGGTTAGAGCCAGTGTTGGCAATTATCTGGTTTCCAAATATATTGCCGAACATAGTGAAGCAAAAGTTATTTTTAATGGTGATGGTTCTGACGAAATTACAGGCGGATATATGTATTTCCATAAAGCGCCTAATTCAAAGGACTTTGACGATGAATGTTATCGACTGTTGGAAGATATTCATTATTTTGATGTGCTGAGGAGTGATAAATCCGTTGCATCTAATGGTCTCGAACCTAGGACACCATTTCTTGATAAAGAATTTATTAATGCATTTATGAGTATTCCACCAGAGATTCGATATCATCCTGGAAAAAACCAATGTGAAAAATATTTACTGCGTTCAGCATTTGACTATGACAACCTATTGCCAAAAGAGGTTTTATGGCGAACAAAAGAAGCTTTTAGTGACGGCGTCAGTAGTCAAAAGAAATCATGGTATCAAATTATTGATGAAAAACTCGCAGAAAGTTATGGAGACGTGAATAGTATTCGAACAACCTATAATACACCAACCACTAGAGAACAACGCTATTATCGTATGCTATTTGAAGGCCACTATCCAGATTGTGGATATATTGTTCCATATTTCTGGATGCCACGATTTGTAGAAAATGCCACTGATTCTAGTGCCCGGACATTATCTATTTATAATGACCTTAAATAGTATTATTAAGAACCGATTTAAAGGCTATTTATAAAATTATTATAATGTCCTCTAATAATGTACTAGACGTATCAAACAAAGATAATGCACTGAATGTTGATAATACTGTATTAGAATCGGACCTTGCACCGGACCTTGCACCGGACCTTACACCTGGTCTGGACCTTGCACCGGACCTTGCACCTGACCTTGCCCAGGACTCTGGGGGCGACCCCGACACAGATGTATTGTTTAATGATATTATGCTTAGCATGCATAAATTTAAACAGGATTTTTCAAATTTGCAAACTAAAATTAAAAACCTCGAAAAGGCCTGCAAAAAAGAACGGAAAAAATATTCCAAACTTGCTGGAAAGCAAAATAAAGGCAACAAAGCACCATCTGGCTTTGCTAAACCGACCAATATCAGTGATGAATTGTGTCTTTTTATGAATCGTGAATGCGGTACAATGATTGCTCGCACAGAAGTTACACAGTTTATTGCCAAATATATCGAAGAAAATGATCTACAAAACAAAACAAACCGACAACAAATTATACCTAATGACGCCCTACACCATTTATGGAGCACGAAAGAAGGCGATGAAATCACATACTTTACGATTCAACGCCATATGAATCGGCATTTTATTTAGTTTTCCACTTCACACCCTAATGTAAGTGAAAAATCCATTCCATTTAAATCTATCGGCCTTCCATATTGGTCTAGTAATTTTATATGTAATCGATTAATATCTGTATTACCATTGTACTTTCGTACAGAACTTATTGCACATTCTGTGTCGATTGTATAATAATCACTATCAATGAAATAACGGATCTTAGCTAAAATGTTATTATCTACCATTGCATTATTTTGGTACGTCGATATCAATCCATTCTTGTGACTATTATTATAGTCATTCACCATTAACATAAAATATCGTAATCCCATTTTTTCATATACACCTTCCGAACTTATGCCTTTTTTATATTTACCAGCAACCGTATCAAAATCATGTTTATAATCATCTGCGTATATATAGCGGCTCTTTCGGAATCCCAAAATCCAACCAATTGTTAAAAATTTACTATCTATTGTATTAAAATTGGCATGATAAATATTGTCATTTGTGTCTAACAATTTATATGTAAAATCTAATGCAAATGGCTGGGTTACTCCTGTTGAATTATAAAAACGAAACTTACGAGAATTAACATCAAACTCCACAATCGGTTTATTATTTAGTGCTAATCCCGAAATATTTGATATATCTGTTGTTATTTGTGTTGCTAATTCCGAGCCAGTATAATGACCTTCCGGCACGATTAACTGATGCGTCGTGTTTGTTGCATCTATGAATTTAAAGTTATTACTCCCCATTCGGCTATTTATTGAAAACGGTATATTCGTAAATTCACTAGATACATATTGCAATGATTTTACATTTTTAATCTCATGTGGTAAATTAAATATAAAGTCGGTTGATAATGTTTTTTCATAATTATTTCTAAATTTGCTATTAATATTGATTTGTTGCATTATAATATTAAATAATATTATTATTATATAGTATGCCTTCAACACAAGTTCAAATCAAGGAGTTCACGACCAAACATAATAAGATCCTTTCCAAATGGCTAACGTTTGTTGATGATATACACACAGGTTCGAATTTAGACGCCACAGTCAACAAAATTACTAAAATTTATGACTTTGTTGGCGGCAAATCCAAAAAACTCGATGACCCCCTCTCCAGCCACATCATGCCATTCATTGAAATCTTTTTGGAAGCAGGATTATTATATGATCATAACATGGAACCACTACCTGTACCTGCTAATGCTACTGATAATACTACTGCTAATGCTAATGCTACTGATAATGCTAATGCTACTGCTAATGCTACTGATAATACTACTGCTAATGCTAAACTCATAAAAGCAATTAGCAACGCAGGGGGCAAAAATTTATATTTGTTTAAAATTGAACAGGTGAATGACTATATTAATATATTAAAACGTATCAAAAAAAGTGAAGATCAAGAGGAAAAGCGCACACTGGTGAAGACTTTGGGGCTAAAAAAAAAGGTAACAACTGAGCAAATTAAAAAAGATTTGGAAAGTACCGGTATTGGAAAACTTGTCGATTATTTGACACCTATTAAACCAATCCATTTGATAAAATTACTTATTAAAAAGTGGAAAGACACTTTCAATGAGGAACTCGAAACGAAACTGGAGAAAGGAGACGCTACCGTCTGGGTGGAAAACAGCCCTATGTATATAAATATATCTAGAGACGACAGCACCGAGTCGAAAAATTTTCTTGAGCTGAAGTGCTGGGAAAATGGCAAAACCTGCCACACCCCTCTCCAGCTCAATGGCGACGAAGACAAGCTGGATGCCTGGGTTTCCTTGCAAAAATATATTGATACAGTATACCCCGAAGCACTCGCCAAAATCTTTGACGAGGTACCAAAGTGGGAGACAAATCAACGCGCAATTCAACCAGACGAGACGGTGTGCACTGCAGAACATCTCACAGAACTAATTCAAAATGTGACAGATCCAATTGTGGTGTCCCTTGATTTATGGAAAGAGGGGACATTCGAGCCAACACAACACACAGACTTTACAAAATATTATATAAATTATATCAAATCCCCACCTCACTTTGTCGACAAGGAAGGTATATTTGCATCCTTTCTCAACACGGTAGGCACTTGCACAACACTTGACGAGATTTTAAACGCGTTGTCGAATAATGGTGGAGAACCCCCCAACTACGACAACAATAGTTTCATGGCGACATTAAAAGAGGGGGCGTGGTTGTTTTCGCAGAATCCTCCACATTGCCAAGAGTTCAAGAACTTATCAGAACCGGCCGACGTGGAAGCACTAAAGGAGAGAGAAAAGATGATTAATACAGCCAGGGAAAGCCCGACCACTATTGCTGATACATTTTTCGTCGGGGAGGGGGCAGCCTTCAGTCAAGATGTCACTGTTGCTTACAATAATGAGGTGGAAGAGTTCTCGCTGATTAAAAACAATTTGAAGTGGGTTATGGAAATGGGTACATTCGACCAACCACCCCCCGATACAGTTGGTGGATTCAATTACACCGAGGTAAATGGAGAGCCAGAAGATGCATTTAAACTGCCTTTTCCAGATGACAAATTTAAAATACCAACCACTATGAAAATGAAACAATCATATGATTGTTTGGAGGTGAACCTAACTGCAACACTGGAAGACATGCGTCTTAAATGGGCGGATATTGAACTTGCCAAAAAAAATATCGGTGAAAAATTTGTTGAGTATTTAGGTCTCTTAGCGGGCGAATTGAATGATAATATCAAAGATGTATTTACAGCGGAGTTAGAGGCCATGGTCGCCGAGGCAATATACGAACCGTTGGGAAAGTGGAATGACCCCCAAGATACACCAGACAAGTGGAATCTATTTAAAAAAATGTTTACATTTAAAAAAAGTGATGCTATTAATGATCCTATTAATGTTGTTATCAATCGCAATTGCGCAGCTTTGCAAGACAGTGACGTTAATACGGTGTCAGCTGATATTAAAATATTGCAAGAGGCTGTTGAATTGTATAAAACCAAATATAAAATTAAATGGCTGAACACGGAAAATGTGAACCCTGAAACAGTGAACACAGCGACCCAACAAATTGTTACTGTCACTTTTGGTACTGACCCTGACACTTTTGATACTGACACCATCACCATCGGACCCATCAAGGAGTTTTTAGACAAATGGGGGGATTTGAAACTGCCGTCCACTATAGATGATATTAGTGGCGACGTCAATCTGGTCCAGGTGAAAGAAATGTTTGTGGCGATGGTGAACAAAATTATAGAAGGCATCTCCCCCGAAACAGAAAAATGTAAAAAACTCCATGACCTGGTAATTGATAAATTTGCTAGTGTATATTTTGACTCAGTTGTCACATCCATGAGGGCTTTGAATATGAAAATGACATTAAAAAATTGTTCTAGTGACGAAAAACATGGTAGAATCTTCAATCAATTAATTCAAATCATTGATAGGGAAGCCATTGATAGGGAAGCCATTGATAGTGAAGCCATTGATAGTGAAGACATTGATAGTCATCTTCCCTTCAAAGATCTCAAACGTGATTATGAGGATATTGTAACGAAATCACAGAGCGAGGAACCCAATGCCGATACCGCGATGGCACATGTCATAAAATTTAAAACATCTGTTGATAAATTTAAGGAGATGGCTGCCATTTTAGTCCCTTTAGAGGAGGAGGAGGCACATAACCCGCTGGTCGCCAAGACCATTACCGACACCCCCCACCCCACCATTAAATATAATCAACTCGAAACTCCTGACGGATTTTCCGACTATTTTAAAAAATATCCTGTTTTTCCAACTGGTCAGAAATATCCTGACCTTAACTTTAAAAGTATAATCCAAGCGTCGCAGCTGCAGGCTGGTGAGGGGGAGCCATTCATTAAAGATGGTGATACCCCAATTTATCTCAACATAGATGCCCCATTTAAATATAGTAATTCAACCAAAATAAAGGATTATTTAAAATTTGCAAAGGGCATTGACGCGAAGGATTTCTTCATCCATAATAAAGTTAGTAACACCACCCCACCGGAAGAAGGGGATAGATTTAAAACCCGCACCTCCGATGGTAAAATGTTTACGACTATTAAGACAAAATTAGAGATTGAGAAGGGGCTGGACATAATGAAACGTGATGCAGGAAATCCCTCGGTCAATTTTTGCACGGGAGAGATGAAGGATCCGCATTTTAAAGCGTTGGGTAAGAAGTTATATAATGAACAAATGACACAGGAACCTGTTTTATGGTCATTTGCTTTGGACGATAATGGCTGGAAAGACAGAATTCAAGGAGAAGTCTTATTGGCGGTCCATATCAAACACAACACCCCGAGGGATGCAGTTATGTCATATTCCGCATTTGGCGACGCGCCAGGCAACTGCGGCCATAATAATTATAATCTTTACAACCCGGAAGCTGGCGATGTAAAGTGTCGTATATTTTTTTACTTAACTGCCAACACTACTGAAGATAAACTAGTTCCAACATATAATTGGGGCCGAGATTTTGCATATAAAGCTAATTATACAAATAATACTTATTATTATGGCGCCGGCAAAACGAGGGTGCACACACCCCCACCGAACTGGAGCGACATTCATGAGGAGGAACAATGCTATGCAATTGCTTTGAATGCCACTAATGGGGAGCTGACATCCCATATCAAGTACGAAAGCATGCCGGTCATCCCTAAGGAATATAAGGATTTTATGACGCATCACTTCCACATATATAAGAAGAAATACGACCCGCCAGAAGATGGGACCTGGGGCCAATATAAAACCGTTCTAAGCAAAGATGAAAACTATAACTACTTCGTTTCCAAGAAATTCGAGAATATTAACAGAAGGAGTTTTATAAAATTTCGAAGTCTTCAGAAAGATGATACATTTAGTTTACTTCATAATAATTATCAACCGCAGCCCCAAGCGAAGAGTTTCCTCAGCGAAGGTTATATTGTTCGCGATTTCATAAATAATACGTATAAAAACGTACGGGACAGTATTAAAAACGACGCTGTTGACGTTAAAGTTAAACCTAATGTTATAACTGAATTGATTAAGACTCCTTTAAAGAAATTCTTTAATATGTTTCCATTTAACTTCCATGAGGAACATGGGGAAGCACAAGATCGCAATCTTTATCAAAGATTTGCAATGGCGTCAAATTTAATTTTTTCATTGATAAATGGATGCACAGATTTCGGAACAATTACGGAAGAAGACATTCTTAAAGCAAGTTATTTAATTGATATGCCAAAAAAGAGCACTCTCCCACATTTCGAAATAGCCTCACGCCTCCCTCCCTCTCCAATGACTACAAGTGCTGGCAACCAACGTGCTAATCAAATCAGTGTGCCCAATGGCGGGGCTATTACGAAGTCCCCCATGCAACAGTGGTTTAACAACGACAAACCCCCCACCCCCACTCACAGTGAAACTACCAATATTGCAAAGGCCATGTTAAAAAATGAGATGTGGCTTTGTTTTTTAACTCCATGGAGTAGTTATAATGATGGTGTAAATTGTGTTAAGTGCGGCGATGCCAATATTTGTTTACCAATTACAAATTTTTTCAGTGTAGAAAAGTCACCAGCCTTCAACGCACACTGGGAGCAAGGCGGAAAGGAAAATTTTTGCGATAGGTTTTTAACAAAACACATTGAGCGATTATCTTATACATTATTTAATGCAATTTATTTGAATTTACTTAAGAAGGATGGGTTCGCCTTTAAATTATGGGAAGGAGAAACTCGTGATAAAATACGAGAAATGTTAGGATATAGACCATATGATGATATAGGTAAGTGGTGGGATATGCGCGACGATAATAAAATATACGACGATACACATGGTCCGAAATATTTCATTACAGGTCACTCTAGTCTAGATGATAAACTAACTTTGACACTGCAAAATGTGGATGTTGAAGGTTCGTCTGACACTTTGGATATAGCGTTAACACCAGACTGCCCTAAATTCGGAGAGGCCGCCGGTGGCGAAGGCACCGACTTCAGAAAAAATTATCATATAGCCCCTGCTGCGCTTGCGAACCCCAGCCTTAAAATTGTAGAATATTCCTACCCCTCCCTCCCCAAATGTAGTATAGTTCGGCTCGACTCTAAAACAACCACCCCCTACACTAAGTATGGATTTAAAAATACATTGTTTCAAGCGGTCGGGGATACCGCCCTGAGCACTTTAGTCCGAAGTCAAGACAATACATTAACATACAACGGAAAAGAATTCGATGACATTTACTATATCAAGAATGACAAGGTCGTCAAAGTTCGATTTCTTGGTGATTGCAACAGCGGATTCACTAAGGACACTTTAGCTTTGCGGAAATATATGAGTAAGCGAGGAATAACCCTAAACGGTAACCAAGATTCCTTTAATAAACATATTTTTGATAATGTTTTGAAGATTGACGAAATGGCTCCGCTGAAGGAGGGCGGCCCGGTGACAAATGTTAAAAAATTAGCAGCTGCAGATGTTGCGGCCCAAACACAACTGAACTCCACTATATGTGACCAATTTAATGTTAAAATACCTTGGGATCCCACCGAAAAACTTAACATTAATAACGCGACAATCCCGCAGACTGTAGATTATTTTGATAATGAACAACAGGACATTTATTTTGATACACTTTCATATGAAATATTTAAATTTTTATTCGGGGACAAGGAGGAGGAAAGGAGCTTTTATTTCAAAGTTGACAGCATAAAAACTTTAATAAGAAAGTGGAATTCCACTACTGAGAAAGAGCCCCCTATTCTAGTATTTTATAATAATAGCTATCATATATTTTATAAGGGGGTTTTTATAAAAATTGAGGAGGAGCTGCCATTTATTGAAAAAATCCAACCCTCAGATGCCACCGTCGATGAGGCAGATGGCTGGTGCCCTTTTAATGACGACGTTGTTAACAGCATAGAGGATGCTAAGCAAAAACAGTTGGAAGTGCCCAATGATACCGACCCTGCTGTATCAGCAGGTTCAGGCGCATCAGGTTCAGGCACATCAGGTTCAGGCGCATCAGGTTCAGGCACATCAGGTTCTGGCGCATCAGGTTCAGGCACATCAGGTTCAGGCGCATCAGGTTCAGGTGCATCAGGTTCAGGCGCATCAGGTTCAGGCACATCAGGTTCAGGCGCATCAGGTTCAGGCGCATCAGGTTCAGGCACATCAGGTTCAGGCGCATCAGGTGCAGCAGGTTCAGGTGCAGTAGGTGCATCAGGCACAGGTTCAGGTGCAGCAGGTTCAGACAATGGTTCAGATTCAGACAATGGTTCAGATTCAGGCAATGGTTCAGATTCAGGCGCACCAGCGTCCGACAGCACTGTCACCCTCCCAGTCGACGACGAACTCACCGGTGTTGATTTCATGGAGCTTACGAAGGCCGCCGAAAAAGTTGCTGTCGGTGCTGCTACTACTGCCGCCGATGCTGCTGTTATTGCTGCTGCCGCTGCTGCTACTGCTGCCGATGCCGCTGCTATTACTGCTGCCGAAAATAAAAACGCGCCAAACAAGGCGGTGAACCCTGACCCGCCGACCGACAACGACCACAAACGCAACATTATAAATACCATACTTACACATGATAAAATTCATAAATTTATTATAAAACATGCAAAAAACTTTACTTTTATACCACAATATCACAAGGAGCTTAATGCAAATGGTAATGAATTGTGGATTCATAATGATTATCCAATGATAAATATTCTTCGGAGCACAGAACAAAATATAAATAATTGGATGAAAAGGTATCTTGAAGAGACTCCCAAAACTGCACCACAGATGAAGAAGCTACTACTGGAGCACAAAAAGTTATCCATAAAACTCACACCCCCCCAATTTGACCCCCCAGCCAATAAAAAATACGTGTGGATTAAATGTAAAAATGATTCTAGGGAAAATTATGCTTTTTGCGAGTGGGCAAAAGTACAGGATGAGGAGGAGGGTGCACTTCAATGCATTGAGTTTTTCGGCAAAATTATTTTTGTCGGTGCATCGGTGACTGGCGACGAGAATGGTTCGCTTAGGACAGCTTGGGACCAGCTGATGAACGAGATAGAGATAGCTGACCGAGACAATTTTTCAAATCAAAAGCCCCCGCTGGCACCGGCAGGCCTCTGGACCACATTTATACGTAAGGGAAAGCTTGACAACCTGATAAAAGTCCAAAATTACACAGTCGATGGTGAGGAGGACCTGTTTAAAATAATCAGCCCACTTCTTCGCAGGCTTGTAAATAAAGGCAAGACGCCAATTTTTGCTGAACGTGGCCTTGAACGCAGCGAATATAAATTCTTCGAGGAGGTGGACGATGAACTCATAGACGCCGAGACTAATGTAAATATTGACGGAATTTTCAAGAAGGCGGAGAAGGATGTGCCGGAATATGTAATATATTACAATACATCGTATTTTCATTTATTTACATATATTCCATCGGAGGAGGAAGAGATGGAGCCTATGAAAATGGGGTGGGGGTTTAAAATTATTAATCCAAACGGTCTAGGTGATATTTTAAAAGTTGGGACAGACGATATTTTAAAAGTTGGGACAGACAGTACTAATGATGATAGGGATGCGCTTGGTGTATGGCAAAATGATAAACTTATCAGCAGGGGGCTCATCACCCCGAATTTTTGCGTGGGTGTGGGGGGGGGCTGCGCCCATGAACCAACAAAACCAAAAACTGGGGAGGCCCAAAATAATATTGATGTAGCAAAAACTAGAGAACAAAAGGAGTTGGCAGCCGCCGCACTGCTGCAAGTAGAAGAGGCGGAGAAGCACCGCGAGGCGGTTCTCGAGGATAAAGTGTGGGATGGCCAGCCTCAATGGTTTTCAATTAATGAAAAAATCAACCTCGACGAAATCAGCGCACACCCCCTCTTGGTAAAATTCGTCAACGACCACAAAGAGCTGCAAGGGATTGAAGGTGAAATAAAAAAACATTTGGACGATAACAAAACCAGCATCCAACTGCCGTCCACCAAAACGAGCGACGAATCTTACACTAAATGGGAGGAGAAAGTCACAAAAGTGAATACTGGCAGCTATAAGGGAAGAAACCGAAAGCCCCCAAAGTTCGATAACAATTGGGAAAACAATAAAATGATGAAAGATGCGCTCATCTTGGTCATTAAAATAATTAAACATTTCCGCACGGACCATAGCGAAGGAGCCTTGGAGGAGTTTGAAATGCATATGACGCGTTTACTAGAATTCAAAGTGGATCAGACATTTAAGGAAGCGATGAATAAGGCAATAGAAGTGCCCAGCAATGGCATCGCTGGAAGTATTAACCATGCGGATCTCCACGAGAATATTAGAGCTATCATTACATGGAATAAAGGCGATGGTGTAAAAAACAAGCCCTATCTCGAAGGGATATATAGTATTTTAACTGCCGAGCTGAAAAGGTCGTATGAAGCTGTAATGGAAATTGAGCGCCCCGATCGGGAGAGCCTTGCAAGCTACCTCATCCACATGAAGAATCCCGTCTCCAGACGGCCTCTCACTGACTCTCAAAAAAACGCAGCACGAAGCAGGGTGACAAATGTGCTTAAGGACGTCGGGGAGCTGGTGAAAAATTTAAAGGGGGGCGGGGTCCAACGTGCCATTGGGCAGGGAGGTGGTGGCCTGCCCGAGACAGATACACCTCTGAAAAAGAGAGCAATTCAAAATTTTATAGCTATTTTTAATAAGACTTGCAAAATAAGCAATCTCGTCGGGCCCGTTGAGATTGCTGCTGATGACGCGCCCGGTGATGATGTTTCACTGGATGCCGTGGGGCTCGTCCCTGGTAATTGTTTGGGCCTTAGAAAAAATTTATTATCGGAAGTCGATTTTGATGAAACTGACCATAAAAAATGGAATGAAACGTTTAATTATATTGATCGATGGAATTATTATTATTATCTAAAAAAAAGAACAGACATTACTGAATATTTTAAACAACCTTATATTTATAATTTCCTTCCCCCCTTTCCCCTTGCTGATAAAGTTATACAAGAAAACTTAGTAAGGAAATATTATATTTATAATAAACTTGTCGCACCCATGCAGCACGCGCAATGGGTCACATTTTTGGGGGCAAACGAAACCAAATTGCCGAAAATCACCAAATTGTTATTTAATGAAATGAAACAACATGACTATTGTGCTAACTATAAAATTTTTTACAATATCAGACCATCTCTTCAAGAGGTTAAATACAATTTAAGATTTTTAAAATCATTCACAGTCGGACCCAATGAAGACCTTTATAAAAATTATGAGCCCGGAAGTGGAGATGATGATTACAGTGAAATTCAAAAGAAGGTAGACACTCTGGGCAGCAAACTTGGAGATTATGAAGAATATTCTGGATATCTTATACGACCCCCTTCACAAGGGGGTGGAAAAATTATACACCACAAGAAAAAGGTTAAAAAGTATACTAATAAAAAGCGAAATCATACTAATAAAAAGCGGAATCATACTACCAAGAAACGTGGGGCCAAGAAACGCAAAAAAACAGAGAAAATGCGCAAATTTAGTAAAAAGAAATAAATTTATAATTGTTAAAAATTTATTTAAGCTGTAATGATGTCACTCATTTCCATTGCGCGAATCATTCGTGTAACCCCGATTCCCCCTCCATATCTGGGAAAGAATTCCCTATCAAGAAACTCATCCAATTCCTTTTCTACTCGCATCTTACCAAATTGGCTATATAGCAATCCAGCATATTCGCCATCACTAATAGACAAAAACTGTTGTCGCATTTCTACCCTATCGCAACTCCTTTCGGCAGATCCGATTGTCTCAATACCGTGCAAAATAACATCAACCTTGTTAGAAATATCGCCTGATTTCTTCATATTCCAAAATGGTGATGTGTGGGTCGGAAAATTTTTAAGAAAAAATACTTCACCATAATCACGGTCCATCCATTTTTCATGTTCATGGTCAAGCTCTTTTGTATTATATTTAATCGTTAAATCTGTATAATTTCCTTCTGGGTAATCAAATACTGGCGCTTTAAATGGGCTAGACGTATTCCATTTCTTTTCAAATCCAATATGTTCAAGCAGTTCTTTTTCCAGTTTAATAAGGTCATTCATGTCACCCTTAGATTCAAATTCAAACATTGGAAAAATAATTTCATGGCGCCCCTCTACTGGATTAGGTTCATTACGATAGCTGGTCGAGACCGTATAGCAACCATTAATATCAGGATTATCTAGAAGGACATGTTCCAACCACATTTGTCCAGTCTGAGGAAGGGGCCATTCCTTATTCTGATAATCATATTTTGCAATTGTTGTGGGGTCTTCACATGCCGCCAAAATACTTAGTGCATTCTGAGTATGTACCTCAACAAACCCTTTTTTCTGAAAGAATGAACGCATAGCACTGACAGCAGCATCAAATTTTTTTGGTGAAATCAATTTGCAACTCATTATTATTACATTCGATATTTTTTTAATATGATTTATATTAAATATATATAAAGCTTAATAAATATATTAAATATGGCTAGGAGTTGTTTATATGCTAAACATAAGAGTGCATTTGAAGAGATATTTTATGATAATTCACTATACAGACTTGGTGATATTTTGAAAGATTTTAAATATAAGGAAGATACTGAGAATTCTTATGCATTTTCATCAGATGAAAATAAGTTTTTTGTTAATTTGTATAAGCTTATAGCATATACAAGGGATATTAGTCATCACGGAAGAGGTAATCGCAATAATACATATGCCCAGCTAGTAATTTGGAATGATTATTTTCCAAATTTGGCAAAGGCTGCCATAGAGAATTTGGTAAAAAAATATGGTTGTTGGCGGGATATTCGTCAATTTTGTCATTATTATAAAGAGGTAAAAGGCAACTTGCCTGACATTGTAGATTTTTGCACAGAATTGATGGCAAAACAAATTGCAATTGATATCAAAACGAATGGGCCAATATCAAATGCATCGAAATGGTGTCCTCGTGAAAAAAATAAGCAACATGGGTGGCTTTTTCCGCACATAGCCTGTAAATATTTTGGTAAAAGTATTCTGACGACTACTATTTGTAAAGATTTCCGAAATATTCTATCAGCACTCAATCGTTATAATAAGGTGCCACAAGTTAATTTTTGTGAAAATACATGGTCCAAAATAGATACCATATCACATAAAACATATTCAAATCATAAAAAGGCCATCCACAATGTAACTGCACAGGGAAATACCCGTTATCCCGACTCACCAGACCGTAATCGGTGTGCCGAACAATTCTTTTTTTACGGAAACCAATATAATTCACCATGTAAGCCATTACCGTATAAATATTTATCGGGATTATTTAGGCCGGAGCTTATAAATAAAGTTGTTAATTTATATGATTTAAATATGCGGAATCATTCACAATTTGGTACAGTTGACCAAGTATGGAAATCATGCTGGGAAAAAGATTTGCCTAATTTGAATGATATTATTCCTGTAATTGAAACTAGTACAGATATGAAAAATAGTACAACCGAATCTAAAACCGCATTTATTAATGCAATTACAATCGCTAGTACAATATTGAACCAACAAAATAATGTACGAATCACCGGAGATTATAGTGTAGGAACAGATAATCTGCCGGACACGTTACTGTGTAATTATTCTAAATATGAAGAGTCCGCACAATTTAAAAAGATGGAACCTAATGGAACAATCACAAGCGTATTAACACATTTGCTGGGGGGATTGAAGCCTAATTTTAATACAACCTCGGATTCACTGACTGTTCCAATTGATAAGTTTGATTTTACGAAATTTTACGATATGTTTTTAATGAAATTGGTATATGAAAAGCACCACCCGGATATTGCAAATAGGAAAACGCTATTATTTTTGTGTAGTAATATTGATAAGAAGCGATTAGAGAGAAAATTAAAGAAAAAATATGACAGATGTGTAATGAATTATCATCGTACTGGTATTCAATTGACTGGGTTCCCATATAAGCCTCCGAAAATTATAGTATGGAACATGGATGTGAGTGAGCTTCCGACCTGTTCCCGATTTAGTATTGGAAAGAAAAATACTGACGAAGTAACTATAATAAACAGTAAGAGTGATTCGAGATATAATTGCTTTACGAATTTTACAGAATTGTTTTACGAAGATGCAACCGTCCCGCGATTTAATAATATTGAGATAAATCTTAGCAATTCGCGATACGATGAGTTTAATCCATTTCTTGTTTAATTAATTTATTATTCATTATATAATGAATAACAAATACAGTAAAAAACCTGATAAAACTTATGATATAGGGATTATATTATCAAAATCGCGTGACACGATATGGGATGTGTTACCATTAGAAATTTGCGAGATTATATATCATTACTATATTATATTGCGACATCGTCTTATAAAGTCATATTTACCTGAATTGACAGATAATGATATATATATGGAAATGAGAGATAGAAATCAAAAATGTTTTACAGGGTATGAACTTGGACGTACGGAGATATATAATAAGGCGATGACGGATATAGGAATATTAGCCACAACTTCTACAACTAATTCATTAATATATAATAATGATGAAATAGAATATGCAAATGAAATTGTAAATATGACCATTCGCACCAACGAAAATTTGCCAGATATAATAACAAGAATGGATTATTATACAATAAATGATGTATATGATGCAATCAATGCACATTGTGCTATATATAATACGTCAAATGTTGATGGAAGTGGTGTAGTGATAGACGCTATAAATAAATGGCAGGACATGGATGGCTGTCAAAAATTACAATTTTGTATTGAAAAATTTAATAAAATAAAGGAGGATTTTATTAATACAGAACACATTGTAACCAATTCATATCGATTTAATTCACTGAGAATGTGCTGCGAACTAAATTTGCACAACTATATGAAATCGTTATTGTAACGTTTCGCGCAATTCATTTATTTGTGAATTAATATCATTTGGCCCCACTGCTTGTGGACCTGCTGCTACTACGGAGGCCGCTCCTTGTGGACCTGCTGCTACTACGGAGGCCGCTCCTTGTGGACCTGCTGCTACTACGGAGGGCGCTCCTTGTGGCACTGCCCCTTGTGCATTTGTTAATATTCTCTCTGTTTTAAACTGAACATTCATAGTTTGTAAATAATGTATTAGCAATTCTGGGGTAATGGCAATAGTATTCATATAAGTTGTATATTTAAATGACAATACAGTATTTGTTTTTTCTGGGGAATATTCTATAGAATACCACCAATATGGCGGTATATACACCATGGTTCCCTCATTAACTTCAAACTCTAAAAACTTTACTTTATTGAAATTCTTCATATATTCTTCTTGGGGTTCCCAAACATTTATATTGGATCTAAATTCTAACATTTCATAATCATTCTCTCTATATAAATATTTTGTATTGCATGGTGGTGTTAATTTTATTTTTATTGACCCTTCTGTTACATATAAATAATGCCTATTACATATATCATATCGTAATGGTGTTCGTGTGTTGTTTGTTCCCATTAACATATCATATTTACACGACGAGACCATGTATGGTCTAAGGAATAAGTCATTATTTTGCATATGCTTTATCAATGTTGTCTCAGATAAAAAGGTTTGGTTATTTTCACTATTGTAATTTTGATTGTTATCTTTATTAAATAACATTTCGGCAGTATTGAATGCCAACATGATATATTTCTCACCCTTATCATTTATTTCATTATTCCGGATATTGATATCAAATGCGCCATAAATATTGCTAATGGATTTATTATTAAATGTCTCTATTAAGTCGTCATTGTTATATTTCATTGTTAATGGTTGTCTCAGTTCACACAGTTCTTCTAAACGTTCTTTTGAAGGTACATCTATATCGAAAATTTCCAGGTCATTACTGGTTTTTTTATGATGATAGATATGAATATATACAAATAATGTTATACAAAATACCAATGTTGTTAAAAAAATTTCCATTATTAATATTTAATTATAATACTTAAACGTATTTTATACCTAATTTATCTTATACGATTCATTCTATTTTTGGAGCCAAGTATAATCTCAAATATGTTGGCACCAAATCGTCAGTTAATGACATATTATCCATTAATGAATCCAATTCATCTGCGGGGTCTGCTGCTGGGTCTGCTGCTGCGCCTGCTGCTGCTGCTGCGCCCGGCCTGACGATATCATATGCTATACAAATTGGTCGTCCATTTGATACTGAGACATTAATACAATTCCCGATTTTGCTAAATAAACACAACGTTTTCAGTAATTTAAGTGAATAGTCTTGATTTATCAATGTATCATCTTCTTCGCATTCATCTGCACTAAACTCTTCCATATCATTGGTTGAAATTGTTGCATCCATTTCACCTTCTATGCCCTCTGCATGAAACATCACAAAATCATTATTGATCTTAATATTAACATTTTCACCGAACAATATTAATTGGTCTATTATGCTGGCAAAACTACTTTGCAATATTTTAAATTCTACGTTTTCTTCCACCTTTGGTATCGTAAATAGTTCACAATCAACATCAAGCATTGGTATCTTAAATGTCTTATTATATTCTTTTTTCCCACCACCTATATACTGTATCACATAGGTGTCCGACCCCAATGACATCACCATCTCTTGATTATCTTGACGTGTTGTCAAAATTTTGTGAAATATTTTGGGATTGAACCCTATCTGCATACCTTCTTGTGGCGAAGTATATGTATATGCTGCAAACCATTCTGCATTCAAATTAAGTTCAAATATACTTATATGACATTTATCAAATCCCTGGATAAACAATCCGGTGCGTGAAAACATAAAATTGAAACTGTCATTGAATTCTTTCAGATGCTGAAAGATATTTACAAATGTATCAAATGCGGTCTTGTCATTAATCACAAACTCCATTGATATAAATTCAAGTAATGATTTTATATCAATTTATATTATTTCCCCTTTTTTGATTTCCCACCTTTCGCTTTTGGAGCTACTTCCACATGTTCTTGTGTCTGCTCCGGTTCTGGTGTCTGCTCCGGTGTCTGCTCCGGTGTCTGCTCCGGCTCCGGTGTCTGCTCCGGTTCTGGTGTCTGCTCCGGTGTCGGCTCTGGTGTCTGCTCCGTCTGCTCTACTTGTGTCTGCTCCGGTTCTGGTGTCTGCTCCGGTGTCTGCTCCGGTGTCTGCTCCGTCTGTGTGGGTTCAGATATTGGTGAGTTTGCAGAATCTTTCTTATTGACGCCGAACAATATCATCATCTCAGTTAAATTACAAATAGTCTCGTTTAATCTTGTAATTGTTTCATCACTTTGTTTTAATTTTAATTCATATCGAGCGCCTTGTGTACCTATTTGAGATTCCAATTTTGTAACCTTTGAATTTAAATTATCTATAAATAGATTTTGCTGCTTCATCAGATTTTCATAATGGTCAGACGCCTTAAACATCTCTGATGATAACCTAGACGTTTCGGCCTTTTTAATAATAGTATTTTGCATTTCTTTCTTTGATGATAGTGCGGGAGGTGTCGCTGGTACAGGTGCAAGCGAAGCAGGTGCAAGCGAAGCAGACACAAGCGAAGCAGGCACAAGCGAAGCAGACACAAGCGAAGCAGGCACAAGCGAAGCAGGTGCAAGCGAAGCAGACAGAGCAGATAGAGGAGACGGATCTGCTGAGAGAGCATCGGGCACAGGCGTAGCTGCGGGCCCAGGCGCAGCAGGCACAGGCGCAGCTGCGGGCACAGGCGCAGCTGCGGGCGCAGGACTATTATCTGGTGGCGGTTGTCCTTGTCTGCCTCTTTGTTGAAGATATTGCTGTCTTCTATACATTAAGCCATCATATTGGGCCTTTGTCATTCTACGAGACATCTATTCATTATTTATTATCTATTTGCTATATTAGTTTTATTATCTATTTTCTCATCTCCATTTTAATTGGTGGATGAAATTCATAATTTTCAATTTTAAAATCATCTACGTTATAATCATTAATATTTTCTTTTATACAATCAATACTGACCGTTGGAAATTCAAGAGGTTCTCTCTTAACTTGTTCTGCTAAGCTTTCATAATGGTCATCATATATATGGGCGTTTCCAAGATTATATACAAATTCATGTGCGATTAGACCGGTATGTTTAGCAATTAAATGTGTAAGAAAGCTATACGATGCAATATTAAATGGAACACCCAACCCCGTATCACCACTTCTCTGATACAATATACAAGATAACTTGTTACCTTCTGTAACACAGAATTGAGAGAGAATATGACAGGGTGGAAGTGCCATTTCATTGAGGAACGCAGGGTTCCATGCAGTCATAATCAATCTGCGAGAATTACGAGTATCGGGGTTCTTTAATTGATCTATAATCCATTGCAATTGGTCAGTTCCTTTGCCAGTATAATCATCATCACATGTTCCATATTCTGCATTAAAATGCCGCCATTGAAAACCATATATGGGTCCAAGGTCGCCTTCCTTATTATTATATAAACCACGAGAATCGAGAAATTCTCGTGAAGCATTATCGTTCCAAATTTTTACATTTTGTTCTTGTAGAAGTGTATTACTTGTTTCACCATTAATAAACCATAAAAGTTCTTTCAAACATGTTTTCCACGCAACTTTTTTGGTTGTGAGCAAAGGGAGTTTATTATTTTCAAGGGAGAAATACATGGTGTTTCCAATAACAACTTTGGTTGTGCCATTTCGTCCAACTTCGGTTGTGCCATTTGAAAGTATTTCTTTAATTAAATCCAAATATTGAATCTCTTCGCTTTTATCTTTCAAATATTGTCGGATAATACTTTTAGACATATTTATATATATATCACTAATTTCTAATATTATTTTATTTTCTATGTTTATTCTATAATGGATTTAGAAGGTGGTGGCCCAAAACCTCAAAGTGTAGTTACTGGTTTTATGAATCATATGCTTGAATTTAATTCTGACACAAAGCGCGACCTATGTAATTTAATCCAATACAGTGTTATTGCACTAGTGCCTTTAATGATTCTTAACAAAGGTATAAGTGGTGTTGTACCTGAAGCAAATGACATGAAAAGCACCATGGAAATATCAATTGAAGTTTTAGGGCAAACGGTTGCGATGTTAATTGGTTTGATGATTATTGATCGGTTTATAGTATATGTACCAACCTATAGTGGTAATCCATATGAAAAGGCTTCGTTGTTGACGGTTGTGTTGCCATTATTTATGATTTTATTAACATTACAAACAAAGATTGGTGAGAAGGCAAATATTCTCTATACGCGAGTTTTAGGTGTTTGGAATGGCAACAGAAGCATCCACGGATTCCAAGAAGGGAATGAGAATGAGGAGGAGGAGGATGAGACGGCTGAAGGATACCAAAATGAAGTACGTGCCAAACAACCCATGGCAGAAAATGTAAGAAAAGATAATAGAAACTCTGGCGTGCAATACCCAACACCTCAGCCTCCTGCTCCCCAGATGAGGCCGGGAACTCAAACAGAATCGCGTCCTCAGATTGCTGCACAGCAAACACAAATGAGTGAAGGATTGGGAACATATAATGGCGGGGATTCTTTTTCGTCAGCTTTTTCATCATTTTAGGGAACACATATCTCAATATTCTCTCTAATGTTACGTTTTATTAATTTATTGTTCTTTTCTTGTTCACTGTGTGTAGTTCCATTCAAAACACATTTGACAAGATCAATATATTCTTTCTGACCCTCATTGGTTTCTGACCAATTAGGATTTATTTTTTCCCAGTCTTTTATTTTACCTATTTGTGCGCAAGCGACGCTATCGATTGCCATATTTAGTTCGTTATGTTCTGTATCTTCAACCCAATTATTATCGTCTCTTACATAAAATTGCGGGTCTTTACTATTTTTGCAATGAATTGGTCTATGACAAGGTCCAAGCTCTTCCATTTTTCTAATAAATATTTTTGAGATTCCCTTTGCATAACCATTTTGTTTTGTATATAATAAATCGTCGAAAGAAAGAGTTACTTGTTTTCGAAAATCACCAATATTAATGGCGTTACCATACTCATTGTTTAAATACACATTTATATTAAAATTATTCGTAATAGTTAAATTTTTGCATATAAAAGTAGTATTTTGTATATGTGAAAGGTCGGTAGACTCTTCTTTTATACATGTTGTCATATGTTGTTCATACTTTTTTTTAAATTTATATTCTCTCTCGCAGTTTTTACAAATAAACTTTGGCTTTGTATGTTTTGATGATAACAAATGCCTATTATAATCATATCGGCGAAATGTTAAGAAATCGCATGGCTCACAATAATATTTTTCTATAAGTGCATCCGATGTATTATTTTCCCATTGTTTAAGATGTTTTATAGTCGTGCCATGTTTCAAATAATCACTTTTACGGTTTGTTATATAACTACATAGGTTACATATATATTTTTGAGAATCTGTCATTTACTATACTATATTATTATTTTTATATTATTCGCAATAATACCTTTTGTTATTTATTCCCTACATCGATGTAGGATGGTTATTTTTGCATTAAACCGATTAAAACACCCTTCATCGATGTAGGCATGTTTTATGCCTTTTATTTTGCGACTTTTGCGACTTTTTGAAAAGTTTTTTTTATTTGTTAAAAAACCGACCTTCATCGATGTAGGTGACTTTTTCAGGTTTTTTCAAAAAGTTCAAAAAAAAACGCAAAAAAAACGCAAAGTAGCACCTTACTGAGAAACACATTTTTGAAATAAAATGTTCAAAAAAGTGCAAAAAAACTTTTATAAAACGCCAAACTTTTCTCCTACAACCTTTGCCTACATGATTTTTCAACTTTTTAAAATGTTGCCTACATCGATGAAAGAAGTGGTCAAAGAGTCACTTATTTGCTGTTTTTAAAAAGTTTTTTTCTGTTTTTTTTTAAAATGATTACTTTTTTTTGAAAAAAATTTACAAATATACTTTGTAAAAAGAGGGTCTTTTTCGCCCGCGCACTGACCCAGTCTTAGGAACATGTGTGATCACCAATATGTTGTTATTGAAAAAGGTAATGCGCAAGTGGTGGGCATTAGCGGGCATTTAGCATTTTCGCGTTTTCCATGAGGGATGAAATGCTTTTCATATGTTTTGTTAAAAAGTTGCCTTCATCGATGTAGGCATGTTATTTTTGTAATAAACTGATTAAACACCCCCTACATCGATGTAGGCATGTTTTATACCTTTTATTTTGCGACTTTTGCGACTTTTTGAAAAGTTTTTTTTATTTGTGAAAAAATCGGCCTACATCGATGTAGGTGACTTTTTCATGTTTTTTCAAAAAGTTCAAAAAAAAACGCAAAAAAAACGCAAAGTAGCGCCTTACTGAGAAACACATTTTTGAAAAAAAAAGTTCAAAAAAGTGCAAAAAAACTTTTATAAAACGCCAAATTTTTCTCCTACAACCTTTACCTACATGATTTTTCAACTTTTTAAAAAGCTACCTACATCGATGAAAGAAGTGGTCAAAGAGTCACTTATTTGCTGTTTTTAAAAAGTTTTTTTCTGTTTTTTTTTAAAATGATGACTTTTTTTTGAAAAAAATTTACAAATATACTTTGTAAAAAGAGGGTCTTTTTCGCCCGCACACTGACCCAGTCTTAGGAACATGTGTGAACATCAATATATTGTTATTGAAAAAGGTAATACGCGAGTGGTGGGCATTAGCGGGCATTTAGCATTTTCGCGTTTTCCATGAGGGATGAAACGCTTTTCATATATTTTGTGAAAAAGTTGCCTACATCGATGTAAGGACGTTATTTTTATAATAAATTGGTTAAACACCCACTACATCGATGTAGGAAGGGTTTTGTGCAAATATTTTGCGACTTTTGCGACTTTTTGAAAAGTTTTTTTTATTTGTGAAAAAACACCCCTACATCGATGTAAGTAACTTTTTCATGTTTTTTCAAAAAGTTCAAAAAAAAACGCAAAAAAAACGCAAAGTAGCGCCTTACTGAGAAACACATTTTTGAAAAAAAAAGTTCAAAAAAACGCAAAAAAACTTTTATAAACCGCCAAATTTTTCTCCTACAACCTTTGCCTACATGATTTTTCAACTTTTTCAAAAGCTCCCTACATCGATGAAAGAAGTGGTCAAAGAGTCACTTATTTGGTGTTTTTAAAAAGTTTTTTTGCGTTTTTTTTTAAAATGATTACTTTTTTTTGAAAAAAATTTACAAATATACTTTGTAAAAAGAGGGTCTTTTTCGCCCGCGCACTGACCCAGTCTTAGAAACATTCATGATCACTGATGTATTGTTATTGAAAAAGGTATTACGCAAGTGGTGGGCATTAGCGGGCATTTAGCATTTTCTGATACTGAGAATTATTTTTTTACAAAATGTTATAAAATCTAATCATTTATGTATTAAATAATTAAATTTAAAATATTAAAAATAAGAGCATAATTTATATATGGTTGATATTGATGATTTAAAAAAGGTTTTTGAGAATGCCATTGACGAGACGAATGATAGTACTGTAGAATATTTAACAAGTGGCAAAATTCAGGAGCATAAAACAAAAATTTTTGATGAGATGAATTTAAATGCGAGGGAGAGAGAAAGTGCACATAAAAGTTTGAAATTTTATAGATACATAAGTGACCTGAATGAATTTAAATATGGTATGTTTATAAGATGGTATAGTTTAAAAAAATTCAAAAAGAGAGAATTAAAATTAGAAATGGGAGGTTTTATATCGGATATAAAGATTGTGACTGATGATGTACATATTATTTGCAAAAATATATTTGGAAAACATGTACAAATTAGAATAGGAGAGAATATAATTTTTCAAAAAATTACGGACCAGGAAAAGGTGATTATATCTGTGGTTGATTATGTAAATAAAAAATAACTGTATAATATATTTATGAAAAAAACAACTAATGATATAATCGTGTGGGATGTAGATGAAACATTAGGTAGTTTTGCGACATTTTCCGATATATATAATGCTATTGAATATTCATCTAAGAACGATTTAACGTATGATGATTTTAGAGATATTTTAGATATGTTTCCAGAGTATATCCGACCAAAGTTGTTGAAATATTTCAGATATTTAAATAAAAATAAAAATGGATATAAGGTAGTAATTTACACTAATAATATGGGTGGAAGACAATGGATAGACTATATAAAACAATATATAGAAGAAAAAATCAAATCAAAAATTTTTGATGATGTGATTTACGCATATAGCAGCGACGCAAGACGCTCGTCTGATAACAAAACATATGGTGATTTACATCGATGTTTAGACGTATCAAATTTGAGACATGTATATTTTATAGATGACCAACCTCATATTATTAAAAATGATAAACGGGTGAAATATTTGCAAATTCCTGCATATGTAATATATCCAGCGGCGATAGATGTTGGTGGGAGATTACTAAATTCAAAAATCCATAAGAGACATATTAAAAATTTTCCGGTATTTCTTGGATTAATTAAAAGTATCTTTGAAAGTTCTATGCATTTCGAAGGAGAGGTATTATATAGCAAATTGGATGACAAAGTCTTAGAGAATTTTGTTCACGATTTTGTCAGAAAAACGACACCTCGTAACAATAATACACGTAAATCCAAAAGAATTGGTGTAAATTGATACAATTACAAATTATATCAATTTACTATTTTTTAATATCTGCGGTTATCAGGACGGTTATCAGGGCGGTTATCAGGGCGAGTAGAATCTCGTCCATGCTGCTGCCAATTGTTGTTATGGGTCTCGCGACTAGCATTTCGCGTTTCGCACATAAGTTTTCCACCGAAGACACCGGTAACATCACTGGCCTGGTGTTGGTGTTCCTGCGCCTCAACATCCTTTGCCGTGCAAATATTAAACGAAACATATTCGCCTTCCACAAGATACTTGTATTGCTCATCGGCAACACGTACAGAACTATGATGAACAAACACATCAGTAGGAGTTTCCGTGCCGACCGATGTTAGAAATCCGAAACCCTTGCGGCCATTAAACCACTTAACACGTCCAATTGTAGCACCTACAGTATCACTCATTATAATTAAATATATGAAAGGTCTTTAAATCAATTTACTATTGATATAAGTATATGAAGGAGATTCTCTCAATCCTAAACCAGAAACATATTTATGAAGTTTTATAATTGTCATTAATATCCCATTTTTATTATTCAGATTAGATATATTAGCTTTTGCTATGATTAATTTATCAGCCATTTCTTTTTCGGTTATACATTTTAAATCTGCCCATGGTAGTTTTTTGCATAATAAAAATAATACCGTATAAATAATCGATTCCAAATCATCACGGCGACCATATGGTAATCCCTTATGAACATTGATACTTGCATACATCATTGAACCAACAAGACCACGTGGCTTATCATATTTTGCAAATGGTTTTGCCATTCCATAGTCAATGAGATATATTCTCTCTATGCTAGTACCTTTTATCATAAAATTATCCGGTTTAATATCTCTATGGACTAAACCTTTGCCATGAATAAACTCAATCGCTGAGAGCATTTGTTTCAAACAACTTGTAACATTCAGTTTATCTTGTTTTATTTCACTAAGAGAGAGAGAATATAAGTCAGTTACAATACACTTCTTGGACTGTATTAATCCACACCATTTAAGTCGTGGAATATTAGCATGACCATTTAGTAATTTCATGACGCCTGCCTCATAATCAATTTGTGCAGACTCGCCGATTTTAACTGCATAATCATCATTAGTAATTCGGTGATGTGCTTTATAAACTGTACCAAACGCACCAGACCCAATTTTTTTTTCAAGAACATAATTATCGTTTATCATTGATAATATTAATGTTATCATTTTATATGAGTAAATTGTTATTGGATGATTATGCAAAATACACAAGACCAATATCGAAACCATATAACATATTTTATAATGGACAAACAACAAAAGATTTATCTTCACGAGTGTTAAATGATATCAATGGTTATATAAATACTATTGGAACCGAATCATACAATCTGCATTATCAATCGATGGCAAATACAGATTTAGCAATAGATTTATTGCATGTAGGGATGTTGTATGACCGAGAAATTCATACAAATCGTATAAAACGAGCAGCCAATAGTGATGAAAACGTTGGAGGCAACCCTCAACGTGGAGCAGCATATGATGTATCAAATAATATTGATGAACTTATTATATTTCCTTTTACAACAGAAACTGACCCGGCCGTGACGTCGATAGATATGACATCTTCAGAATATACTATATCATTTACTGGCGGATCTACATATACTGGTAAAACCCTATTTAAAAGCAAGTTCTCTCTATCCACAGATATTTCACTTGTATTTAATGAAGAACTAAAACATTGGGATGTATCATATAATAATGGTATGATAGAACATGCTGATTGGATATGTTGTAGTGGCAGCACAGTTGCTACTACTTTGTTAGATAATACTAATGATTATAATTGGGTAATAGACCAAAAACTAGTATTGAGCAATTTATATAGAGAAATTAGTAACAATCAAGGCATTAATTGGGAAGTTTCAGATATGTCAAGAGGTATCGTATATATACAACAAACTGGTGCAACTGACGCATCCTATACATTTGGATTTACAAATCTATATGACACCTCTGCAACATGGGTGCAAACAACAGAAATTGATGTAAAAGAAGTATATTGGGTTGATATGATTAATCAATATTCTCTTAAAAAAAGGGCTGTCGCAAATGGCACATATACATTTGATGAGGACCCCATGTCAAATATTACGCAATTCTCATTAGTGGACCTATCTTATACAGATACCGATGGCAATTCTCAGATACTAACCATAGAGAATCGGCCATTAAACGGTGGCATGAGACCATTATTAGACGATATCTCTGGATATGCACTAAGTATGCGACATGATACGTCGTCTAATAATGTTCTCAAAGAGATGCAAAAAGAATCAATAACGGAAAATAAATATCTATATGATGAACTATATTATGGTCACGATTGGTCAAGAGTTCAGCGGTACGACGTATCTAGTAGTTTAGAAATTGTCGAGAACTTTGACACAATTTATGATCTTTGTGGTGGTAGATTATCACATGAGTATGATGTTGATATAAGTCGAAGTAGTTTTGATTATAAATTTCCATATTTATTTTATAAATGCGATGATAAAGATAGTGAAGGTAACATCACAGACCAGTTACAAATAGATATTAAAATTTTTTATGATACCGTGACAGAAATATCATTTAATGATTTAAGTTTTTGTGATGCATCATCTGTAATCGGCACATTAAATACCAAAAAAGCAAGACAAGAAATGAAAGCAGGTCAATATGATTTTGATGGTATTGATTTGATGAAATGTAGTGTTGAGATGCAAGAAAGTAAATTTAATAGTATTACTAAATCACCGTTTGTAGATATATCCAATTTGGGATTAAAGGATTTACCACAAAGCTATTTATTTAAGGGGTATTATTATGGATATTATGATACATCAAATGCAGAGCCACACTATGATAATATAGATGTATCGGATACATATTTGGTGTTTAAATTTAAAGAACCATCATCCTATGCTGAGAATACACAAGACATTTCAAGTGATTACTTATTATTTGATCCTGAGGGTGTATATAGAGAGAATGTTCCAGTTGGAGGCAATCCAAAAAGGTCGATTTTCGGATTGCAAACAAATTATGATGCATCAGGATTTATCATTATAAATGCAGATATAGCCGAACGACTATATATACCAATAGAACTAAAACCAAAGAACGTAGACATCGCATCATCCATGAGCAATAATACAAATGTATTTATATTAGATATAAGTGTAAATACAAATAAATTTTTGTCATTCAAAACGCCACTGGCATCATATCCAACTGGCAAAAACCCCACCAAAATAATAGAACAGATAGTTTCTCCACATCTTCGTGCCGCTGTAGTCTCCTCCTCCCCCTCAGAAATGTATTTTGGTGTTGAAAATAAACCGGTAAAATATATAAATGGGTATGATATTTCTGATAGTTTAATCGGAATAAATGAAAATTGGGGTACATTTAATTTATTTGTAAGACCAGAGCCAACCAGCCTACAACAAATTTACAGTCTCAATAAAGAATCTCTATTATATTATCCTTTAACAGGTGAAGTTAAAACGGGTTTAGCATCACAATGGTTCGTAGGAGAAGAGACCCAAATTATAGAAACGAGTTTTAATTCGCTGGGTGAAGATGTGATAATGTTGGGGTATATTGTAACAAAAAATCAATTAGAAAAAACAGCATATAACAGCACAGTTGCAAAAATAACAGATTTATCAATGGCTCTTATGGCGCCCAATCAAGGAACTAAATCGTATACATATATACCGAGTTATTACTTCGATGAGCAGTCGAAGAAGGTTTTAAATCCAATACGAAGTCGGATAGACATATCTAATGGGTTGCTAGATGCCGATAATATACATCGTATTGGCGATTTTAATGTCCTCGCCCCGGGAAAAGAATTTTACACGGGACTAGATTTCCCAAATCGACAGGTAACCGTTAATATATCACCAACTGTATTTAATAAAAATGGAAACAGTAAATATTTAATACCTATTACGCTAACAAAATATCCGGGAGATGTGACGAGTAGAGCCACCGGCCTTACCCTAGCAACAGCAGCGCAGGAAGTGGCATTATTAGCAGAAAATCATGCATTAGATGTTACAATATCTGCAAAACATACAATTCAAACAAATAATATAACAATACAGACAACGGATAAAGCATCGATAACATTTAATTTACCATACAGACAAAACGCAGGAGAACCAATCAAAGAAACAGATTTATCATTTATTATTATTGGTGATATATCATTAGGGACAATCGAAAATCAAAACGATGGTTCATTTTGTAAGTTTATACCAGAATCTCAATATTTAGGAGGAGATAATGCATTTACCGATGCAGTAATTAGTGGTGAGCTACACTATAAAATAGTAAACAACGACCTTGAGCACCCCGAAAAAGGACATGAATACATAGAATGGAATAATACAATAACGATAAACATAGTGAATCAATATGATACCCCAGAGATATTTAATAGAACATATGATATTTATAAAAATGAACCATGGGTCGGAAATTTAATAAATGAAAATGTATTTTTGATAGATGATGCATATAGCAATTTAGAAATAACAGATTTGATAGGTCCGTTTCATGGAAAAAGAACAACAAATTTTAGCGCGGGCGACTTTATCTTGACATATGATCCAGACGACAATTTTATTGGAGTTGATTATATATTTTTCAAAATAAAAACTAGCGCAATCGATGGAATAAAATCACGCGAAGGACATATAACATTTATTGTGAGCGAACGAGAACCAGAGGCGGAGCCAGAGCCATATATACCAACAGAATATGAAAGATGTAATTGTCTGCCGGTGGCGATTGTGGATTCCACTATAGAAAGTGCCGGAAATAATCCTAAGATAACATTAGCAGAATTTTATTCAATGCGAAGTATTAATATGCGCCATTATGGGAAAAAAATATCGATAATAGAAATGCCAAAACGGGCAATTATAAATCAAAATATGCGTTCATCAAATAATCTGCGCAATTTCTGATAAATAAAATCTAACATTATAATATAAAATGCCAAAAAGACATAATAAATCTGCCGATGGAAAATACCATATAGGGTCGAATGTTTATGACATGCTTATAGGTTCGCGCGCGCAGGTTCATCATGGAACTGCGTATAAAACGTCTGGGGGTTTAACTAAGAGTGATTTAGTAAAAAACAAGAATGGCCGGATTGTATCTAGAAAAGTTCAGGAGACTGCAAAGAAGCAGAAACGTTTAGAAAAGGCTGGTTGGACTGCCAAGAAAGGCAAATTCGGTGCAGTAAGAATATCTGCAGGAAAGTCTCCTAAGAAGAAGAAGTCTCCTAAGAAGAAGAAGTCTCCTAAGAGGAAGAAGTCTTCTAAGAGCCGGTAAATAATTGACAAAAAAAAAGTAAGATAGACAACAATATGTATAAATTTGTACAGTTTTTACAAGAAAACTTTACAAATGAAGACGAAGAACAGTGTGAAGAAGAACAGTGCGAAGAACAGTGTGAAGAGCAGTGTGAAGAACAGTGTGAAGAACAGTGTAACAAAAAAAAGTTTAGATTATTAGAAAGATTTAACAGAGTGAATACATTAGATGTGAAATTAAATAAGTCAGGGGACTTGAGTGTCGGTAAAAGCGAATATGACGTGATGAATGGCTTATATAAAAGGAAAGGAATCATAAATGGGATGCCATATTGGTTTAAGAATACAAACTATGACGAAGATGTAGGATATCATATATATTTTGCAGATAAACAACAAAATATGTGGATCATATCAAATGGTCGAAATGCAATATATGAATGTATTAATAATCAAATAATATATGAATGAAAAAATAATAAATATTAAAAAGGGTAAATTTCCCAAGAAATATACAGCATATGTGAAACATAAAATTAGTAAAAAAATACGCAAAATACATTTTGGAGATCAGAATTATGAACAATTTAAAGATAGGACGCGTTTAGGAATCTATACAAAAAAAAATCATGGAAATAAGAAACGTCAGAGAAATTACTATTCAAGACATTCTGGTGAAGCAAACCGGCAAAGAGCTATCCGCAAAGAAGAAAAAAAATCAAGGGGAGACTATAATGCAAAAATATTGAGTCACCGTTATTTATGGTAATTAAATATTTAATAATGCGTTTATTATTTAAAGAAACGAGCAGGAATAAATATACGTATATGGGTGATAATCCAGGGAATGTATTAACAATACGAACAGTTCAAATCGCGCCATTTCGAACACTAATGACTGCATTAAAGGATATTTTACAGGAAACAAATATTATATTTCAAAAAAAGGGTATAAAGATTATTAATATGGACAAGTCTCACACTATATTAGTACATTTATTTTTAAATGGCTGCAATTTTGAAGAATTTGAGTGCAAACATGACAAGATTGTAATTGGTGTAAATATGTTGCATTTATTTAAATTAATCAATTCAATTGAAAATACTGATACATTGACAATCTATATTGAAAATGGTAATTATAATGATGGTGTTGTATCTGAACTAGGATTGAAATTTGAAAATGGAGATATTAAACAATGTAAGACACATAGTCTTAGATTGATCGAGCCAGACACAGAAGAGTTAAAAATCCCGGATGTTAAATATTCATCAATTATTAACATGCCATCAGGTGATTTTCAAAAAATTGTGCGAGATATGTTAGGAATCTCTGAAAAAATCGAAATCAAATCTGTCGCCAATGAAATGATATTTAAATGTATAGGTCAATTTGCTTCATCTGAAACGCGAAGAGCTGAAACAGAGAATTCTATGAAATTTACGCAACAAGATGATGCTAGTGCAGTAATACAGGGAGAATTTTCATTGAAAAATCTTGGATGTTTTATAAAATGTACTAATTTATGCAATCAAATAGAAATTTATTTGGCAAATGATTTGCCATTGATTGTGAAATATAATGTGGCATCACTAGGAGATATACAATTATGCTTAGCACCATTGCCATCTAGTCAGTAAATCAACTATGTTTTTTAAAGATACAACATTCAGTAAAACGAATAATATTATTATCAAACAATTTAATATCATCATATTTGTCGGTATTCATCCATACTTTGATAATGCAAAAGAATTTTTTTGGTGATATTGTAATACCATTAATAGCTTTCATTATATTTTCATCTTTAAATAATGTGTTGCCAGCTGCACTAAATATCAGAGTTTTCCATATGGCAGGCACATGTCTATTTTGAATTTTAAAGGAAAAGCACCCACCGTTAATATTCTCAGGTGCTTCCCATACAGGTGCAATATTATCTTTCATAGTAAAAAACATGCAGTCTAATAATAATTTATCATTAATAAGAGAATTTAAGGCAACACATCTCTCGGTAGTATCATATTCAAAGAGTTTAGTGTAACTTTTCAATGACCAATCGGTATCATTAGGTAGATGATACCAAATTGTCCATTTTGAATCAAGTACATTCGTCATATTAATTAAATAGATAACTGTTTAATTAATAATTATTAATAATAGAATAAGAGTCGAGGTGAAATAGAATACTGGAATTTGAATCAAGTTGGATAAAATCAAAGTTATTATCAAGAATGACCCAGCTATAATTATGATCAAAATTGCCTACATTATTAATATAGGTCATATACCAATATAAAAAGTCAAAGTCGATAACATTATTAACACAATAAAAATCCCAAAATGTATTGGCTAATTCAATTTGATATTCTTCATCGTTAAACGCGACGGTAATATTTAAAAAGGTGAAATCGCATAATATAAATTCAGTTGATTTGTTCATAGTAGATAACACTGAATTATTGGCAGTAACAAGACTATTAATATAAAATTGTTCGCCATTAGAATTATAAAAGGGTAGTGTCAAATCAATATCATTATTTGTATAATAGTGAATACATTCACCAAGATATTTATCATAACATTGGCGAAAATAGGTATATGTTTTGCAAAGTGTAAAAGAACAAGAAAAAAAACAAGATTTAATGGAATCAGACATTGAATCGGGTATTGAATCCGGTATGAAATCAGGCATAGAACCTGGCATAGAACCTCGCACAGAACCTGGCATATAATCCATACTATATAGTATTATTTAAGTTTTTATAAAAAGTGACTTGGTGTGAATAAAGAATTTTTTTTATGAACGGCAAAAGATTCACTTAAATCAATAATTTCATCAGCATCAGGTAGAGCAGCACTATTCTCCTTGTCAAGTTTTTTTTGAAGGGCAATTTCGTGTTTAATAATTTCATTAATATTATAGGGTTCTGCTGGAGGTTGTTTTTTTTGAGTAACATTAAATTTTTTATTAATTTGCCCAGGATTAAATCCTAAGAAATAAATGAGAACAACAAGTAAGATAGTCATTGTGATTATAGGAATGAAGACAAACATCCATGAGACGACTTCTAGGCCGCGTTCACATAAAATATTTAGCAAAGTTGTAAATATCAACATTGTCCAAAACTTAAAGAATGCTGTGGTGAATTGATTTTTATAAATATCGATGACAATTTGAATAAGAGAGAATGACAAATATACTAGGGCTGGCGCACAAATATTCGAAACAACTCCATCTGACATATATATATAGTATTATATTTATAAATATAGTATTTAAAATTAGAATATAATAAATATATAGTAATGGATAATTCGGGAAATGAAGCGAAGCAAGCAGAAATACTACATAAATTAATTGAAATGGTTGTTCGACAAACAGAATATGATTATGAAACAGCTCGGACAAAACTGATTGAAAATGAGTGGGATTATATGAAAGTAATACGAATGGAAATGGGAATTAAAGATGCACCAAAACCAGCGACTGGTACATTAAACCAAGAGATATATAGACAAATACGATTAAAGATGGATGAAGCGGGAAATAAAGTCTACTAATTTACGTGAAGAATTCTGATTTTTCATTAGTTTTGCTTAGATTATAACCATTAATTTTATTATTTTTTTGATTAATTTGATATTTTGAATTATCGTCAAATAATTGTGGCAAAACACGCACCATTGGTTTATTTACAACTAAAAGACATTTATCATAATTACATAAATCTCTATATTCTTCAATAGACAAATTACCCATGTATTTTTTTAATGTAAAATGCGGATTCGGTGCGGGTTTAAAATTATGGCCATAATTAAAAATTTCACCATAAATATAATTTATGAGATGATACCGTTCAAATTTTTCGGAGTCGCCAATATTTTCTTGCATTAAATACGCACAAGCACATTCAGGTGTGCAGAAATTTCCATATACAGAATATTTTCCATTAGTATTAGATTTTCTAGACGGAATATAGATGGCATCATTTTTAAAGGGTTCTGAGCACCAGAAACAGTCTGATTGTTTTGTATAATTAAAAATATTCAAATCATGTTGTAGTTTTGAAATTTGGTTTGCTAAATTTAATCGAATTGAAGATTGGGTAGGAGAATTTTTAAGAGTTGGTGTTTCTTCAGAAACAATACCAGAGTTGATTTCAAATGGCTGTGATGAGCCTGAATTAAAACAATCATCATATGACTCGACGGTCTCGATATTAGGGATATAATCAGTGCTATGCAAAAACTGTTGCCCATCTAGATCTTTCATATGACATTTGAGATGAACAATAATATTATTAATGACACTATTATCTGAGGGCGGGATTGGAATATTAGTTGCAACGATTTGGCCACCTTTTGGTTTCCGACCGCGTTTTTTAGGAGGCGGCTTAATTACAGGTTCCGTAGATTGTGCCTTAGGTTTCCGCCCACGTTTTTTAGGAGGAGAACTCATTATAGCTAATCATTTATTTATTGATTTAAGTTGTTTTTAAAATAACATAAACGACAGACAGGCATATAAATATCATCATTGCCGACAACAATTTTTTTTTTGACATCTGTAATGCGTCTGGTATAGTTAGCAACATTTTGACAGCAATTACATTTACTACTGAGTTTGTGAAATTCATCACTAAGAGGAATGCAGCCAAGTATTTTGCCAAAGGGTTTTTGTTTATAATCATAATCGAGACCAGAAACCCAAATATTAATATCGATGCACTGCATATTGTATAGCCATTTATCTAAATCCTCGAAGAACTGTCCTTCATTGACGAAGATATTTTGAATGTTTTGTGAAAGGATGGTTTCTTTATCATATTGGCATAGGGTTTTACAGAAGGTTGATTTTGTCTGACAAAGGATATTATCATGAGATATACAAAAATCGGAAGGGTTGCGATTATATTCAAACACATGGTTGATAAATAATGTGTTGGTGGATGATGGAAGTTTATTATGCTCGGCAATAAGCCAAGTTGTTTTTCCAGAGAACATAGGGCCGAATGCAAGTTTTAGATACATAAATATATTATAATTAATATATAAGTTTATATCAATTTATTTAATTATGCAACAAAAACAAGGGCCTTGGGTTGAAAAATATCGACCAGATCAATTTGAAAAGATAGTGTTAGATGACATAAATCATGATATACTTACAAATATAATTACTCAGAATGATTTTCCAAATCTATTGTTTTATGGGCAACCAGGGACAGGAAAAACCACGACAATTATTAATTTAATTAAAGAATATCAAAAAAAGGCGACTGGGTCAGAAGATAGTAAAATGATGATTCATTTAAACGCATCAGATGATAGAGGTATAGATATAATACGTAGCCAAATCAATAATTTCGTAAGTAGCAAACCATTATTTAATACAGGTATCAAATTTATAATATTAGATGAAGCAGATTATATGACGAAAACCGCACAACAGGCATTACATATATTAATAGAACAAGGCAAGAATGATGTAAGATTTTGTTTAATATGTAATTATATATCAAAAATAGATTTGTCATTACAGAATGAATTTATACATATGCGTTTTAATATATTACCAAAGGACAAGATTTTAGAATTTTTAAAAACAATCATTGTGAATGAAAAACTTAAATTAGATGATGAAATTTTAAAGCATATAATAAATATTAATAATAATGATATTAGAAGTATGATAAATTATATCCAAGTCAATCAAGAAAAGATCCAACATGTCAAAGTAATAACTAATACATTATATCAAAATATAGATAATATATTAAAAAATGAAGGCTATGGAATGCAAGAAAAGGTCAATAAAATCACAGCGTTGTCAAGTAAATATTATTGCAAGCCCGAATTTATAATAAAAAAGTTTTTAGGGTATAAAATATTTATAGAAAGAAAATATGACGATAAACTGATTAAATATTGTAATATGATAATGCATCATAAATATACAAATATGATGTTGAACAGGATATGTACACTATATATATAAATTGATATAAATATATATATAAAGAACTATAAGAATAATGACATTGGACAACGATTGGCTTGACTATTTGAATAACGAAGAAAGTTGCGAAGGAGCAGTGGTCGAAAGTGTCCGGGTGTCTGATAAGACGCCACCAATCGCGTCGACATTGTATATCTCGACAAAGACAGAGATTGCATTTTTAAATAAAGAATTAGACTTGTATAATATATTTTGGCGGCTTCCAGTCACAAATTATGACCTATTGGAATCAGGATTTGTAAAGAAACAAATGAAATTTATTTCAAATTCATTACCGGAATATGAAGAAACCCAAAACAATTTAAAGGAATACAGTGAGCTTTATATTGAGCAACAACTTCTTTCAAAAATGAAGGCCGACATTGGTGCAAAAAAATATAAAGATGTCCGAAAAATATCAATTGGTTTGTCAAAAAAAGACCTATTGACGAATCGCACAAAAAAAAAAGGTGCGTTTTATAATTGTTTTGTATTAATCCTACGAATTGAGACCAATAAAATCTTCAAAGAATTTCATATTAAAATATTTAATACAGGCAAAATTGAATTGCCTGGTATTCAGACACATCAAATGCTAATTGATGTAAAGAAAAAATTAATCAGTATTTTGAATGTATCAATCGATAGTGAATTGGCCTATCGCGAAGATATACTAAAAAATTTCGATGGGATTGAAAGTATCTTAATAAATTCGAATTTTGATTGTAACTATTATTTAGACCGTTTTAAATTATCTCAAATTCTCAAATACAAACGCAACCTGAATGTCATTTATGATTCATGTTCATATCCTGGTGTCCGCTGCAAATTTTATTATAACGCAAAGACTGTAAACTATTCTGGTATTAAAACGGAAGAAAATATCAAAAGCATTTCATTTATGATATTTAGAACAGGAAGTATATTAATTGTGGGCAAATGTAGCGAAGAAGTATTGCGAAATATATATTTATACATCAAGGACTTATTGTACGAATATTATGCAGAAATTGAAATCCCTAATGTAGAAAAGAAAGAGAAAATCAAGCATATTAAACGTGTCCGGAAACAAATAATGATAAATTAAAGGACGATATTATATATATTTTTGTTATCAATATAATTTTGGGAAATATGAGACATGAATGTCAGTACATTTTTAGTTAATATGGTAAATGGTGTATTTTTTATTTTATTAATCATCACATAAGAAATTAAATTTTTGATATTATTTAGGGTATGTATTTTTAAAATATGTTCTGTCACTAAATAAATATTTTCATTAAATGCATAAAAATGATGTGATTCATTGATATCAATCCCATCTATATAGTGAAACAATAGTGTGTTATGAAACACAATAAGTTCATTTAAAATAGGACATAAATCACTCATATCATTCTCGTCGTGATTAATTATATTAAATACCGATTTTTTTAACACGAAAAACACAGCATCTGTTGGCGTAAGCGATAACTGATTATCATTAGCAGATATTTGTGATATAAATTCAATATAATAAAGATAATTCTTATGACATATATCAATTGTTACTGTAATATTTTGGGTTTTTAACAAATTAAATTTAAAGATATGTGTTAGCAATTCAATTCCCTTGATGACAATATAGGTATAGCTATTATCCTTTGGAAGATTTTCATATGCATAATTTAAATACTCGTTAATTAAAGTTGTATATTTAATATAATAATTTTGAATGATCGTTTTATTTTCTACAAAAACGTCCATATATATAAATGCGTTAATATTGGTTTAAAGAATATCATAAAATAATATATAAATGGCAAATAGTCAATCTTTCCGTCAATGTTCAACTGGAGCACTAACTAATGTCGCTAAATTAGCTATCGTTGAAGACAAACCTATCATGTTTGATTATTGGACTAATTCCTTAGAAGGCAGCGTCATTATTGGTATAAAAGAAAGCGGTGACAAGTTATTAGTCAAAAGCGAAGATGAATATACCAGCCCTATACAAAAAATTTACAAAGTTGAAGAAGAATATATTATTATGACCGAAAACTCTATTTATATCGTGGCATCGAGTATATCTACCAAGCGTATTAGCAATTAGCATTAATTAGCAAAATTAGCATAAATAGCAATAAGCATAAATTTAAAATATTATGCACATATATAAATGAATCATGAAAGAGGCCTAATTATGGTAATCCATTCAATAATATTTGCTATCGTTGCTTTTATTTTTATGCGATTTTCCCTTAAATTATCTCAGCCAAAAAGTGAAGATAGAAGCATAGCCCTTGGAGCAGTTGTATTATTGTATATGCTTTTATTTGGACACCAATTACCTAATAGAATTAATAAAAATTTACTCTAACACAATGATCCGATTTTCGTGACGAGCGTAGTCAGTCTCTCGCAATTCTCTTAGCTCGTTTCTTAATAATTTAACCTCATTTTGTAATATTTCGGTTGATGTTAATGTCGGATTATACCAGTTATATACACTATAGGTTCCATATGTAGCCAGATTCAATACCTGAGTTACTGCAAACATCGTAGTTTTTACGACCACTGTTTCTATAATAGATGCTGTCAATGATAACATATATTATATTATAATATTGTTTTAAGTGATTCAATTTGAGAAGATTCTAATTTGGTAGGAAATATAATATTATAAAAAATAATAATCTTGCCAATTGAATCGTCACGTTTAAACCCGAGATCATTTAGGGAAACTTTTGAACCTGGTGATAATAATTTATTATTTCTTAGCGTAAATTTTTGTCCGGATAAATGTTTCAGCTCGAAAGAACACCCACACAATGCATCTTTCAATGAAATATCAATCTTAAATTCCATATCAAGACCATTTCGTTTAAAAGGTGTATATTTAGGGAGTGTTGTATCATCAATATTAACAAAAATTTTAACATCACCCCTTAGATTATCATTTATAACATGACCTTTATCTCTAATAATCAACATTTCATTATTATCAATCCCAGACTTAATATCAATATAGATCGTCTCTTCCTCTTCATTCATTCCTGGCATTTTATGCCATCTTTTAATATTAATAGGAATATTACAACCATTATAACAAGAATCCATGCCAATTGTAACTTTTTGTACAATCGGTGGGGGCTTTTCTAACGGAGAATGTCCATGAAACATATTTAGGTCATCAATATTGCCAAACAGCTCTTGTATATCAAAACTGGCCTGCCGAGGCCCTCGGCTACCACATTCAAATGTATGCATTCTAGGTCTCGCGCCGCCACCCATGCCACCGCCACCCATGCCACCGCCACCCATGCCACCACCCATGCCAAACATCATTTTTATAATATCGATTGGAATTCCGGCATCTGCTGCTGTAAATAATTCTCCCTCATCATCATCATTCTTACCCGTTAACTTTTCGTATGCATTATTTAAATTTCTAAATCTGTCATCAATATCAACACCATTATTTTTGTCTGGATGATATTTTATTGATAAACGTCTATATGCTTTCTTAATTTCGTCTGGTGTGGCATTACCAGTAAGTTCTAATATTTTAAGAGATGTAGTTCTATTCATATTATTATATAAATATATACAGTTATTGTATTTAAATACGCATATGATATCAAAATATAGAATTAATACTATCAACGATTGCAGTATCAAAGGGAACGACCAACATAATATTCAACTTTTAATTGAATCCCATCAAGTCAATCTTATAATTGCCGGGCACTCCGGTACTGGTAAGACAACTCTTATAAATTTAATTGTTGAACAATATTACAAGGGTTGTAAGAATATTAGAGAGAATATTTTAAACATAAACAGTCTCCAAGAACAAGGTATACAATACTATCGGTCCGATGTTAAAAACTTTTGCCAAATAAAATCATCAGCCCCCGGCTTCAAAAAAACATTGGTGGTTGATAATATTGACGAAATAGGCGAACAACAACAACAAATATTTCAAAATTATATCGATAAATATGATATAAACTTTATTGCGACTACTAGCGCAATAAGTAAGGTTAACCATAATATTATTTCAAGACTTAACTATATTGAAATGCTAGATATCAATTATGAGAAACTATCCAAGTTATATGATGCTGTATATGAACGGGAAAATATGAAAATACAATTAGATAATATACACAAAGAACTAATTATTGAATTATCCGGAAAGTCATATAAAAAACTATTGAATAACATTTTTAAAATAAAACTATATGGGAGAAAATGCACAAACGAACACATCATTAAAATGTGTAGCAATATAGATATACAATATTATGATTCGTTTGTTACAAATATACGTGCGAAAAAATTCCCAGAGAGTTTGAATATTTTACATTCAGCATATACCAATGAAGGATATTCAATACAAGACATTTTATTCTATTTTTATTACTATATAAAGAACCAGAAAACCCTAGATGACCAATTTAAATTTGAACTGATCAAAATTATAACAAAATACATTGCGATTATAATTAATAATTACGAAGATGAACTCGAATTGGCACTATTTACAACTGACTGTATTAATATAAAATGAGCGTAGGATTTATTTGATATCCTGGGCCAATAACATATATTTCGATATGATTAAATCACTATCCAATAAGCTCTTAATATCAATGCGTAAGAACCAATTATATGCAGTGCGCAGAGCCAATTTTTTATCTGGTATATATATACCATATGCATCTTCTAAGATGTCAATATATTGGGTATTAAATAACTCTTCTAATAATATATTTTTTCCGTTTGCATCTTTAATGCCAATGTGTTTTCCATTCACTAATGCCATTTTTTTATTATTTACAAGATTTGATAAATACTTGCCAATACTGTCTTTAAAATCACTTTCACTTGTATAATCGGTTGATATTAACTGTTCTAAATACATACAATACTCTTTCATTATGGCATGTTTTCGTTTCCCACCCATAAATGTATTATCTGGTAAATATCGCTGTTCGGTCACATAAGAAGTATCATCAAGCTTCTCACATGCGAAAATACCGTGTTTATTAACATTCTTAAAATATAAATTTTTCAAAGATTTACTACACACAAATGAGGGCGGTACAACAATACCACCATACTCATATAATAGTTTAGCATTGGCTAGATGTCTAATTTTATTACGAAGTGTAATATCAACGGCATCTAAGTCGACTGTCCAATTTTCCAATAAGCGTTTATATGAGGTATCGTCGATTAAACAAATATTGAATACTTTATCACATTTTTGAATAATTGTCTTAATGCAATAATAAACATATGGTTTGTTTAAATTGCGATTACTTCGAGAACCAAAAGATTCCCAGTTTCTTGCATTTAATTCATTATCAACATGAATCCATAAAAAAGGTCTTGTAAAAATATCAATGTCTTGTGTATTTGTCCGATTTAATAAAAATTCCTTAATATGTGTATTGGTTTTGCCTTTATCTTTTTGCAATTCCTTCATTTCCCATGTTTTATACAAAGAACCGACACCAATTATTAATACAAAGAATACTACATAATTAACATAATTCATCTATATTATACTTGGATATTTCTTATTTTCATCATCTAAATATTATTTTGAATCTAATATCTGTTTAAATTTGCTCCACCATACGGTTTGTTTTTCTTCATTTTTAGTAGTCTCTTTTGCTAATTTAAATGCCCTAAGATTTGCCTCTTTATCAGCCAACAATAATTGTTGTTTAATCATATTCTCCGCAGTTTTTTTTTCAATTGGTGCTGTAATTGTTTTACGTTCTTCTAATGCTGCATCATACGATTGATGTTTCATATTACCAGATTCTAAAATTGGTATGATACTTTCTTCATGCGCGTTTTTTAAATCATCATATTGCAATTTACTAAATAGGCCGGACCCATATGATTCAACTCCGTCTAAATTATGTCCAGTTGAGGTATAAAAGTCCTGAATATCATGTTTAACTAAGACCATCGTCTCACGGTGAGCACTCAGAACCCCCGCCATATCCTTAGGTGTTTTGCATTTTGGTAACTCTATACAATTATCATCCTTCAACCAATCTCCATAACCATCCTCCTCACGCACCATATGCATATTGGTAAATAATTCATTAAAAACCGTATTAAAATTTTTACTCTTTTTAATTCGATTTATAAGTTCTTCGTTTTCCGTTTCAAATTCTTCTACATCTTCGGCATCATAATCCTTGTCATCACGCTGTTTTATAGCAATTTTTGATCTAAATACAAAAACCTTATATAATAATTTATAGGCTTTGGAAAAAAAGAAAAAATAGTCTTTGTCTAAACCAGACTTATCGGGATGAGTTTGGTGCACAATTTTTTTGGCTGCCTTCATATCCTTTTCCGTATAATGATATGGTAATTTAAAAAGAGTTAATATATCATCAAAATCATAATTATCAATATTCAAATCCATATTATATGACATATATATATTATAACCGCATTTATATCGCACCTGCCACAACTTTTAAAAAATCTTCAATCACACTTTCTTTACCCGTAGATATTGAATATGTTGGCGGAAAATGCTTATTTGATTTATCATAAAAAAATAATGTCGGAATACCGTTCAACATACGTTTCGTTTTCATATAAGCATATACATCTACCGATTGATCAATATCAATCTCCAAATAGGTAAGCCGAGCTAGAACATCATCCGTTAAAAACGCGGTAACTAATGGCTTGGACCTTTTACATGGACCACACCATTCTGCTGTAAATTTCACCAACAGAGGTTTTTCTTTGGTTTGAAGTAGTTGTAAAAAATCGCCACGACTCATCATCTCTTCGTCAGAAGACATTATAAATAGATACTATATTATTTTTATATGATTTTATTATTGATTTCAATATTAAATTGTTCAATATTAAGTTGGTCAAATTGTACGACAGATTCCCAGAAATATTTGAAAAATGCCCATTTTATTACACCAGAATCATAATAATGACGGTAATTGGTGTCTAAGTAAGTTCTGATTTTTTCCGGAATCAAATGATGCGAGCTTCTTGGTAAAACATAAGCCAATTGTGTATAAGGTGATACAGGAAGCTTGATATTATTTGAAACCAATGTAATATTAAAACTTGGAATAAACCGATATAAATCGGATAGAAGTGGCGCATATAAATAATTATATTTCCAATACCAGTTATTGCAGCCATGTGTATAATAGCACATTGTCCATTCTAATCCTTCAAGATAATTTATGCATAATGTTTTAAGAACATTATCATTATTGCGGTCAATATCATTCAGGTGATTATAATATCTATCTTGCCAAAAACTTTCATATGGATTAATCATTTGTTCCTCTCGCTTATCTAATAGTGGCAAGAATAATACTTTATCATCTAATGAGGTTTTATTCAATTTATAGTTCCGTCTCTTTGAATATTCTTCCTTAATTCGAGATAATTCATCCTGTTTCAACCCTTCTATAAATAGTTTGAAATTTCCCCAATGGATTGTACCATCCCTAATCAAGTATCGCTTTTGCCTAACAATAATATCATTATAAACAGCCATTAAAACATTAATACCATTTGTTCTAATATTTATAGACGGTGTATGTGGAATGAAATCATTGCCCAAAATAAAACACATAAAGACATAGTCTGAAATACGATCTACATCCCCAAAATCATCACCGATTGCCTTTCCCAAGTGTTTAATATCCAATACATAATCCTTTGCCGGATCTAATGACGAGTCTATTTGTTTTATAAATTGTGGCGTTTCTCTATACAATACAATATGGTCACAGTTTTGAGAATGATTTAACGATAACATTATCAAATCTGCATCCAATCCATATATACATGTTATTGTTTTCAAATGATAATCAATGTTATTTCTAACCAAGGCGAAAATTTTATGTTCGCCTTCACCAGGTTGTTCCGACGACGAAACAACAATGTGTGACGATTCAATATAATAATCCTTTAAATTATCGGACAATTTTTTCATAAAAAGTGTACCGGGTGTAATAGCATTTGTATTCCATTTAGTAGGATTTGAAAGGCCGAGTCCGGACCGAATATCACGTTCATATTCACTCTTAAAACGTCGAACCCGTTGTTGTTTCATTTTTGCAAGTGGTGCGACACCATCAAATGCAATATAGCATCTAGAACGTGGATGGACTTTATTAATTAATGCATTTAATCGCATAATAATTTGTTGGATGAGTTCGTCTTCGAAATTCTCAGAAGGTTCTAAATCGTTATATGAATCATATATGATGGAATTTCCGTCAATATATAAATTATCGCAGGGAACATTTTTCAGAGTTTTGATGATACTACCATGATTCTTAACAATATAGGAATAAAAACACGGGATACCCATTCGGTATATATACTCATTTTATATACCTATATGATTTTTTGTTCATAGTTATATAATCAAAATCATCGTTAAAAACATATAAAATTTAAAAATCGATATATATAAATGGCAAAAAAATCAAAAATCGTGACGGTACATTCTCAAATACTGAATAGTATTGAGAATATTTCTAGTATCAAAGATGCTATAAAACGTGGTATCCAAAACAGTATGTTTTTTAAAACGGCAAACATTATGACAATAAATGAATTTAATATTTATAATCAGGCATTAGAAGAGAACTATTTAAAAATAAAGGAGCTGGAAGAAATGAGTCTCTCTGATACTGCCGACAAAAACGATATTAAAAACTATTTACTTGATATTTATATTTGTATATCAAAACTATTTAGCCAATTTGGATGTTATAATATTGCTGATTTTTATAGTGCTTATGGTGTCGAAGAAACAACTCCACAAAACGCTATGGGAAACATTATATCTACTTATTTTCATCCATATTCAATAAATATTCATAAGTGGGAATCAGGAAATAATGGTCAATCTATTGGGAGCCGCGATTTTAATAAACTAGCTATGGTAAGCGAACAGGACCAAATAATCTATATGGACACGTTTGAATGCTTGGATTTATCCAGACTTTCACAGAAATTTTACGAGCGAGTGAATGGTATACGCATTATTGTTCAAGATAAAAAAAACAGAGAGACTATAATATTTGATGGTGTATTGGACAATCATAATATTGAATATTTTGAAAACGATTTCGTTTTAAATAAATTAGTATCACTTAGCGACTATATTAACATCCAAGAAAAACCCATATATGAAAAAAATGAACATCTCGTTAATTTTAAGAATTCTCTGATGATTAAAGATCTGCTTATATACTCAGTCGAAGAATTAGAAATAAAATATATTAGATTTCTCTCTAAGAGTCAAAAAATGATTGAGGAACCTGTCGGTGACATTGTAAATGAATTTACAAATGAAGATTTATTCGCAAAACGCATTAAACTAATAACACTCTTAATACGATATGAAAAGGTAGAATATCAATATCTTGCATATTTATTGTATGATATGTTATCAAATACGGCTTCATCCGTCGATTCATTTGAACAGAATTTATTATATGAGAGTTTTCCATGGACTATAAAACGATACTTTAAAGATGCAATGAAACAAACCATCGACTATACGACAAAACTTAGCGATTATGAAATAAATGTACCATTAGAACAACAGATTTGCTTGATGAAGGCAAGTGACGCAATAAAACAAAAAGCCATGATAAAATTAAAAGAAGTAAAATCGAAAAATGAAGAGTCAGGTTCAAAAGCACGCCAATGGTTGGAAGGTTTGTTAAAGATACCATTCGGTGTTTTCAAACAAGAACCAGTATTGAAAATATATCAAGAAATTAGAGAGTCTCATAATGAATTATTACAAGGATCAGAACCCAATAAAGACTATAATATTATAGAAATTAAAAAATACCTTAGTGATAATAATATCAGTGATGAAGAATTAGTAGTAATTAAAACAAATGATATTGAAAAAGCATTGACACAAAAGAAAAGAACCACTATAATAAGCACGATTAATATATTAAATACATTTTCAAAGAATCGGAATGGGATTAATAAAATTTGCCATTCTGGAAAAACAATCGATTGCATGAATCTACAAATTAAAAACTATTTTAATACAATTAAACAGTGTCCAGAGTTAATCAATGATTTATATACAGTGCTGAATTTAAAGACAGACTACAGTCTAAGACAATCCTTAATGACCAGCATCTCTGATAAATGTGTAAATATCAACACTTCTCTCCAAACCATTGATACTGTCTTAGAAGACTCCATACATGGTCATAATAATGCAAAACGACAGATTAAAAGAATAATCGGTCAATGGATAACTGGTGAAAACTCGGGATATTGTTTTGGTTTTGAGGGACCGCCTGGTGTTGGCAAGACTTCCTTGGCCAAAAACGGATTAGCCAATTGTTTGAAAGATTGTAATAATAATACTAGACCCTTTGGATTTATTGCCGTAGGCGGTTCTAGCAATTCCAGCACGTTAAATGGTCACAATTACACATATTTGGGTTCAACCTGGGGTCGCATAGTAGATATATTAATGGAAAAAAAATGTATGAATCCGATAATATTCATTGATGAATTAGACAAGGTGAGTCGGACAGAACAGGGTAAAGAAATCGTATCTATATTGACCCATTTAGTGGATTCGACACAAAATGATTGCTTCCATGATAAATATTTCAGTGGCATTGATGTTGACTTGTCAAAAGCATTATTTATATTTTCGTATAATGACGCCAGTTTGATTGATAATATATTATTAGATCGTATCCATCGCATTAAATTTGAACATTTATCATTAGAAGATAAATTAGTAATTGTATATAAACATATCTTACCTGATATGTATCTTAGAATTGGTATTAAAAACGTGATTGAATTTTCAAAGGACGTGATAACATATATCATCGATGAATATACATGTGAGCCAGGTGTCCGAAAATTGAAAGAAATATTATTTGAAATCATCAGTGAAATCAATCTATCAATACTATACAACGAAACCTATGAATTACCAATTAAGATCACAAAAGATGATATTAAATTCAAATATCTTAAAGAACGTCACAGTGTAAAACATAAGAAAATTCATGAAATACCCGAAATAGGTAACATAAATGGTCTATGGGCGAATGCTATGGGTATGGGTGGGATAATACCAATACAGGCAAAATATTTTCCAACTGGAACTTTAATGGAATTAAAATTGACTGGTATGCAAGGTGATGTTATGAAGGAGAGCATGAATGTCGCGAAAACATTAGCATGGTCTTTGTGTGAAGAATTAATATGCGTACAAAATGTAAAACGATTTGAGGAAACCAAACGCCAAGGACTGCATATTCATTGCCCGGAAGGTGCAACACCAAAGGATGGGCCATCGGCCGGTGTCGCCATTACAATGGTTATATATAGTTTATTAAATAACTTGCCTATTAAAAACGATATTGCAATCACTGGCGAAATTAATCTACAAGGATATATCACAGCAATCGGAGGGTTGGATTTAAAGATATTAGGAGGAATACAAGCTGGAATAAAACATTTCATTTTTCCGTATGAAAACAAAGATGATTTTGAAAAATGCAAATCAAAACAAGACAAAATTATAGATTTTGAAAAATATAAATTTACAATGGTATCACGAATTGAGGAAGTAATAGCTATTGTATTTGAATAACCATATATATATATATGGTACTCGAAAAAATATTAGATGGAACCGTGGACCTTAATGGTTATATTATGATGTTTCCAATAATTATTATTGTTTATATTATAAGTTCCAGTTTTATGATGCAGGATATGTGTGGATTAATATATATATTTGGGATATTGTTGACATTGTTAAATGTTTATGCAATGAGTTCCATGTCAAATAGTACCAAGGCAACACTTAAAAATTATAAAAGCGGCGATTGGACAAAAAGTGGTTTTTGCTATATTGGACTTCCATTAATAAATCAAAAGTATAATAATGTATCACCAAATGCAGCCATCATAATATTTACATTATTCTTTTTTTTAATGGGTGATATAGCAAATAATATCCGCGAGATGAAAAATCCTTTTGGATTTAGTTATTTCTTATTTTTAAACAAACCATGGCTTATTGTGTTTTTTTGTGGAATGTTTGCATTAAATATTCTTGCAGAGAGAATGTATAGTTGTAATTATTATGTTGCATTGGATTATTTTGTGGGTGGGGGGGCAGTAGGATTATTTTCGGGTTTATTAATTATGGTCTTTTTTTTAGCAGTCGGTATGAAAAATAATTTACAAACAAATTCCTTTTTACAAAATGCATCATCCTGTGTTGTCCCATCAAAAAAAATGTTTCAATGTGATAATGTGTCGCTCGATGATGACCGGGTATATTTTTTAAGAACTGACGAATTAAAAGAAAGTCCATATTGTGATTCTATAATACCGGGTAATGTAGATACATATAATATATCCACCCTGAAAAACTATGGCACTTATGATAAAATTATTATAACCGGTAAGACAATGGTATATTTTTATGAAAAAGAAAATCGGAAAGGAAGAGTTGTTATTATTGATAAATATGGTAAAATGAAAGGAAAGGGTGATTTTGAAACCTCAGAAACAGACCAAACAGAAACCCGCCAAATTTCTTGGGGGGCATTAATAAATAAGTTTACAACAGATTGGCCGGCAATGAAAAATACATTTGAAGGTCCGCAATCAATTCTGATTCATAAAGAATATTAATAGTATATATATGATTATTGGAGATATATTTAATGTGATTTCATTAATGTCACCATATCTGGTTCCGACTTATTTAGTAATGGGTTCAATGATAAATCAAGATGTTAAAGCATTTTTATACTTGGCATGTTTAACGCTTAATGTTTTAATAACGACATATATTGGACAAACGATATCAGACCCGGAGGTCCAAGACCCAAACCTTAAAACATTATGTCAGTATGGCCCTCTAACCCAAATAATAACACTAGTTTTACCACCGTCCAAATCGTCTCTATCGATTACTAGTAGTATAATAGGATTTACATTAATATACTTACTTTTGCCTATGCTTTTTGCTAATAAAATGAATTATGGAATATTTGCTGTGTTTGGATCCCTTTTAACAATAAATGGTTATGCACAAATAGCACATGGGTGTATTGATGGCACCGGTGTAATTTTAGGTACACTTGTTGGTGCATTAATAGGTGCATTTTTAGTAATAATATTAGGAGGAGATGAAAAATTTAAGTTGATGTTATATGGGTCCGAAACAAGCAAAAAATCAGGTAAATGTAAAATTCAAAATCAAAAATATACCTGTAAAAAAATATCACTTGCAATAGAATAATCTTATGGTGTAAATGCTGTTGTATTTTTAATAAATAGTGACATGATTGTTTTAATGTTTAAATTTCGATGAAAAGAAAAAGATAAATCTGTTGAGCGATTCCGAAAATTCTTAGCAGAATATTTTTGAACTATATTAGCGAAATTTACCTGCGAATATTTAGATACACTTGAAAATGAAAACTGTGTCTTTTTTAATTTTCCATTTACATTATTATGAAAATTAAATATAAACATCTTTAAATCGTGTTTGGTCTTACATTGATTAATTTTATGCAGTTTTAAATACTCTGCTGCGTGTGTTCTGCAAAAAGGACATGGCACAGAAGTCGCAATTAATGTAATGATTACGAAAATATCGTTTTTACAAGAATTAAATTTGTCATCATATATTTTTTCGGCGATAGTATGCAATAATAACCATGTTTCGGGTCCCCATTCCGCAATTTTCATTATATATTCATAAATATATTTAAATATATAAAATTATAATTGTAAATGCAATATAAATTTGAAGGAGGTGTTGATTTTTATGCCGAATTGGCAAAATTGTCATCATCAGGCGCAGGCGAAGTAGCAGGCGAAGCAGCAGCAGCAGGCGAAGCAGCAGCAGCAGCAGGCGCAGCAGCAGCAGTAGCAGGAGCAGCAGGTGCAGGCGAAGCAGCAGAAGCACCTTATGAACTGTGTAATATTTCATGTGAGCCATTGGTAAGACATAATGTAACGTTGGTGTGTGGTCATAAATTTAATTATGAGCCATTATATCACGAAATTAAATCACAAAAAAAGCCACGACAGGGATTGGCTTTTCCAGCTAAACATAGCAAATTAAAATTAAATGTTAGACAGTTAAAATGTCCATTATGTAGAAATATTCAACACTTTATTTTACCATGGATACCATTATATACAAATTGTCCAAAGCTATATGGTGTAAATACCCCCAAGATATATTCAATGTATTTAAATAAATGTAATCATATTTTGAAATATGGTAAAAACAAAGGTGAAATATGTGATAAACAATGTAATGATGAAAAATGTAACTTACATATGGGTAAAATACCAAAGGAGGGAGCGGAATATTGTCCTGCCATAATAAAAAGCGGGATAAACAAGGGAAAAATTTGTGGATGCGCGGTAAAACAAAATGGATTTTGTAATAGACATAATAAATAAATTTAAAAGTTAATTATATACATAAATATGGCTACAAAAGAACAACTCGTACATTTAGTTACCGAATGGATGGATAGTGATAATTCAATTAAAAATATGCAAAAAGCTTTAAAGGATGTCCGAGATCGGAAAAGAATGCTGACCGAAAAATTAGTTCATGTGATGAAAGATAATGAGATTGAATGTTTTGATATAAATGATGGTAAACTAGTCTATTCAAAGAGCAAAACAAAACAGGCGGTTAGCAAAAAGGTATTATTAGATGCGTTAAATAAATATTTCTGCGATAAACCAGAGACGGCGAATGAAATAGTCGACCATATATTGGATTCTAGAACAGAAAAAATTACTGAAACAATTAAAAGAAAATAAAAAGATATTAATATAACATAAATGTCATATGTTATATATAAGCAACAATTACTAAATGTACCTCTCACGCTTGAACATTGCGTTAATGTGTGCAAAGTAAAAGTATGTTATTGTACAATTAATACAACGTTTCCCAACCCTTTTTTGGAATTTAAATTATTAAAGAATGAGCGAGGGGTATTAACATTTGAATCATTTAATGCAAAGATTATTAAAAACATTGATATCAGGACATTTATTATGCAAAATAGACCACAGACGCCAATTGATGATATATTAGGATATATAATATTCAAAGATGAACTATGTTGTTTTATTAAATTTGAAAGTAAGTCAGATAAATTATATAAAGCATCTGACACACATGGTATTGTATTAGCAGATGAAATAATAAATCGACGCCAGTATTTTAATATTCCAATAGATGATTCAGTGTATAGGTTTTTTATAAAAAATCCACACTGTTTATATTTAAAATCCGAGCAAGGAAAGCAACTAATACAGCCAAAGGCATATTATTATGGAGATACATCAATGAAAAAAAAGTATCTATTAGATTTAGGAATACCCAAACAAGTATATTTAGGCATATTTGGGTCATATTATTATGTATCTTCTTTTAATGATGCAGTAATAAATGCGGGCTGGACTCCAGATGGCAAACAATTGGTCGTTAATAATGTTTCTATTACATCCGGAAAACATGGCAAATATATACAAGGGGCTATTTATAGAGCCTTTCTATTTATAGAACGCACCGAATGTAAGTTGTCTAAAACACCTGATACATCCCCAACCACTAATCTATTAATAGCACAATCGAGTGATTATGCGAAAAAAAATATACATGTTAGTAACAGAGGTGGCAAATGGAGTGCAATATATGATACTATTTATAGCGGGTCTCATCCAGATTTGCCGTCGAATTTGATAGCACATAAAACGCCCATTTCAATCTATAATTATGTTGAATTGAATATGATGTCATTGCCTATGAAAAAAACTGAAAATTATAAATCTATTCAAATAAAATAATCTCATAATATTGCAAATGATATCAAAACAAATGAACATATTTGTATTTATTATATTTTCATTATTCGCATTAAACTATTCCACCTATGTCGCTTTAAATTTTTTCGGAATTGAAGAAAAACATTATAAACCGTTTTTAATGTATATAAATGTATTAGGATTTTTTGTGATTATATTGCCGAAAAGAAAAGGTCATATTGTTACGAAATTAAATAGTATTATTTCATAAAATTGATATAAGTTTAAACTATATATTATATTGATACAACATGGACGGAATTGCTGTTCGCGACACCCTGAATAAATATATCGAAACATTTAAGAAAAATCTCATGGAACATTCAGAACTGACAGCATCACAAAAACAATATATTGAAGAATATCCTGACATTATTATTACAGAAAAGAAAAAACGTCTTCGGAATATTATTGCCGACGAAGAACGATGTCATGCCAATAAAGCATCTGGCGAACGATGTACTCGCAAAAAAAAATGCGGGGAAAATGTATGCGGAACGCACCAGAAAGGAACACCTCATGGTATAATTAATGAAACATATCATTCAACAAACACTACTAAGAAGGTTGATGTATGGACACAAGACATTTGTGGTATCGTATATTATATTGATGCTAATAAGAATGTATATAATAGTCACGATATTATGATAAATATGCACCAACCACGTGTTATCGGGTCATATGATATGGATTTAGATGGTGAATATAGCATTAGTCATTATTAAATTCGTTGTAAATCTATTATATATTTATTATATTATGGTATATGTGTGATTATAGCAATGACGATTTAAAGCAGTTATTAAATGTATATAGCGAAGCTGAATACCTGTCTTTATCTATTCAAAAAACATTGCAAATGCACAATGAAATCACGAATTTAATGAAAACTGTCACAAATAAAAAGTTATTATTTTTTTTAAGCTTATTTAACAAAGTTTTGCTCAAAGAAAAGGCTGGATATGCTACCATTTTAAAGACCGAAACGGAAACGTTTGAATTTCCTAAAATATTTCAAATGGCTGTCTCTGCAAATGACGAAGAAAATTTAGCGACTTTTGTTGGACAATATGATATGTATATTACAGTATCTAGCATAATGACCGAATCCTATAAAGCACTTGCGGAATATAATGCAGATATTGCGAAAATACATGAAATGGCTAGCGAATCTACAATTATTAGTAGGTTGAACAATCTTGAAATATCCGAGGCACCTGAACCTGCTGCTCCGACTGTTCCTGAGACTGTTCCTGAGCCTGTTCCTGAGCCTGCTGCTGAGGTTGTGCCTGAGCCTGTTCCTACTGAGACTGTTCCCGAGCCAGAGACTGTTCCCGAGCCAGAGCCTACTGAGCCAGAGCCAGAGCCTACTGAGGCAGAGCCTGAGCCTGTTACTGTTACTGAGCCCGAGCCTGTTCCTACTCCCGAGCCCGAGCATGTTCCCGAGCCTGTTCCTGTTACCGAGCCTGTTCCCGAGCCTCTTGCTACTCCTGAGCTTGTGTCCACTATTGATGGGGATATGGCACCATTGTTAGAAGAAAATAATGCGGACAAAAAAGAATTTAAATATAGTTTAGAAATATATAAACTGATGAGTGATTTGACTGAACCTATGATGACGGTAGATGAGGTTAAAGGTGTATTAATGGAAAAACTGGATGAATTTAAAAGTATATGTGATGTACTCCAAGGAAAAAAGAATGAAATCCAGGCATGTAAAGAAACATTGGAAGGATTTAAGAAAAGTGGCATGAATGTGGATTCTGCAATACTTCCTTTGGACGAACAGCATAATGAAATTGATACTCAGTGGAAACTAAATGTCAACAGTTTAGTCGAAATGAAGGATAAAGTTGTTGAACTTGTGGAAGCAATGAACAAAGATGTCGAGAAATACAAGCCTACCGAATAATAAAATAATGTTTTAAAACTATAAACATTATTTATAAAAATTTATCACCAGCAATATAAACTGATTTAGTCAATATCTCTGGTATTTTTTCATTAAATTCATGTAACGAATCCAAGACTCCTTCAATATCTTCTACTTTCTTTTGATCAATTTCAATCTTGCACTCGGTATTACCATTATAAATTTTTAACAATTGATAAATATTATAATTCGTATCATTAATATTAACATTTTTACAAACATTTAGACGAATGTGTTCAAAAATACTGTTTGGAATGATAGGATTGCGCTGATTCGATGAATCCTTTGAATCATCTAACATGCGCCTCCAATTAAAATCAATATGCATCGTCATTACTTCACACATTTTTAATAGTCTAACATGAATATGTAACTTAATCAGATTGCATATTTTTTCTATTCTCTGAGTATCTTCTGACTGCAAATCTTTTCCAGAACGTTTGCTATGAACACCAATATTTTTGGGTTTAAAAATGTCCTCACTATTGCACTCTTCAATCTCTGCTTCTGTCCATTCGAAATCATTAATTAACATTTTTCGATATCTATCGGCATGACTTATAACAATCGGAGAATTCATTATTTCATCAAATGCCGATATAAATTTCTCTCTTGTGTAATCACACAACCTTTCTACATATTTATAGGTTTCAATCTCAAAAATCTGCTGAAATTCCTCATTGTCCATCAATGTCATACACTGATTATCCGTATTTGGACTGTTTAACATATTCCAAACTGAATATCGAATAATCTTATATGTTACATACTCAAACCTCCGTATTGCATAATCAAAAAATACATTCATTTCCAATTGTTGCTGAACAGTATGCAACATCACACAATGTGCCGAATCTTTTGGTGTATCTAAATTAATATTTGGATCATATGTAATACCATGTATTATATCTTCAACCGATGGCTTAACCGCGATAGAACATAAGCGCTGCTGTAATTCATATACAGTTCGCGTATATAATGCATGTGATATCAAATCGCGCGTCAAACAAATATCTAAATCAGAATCGTATGCAATAATATTCGTATTCATCGGTTCGGAACCACTAATATCAGAGAATGATACGTCATTTTTAATATTTTCAATAACATTTTTTCGTAACATACTTAGGGATGGCCATATATTTGTATTATTTCTTAAGGAAAATAAATTGGCCTCCTTCACCTCTTCTTTGAGATTTTCGAAAAAAGTATGCTCCGAGTGTCGTTTATGTGGGATCAAGTGCCCTTTAAGTAGTTTTTGAGTATTCATTTTAAATGTGTTATTAAATTGCTCTAATATTTCTTCATTGATTTTTGGAACCAAAAATTTATTATTATACAAATTAAATTCATTTAACAGTATATCTTTTTGTTTGAAAAGAAATTCCTGTAATACTGTATTAAATTCAAGCACATGTCGATGCAATTTCTTTCGTAAAAATACTTTTACACTATCTAAATTAAAATGAATATTTCTCTGCTCCAAAATATCACCATATGTTTCTTTTAAATACTTAATCGTTTGTACCGATATATTTTCTTTATTTTTAAGGTCTGATACAAGCTTTGATAGGGACAATAAAAACATATCATTACCATTTGCAATTTCACTGCTACATTGTAAAAGATTATTATAAATATTATCATATGTAATATCTTTATCACTGCAACATCTATCGAAATGTGTCAGACAATATATTACATTATTCTTATTTCGATTCTTTACTTCATCCAATATACTCGTATTGAGAGAACCTATATCAACATCAAATCTATGAACAAACAAAATGAATATGTTTTCCTTCTTTAAATAATCCTTCACAATAGCATATGAATTTTCATGTTGAGACTGTTTCTCGGAGGTATCGCCAATACCAACCAATCCTGGTAAATCAACTAATGTCATGGAAGACGTACATGTTGGACTCCATATTTTAATGGTAATCGGTTCAAATACAATTTGTTTGCCAATTGTACCCTTAAAATGAGTGATGAGTTTTTTTTGCAATTCTTCTTGTGTTACAACAGTGAATTTTTTGGTTTTGGGATCCTCAAATTCAAACTTCCACCCCATTTTAGCATCACATGGTTCTAATAAATATCTTACAGGACATCTGGTAGCAAATAAATTATCCGTATAGGCAATATTTACCCCTAATAACATACATAACAAACTCGATTTGCCAGAAGATTGATCTCCTATAATTATAAATTCTTCCCCAGTATTATTAATCGTCTCAATTCGGTGCCTTAAATCAGCTATTTGTTGAAGATTGTTAACTGAATCAGTTTGAACGTCACTTGTAATATCGCGCGTAGTAATCGTTTGCTGCATATTTTTATAGATTCTATTAAATTCAGTATTAACACTTTCAAGTTTTTGATGAATATCATCAATATTGTTCTTATACCTCATTCCAATATTATGTTTCTGTTTTGGACCATTAAAAAACTTCACCTTATTTTGAACAACTTTATGCTTAATCCGTAATATATTTTTTATAGAACTGGTGTTCCAATTTGTAAGCCATATTTTAAAAAATAATCTCTTTAAATTCAAATAACCTACCTTTCCATTTTCTAAAAGATGTGCTAAATATCTTATGGAAATAACTGCCCGACTTAGAGATACTTTATTAATTTCGACCTTATTTGCATTTTTTGTTATTGCTATTTGTTCAATAAATCTGCGCTTTGTCTGTAAAATTTGAACGCATCTTGCCATACTATTTAATAGACACATGGCCCATTTGTTAAGATATTGATGCAGTTTATTGGTTTCTACTATTATTTGTTCTGTTCTAGTATTAAAAAGATTTAGTAACACCGGTGTTGTGCTTGTTAATATTACTGGGGATGTGTTACGTCTATCAATCTGGACGGCTTCAAAAGTTTTTCCGGCAATCGTTATTGATATTCTCTCTATCGGGTCTGTTATAAACAATGGTATTTTGTTTTTATCTTTAAATGCACCGTTATACGATTTTATATATACGCATTTTCCTTTTTCACGATCTTTAGTGATGTATACAGACCTATCCCATAATTTTTTATCTATAACTTTTTGAAGAACAAAATGTTCCCCAAGTTCATATGTCATTTTAAATTATAAAAATATTTTATTTTTATAAAAATTAAATTAAACGCACAATATTTTAGAAATATAATATATGATTATGGAAAAACGTTCTCCCCCCTACTATATGCGCTCTCTACAAAAACATTATGTTATTTATATTGCTCTCATTAGTATTTATATTAGTAAAAATATTGAAAATATAGAACACCTCCATATATCATCACAATACGAAGTAGTTGAATCAGATACAACATTGGAATATGCACAGTTAATAGTTGATAAATTAATTGCCGAGGCCGTGGAAAAAATATCAGACAAGCATACCATGGTGCCCAGCACACCGCCTATTGCTTCATCCAAATCCATTTGGGGGCATATTAAAACTTACAATCCACTAAATTATTTATTTTAATAAAAATTAATAAAGCCATTATATGTTATATGCTAAAACAATATCGACAACAAAACCTTATTCAACGCATGGTAACCAATTTAGTATCTCGGCAGAAATCGCGAATGAAACGAAGGGAAATACTGAATGCATTATATACATTTGATATGCGTCATTCTAAAATGATAGAGTCAAGTTTTAATAGATGGAGAGAAACAATCCAATACTATTCAAAAATCTCTTCCTTAGTTTCTACTACTTATGATGATATATTCATTACCAACAAAATTTTCGCTGCCAATCAAATTGGCCGCCGCAAATTATATAAATGCAATTAAATGATATATATAATATATGAAAGAGTGGCTTATAAGTGGGATGTTAATCGGGACCATTAATATTCCTATAAACTATCTCAGACGTCATCTATACATATTTTCTAGTAGTGACTACTATTTTTTAAATGCAGTAGTCAAAAGTGGGATTGTTACCTGTATTTTCATCTTTGTATATGATTATAATTGTATTATTTACAATTATGCTATTATTGCTGGGGCATTACGGGCAATCCAAAAATATCTATACATTAATACTAGAGATGTTTCATGTATTGATATTCAATACATAGAGAGAATAACAACTATGCTAGGCGATTCGGCCATATGGGATACATGGAATGCCATGTGTTTTGGTGGTGGTACTATTATAGCCAATGCAGTGTTATTGTTTGATAATATTAAAATAGGTGATTGGTTTTATAACGAACATACGTGTGTTTTGCCACTCAGTGAAAATTTATTAGGAGGAGACTCATTTCGCAATAACGATAGAAATTTACAATATGTAGGAAGTATCCTATTGGGGAGCGCCGAACATATAACGCTCAAAACTATACTATATTATAATACCGATACATGCATTACGTGCATGGCATCCATTGTTTTTTTTTATACCATGGGTGATACACTTGTATTTACCACCATAAAAATCATAATGGATGGACCTTTTATTTTAGACAACTATGACCCTGTCGAAAATATACGAAATATTATGTTTATTATAGTATTTATTGTCTTTTTAGAAATTTTATACGATTGTGGTCTTATTTTTATTTTGTCCTATAAACCCAATATTGGCTATGCATTAATCGTACTCGATTCATACAAACTTGTAGAAGAATGTGTGACATGGTATAAACATGAGATGAGTGATATTTTACATGAATGTACCGTCGTTGGTGTATGTCTATACATATATGGTGCATTGTTTTTCTATCCAACATTTATTTTTATAGACTAGCGGCGATACCACAACCAGGCACCCACCACTGACCCAATCATGCTGAATGTAGATAGTGTATATACGTTATCCGGTAATCCGACTTTTTTATGATTAGATGCAATCATTCCAATAGTAGAAACGATTGCAACGCTGGTAGCTACCGTAGCAGCTCGTTCAATAAGACTTGTATCATACTTTTGCATATGTAATAATTAAACATTATATTTAAATTAGTTATTGTGTATATATAAAAAGTTTTATATATACACACTAATATATATATGAAATATAGATTAGTAAATGGTGATTATGTAGAGGTTGCTATTACAGAATCTGGTAGAGTTCAGGCTATTAAATATGATAAAACCGGTATTCAAAAAATGAATACTTTTAATGTATCAAAAGAAAACACTTCTTCATGCCAATATCAGGCTCTACTATTTCCAGACAATAGTTTTATTGTAGTATGGCTACAACGTGTTTTAAATAATACTCATCAAATATGCATTCGACGATATACTCAGCAAGGTTTAGCTAAACCTATTGTTGAAATACCAATGAATCATTACGCAATTCCCGACAATTTTGAAATAAGCAATGATAGTAAAACTATTAACTTTTCATGGCTTACTATTGAAAAAAAAACATATAATATGAGTGTTAATATGGAAGGCACTATTCAATCACCAGAAGCTGAGCCCGAGGTTGAAAATATTCAAATATGTATTGAAACAAAGGTATCGAATGCAGAGGCGCAGGCACAGGCACAGGAGGCACAGGCCCAGGCGGCAGCACAGGCGGCACAGGTGGCGGCAGCACAGGAGGCACAGGCGGCAGCACAGGAGGCACAGGCGGCACAGGAGCAGGCAGCGGCGGCACAGGCGGCACAGAAGGCGCAGGAGCAGCCGCAGGCAAAAATATCATTTTTGCCTAAACCTTCGGCTCTTCCAAATAAAGACCTGGCAAGTAAGTCATCTTTTATACCCAAAGTATTAGGACCAACTCCTGACAAGAAAGCATTATCATCTTCTTCATTTGTCCCAAAACCAATAACTTTTGGAAAATTAAAATTGGATGTTAAAGAACCTGACACCATTATTCAATTTACTCCTGTAATGACACCATCTTCAACAGTATCAATGGCAAATATTATGAGTGAAACAATCGGACCTAAACCGGTAACAATAAGACGCCCAAATAATTTGAATTTAGCTTCACGGCGGCCGAGAGGGAAACGTCCAGGCATGGGCATGATGTTTAATTAATATTATGTTTTACTAATAACGACTCAATTGCTAGAAGTCTTGCACTAAGTTGCGCATTCTCGGTTTCCAATATGGATATTTTCGCTGATTGTTGTGTTTTGATTTTACTTAATTCTTGAATTGCCGAATGATGTATAGTAAAAATCACCTCTTTTCGTATTGTATGAAAGTCATCAACTTCCTTACCAAAAAAATATAGATAATTCCATCTTTTATCAAATATAAAAGATTTTTTATCATCTTCAACCATAATTTTGATGCAATTTTCTTCTGATTGATTGTTCCCACATATATCATCGTACCCAAAAAAACTGCATTTTCCGGTATGGTTTGACGACAAGTCTAAATCTGGCACGGTCAGCTTCCATTTCCCATCCGTATTTTCAGACCAGTCTAAATTGTCTAATAATCTGATTTCATCTGGTATGAAATTTGGTTGTACAGAAACTGCACTAGGTATATGCTCCCTCACATTTTGTGCAATAAACCCAATTGTTTTGCGTTCTATATAAGTTTTGGGATCTTTATAACGATAATATTTTGTTTCTATATTATCTATCATTTCTAATGCTAAATCATCTGGTACATTTTCAATATCGGTTTTGATACGTTCGTCAGAAGAAATATATATACCAACATTTGCAGAGCCCCCCACCGTATTCCCCGTACTTCCCCCTGCTAGCCATATCGAACCCCAGGCTTTAATACTTACTGGCGCTGATGAAAACATGCCTAGGTTCGACGAATTTTCTGTAAAATCTGTTTTCCCCAGGTTGCCGGGATGGAAGTCAATATACCTATATGCAGCAGTGTAAATTGTATCGCCACCACCTTCGTGTTTCAGCGTTGATACTAAATGAGCTGCCGTGTTTATTTCTAATGGATACGTAGCACCCGTATTTGTTCCACTAATAACCACATTGTTTGCCATCTCAATATCATGATAACCGATTCGCATACAATAATTAGGAACTGTTGTGCTACCTACGAGTTTTGTTGATATTTGAAAACTTATATTATGACTATTATTATCCACACCATAAATAATACCTAAATTGGCATTATTGGATTCTGTATCTTTTTCTATAAATCCATATATTGAAGATGTTAATGCGTCACTAGATCTGTCTTTGAATTCGACAAGTCTACGAGTATCTATTGATTCTATCGATGCAGCTATATCTGTTGTAATTGTACTATTTTGATAGATATGCAATTTTGATTCCGGATTATTTAATCCTATCCCGACTCTACCATTATCATTCAACACAAAACAATTAGCTGTAATTGCAGTTTCTGCCGACTCTACAAACTTACTAAAATATAATCCTTTGTCTAATACATTATTCGAGTCTCTTGTTGTATTCGCAATTTTCCAGAAATGGTCTGACCCATCTGTCGATTTACCTAAATGTAACCCCTGACCTTCTACCGCCGGCAATATCGCAATATCACCCGAAATATCCAGAGATGTTTCACTCCCCGCCACTGTCGTCGCACCACCTAATGCTATCAATCCCGACATATCTATTGACCCAGACATTGTAATATTGCCATCCAAATGTAATCTGCTTTGCGGCTGTGGAACACCTAACCCTACATAACCATTGTCCCTCTGGATTGTCATGTGATTTTCTCCGAGTTCATTATCATTGTGACCAGAAAAGCAGAACGTATTGTCTGGCCAATTTAAACTAAAATCACCTTCGCCTCCATTATATCCTATGGAAAAACCATTTTTACTCGTATCATTCGCCTCTTTGAAAAATATACGGCCACCACTATTCGCTGCGGAATTGTTCGGCTGAAATAACATTGCGCCCGAAGCACTCCCCGCCGACACATGTAACTTTGCTAGTGGTGTATCAGTACCTATTCCAACAAATCCCAAATTGGTTATGCCACTCCCACTGCTGCCCCGGGCATTATTGTTTAAATAAATATCATTTATGTCGGAACTACCTGGTTTTTGTTTCCAAATACCGCTATTGAATTGGTTTTGAATATTTTCTGTTACTCCATCAAGAAATGCTAACTCTTCAAAACTAATTGTAAAATTATTACAAATATCGATGCCTGTTGTGGTAATCCGGATTTGCTCTTCGCCTGAAATATCAATACTACTTGCGTCTATTGTCACGAAATCTGTGCCTTTTGAGAATTCCATAATTATATTTAAAGCCTATAATATATTTTACTAAACACTACCCATATCTATCACTAATCCATATCTATCACTAATCTATTGTTAGAAGAGGTAATTGCGGGTGCTTCCCCGATTTTTATTGAGTTGTTCTCTATTTTTGTTACATGTTGATTACCAGATATTTCTATAAAATCACTTTGAATATGCATTTGGTCATTACCGCATAGGTCTATGCCCTGAGAACTGATATCTATTTTTGGCATTTCTGTATTACACATATCAAATGTCATCATACCTAATGTACTCACAAACATATGCCCGCCACCGCAAATGTCGATGCCACCTAATTCAATGTTGCCGAAATTATCCTGCATTCCCGATATATCAATGCTAATTTTTTTATTAAATGCCATTATTATTATATATAAAGCCTTTTAAATATAATATTAAATTTAATTATTGGAAGTTATTTTGCAGGAAGCTATTTATTTTGCATCAAGCTATTTATTCTGCATCATGCAGCATGAAGCTATTTATTGGAAGCTATTTATTTTGCAAAACTATTACAGCCGCCTCCAAAGTTTCCATGCGGGTCTTCAATTGTGCATTCTCTGCCACTAATGCATCATTTCGCCTAGACAGCTCTTGTATTGCACTATGGTGGAGCGCAAATATTTGGGCTTTATCAATTGTATGGAAATCATTCACTTCTTTGCCGTAAAAGAATACATTTGTATATTGTTGTTCAAATTTGAATTGGTTAGTTTTGTTACCAGATGCATCTTTCTCACTTTCAATTTCTACCTTTATTTCATCATTACCAGATGGATCATTGCTTACATAAAATCTACATTTACCAGTTAGGTTTTCAACCAACATGTCTAAATCTACAATGGTTAAAACATTTGCATCCCATTGGGGGGTGGTAATGACCCTCATTTCATCGGGCAGCCAATCAGTTAAAATATTAACAGCGTTTGGTACAACTTCTTTAACCTCCTGAGCAATAAAGCCTATTGTTTTCGTTGTTTTTCTTCGTTTAGGGTCAATATAATGATATTCTCTGCTTTCCAATGCATTCACTTGTTGCAAAGCGTGGTCATCATCAACGAGTGAAATATCGGTTTTTATGCGGTTGTCACTCTTAACAAATAAGTATGTGCCGGCCAATATGCCATATTCAGACCTTATTGTAATGGATTCGTCGTGTAGTGTGGATTCCGGTGCAATTACCCCCCCGGGACCAATATAGGTGCCGGCCGCTGAATTACCAGCAATCCCGATGTACCTACTGAATACATCAAGTGGTACTACGGGAGTATTAGTCCCAATACCCACATTTCCATTATCATCCAAAACTAATACATTATCCCTATAAATATTCCCATTATCATTTATATTTCGTATCATAAGGTCGTTGTCGCGTCCATTTACAAACTCCCACCTGAAATTGTCATTTGACCTTGCAAGTGTTAATCCCGACGAACCATTCCATTGACCCGAATGCGTGCCGTTATTGGTATCCGCACATTTTATATTTAATAATGATTGTGGGGTAGTGGTCCCAATGCCGACTTTTCCCGCCCCACTACTACACAGATGGACATTTTGTCCGGAATGATGATTAATATAACAGCCAACTCCATGCGTGTCCCAGTGCCAAGGTTCATATTCGGCTGGCCCCCCAAATTGGGTGTACCTGCTGCTGTAGGTCGGCAACGTACTGCAAATACGTATGGCGCCGACAACTTCTAATTTATCGTCGGGAGCATTGGTCCCAATCCCAACTCTCCCACTTTCAACATCTAAAATGATGTTATTCCCATTGCCACTCATATCTATGCCACTGGGGTCGATTTTTGTATGATATGTTGCATCTTTAACGTCCATCTATATATATATATTAGATACCTAAATGTTGTTTGATTAAACTAATTTCATTTTTGAGTTCAGATATTTCGGCAGTTTTTGCGGTATTCTCTGCAACAAGTGTGTCATTTCTCCTAGACAGCTCTTGTATTGCACTGTGGTGGAGCGCAAATATTTGGTTTTTATCAATTGTATGGAAATCATTCACTTCTTTGCCGTAAATAAATATTGTTGTAATATTAATATTAAACTTTTCAGTTGTTATTTCTAATTCAAAACAACCATTTTTATATTCACCATTTATCGAAAATTTATCAGATGTTCCTTTATTAAATATTAATTTATAAGTGCTGTTTTCTTCTCCATTAGGCCATTCAAGTATATTAATTTTATATAAATTATTACTAATGACCTCTATAATACAATTATAAGTGGTATAAATGTTTGGTACCATCATTGTTATTAATGATACTGCATCTGGTAAAACCGCTTTTACTTCCTGTGCTATAAAACCAATTCTCTTTTTTTCAGTCGTTTTATCAATATAATTATATTGTTTTGTTTCTAATTGATTTACTATGTCCAATGCTTCATTATCATCGACTGTTTCTATATTTGTTTTTATACGGCGATCACTTGATACATGGAGGGATCCAACTGCAAATATATTCCCTTGTTCATAGTGATTAAGAAAGAGCCCCCCTCCATCAGGACAGTCAATATGTAAATTGCTACTGCATCGAATTTGTCCTGCACTGTTAGTCGCCGCACTTACAGCTCCACCTAATATAAGAGGACTATTGCTGGTGTGTCCAGAGGGGGCGGCTATGGTAATCATCTGATCTGTACCATCGCCATCGGTCCCAATATGTAGTAGAGAGGCTGGAGCCGTGTTTCCAATACCGAAGTCCCCCTCCGTAAAAGTAAATGATGCCGCAGAAAACTTTAACGGATAACGCACTTCGGTGGCTCTATTAATACATTGAATATATCCAGCGTCTTGCCCACCGCTTTCGGAATATCTGAAATATAGACCTTTGCCAGCAGTAGCATTCCAAGAACCCGAATTAGCAGCGATGTGAAAATCATTATCAACATGCAAACTTGCTTTTGGGTCATTGGTCCCAATGCCAACCCTCCCACTCTCCACATCTAAAATGATGTTATTCCCATCGCCACTCATATCTATGCCACTGGGGTCGATTTTTGTATGATAATCGTCTGATTTGAGGTCCATCTATATATATATATTAGATACCTAAATGTTGTTTGATTAAACTAATATCGGCTTTTAATTGGACATTATCGGCCGTCAACATGGCTATTTCGGCAGTTTTTGTAGTATTTTCTGCAACAAGTGTGTCATTTCTCCTAGACAGCTCTTGTATTGCACTGTGGTGGAGCGCAAATATTTGGGCTTTATCAATTGTATGGAAATCATTCACTTCTTTGCCGTAAAAGAATACATTTGTATATTGTTGTTCAAATTTGAATTGGTTAGTTTTGTTACCAGATAGGTCTTTTTCGCATTCAATTTCTACCTTTATTTCATCATTACCAGATGGATCATTGCTTACAAAAAATTTAAATCTGCCTGTTAAATTTTCGGAGGACATGTCTAAATCTGCAATAGTTAAAACATTTGAATCCCATTCGAGAGATGATAATATACGCATTTCATCGGGCACCCAATCTTTTTGAAGTGAAACCGCATTAGGTATAATTTCTTTGACTTCTTGTGCGATGAAACCAATTGTTTTCATTTCCCTTCTGCGGTGAGGGTCAATATAATGATATTCTTTGCTTTCTAATGCATTCACTTGTTGCAAGGCACGGTCATCATCGATGTCGGAAATATCTGATTTGATGCGGTTATCACTTAGAATAAATAAAGACTGAACTGTTGCGCTATACGCACAAAATAATGATGTTTGTACAGAATATGTCCCATTATTGTATTCGGTGGAGGTGTGGTTGAGATGGCGCGAAGGGTTCCCGCCTTGGTTGGCTGACGCACCACCTGTTGTAATATGTAACGGATAGTCGGGATTAGTGGTCCCAATACCAACATACCCACCATTCTCACACAATCTTATATTCTGTCTTGAATAAGGATTAAGCATCATTGGTGTATTATATGTGTCTATTACACCTGCTTGGTTCCACGGACCGCCTATTTGCATAAATGCAGAGAGTGCTGCATTGGATACCCGTATGTTGCCCTTGACGTGTAATTTATCCTTGGTATTACCGACAGTGCTCGCACTATTTACGTGGGTTATTGTTGGAGTAGAAAAATCATTTGTCCCAATACCGACTTTACCAGCAGTAGCACTGGCGGCGGGGTTCATAAGTATTTGCGACCCATCAATAGTTCCAGAACTTGAAAAATTAATTTCATCTGATTGTAATGTTATTTTTGCACCGGAGCCATTTCTCACTATAATGTCGCCACTCACATCCAATGCACTTTGCGGGTCCTTTGTCCCAATCCCTATATTTCCCTCACCATTATATATAATATGTCCTCCACTCACATCCCATCCAATACTCTGCGATGGACCAACCGTGTATTCGGGAGTGTCTGTTAGGTCTATCGTAAATCTAGCCGCCGTGCCTGTCATTTTGAAATTCACATCATTAATATGAACGACCGAGATATCTGTAGGCAATTTCATACTGTCATCGGCTATCGTCCAAACTGCACTAGATGCAGGTATTAGGACATCTGAATAGCTGGTATCTGTTCGCTGGTCTATTAGCAGTCTTTGGGAGCCCGAAAATACAAATTCCTGGTCATGCATCTGTACTTTTGTAATTGAATTGGGCAATTGAATATTATTAGACTCTAAACTCCAAATGCCTCCCCCTCCCCCTCCTCCGCCCCCGGCAGCGGCAACATTACCCGGATTCCATACACCCGACGAGTCATTCCACACCAACGCTTGGCCATTTGTAAGTATATTCATCGAAATATCCACCCCAGATAAGTCATCTAATTCAATGACAACGTTTTGCGTGCCATCGAAAGGCTGTCCTGCAATGTTGTGCGCAGTTGTCAATTGTGTAGCTTGTGTGGCCAAATTTGCATACATTGCCTCGGTGGGATTTCCCGCGATCCATTGTGAACTATCCCATATCAATGCCTGACCGTCGGTAGGTGGAGAAGTAGTATTTACATTAGACAAATCATTTAAATCAATGGAAATTGCTAGCGTGCCATCGAAAGGCTGCCCAGCAATGTTTTGCGTGGCTGCCAATTTTGTAGCTTGTGCGGCCAAACTTGCAGTATCAGCATTTCCTTCAAGGTCACCTAGAAATTTGCCATTAGGGTCATTTAACGAAACATCGCCAAAGAATTCTACATTGCTGTTATCAACCTCATTATCAAATTGCATGTGTTTGAAGATGCTTCCGTCTCCGCCTTGTGTATAAAAAATAAATTTTCCTGTTTCAAAAGGAGTTGCGACAGTTTGGTTATATATAATTCCCGCACCTCTTTGAGTGTCACTTCCCAAATGTAGCCAACCTGTGGTCGCAGCTTCATGACCCAATATTAATTTAGTATATTTGGAGGCATTATCTTGACATTTAAAATTAACTTTTAAATGACCGGCGGGGTTGTCAAAAACGATGGGATTGTTGCTATCAGGATTAACTGTAAGTCCATCTAAAAATGTCTTCTTTCCTTCAATGGTCTGATCTTTATTTTGGGTTGTTACCATTTCCTCTAGTGAAGCATCTACGATATCGAAACTGGCATCGACTTTGACAAAACTTGCATCGACTTTGACAAAACTTACGTCGACCGCACCACTCCTTGTGGCAATATCTCCATTCAATTGAGAAAATGTTGTTGCGATGACATCGAAACTTGCATCGACCTTGACAAAACTGGCATCGACCTTGACAAAACTTACGTCGACCGCACCACTCCTTGTGGCAATATCAGTATTCAATTGAGAAAATGTTGTTGCGACCTTGACAAAACTGGCATCGACCTTGACAAAACTTACGTCGACCTTGCCGAAACTGACGTCAGTTCTGTCTTTCGCCTGTCCGAAACTCAAATCGATGTTCGCGCTCATTACGGCAATGTTTGCATAAATACCACCTGATACATTCTGTACGAAGTGTGTTGTTGCAATATTTGTAGTATTATCAGTCGCATCGTCGGGACAACCATCAGCTGTCGCTATCCCAACAATATTTATCGTATCTGTCGAAATATCTGTTATTGATGCCGTGCCATTTACAAATAACATGGCGTTTGCATCACTCTCAGACCCAATGCCAACATGGTGCGTAGTACCAACACCATGAGAATCTAGTAAGAATGCACTATTTACATCTGCACTAATATCTAATTCATAATTATCATTAATCATTAGCACATGATTGCGCTTTGCGGAAAAATCACTGATTTTCAAATTACTAATATCAACCGTACCAGAGAATGACTTGTTACCTTCAATTGTTTGATCTATATTGGTAATACGTATAGCATTATTGGATACATCTATAAAAGCTTCTTTGTCTCGTTTGGTTAGTGTTTGGTCATCGTCCTCCCATGCATCTTGTTCTGTATTACCATATAAATCAGATAATTCAATCTCTTTCCCGGTATTATTGTTAATAGTAAGATTCGGCAAACTTCTGGCATATTCTAACCATCCAGATGCGGAAATATCAGCAATTAATGCTTTTCCAGTATACGTTAAAATAGATGATTCAATATCATTGTCATATGTCTTTAATGTAGGAGGAGGTTTATCAACATCGCGTTTTTTGAAACGTACTTTGCCTTCCGAAATATTTATCTTATGGTCTTCACCAATCCAGAGCGAATTATCACTAATAAAAATATGCCGAATCTTGTTCCCAGCTGACCCAATATCATATTGCTCATGTGTGTCTGGTATGAGGTGACCGCCCATGATTGTCGTTGGAGCTCTAAGTGCACCGGATATGTCGCCATCAATAGTTTCGGTAAATATTTTTACGCCATCAATAGTTTGAACACCTGATGTTCTTACGGCTTCATTAGAAACACCAGTAAATTCAATGCGTTCATGTGGCGTAATAATCGTATTCCCACATAGGTCAATCTTGCCGTTGCTGTTGTACATTAATACTCTCCCCGCAGATGCCGGCTTAAATTCTGTGTCGGGATTAATAATTTTTAAATTACTAATGTCAATTCCAGTAGAGAATGTTTTTTCGCCCGATATTAACTCATCACCGGTTAGGGAAACCTTGGTGTTAATACTGGCGTCAATGTGCAGGCCGAAATCATTATCATTGTAAATTGCTGCAGAGAGAAGTGTGATGGTGCTGGGGTCGCTGACAGTCCATGCGGGGTTGGTACCAATGATGGTTTGGAAACTGTTATCGATGGTCCTGAAGAAATCGGCATCGTTGCCAATGGCGTCGGCAAGTTCTTTTAAGGTATCCAAATTGGTACCAACAGCGTCCTTTAAAAGTTCAATATTTGTTTTTACAAAACCGGTAGATGCGGCGAGATTAGAGCTATTATCCGGTGTCTGGGTGGTTACATAGACATTATTTTCTTCTAAATTAAAGGATGAGTCCGTTGCATTAATATTAGTTCCTCCGAGAAATGAGACATTATTTGTAGAAATGGCCATGCCAGTAAAATTAACATTGCCTCCAAATGTTTTATCACCAATAATGGTTTGTGTTGTGAGTGTGTCTACAATTCCGGGCGCCCCTTTAATAATAATTTTGTTACCCGCGGTGCGTGTATTATTTTCACTACCCCCATAATATAAATATGCAGGAATATCCCCATCATATGCTGTTGAAAGGTCAATATCAATGGTTACGTGAGTTGGTGGTGTTGCGACCGAGATGTCACGAGTTGAAATAGTCGTATAATAATATTCTTCGGTGAGTTGAGGATCAACATAAAATTGCAAAGGAGTAGCGAGACTGAAACTAATATCTTGGATGAACCGATATTTATTGCCATATGTGAATTCCAGAACAGGTTGTTCGTGGCCATTAATTTTAAATAAATTGTACGAATTGTCTGGATTTTCGGTGTCGTGGTAATGATTTGAACTGATATCAATTTCAACGGGGTTAACTAAAATAACATTTAATTCGGCGTTTTTTCGCAATGTATTAGAAAACAGTTTGCTTCCGGTTATCTCTTGGTTGTCCGAAAGATAAACTCCATCGGTCACAGAGCCGGCATTACCACAAATGTCGGCACGTATGGCATTGGTGAAAAATGTCTCTCCACTAATAGTTTGTGAGGAGACCTCAGATTTATTGGTAATATCTTTGAAAAAAACATTGGGGAGAGAGAGAATACCGAATTCGTTGATAGATATATCATCAATATTCTCTCCGGATGGTAAAATGACACCACCAATTTTCTCGGAGGTAGCGGGTTTGAGTTCATTAATATCATTGATGACGGAGTCTACATAGTCGGTGACAAATGAAACATTGGCGGCATAACTAACAGATTCACCGACAATTGCGTCTAAATCGGTCAATGAAATGTCGCGACATTTGAGGCCTTCTGTGAATGTTTTGGTTCCAGAAATGTCTTGGTTCTCCGCCCGAGTATAGACACCATCCCTCACAGACTCAATGCTTCCTTGTATTTCGTCGGTGAATGTTTTTGTGCCGGCAATATCCTGTGGTCCGGTTACATCAACGAAATTATCGGATATTTTACCAGAGAGGCCTTCTAATGTGGAGAGGGCGGCAAGGGAGACATGGGTTGTTCCACAAATGTCTAAACCATCGCTGGTGAGAATAACCCGGGCATTATTTCCACAAATATCAATGCCATTATTGCATAAATCCATGTGTTCGCCAAGTGTATATTGTCGCAATTGAATCCGTGGGTAACCATAACCGAATGTTATATTGCTGTCAACGGTATCATAACTAATTCCTAAACCCGATGATGTCGTTGAATCTGTATTAACTCTAAATTGTAGCCCTGTGTTTGACATATATAAAATTAGTATATTTAATTTTATATATAAACTTAAAGGGCTTTAAGGCCATGCCAGCTTCCGCTGGTCTTGTTGGCATTGTATCAATAATACAAGACAGCGTGGACGCCATATTATAATGCAAATTAAAGTATATATATTTTTATAAATCGATTTTTGTCTTGATAGCAGCTATTGCTGTTTCTAATTCAGAAATTTTGGAATTTTTTAAATTTTGGTTCTTAATTAAATTTTGAATAGCAATCGTCTGAATAGCAACAATTTGACAAATATCGCCAACTTTAAAATCATTATATACTCTTCCAACAAGATGAATGTTTTGCATTTTTGCAGGAAATAAAAAAGATTTTTCTGCTCTATTTATACATTGGAGGCAGAAGTGATTGCGCTGTATATCTTGTTGTGAGGGGGTTTCCTTCTCCCCCATATAAAAAATGAACATACCTGTATTATTATCATCATATGGAAGTTCATTTATAATTAATTCATAACCTTCTGGAGTTTGTTCTCCCCAAACAGGGTTCGAAATTTTTATGTTTAGATTGAAAATTGTATTATGGATTTTTGCAACAGCAGTTGGTATAGCTTCTCGAAGAGCCTCGAAACAAAATCCATAAACACAGTCATTATCATCATAATTACAATGAGATGTAATACTGTTGGGATGTTCTTTAAAACAAAATTTTTCTACTTTCAGACGTGTTAATACATCATCAATCGTAACAGGACAACTTTCACAGTTTACCCTAATCCTTGAATCGCAAGAAAAATCCGACATAATGTAATTAATATATTGTATTTATATTAATTAAACTAATTATATTAATTAAACTAATTATATTAATTAAACTATTGATTTTGTATAAATCCAATAATAGAATACATATTATCCTTTGGAGTGGTTATTTTCATTGAATGTGTCCAATCAGTTGTGAAAAATAATATTGAGCCTTCTTTTGTATTAAATGATTTTTGGTGGAAGCATATTTCTCCCCCATCAGATATAAAATTTAAAAAAATAATAAAACCAATATGATATGGATGTTTTATTTCATCTTTCTTCGTATAATTAAGGGAATAGTCGTGTAAATCAATATAACCTTTATTTTTATGAATTAATTGAATATTATAGCCAGTATCTACAAATTTCGTTGGTGCAGTTGTCGCCCCATAGGAAGGGCAAATATTATCATAATACTTTTTAATATACGGTGTTAATTTCGAAGCAATGATTTTATCTAATGTTTCCCATTCTGGTTTTTTGCTTAGGGCGAATTCCAGTACTTTTTTATAATATGGATATGAAACAAGTACTGAACTTGCAGTTTTTATATATTCTTCGAAATTTGAAATTGTAATACGGCACTGTTCATGTGTCAAAAAATTATCGAATACTTCTGCCGCTGCCATTATATGACTATATATTTAATGTTTATATCATTTTGCATGTAGCCATCCAGTAACTATATATTTATCAGAAGATATCGGAATATTACCTCGATGTATATATTTGAAGAACGGTGGGAATAAGAGTAGTTTGCCAGCTTCTGGTTTAATTTTATAATCTAGTATCTGTGTTTCACCACCTTCGTCAACATCATTTAAATAAAATAGAAATGTTAATACGCGCGCACCTTCTTTGCCAACCCATTGGTCTGTGTGCCATTTATATTCGCCATCGTTTTGTTTATATTTTTGGATTTGATAACCAGTGTCGTGGGTGTCTGCTGGAAAGATATTAATATTATCACATTTAAATGATTCATAATATTTTAATAGCTTATCATTCAAACATTTCCATATAATTTTATTATATTGTTCAAGGACGGGTGCGTCCCATGAATGCATATCTTTCGTTTTTTTTACGTCTGGTTTGTAGCCGACACCAATATGCCCATCGTGCTGGTATTCTGTATTAGTATCAAATATATTTATCAATTCTTCACATAATTCTTTTGGAAATCCATCTTTATATACACAAATATATTTATCCATGCTCATTAGATATTATATTGTATGTGTATTTATTATAATTTTATAATATAAATAACTATATAACATTCTGGCACACTATTATAATGGATCGCAGTTGTAGGATTTGTCGCTGTCGTACCGGTCATTGTGTGTGAGTGAGGGGCGGTTGCGTAGTAGGGGGTGTACGTCATGGAGAGGGGGTGTGTGTGGTTCGCTCCTCCCGTCTGGTAAACACCACCTTGTGCATTGCTCGTGGTGGTGTTGCTGTTTTCCATTTGGAAGTAGCCATTGCCCTGCCCTTCGTGGTTCATACCTCGCATTTCCAAATATGCGCGGTACTGGTGCGTGTGCGCGGCATTGCTGTGTGAGGTTTTGTGGCCATTTGAACCGGAATTCGCCCCAGACAAGTAGTGAGAGTGATTGCTGCTCTCTCCCGACACGGCCAGGACAGCTAATGTATGTGCATGTGATGGTAAAGCCTGTTCCGGTAAAATTGTCGTATCTGACCCTCCCGTGTCACCAATGCTACTATAATCGCCGCTTGGCGCGCCGAGACCAACAATAAACTTATCACGCAAATCGGGAGTATCGGTGCCATCGTGGTGCTCACCATCACATATACCCCATCCATGAGGAATTTCGCGGTTGCCGACCGGTGGGGCCCATATAATTATCCCACCCTTTGGTATTATACCACCAATAATGTTGTTTTCGCGAAAACCATTCTTACGTACATATAATTTTTCAGAAATATATAATTCATTTAAAGATATATCACTTTCTATTTTAATAGTTTCACAATCTATATTAATTATATTATTATGTACATTAATATTTACATGCGAGTTTCCACATATATCTATTCCACTTGGATCAAAAGAAATTTTGTGGTCACGATTATTTATATTTTTTAAAAAATCCATATATATACTTAAATATATATTGATTTTAAATATAAATATTATAGTTTCATAATAAATATTACAGTGTAAGAATTGGGTTTAATATTTAGGAGAGTTGGGTTCGTGCTACCGTGTGTGCTTGAAGTTCCGGAAAAGGAATGTGTGTGCGCCCACTGATTTGCCACCCCATCGGTGTTTGGGGCGTTGCGGAAGGTGTCGTTGCTTGCGGCGAGAGTGTGAGTGTGATTGCCATATTTGGATGCGTAGGTGCTGTCATTCTTCCAGCTGTACCGGCCCTGGAGACTCTGCATCCTATCTATGGCGTTGGTTCCCCATGCGTCATTAGGGGCAGTAGCAAACCTTTTGAAAGTCAAGAAGTTGTGCTCGTGTCCGGCCCCCCCCCCGTCAGTTGTGAGCGAATATGTGTCTAGGGAATGTGTATGGCTGGCGGCGTCCGAGGCAGTTGACAGGTTAATACTATGGGTGTGAGTTGGAATGTTATTTGTTGTTAATTGCACAGTATGACTCCCTTCAGTTTCACCAATATCGTTGTTTGACCCCTTCCCCCTAATATATTTATCACTCATATCAGGAGTGGTCACTTCAACCCCCGCACTTAGATGGACCGTGCCGTCACATATTGCCCATCCTTCTGGTATACTAGTTTTCCACCATATGATTATTGAAAATCTAGGTACTGCACCACCGGCGATGCCGTATTCATAAATATTATTCTTTGTATTTATGCAAATTAATTTATTAAGTGTAATATTACTATTTGCGCAAATATCACTTTCTATATAAATGTTTTCAGTATCAATAATACATTTGTTTGAATGTACATCAATAGTTACATGCGAGTTTCCACATATATCTATTCCACTTGGATCAAGAGAAAGTTTGTGGTCACAATTATTTATATTTTTTAAAAAATCCATATATAAATACTTATATATATTTATATATATATAAGTATTTATATCTTAATAATAAACGCAAGTACATAAAATGAAGGGGTGTTTTTTATGGGAGTGCCCGCTCCGGTTTGGGAAGTTGAGCCAGATGTTCCCGGATGAGTATGTGAGTGGCTTTGCGACCCAGTGTATTTGCCCGGCCGGGAGAAGTTATGAGAGTGATACGCATTTGACGTCCCGGTGTAGAAGCCGGCGGTGTTCCCGTACCTGAAGTGTGTGGGGTGATTGGCGTGATTGTATGTCAACCAATTCGACATGTACTGCATCGACTGAGGCTGACTGTCGTAGGTGTGGTGGTGGACGTCCTCGCTCCTGTTGCCGATTGACCAAGATGAGAGTGTGGTGCCGTGGTAGTGGTTGGCATTAGATGAGGCTGTGTTAATCGGACCAAATGGATGCTGATGCTGAGGCATATTAGCATTATTAATATAATAATTCGCATTTCCTTGCAGGGTATTTACTGTATTATCATCTCCGCCGATTAAAAATTGTCCAGTCATATCAGGAGTCGCCATCGTGACCCCGTCACTTAAAACATTCCCTCCATCACATAGCGCCCATCCTTCGGGAATTTCAAGTTGACTACCTGACCACATAATTACTCCGTGTAAAGGAATTATTCCACCAATATTAATACCTTCCTGCAAAAGATTTTTAGATATATCTAAATATACATCATTATAACACAAATCAAAACTTCCAACAATACTGGACGATGCATCAATATCAATGTGGTTACAATTGATATGTATTTTTGAAGTATCTGTATTAATATTCACATGACCATTGCCACAAATATCAATGCCGCTAGGATCAATTGATAATTTATGAGTTACTCCGCCAATTGTTTTTTTGAAGTCCATTAATATATATTAGAGTTGATTTTTAAATAAAAATATATATTAATGTATCGTTTTTGTTTTGGTGTAATTATGGGGGTATATTTGGAACAGACATATCGCATGCCAAATGTCTATGATAAATTCATAGAGTTGGAGGCATATATGAAACAGTTCAAGAAAAATTGAATTATAAATATAGAGAGAATAATAAAAGTAATAGTATGTCTAATGAAATGTTGCCTACTAATGAAATGTTCGAAACTAATGAAAAGTTCGAACTCAGTCCTTTCCAGGTTAAAGCCATTGATGCATTGAAGGCCGGCTCGCATGCATTGGTAACCGCACATACTGGCTCAGGAAAGACATTACCGGCAGAGTTTGCCATTGAATACTTCCATAAGGGAGGAAAGAAGGTAATCTATACGGCACCGATAAAGGCGCTTTCGAATCAGAAGTTTCATGAATTCACGAAGAAGTTTCCAAAAATATCCTTTGGTATTCTGACAGGGGATATCAAATACAATCCGGAGGCGGATGTTTTAATAATGACAACCGAAATCCTGCGAAATACCTTGTATTCAATGATGCTAAAAACCACGCGATTAACGCCATTGGATTTTGAGATGGACATCGCCAGGGAACTTGGTTGTGTAATATTTGATGAAGTTCATTACATAAATGACCCAGGTCGTGGGAAAATCTGGGAAGAGACAATCATGCTGTTGCCGCGCACGGTTCAGATGTTGATGCTATCGGCGACGATTCAGCGACCGAAACGTTTCGCGGATTGGGTGAGTGGTATAAAAGGGAAAGAAGTGGTGATTTGCAGTACGGAAGTGCGAGTGGTTCCGCTTACGCATTATCTTTATATGGCTAGGCATAATTCGGATGTGAAAGGGTTGGCATTGGAAATGTGTAATGATCCGATTGCAATAAAGACGCAATCGGGTCGATTTGATGAGGTAGTGTTTGAAAAGTTTAGTAAGATACAACGTACATGGCGGAAGGAAAAGATTGATGTTAAGAAGGTCTTTGGTTTGAATAAACTTGTAGAACATCTAAATAGAGAGAAGATGCTTCCGGCAATTGCCTTTGTATTCTCTCGCAATAAAGTTGAAGAATATGCACAAGAAATAGAGAAGTCACTGCTGCCAAAGGATAGTAAGATGTCACAAATGGTAGAGAATGAATGTAAGACTATTCTCTCTAAACTAACAAATCATTTGGAATATTCAAACCTTCCCGAATTCCAAATGATGATGAAGCTATTAGAAAAGGGAGTGGCCATACACCATTCTGGTATTGCCCCGGTATTGCGTGAGATGGTGGAACTGTTGTTTTCAAAAGGTTATATCAAGTTGTTGTTTGCGACAGAAACCTTTGCAGTTGGTATTAATATGCCGACAAAAACAGTAATATTTACCGGTGTGGAAAAGTTTGATGGACATTCAATGCGGATGATGCACTCACATGAATATACGCAGATGGCTGGGAGGGCTGGGAGACGTGGTTTGGATACAGTAGGGAATGTCATTCATTGTTGCAATATGTTTGCGATGCCGTCAGTGCAGGATTATAGACAAATGTTGAGTGGAAATAGTCAGCATTTTACATCTAAATTCAAATTGGGTTATAATGAAGTATTGAATATGATGCCAACGGATGGCGATATTAACGATGGAATCGCCTCATACGTGAAAGGCAGCATGTTATATCTTGATATAGAGAGCGAACAACAGGAAATAAAATCAGAGATAGATATTCAAGAAATTGCATATACAAAAATGACAGAAAAATATAATTCAGTTAAACTGACGCCTGATTCAGTTATTGTTGATTATCTCGCTAACAAAGAAGCAGTGAAGACTTTGTCGAATAAGAAGCGAAGACGGATGGAACAAGATATCAAACTGATGGAAGAAGACAACAAGTATCTTTTACGCGATCTTGAATTGTATGATGATGTTGAATATTCCAAAGGAGAACTTCACAGAGAGAGAGAATATTTGCAAAAGATTCAAAACTATATTCCTACACAAATTAAAAAGGTGGTTTCGGTATTAGTGGATAATGGATGTTTGGATGAAACATTCAAAAAAACATTGCGTGGTGAATGTGTAATGAAGATGCAAGAAGTACATCCATTGGTGATGAGTGATTTGCTAAGAAAGACCTACAATTTTGCTGAATTTACATCAAATGATCTGGTGGCACTGCTGAGTTGTTTTACGAATCTCGCTATTAAAGAGGATTTGCGTGTCTCTTCACATGCGATTGATAGGATTGGTGTGAATACAGATTTGGAAAGTGGTCTCAAACTCATCAAACCGGCATTTGATAAATATGAAGATATAGAAGTCAAAGAAGGTTTGGATACCGGTTTAGAGAGAGAATATCATTTTGATTTGGTAAAGTCAATGTTGGATTGGTGTGATGCCGATACGGAGATGAAATGCAAGCAAGTGATACAGCAGGCGCAATATGAAAAAGGTGTATTCCTGGGGGAATTTATTAAGAGCCTTCTGAAAGTTGTTAATATTGTAAATGAACTTAAAAACATCGCATTAATTCTTAATGACGTGTCTTTTCAACATAAGCTCACATATTGTGAGGAAAAGGTGATGAAATTTGTGGTGACGAATCAGTCGCTTTATTTGTAATGTTTCTTATTTTTGGTCATATGCTTAATGGTCTTGCGCTTCTTACTTAATATAAATATATTAATATAGGTATTTCATATAAATATATTTATGCATTTGGTAATTGATTGTAGAGAGAATAAATTGATTGAGTTATTTTCCCCGGAAGCAATTAAAGTGGAATCTCTAAACATTGGGGATATAGTTTTCAGAAATGATGATGGGCAAGATGTTGTGATTATAGAGAGAAAGTCAGTGGCAGATTTGGCGGCTTCCATCTCAGATGGTCGCTATAACGAACAATCTTACAGACTGAACGCATGCGATACCAAAAACCACAATATTATTTATCTAATTGAAGGCGATATTAGAGCACAGACAAGTCATAGTAGAATTACACCGGAGGTATTATATTCTTCTATGACCAGTATTAGCTTATTTAAAGGTTTCTCTCTATTTACAACACATGATGTAGTAGAAACATCAACATTTATTCAACATATGTTTAAAAAGATTTGCAAGAACATGAAAGATGGAAAACAATTTTACAATGTGGATGCACCAGTGGGTGAATATATAGATGCGATGAAAAATGCTAAGAAATCTAATATTACAAGCGGAAATGTAGCAGAAATCATGCTGTCTCAGATACCAAGTGTAAGCAAAAACATTGCAAAAATTGTCATGGGAGAGTATAGAACACTCGGTAAATTGATGGAGGCAATTTCACAAGGAGATGAGAAACTTTCATTGCTTAAAATGAAAGATTCAAAAGGAAAAGAAAGAAAAATTAGCAAAACAGCAATCGAAAACATAAAAACATATCTCATTTAATATATATAATGTTGGGTCAAATAACAGACGTTTGTAAAAATTATAAATATTGTATATCAGTTGTTTTAACAAGTTTATGTATTTATGGGTTATTTCTCTTAGGAAAGAAGCGGCGAATGCTACAAGAAGGTATGGGAAATAAAGAGTTACATCCAGCAAATATTAAGGCAGCAGTGAAAACATTAAAGCACACAAATACGCGTATTGAACAGGACATGTTGGTGGGTGAATACCGAACAGATTATGAAGATTATTTAATAGAATTATATAAATATGTTGATTTGGTTGGTTTAGATGAATGCGTAAAGCCGCACAGAGATATTAACGAAAAGATGAGAGAACTATCAAAGTTCGATACACGTTATACACCGCTTAAAATGATGGTAAATGAATCAATGTCCCTCTTAGATAAGCTTAAAAAGGAATGATTATTGATAAATCGTATCGAAACGTGAATCGCGTTCTTTTTTACCAACCAACTGGTCCTTTACAAGTTTTTGTGTAAATTTAGCACCACCCCAATTACTATCCATTGGATCGGTGGATAATTTTCCATCCGACGTTTTACTATCATTAATATTTTCAAATACCTTTTCAAACTTTTGCATTTTTTTTGTTAAATTGCCAGGTAAATTATCAGCACTTATGTTTTCATTACCGCCCTGAGGGTCATGTGGTGATGGTCGAGATGAATAAACAGAGTTGTTCTGAGCATCAAAACTTTGCTGTAAAAACAATACGGGACAATTTCTGCCGTTTGCGCGTTCCCAATCAATAAAGTCTGTATATTCATCTAAATTATTAAAGATAACAGGATTAACCCCAGGAACATAAGTTAGTTTAGAATTAAACAAGTAAATTTTAGAGCCTTTTTGAATTAAAACGTCATTGCAATTTTTGTCAGAATTTATTTCGTCCTTCTGTTCATTAACAAACGTTTCTAAAAATTCTTCGTGCGTATAAGTTGAAATGAATATTAAACCTAAAACAAACAAAGAAATGATTGCTATTTTTTTTGGCGTTTCTGGTATTTTAAATGCCATATATATATATCTTATTATATTATATATGCAAAATTCTAAAATTGATGGAATTCTAAAACTAATTGATAGTCATCAAAAGTTAATTGCGGTTATTCATGCAACATGGTGTCCACACTGTACAGATTTATTACCAAAATGGCGAGAGATGGTTGAAGAGCATGATGATTTCAATCATAATGTAGTAGATATTGAACAGTCTGAATTTACTGGAAATATTGAATCGAGAATTGGTAGTGTCAAAGGGTTTCCTACAATTATTAGCGTTGATGAAAATGGGCACCGTAGTGAATATCAGGGCAGTAGAGATAAAGATTCAATCGCCAAATGGGTATCATCAGAATTAAACAACCCTGAGGAACTGCCGGAGCATAAGGCTGTGCCGGAGCATAAGGCTATGCGTAAGGCTGTGCCGGAGCATAAGGCTATGCGTAAGGCTACGCGTAAGGCATCACGTAAGGCATCTCAAGAGCGTAAAAAAAAACGCAGACGAAGCCAAAGGCAGAAAAGCCAAAGGGCGAAAAGCCAAAGGCAGAAAAGCCAAAGGGCGAAAAGCCAAAGGCAGAAAAGCCAAAGGGCGAAAAGCCAAAGGCAGAAAAGCCAAAGGCAGAAAAAACAAAAGGGTGGATATACCTATGGAAGTGAGGTGAAAAAAAACAAAAGTGAACCAAATCCTAAAAAAAGGACCGGAACAGGAACAGGAACAGGAGCAAGGATAAAAAGTAATTAATATAAATTGATTTGGTTTAAAATGAAATTACAATACTTAATATGCCAAGTGCAGAGTTCAGAGTATTTTCATTTGAAACATATAATGTCTGTGAAGAACAAGAAAGTGGTCCTAAAATAGACAATAACAATTTTATGGTACAAATGTTTGGAATTAACACACTGGGTGAGACATGTAGTATAACTATCGATGATTTTAAACCATTCTTCTTTGTGAAAGCAGAGGGAGTATGGTCTAAATCACGAATAGAGCAAGTTAAAACCTATATATTAGATACTATTGGGGAGAAATATTATGAACAATCGATTTGTGGCATCCGAAAGGTTGAGCGCAAAAAGTTATACGGGTTTGACGGTGGCGAAAATCACAACTTTTTAGAAATTTCATTTGAAAATACAAAGGTAATGAATAGAGTCAAAAATTTATGGTATGATGTCAAAAACAAACCGATATATTCCAAGAAACTGAAAGCTGGTGGGTTGCGAATAAATAACAACCGCTATATTATTTATGAAGGCAATATTCCACCGCTGCTCAGATTCTTTCATATTAATAATATATCGCCATCAGGATGGATTAAAATAAAGAATGCCAAATCCGATACAATCGATAAAGAAACTGATTGCAAATATGAATATACTTGTGGTATTGGCAATATTGTTGCACTTCCTGATAAGGAAGATATTGTACCATTTAAGATTTGTAGTTTTGATATTGAGGCCAGTAGTAGTCACGGTGATTTTCCATTACCAGTTAAAGACTATAAAAAATTGGCGACAAATATGGTAGATATATTCAATGAATTTGATACTGAAAAAATGACAGACATCGATATTGAAACCATCATTGGTAATATCATCAATACTGCATTCAATCCAGAAACCAACAATGTAATTGAAGGCGTGGAAACGATTTATCCCATCTGTCGCCCAGCCTCCCTCGCTCTACAAATCAAACAAGTATTAAAGTATAGAATGTGTCCAGACGAAGCGGTGATTGCAACCGAATATGTAAATACAATAGAAGATGCTTTTAATAAACATGACGACGATGAACCGAAATCATTTCATAAAAAACAACAGGCAGTAGGATTATCGTTGGTTGAAATTATTAAAACGTCACAAAAGATGATTGTGCGCGAAATACAAATTAATAGTATCAATTATATCCTTTCAAAAAACATGCCAAAAATTGCGGGAGATAAAGTGACCTTTATTGGATCGACCTTCATGCGATATGGTGAATCTGAGCCATATAAAAACACTTGCATTGCATTAGACACGTGTGACCCAGTTGATAGTGCAGAGCCGATAATCTGTTGTAGTGGAGAGAAGGAAGTGCTATTGGAATGGACGAAGTTAATCAAACGTGAAGACCCAGATATAATTATTGGGTATAATATATTTGGGTTTGATTACAAGTTTATGTTTGAACGTTCAAAGGAACTATCTTGTGTAGAAGAATTTCTGAAACTGTCCAGGAAAAACAATGATAATTGTGACGAGGACGACCTTATTTGTGGAACATTTACAGAAAAGGGATATAAAATAGAAGAGACGAGTATTGTTATTGCGAGTGGTCAGCATGACCTCCACTATATCAAAATGCCAGGACGAATTCAAATAGACCTATATAATTATTTCAGACGAGATTACAATCTGACATCGTATAAATTGGATTATGTCGCAGGATTCTTTATTGGTGATGGTGTAAAATCGATATCGCAACCGAGTCCTACGACGACAAAGATTAAGACGAAGAATATGATAGGATTAAATGAAGGGTGTTGGATAAATTTTGAAGAAATCGGTCATTCTAGTGAATATTATTTAGAAGGCAAAAAGTTCAATGTTATTGATGTTGATCGAGCAAACGGCGAATTCACAATTGAAGGAGTTGCATCACCAAATTTGGAAACGAAAAAAGTGAAGTGGGGTATGGCTAAGGACGATGTTACTCCACAAGATATATTTAGAATGACAAATGAAGGACCAGGTCCGCGTTCAGTTATTGCTAAATACTGCATTCAGGATTGTAATCTTGTGCAATATCTACTGAACAAGATTGATATAATTACGGGATTTGTAGAAATGTCGAAGATTTGTAGTGTGCCGATGGAATTCCTTGTATTGCGAGGCCAGGGCATTAAGCTGACCAGTTACATAGCAAAGAAATGTCGCGAGAAGAATACACTTATGCCGGACATTGACAAGGGACCAGGAGATGAAGGATATGAAGGAGCAATTGTATTGGAGCCCAAATGTGGTCTATATTTAGACAATCCGGTTGCATGTCTAGATTATAGTTCGCTATATCCGTCTTCAATGATTAGTGAAAACCTTTCGCATGATAGCAAGGTGTGGACAAAAGAATACACACTGATAGGAGAGTTGATAAAAGAAATAGGGGTGAAAGATAAAAAGGGTGAATTTGTATATGATAATCTAGATGGGTATGAGTATGTGGATATAGAGTATGATACATATAAATATATGCGCAAAACAGCTGCATCGGCAACAGAGAAGGTAATATCGGGCAAGAAGGTTTGTAGATGGGCCCAGTTTCCCAATGGAGAGAAGGGAATTATGCCGTCAATTTTGGAAGAACTTTTGGCCGCCCGAAAAGCCACAAGGAAACAAATTCCATTAGAAACTGATGAATTTATGAAGGGAGTCTTAGATAAACGACAGTTGGGTTATAAAGTAACGGCCAACTCATTATATGGGCAAACCGGTGCAAAAACAAGCACATTTTATGAAAAAGATGTGGCTGCATCAACAACAGCGATTGGTCGTAAATTGTTGACATATGGAAAGCGCATTATTGAAGAGGCATATGCAGACCGAAAATGTCTGACAGTTAATCACGGAGTTGTTCAAGTAAATGCGGAATATATATATGGTGATACGGACTCGGTATTCTTTACATTTAATTTGAAGGATGTGGATACGGGGGAACGTATAATAGGTAGAACCAGTATAGAAATTACAATTGAATTGGCGAAACAATTAGGTGAATATGCGTCTAAATTCTTGAAAAGTCCGCATGATTTTGAATATGAAAAGACATTTTACCCGTTTCTACTATTGTCAAAGAAACGCTATGTGGGAATGCTTCATGAAAATGACCCAGATGTTTGTTATAGGAGTAGTATGGGGATTGTGTTAAAACGTCGCGATAATGCACCAATTGTAAAAGATGTCTATGGAGGGATAATCGATATATTGATGAAAGAAAAGGATATTGGGAAAGCAGCAGAATTTCTTAAGTCTGCATTGCAAAATATCGTAGATGAAACCTATCCAATTGATAAACTTATTATTACAAAATCGTTACGTTCTGGATATAAAAATCCTAAACAAATCGCCCATAAGGTATTGGCTGACCGGATTGGTAAGCGAGATCCTGGTAACAAGCCTGCAAATGGGGACCGCATACCATTTGTACATATTAAGACTGATAAGAAGAATGCACTCCAAGGTGAAAAGATTGAATTGCCATCCTTTATAGTAGAAAATAACCTAAAACCAAATTATGCATTTTATATCACAAATCAGATAATGAAACCGGTTATGCAAGTATTTGCATTGGTAATAGAAAAATTGCCAGATATGAAGGTAAGACAAATGAAACTGAGACAATATATGCGGGAAGTTAAAGGGACTCATCCGAAAAATATTGATAAAATTCGAAATAAATATGTGAAGGAATTGTTGTTTGATAAATATATCAAAATGGCAGAAAATACCACAAATAAGATTGCAACCATAGACAGTTTCTTTACACAATTGAATACAAAGTAAAAAACAATATAAATGCATTTGTATTTTTTATATTAATGGACCCATATGATATAAATAATATTTTACAAACTTATAATGCAGTGTCGCAACAAAATGATTATCAAGAAATCTGTTGTGTATGTCAAGATATAGTTGATAATGGAGAACAGGTCTATGAATTGCCTGAGTGCAATCATATGTTTCATACAAATTGTATTATGACTTGGTTTCGTGCACAAAATAATGCATGTCCATTATGTGCAAATCCGGGCATTAATAATAAGAAAGATAAGGTGAAGGAGAGGAGGGATTATGGTTATTTTGGTGGATGGAGCAGCGCACAGCGAAAAATGAACACTGCCAGATATAAAATGGTCGCAAAAATTATATATAATAAAGATTGTCCGAAAGACTTATTAAAACTACATAAGAGTTTGTCTATAAACATTGATGCCATTAAATTGATTAAAAATGAGTTTGATGTTTTCAAAAAAACAGATAAAAAACATCTCCCATATGAAAAGGCCGTTCAAGAAACAGAGCAGCGCCTGAGAAAAATGCGAACCCTTGGACTAAAAGTTTACAAACAGGTAATGAATGTTATAGAATATCCAATTGTTCCGATTATTATTCCAACACGTCAATGAGACCCAAATGATAAAGATAATTCTATATCCGAATTGGATAGATCATTATGTAAAATATTATATTGTAATTGGTTAGTAAGCTCGGTGGCAATCGTCTCAGTTAACGTTTGCAACGCTAGGACATGTGGGTCATTTTGCATGTTAGTCAATTCTTCATTTGATATATGATTATGGTATCGGTTATTTAATGATATGTCATCAAAGTTGAAGCTACTAAGTAAATTATCGTCTATAATATTATATGATAAATCATATAAATTCATTGGTGGTCTCGTAGCCGGTCTCATAGCCGGTGGTGTAGCAGGTGGTGGAGCATTGTCAATCTCGCTTGGAAAGGTTTCGTCTAAGAGATTATCATCGGGTACTTCTCGTATATCTCTCCTACATAAAGGACAATCTACATGACTACGAAACCATCCATAAAATTCATTAACAAAATAAATATGTTGGCATGTGTTTATTTGAATAACAATGTCCCTTGGGTTGAAAGATTCGCCCCTGATTGGACAGGTATTGTTGAGTTGGTTTGTGATATTTTCATATGTAGACATGGTGGTATTTGCATGGAGTTGATCAGATGAAGGTGCAACTTCGACAGGTTGTAAAAAATTATTAAGATAATTAAATGGAGGTGTTGTTCGTCGTACAATTTGGGCCGGAGTACGACTGATATGCCGGGGCGGTGCGCTGTTATTATTTGTAATTAATTGTAACATTCCTTGATGAATTTGAGTATTTAAAATCATTAGATTGTGGGTATCTCTATGAATATTTTGAACACAATTAATATAATCTTGGATATTCATAATAATTATATATAATCTGTTTTATTTAATTAATAATTTAAATAAAACAGATTATACTAAATAGATGTATACCAATAAACCGCAATATAGTTCATATCATATAAAAGGATTATCGGGACTTGCAAATTTAGGTAATACCTGTTTTATGAATTCATGTATGCAAGTACTTTCAAATACACCAGAATTGAATCAGATTATTACAAATTGCAATAATGACATTGAAACAAATGCCGCCCAAGAACGAACAAATCAAATTTGCGATCATAAAACATTATTGAAAGAATGGAAGGATTTAAAAAATTTAATGTGGAGTGATAATGCGGTTATTGGTCCAAAGCGATTTCAAAGGACAGTTCAGATGGTAGCAGATAAACATGATAAAGATCTTTTTACGGGGTTTGCGCAAAATGATCTTCCAGAATTTTTATTATTTATTGTGGATGCGTTTCATATGGCTTTGCACAATCAGGTAAATGTAAAAATAAAGGGAACCGTTAAAAATGATATGGATAAGGTTGCAGTCAAGTGTTTTGGGGTAATAAAAACAATGTATGAAAAGGAATATTCGGTAATGTTGGACCATTTTTATGGAATATCACTGACATATATTACTAATATGTCGGGTGAGGAGATGTCGGTTAATCCTGAACCATATATGATGTTAAATTTACCAATACCACAGAAGAAAAATGTGACATTTAACGAATGTTTGGATTTATATTGCCAAGACGAAAAGTTAGACGGTGATAATATGTGGTTTAACGAAAAGACAGGTCAAAAAGAGGTTGTTGTTAGGAAAACCAAATTTTGGAGCTTTCCTAGTGTAATGATAGTTGATCTGAAACGATTTAACAATAATAATAGGAAACGTCAGGATTTAATAAAAATCCCCGTAGAAGAAACGATAGATTTATCAGGCTATATTTATGGATATAATGCCAAGTCATATGTCTATCAATTATATGCAGTGTGCAATCATGAAGGAGGCTCTTTGGGAGGCCATTATACGGCAACTATTAAAAAAGAAGATGGCAAATGGTATAATTACAATGATACCAATATAACTGAAATTAGTGAAAAAAAGGTAATATCTACGAAAGCGTATTGTCTTTTTTTTAAAAAAATATCCTAAACAATATATAAATGTATTCGGCATTATCTATGAACTCTGCCATAGATCCTTCGATCCATGGACAAATGGATTTAGGAAGTTCGTTTTCACCAATATTATTGGCATGTATATCCATTGTGATCGTGTTATATTACTATATGTTTGCAAGGATAGGCTCTGTCAGTGCCAAGGCGGCGAAAAGTCAACGTTCGATTGCAACTATTACCATTGAAATTATTATATGGGCAGTATTTATATTTTTAATAGCATTAAATGGAATACAGTATTATTATAACATTAATATTAAAACTGATTTAAAAACACTATTTTCACCACAACCAAAAATAGATATTGAAGTGGAACAACCCGTGGATGATGCGCCGCCTGCCCCCCCTACAATTCAAACGATGCCACAGGTTTTTCACCTTAAAGATAATAAATATACATATGAAAATGCGAAAGCTGTTTGTAAAGCATATGGTTCTAGACTTGCAAACTTAGAAGATTTACAGAAAGCCCATAAAGAAGGAGGAGAATGGTGCAGTTATGGTTGGTCTGATAAACAACATGCGTATTTCCCTACACAAAAAAAAACATGGGATAAACTCCAAACCAAAAAAGGACATGAACATGACTGTGGTCGTCCAGGTATAAATGGAGGATATATTGCCAATCCAAATATAGCGTTTGGTGTAAATTGTTATGGGTTTAGGCCTAAAATGAATTCATCTAGCAAATATTCAATGGAAAATCAGCCTTTGTATCCTAAAACAGAAAAAGAATTAGCGTTTGAAGCACGTGTTAAAAAATGGAGACATAAAACGAAAGATTTAACAATTGCACCTTTTAATACTGATCAATGGAGTGTTGTGTAAATTACTTACGTTTTTGCCCCTTTGTTTTATTAAAACGTTTGCCCTTGAATTTTTTTGTCTGCCTATTCGGCGACCTGACACGTTTCTTAGGTCGCGCCGAGTCTTTGTCAAAAAATTCTTCACTATCAATGGATTGATTATCACATATGAGTGTATCTCGAATAGTTGATGGTTTAAGTATTAGCCAGTTCATAGGATTGAACATTTTAAGTCCAAATGGATTCATATATATATATATTATTTATATTTTTTAAGTCCAGAAGAAATATTTAGTTCCCGTTTTTCCTTCATATAATTAATAATATCAGGTATTTTTGCATTATTATCGAGGACTTCATTTAGGCATTTTTCAATATATTTGAATGTTAGTGGTTGTGCAGTTTTAGTTTGAAATACTTTTAATTTACCATCATCTGTTTGTATGCTTTTAATGTTATTTTCTGTAACATATGAGGTTATATTCGATTCATATGTTTTTTTTTGGTCACGTAATTGTTTAATTTCATCTTGGGATGCCTTTATTTTAGCATCAATGTCCAGCCATTCGTTTATTTCCTTTTTAATATCCATTATATCTATTTATAAGAAGTCTTAATATCTTAATCTATAAAATATGTTTGAAAATGAAGGAATTTTAGTTCTAACCAGAAGGAAAAAAATCATTAATATTAGCAGAAAATTTAGTAATAAGAATATAAGTGCTAAATAAATATACGGCATAAGTTTGTCTAATACGACGGTTATCACTGGTGTATAAATTTGTTTTAGTTCAGCTTTAACAGGTTCTTCATTTAATAGATTAATGCACATTTTAATAATGTCGCTTGTCATTTATTATATAATTTAAAATATTAAATTTAATAGTTTAAAAACGTATGTGTAATTTTATTAATGAATATCCATAAAATTACATCTGACTTTTCTTTTGACGGACTTCATTTAGAGGAACCTAAAAGTCTTCAAGGTGGGTCTGCATATTCTGTACCAATCCGATATAATAGTGAAATTTTATTAGTACAAACCCAAACATGTACATGTAAAAACGGTTTTGTAACAAATGGTCGGAAGACATATATTGATTTAGTATTTACACAGAATGATACGTATATTTTAAATTGGATAGAATCGTTGGAAGAACAATTACAAAAAAAAATATTTGAAAAATCTTCTGAATGGTTTGAACAGAGTTTAACAGAAGATGATATCGAATCTTCATTTTTATCGATATTGAAACCGCAAAAAAATAGGACCAAGTATATTTTGAGATGTTATGTTCATAATTTAACAAATTTCAATATTGGTGTGAAAATTTACGATGAAGCGGGCAATGATTTAGCAACAAAGGATATAACACCAGAAGTTAATATTGCATGTATTCTCTCTCTCCAAGATATTAAATTTTCATCTAAGAACTTTCAAGTGTTTATTAATGTAAAACAAATAATGGTATTTAGGGATTTAGAAAAAGATAGAATGTTACTCTTAGAGAAACCTGATGTCTCACCACATGCGCCAACATTAGTGCCTGAGCCTGCCGCATTAGTGCCTGCTGAGCCTGCTGTGCCTGAGCCTGCTGCATTAGTGCCTGAGCCTCCTGTGCCTGCAGAGGCACCGGTCTCAGATAATAGTTTAAATCTTGTATCTGATATTCCATTTATAAATCCATCTTGTTTAGAGAAAACTGTTGATATGAAATGCATGGATATTAAGGAATTGGATATGAAATGCGTGGATATGAAATGCGTGGATATGAAATGCGCGGATATGAAATGCATGGATATGAATGATATGGAAGAGTTGGATATGAATGATATGGAAGAGTTGGATATGAAATGCATGGATATAAATGATACGGAAGCGTTGGAAATGGATGAATTAGAAGGAAATAATGATACCTCCAAATATATTGCCCTTTATAATGAAGCCAGAGAAAAGGCTGAATTAGCGAAAAAAGAAGCTTTATTAGCATTTTTGGAAGTAAATAATATTAAAAAAAAATATAATTTATAATGATATTTAATTACCGATTAAGCCAAAATTTTTTTATAGATAATTTTATATATGGCACCAACTTTTAAAATGCCCAAGAAGATGAGTAAAATTTTGAACAATGAAATGCTAGTTTTAGGCGCCGGCGTATTATTAGTATTTTTTGTGGTAAAATATAGTCAGTCAAAGGCTGTTGCACCCGCCCCTGCGCCTCAGAGGAAGAGACCTAAGTCAGTTGGTGGCGCCCCTGCTGCCGCTGCTCCTCAACCCCGCGCCTCAGTGAGTGAAAATAAACCGGCCGACTTATTACCACATGATGGCAACAGTGAATGGGCAGAATTTGCGCCACAGGGTCAAGGTGACCTTCAAGGGTCTGGTTCGTTGCTTCACCCTCAGATTTCTCAGAGACCATTTAATTCGGTGCAGGGTACAAATGCACTTAGAGGAGACCCTCAAATTTCAATTGGTGAAGTACCCAGTATAGCGGCGCCAGCCAATCCTATACATGGAAATGCCACGGGTCTAAATTAGGTTTATTTAAGTTCTTTATAAAATATATATATGAAGAACTTAAATACAATAGGAGTCTTATTCATCACGTTAATATTAATAATATCTCTTAACTTTTATCACTTCTCAGATAGTTTAGAATTAAAATGTGTTATTTCGGATGTGGATGGAAAGAAATACTGCGTTCGAGATCGCAAAAAACTACATGAATCGGCAGATATGTTGGCTCATACAACGGCAAATTGCAGGACATTGATCGATCATTTAGTAGAAAAATATGGTGATGAAAAAAAGTGTGTTTATAGATTACGGACACAATTTAAGGCGAATAAAGTATATGAAATATTACCGACAAGTAAATTTACTGCATATAGTGAGAATAAAGGTGAAAAATTGGCATTCTGTCTAAATACAACAAAGAAGGGTGAAGAACGCATAGATCAAAATACATTACAATTTGTAGCGTTTCACGAATTAGCACATATTGCAACGATGTCGGTAGGTCACACAGAGGAATTCTGGCGAAATTTTCAGTTTATTTTAAAAGAAGCAGAAGAACTAGGGATCTATCAAGTTGTAAATTATAAAGATAATCCAGTTGAATATTGTGGAATGACAATCAATAGTAGTCCCTATTTTAGGAAGAATAAAGAAGTTTAAAAATAGACATAATATTCGATAAAATGTGGGGTGCCTCCTAGTTTCTTTGTAGATGTTAATTCAAATCTCGGTGGAATTTCAGGGAAATGAACCGTACAGTCATGCTCTTCTTTTATACGCGTAATAATAATAGTACTAATAAGGCCAGTGTTTAGAAACTGTTCATATATACTTTGTCCTCCAATAATCCAACACACATCGCATGTAGACTCATTTAGATGGTTAATTACATCTGAAATAGAATGTTTAACAGTACATCCATTTATAACCAATGATCTATTTTTAGAAATGATAATATTCTCTCTATTTGCCAAAGGTTTTTTATTATCAGGAATACTTTGCCATGTATTGTGTCCCATCACAACTGCGTTATTTCCTCCACCTTTTGTCATATATGAAAAATGTCGCATATCTTCTAGTGAATACCATGGTATAGTATTATTAATGCCAATGCCATTGTTATTACACGCTGCCACAATAATATTGTAAATCATTATATAAAATAATGTGCTATTTTTATATATATAATGCGAGATATAGTAATCATTTCGTATAAAAGTGTAAATTTCGTATTTCATGATAATCATGCAGAACCAGCTCTCGATAAGAAGCAAACAAATATATATATACCAGTGGCAATTTCCCAGGACGATAGTATTAGAGAATTAAAACAAAAAATATTCAAATATTGCGATAAAGATTTTATGTCACAATTTAATATCCAGCCTGTAATTGATGAAATGTATTTCTATATATCTACAAAAAATGCATTGCATCTAAAAAAATATTATTTCTTCCTCAAAGAACTAGAAAATATAGACGCACATCTAGAATCATTTGATATTACCGATAAAGAAACTGGACAATTTAAAGAACGTCTTGTGAAGGTTATTAAAACAGATTATACATATAATACTATCGCAAAGGTGTTCAATGGTTATAGCAGCATTTCCATATGTCAGTTTAAACCGCTATCCATAAATATTGCTGGAACATCGGTGTCATTTAAACCGTCGCAGATGGTACCACTGGGTAAAACAAGCAATAGAGATGCTCTTTTAATTATGGATATTAATCCGCATACAATACGTTTGGCGGAACAAGGTCTAAAATTAGATACAAAATCCACTCCCAAAATGTATACAATATATTTGGAATTAGCTAGGGATCAGACGGATGAGATGATTAAACCGTATTTTCCATTATTGGATATTCAAGAAGTTGCCAGTGTGGATGATTTAAAGGGTATGGAAACCACACTATATGCTAATAATATAGAGGAGTTAAATGGTATATATAACAAACAAGAGGGGATTATTGACTATTTAAGAAATATTCCATTGTCATATGATTTTGTTAAAGAGGGATATAATGTATTTCAGTATAAAATAGTGCCAAGACAGATTGTTAAAGTTAAATTAGATACGTTATTTAAGTTATTGGAAACAAGCGAACAATTTCCCTTATCGCGGATTAACTATGGAAAAACGCATGACAAATTATACAGATTATATACAAAAGAACAAACACTTCAAGGTGAAAATATACCATTTATAGATAAATCGTTTATAAATAGAATCAAGAAATTATCAGGCCGTGCAAATATGATAACTATTTATAGCAGTGTGGAAATTCTAGGAGAAAAGGTACCATTATATTTGGATATAAATGAAGATTGTCATATAATAATTTCGACAGAGACGAAGAATGTATTGCTACAGGGGCAAATGATTGCATCAATATTAATCGATACTGTCACACCGGTCATTAAAATGTTAGAAAACTATTTAAAAAATGGTGGATATGATTATGATGTAGTAACTTATTTTGAACCACATTTGGTTAAAAATGCTGATTATAAAGGCATTTTATCATTAAAAAATCCTTTAAAACTTGATAAAATCAAAACATGTTTGCATCCTTTCTTTTATATTATTTCCGATAGTATGAAAAAAAGCATAATGCTTTTATACAAACGCACCAGTGGCTTTCTTATGAATGACGATTCTGCAATAGATTACTATTTATATCAAATGGTGTCCCTTGGTATCGATAATAAAAATGTCATTACATTTTTAATTGAAAACTTTGGGATTTCAAAAGAAGATGCTGCCAAAAAATTTGCCGTATTTAAAAGTAATTTAGATGTTATGGGTGACGAAGGACACAAACATCAAAAGAAATATTCTGGTATATTTATTTATATTAAACATATTCCCAGTTCTAACGACATTGAAGTTAATATTAAAGATATTACAAATGTGAAATTATTACCATATATTAAAACTATCATCTTAGCCACTATTGAAATAGCTTTAAATGGAAACCAAACCACACTAAAATCCATATGTACTGACAAAGTATCGCTAACTGCTATGCGTCAAATGAATATAAATAACGATATATTAGAATCCGCGCCCACTCCTCTCCAAGCGAGCATGGAAGGTGGTGGCATTTTTGAAGATATTGACAGTGACAGTGACGACAGTGACGACAGTGACGACCGCGTCTCTCCGAAGAAAGCTATTAGCAGTGCCAGTTCAGATTCACTTATAAATATAGAAGACTATAATTCCCCTAGGGGAGTTGAACAGGATGCTAATGTATTAGACGATATATCATCTGACGAAGATGCCGAACCTTCACCTGTATCCCCTGCTAAACCTGCTAAAAAGGATACTAAAAAGGATATAAAGACCACCGATAAAAAGGATATTAAAAAGGATATAAAGACCGATAAAAAGGATATAAAGACCCCAGTTGTGGAAAAATATGAAATTAATCGGGATAAAGATTCGTTGGTTGGAAACTCTTTTGATTTATTTCATAAAAAATTAAAATCTAAAGAACCTGCATTATTTGTAACAGAAAATGGTCCAGGCAAATTTAATTCATATTCTAGAACCTGCCCATCTAATGTGAAACGTCAGCCTATTTTATTAACTAACGAAGAGAAAATGCGTATAGATAAAGAAGCTGGTAACGCATATGATGGTGCAATAGAATATGGGACAACGCCTGAAAATAAAAATTGGTATATATGCCCTCGGTATTGGTGTTTATTAAATGATGTGCCATTAACACAAGAAGATGTAGATGCTGGAAAATGTGGCGGTAAGGTTATACCACATAATGCAAAAAAAGTACCAAAAGATGCGTTCATTTACGAATTCTATGCCAAATCGGAACATGATAATAATGGGAAATATATAACACATTATCCACATTTATTAGATTCAAGTAAACATAGAGACGGGTACTGCGCCCCATGTTGCTTTAAACAAAAAGAAGGTAAAGCAGTGATAGAACGAGATATAAAATGTAAAGCCGAAGAAGCTGCACGGCATGATAAATTAAAGATAAAAATGCAAATGAATGATAAAACAGAAGAGAGAACCCCCATACCTGCATCACCCAAAGGATTAAATACTAAGAAAAACTTATTAATTAAACAATCAATATTAGGTGGTGATAAGACACCATTACCTCAAAATAGAGTTGGATTCTTACAGCCTTCTTTGGAAATATTCATGAATGTTATACACTCTAGTTATTTTGTAAAAGGGACAACTAATAAAATCAAGCCAGTAGATAAACATATAATGCGAATAGGTGTAGAAAATAATATTAAACAATCGTTTTTAAGTGCCCTGGCGATTATATATAGTCTATATTATGAAAATGAAACAATTATACCATCCATAAAAGAGTTTAAAGAGTTATTAGTTGGAGAAAAAGGTATTGTAAATATTTCCAATTTTATGACATTTCAAAATGGTGCATTATTTACAACCTTTGTAGGCAAACGTAATAAAGACCCACAAATATCACTACGTAATGCATTTGAAAATTTTAAAACTTTCATACTGGATGATAATAGTGATATAGATTATACTTATTTGTGGGATATTATTGTTGAAAAGAATGGCTTATTTAAAACAAGTAATAATAAATATGCGTCTGATAGTATTCATAATGGTATGAATTTAGTAATCTTAGAAATTAGCGAAAATGATGGCACCAGTGATGTAAATATAATCTGTCCTACTACAATATATTCAAATTCTAAATTTTCTTCTTTCAAAAAAACCATCATCATTGTCAAACATGGGGAATTTTATGAACCTATTTGTTTTTATTCAGAAAAAGGAAAACATCTAACATTGAATGTTGCATTTTCAAAGAATGACCACGACCCTGGCACAAAAAAAACCGGTATGTTAAAATTACTTGAAGGATTTAAGCAACTTGCTAGCTCCTGTCTTTCCCTCCCTTCAACCGCTGTTCATATGAAACGAAACGTCGGCATTCAACAATTAATTAAATTAATATTCAGCCATAATGAAAATTATAAGAAAAAAACATTAAAACAAATTGACGAGAATCTAAAATTAGTATTAAACTATAATAATAAAATTATTGGGGTTCAAACCAATATTCAGCTGGGTGCAGCCCCAAAACAATCTGTATTTATACCGTGTTATGCCAGTACTCATCGCATCATAGAACATTTTGAATCGATAACTATTGATGAGGCATTTAAGACACCACCTGAGATCTTAATTACAATTGAAATCCTTAATGTGCTACATAATCATTTAAATAATCACCATCCAAATGAGAAACTTAATACTAAGATGCGAAAAGATTTTGGAATTATCAATCAGGATGGCGATGAACGCGACGGATTTAATAGTCTGCCAATTAGGATCGTTACCAGCCAATCAATGGATAGTATAGATAAAATCGCCATAGGAATATTGACAAACGCAAATCAATTTATACGAACTCGTCCCATCCCCCTTACAGAACTACCTCACAATATATCACTTGAATATCACGATGGTTCAGATTACTATGAATTTGATCGGGCAATATCAGAAGACAGCATCGACACTCACTCTTATAACATGGTTAAAAACATACGGTTAGAAACTATTTTTTATAATTTGTACAGACATACATTCAAGGCATTATTAAATGAACCTGCCTCATATGAATTCAAATCAATATTATATAAGTTATTATTAGATGGTAATATAAACGCAACCAATAAGGCAGCCATTAAAGACCTAATAAATCAAGGCGTCGAATTTATAGATGTTATAGAATTAGATAATATTACTATTGCAAATTTAGATCAACTAAGCAGCTGTTTTAATACCAATACATGCCCGACGAATGGACTTTGTAAGAAAGGCGATGAGTTATGCAAACAGTTATTACCTCGTATAAATCTTGTTAATAGCCAAACAGATAATGAAGATAGTTATTTAGACCGATTGATTGATGAATTGTTAAGATATAAACGCATTCGAAACTATATTTTTACAGAAGACGCTTATTTAGCTATTAGCGATACTGAATTCAAATTACATTCCGATGAATATTTAATATATGAAAGCGAATTAGACCAGAGTAAATTAAATGATTTGAAAAGTCATGAAAGAAAACATAAGCTACAAAAAAATATTTCTGAATTGACACAACCCGCGAAAGTTACTCAGAAATATAAACAACTATTTTTACATGGAGAACATTTTTAAAATGAATCATACGAAATATCTTCGTAATCTCCAATCGAATCATCATCTGGATGATTCTCTGGTGGGGGGTGAAGTGCTATTCCAGTGGCTCTTCCCGCAATGCTCGATGGTTGTTGTGGTAAATTATTGAGAAATATCGCCATATTACTTGCACTTAGTTCGTCAGATTGATTATCATATTGGAGTCTCCTTCTAGTTCTAGGATTTGGTTCAGTTCTATTTGCTATGGAAACATTAACATAATTGCGAATTATAAATATATTATCATTAAAAGGTGTAATATTAGGATAATTAAATTGCTGCGTTCCATCATATCCTTTAATAAATGCATCAATCACCGAAATATGATATTCGTTATTTTTATCAAATGAATACGTATTCATATGTGCAAGATTTTTAAATACAATCTGTTTTATATCAGTACTTTCGGAACACCTGCCAAAATCTTTATTTTTTTCAAGAAAGGAAACCATAAGATTATTCGCCTTTGTATGCGCACTATACTTGACCGATGCGGTTAAAGTATATGATGAAATCAGATATTGTTTTAACATAGGTTTCAGCTGTTTTACAAGTTTGATTTTGGAATAATTTTTATCAACATATAAATTTTTATATTCTTTATGATTAGATTGTTTGAATCTTTTAATCCAATCATATGCGAGATCCACGAGTTCTGATTGTTCATAATCATCAATATAATTTTGAATGGAATGATCTAATGCGATAGCTTCATATTTATTTGAAAATTCATTTTTATCAAACGTTGTTGTATAGAACAGATGAAATAGAACTGGCATCGTAATGTCAGTGTTTTTCTTAATATGCATATATATTTGAAATAAATTTGCTCGCGTAAATGGAATATTTGTATATGGATTTTTAACTGGTTGAATAAGTAAGAATAAGTCTTCTCGATATGTTAGTGATTTATTAATGATGTTAATCAAATCACTAATTCGAAATGTATATTTTATACCTACATGTGCAATAGTAATTTTAAGATGGTTTGGCACTTCGCTCATAACATTTCCAACAAGGTCACAATCATCGCCACCATACTTCATTCTTGAATATCTGAATCGCCTAACAATATTATTGAGTAGGAAAAGATTTCGTTGATAAAGTGCAAACACATCGAAAATTTCATTTTTAACATCTGGTGTGAGCAACACATTATCCCTGACATATGTAATAGTTGCAAACCGTGCTTTATAGTCACTGAGGTGTGTATAACCAAATAGGCTGTGGAATGTATTTTCCACAAAGGATGATGGTTGATTGTCTAATAGCCACATTGTGCACATCTTATATATTTATATATAATTAAAGTTAATATCAATTTATATTATAGTCTTATACCAACATTGTAAATGATTTCATGATTTGAGAATATTCCTTTTTGCGTAACCCTTCTTGGAACATAGGAATCATAACATATATACATCGATATGCAAATACTATAATACTAAATAGTCCAATGATGTATTCAATATTTGTGGCAGACTTCATTTTGTATTATAGAGAGAATATATTCTCTCTATAACTCATAATGTATGAGAAGAAAAGATGGGAAGATATAATATATAACAAAGGATCATTAACACAGGAAGAGTGGTTGATAGTATTGGGCCCAGTCGGCATGGCGATATGGGTATATTTAGTTGGGATGGGATGTCCATGTAATAATAAGAAGCCTTCATATGAATGTTATAGATATGAAGTATGGGGAATCCAAACCAACCATATATGGGCTTTTATGGTTCTAGGTTTTATGTTTCATAAATACTTTTATACAATTCAACTTTTGGGAATAATATGGGAACTATTTGAATACTATCTACATTTTGATAAAGGATTTGTAAAGAAATTAGGTGGCTGTCTAGATAATGTCCCCCCACCTAATACTGAAAATTATAAATATCGGGCAAATTTAGTCACCAAAGGACGTAATAAAAAATATAATCCAATAGATATATTTTTTGGTATAAAGAATTCGACAAACCACGGATGGCATCACTCTATTGCCGAAATAGTGGTAAATATAGTATCATTTTTAATAGGTCAACAAATAAGAGTAGCGGCACCTTTAAAATTCTAATTCGTAATCATCATCAAGTCCCATTTCTTGTTGTCCAATATTAACCCCCGTATTATTAATAGCAATATTTTGCATCGAACATTTGTCATTCGGGTCATCAATCATGCCAAACATTGCTGTAATTTCGTCATCAATATTAGTTTCCTCTTCAATTTCTTCTTCCTCGCCAGCCATTTCAATCATCTTGTCCATATCTGTAAGTACCTGGAAACTATTAGTACCAAATAGACCTTCTTGGCCACACATAACATTTGCAGATACACCTCTCATCATATCAAGTTCGCCATGTTTTGCGGCTTTAATAAACATTTCAGGTGTCTCTTCAAACGATGCTTTTGCAATAGGACCAATATTGTCATTGTTAATACCATGTCTAAATATGGAGATCATTTTAAATGAGTTGGTCATTCGGTCACATAGCAAGTTAATATGATGATAATTGATATATGTGCCATCAAATTCAATAACATCAAGAAGTTCATTAAAGATTGCGGTTCTGGCGGCTTCAATGCCGAGAACACGATATACTTCAACAATATGAGTGGTAATCGTATTATTAACATCGATATAATCAACACCAAGAATATCAAGTAGATTAGTACCATCAGTATCCAATACCCATTTGTCCTTTTCTACAAAAGCACCCTCTTGCTTTTCCAGATTTCCAATCGATTTACGCAATAGAACCTTCTTAATATTTTTAACTCCCCTAATAATTATATTGTTCAACAATTGTTCTTGGAAATTTTTAAGAATATGAATCTCGTCAGTTTGGTCAAGGGATTCAAGTGCCGCCTTTTTCTTCTGAATAAGGTCAATTCTAAATATTAGGTTATCTGAATTATAATCAGTATAAGTCGTGAGAATATCATTTCCATAAACATTTTTAAGTACATAATTAATATCATCCATCGTAATATTTTTATCTAGAAGTTCATTTGGGTCAATTTTCATGTAGATTACCCAATTATAACCTTCAAATTCAATTTCAGATTGCTCTCCATTTGTTTCCATAAGAATCTTCTCAAATTCATTGAAATGAATCATTTCTATATCAAACTGATTCTGTGTCGCAGTTTTTGGTGCAAATCTAATTTCAATACTATTAACCAAATTGCTCAGTGTCGTATATTCAATCATATTCATAACTGATGTTGCACGGTCAATGCTATCCTCATCGTCTTTTTTGAGAGCAATTGTAAGAGATGGATTCTTAGGGTTGTCAGATAATGTAAGAATTTCTTCAATGCGAGGCACACCACGAAGTACATTTGATTTGGATGCTACACCAGCAAAGTGGAACGTATTGAGTGTCATTTGAGTAGTAGGTTCGCCAATACTTTGTGCAGCGATCATACCAACCATTTCCCCTGGTGCCACCACTGAATTTTTATAGACTGATTCAATGCGAGCGAACAGTAGTTCAACAGCGTCTTTGTTAAAACGGTGTTTAATGAGTAGATTTTTGGGGGATGTAAAGAATACAAATGCCGCGACGAATAATTCGTTTGGCTTGCAATAATGGGAAATGTTGAGCTTATTCAACAAATTTTCGGAGATTGCATATACTTCGAGAGGGGTAATATTCACAAAGGAATTCTGTGTAATATTCATTTGTCCTTTGATATTATTGATAAGATGTTCAAAACTAACAGGAGTGTAAATTCTAGTGTCAGATTTACCTTTAAATATATGTTCAATAATTCTATCACGATATCCAAGCGAATCAGTAATGTATTTTTTGTTTTTAGGCATAAAATCACCTTTCTGTTTTCTTAGACGAGTCAATGTGGTTGTCGTGAAAACTGTCTTCAAAATATCACCGGATCCATGTGGGATGTCGAAATGTTCGTATACGCCAGGAATATCTAGTTTCAAAAGTCCCAGAGAATAGCCTTCAATTTTACAAGGGTCGATATTATCATCACCATAAGAGTACTGTGTAATTTTCCCTTTGTTATTTCGGACAGACATATCATATTCGACTTTCAAATCTTCACATCCTTTAATAATTCTTCTCTGAATATAACCTGTTTGTGACGTTTTTACTGCCGTATCAATTAAACCAACACGACCACCCATCGCATGGAAGAATAGTTCTTCTGGTGTGAGTCCGCCAATAAATGAACTTTCTACAAATCCACGTGCCACAGGTGTATCATCGTAACGACTGTAATGCGGTAACGTACGATTATCATACCCATATGGAATGCGCTTTCCATCAACATTTTGTTGTCCCAGACAAGAAATCATTTGTGAAATATTCAAATCGCTGCCTTTTGAGCCGGCCTTAACCATTTTAACAAATCGATTGTCTGGGTCAAGACTGGTCCGGCCAATTTTGCCGGCCTGTGAAGCACCTTGATTAAGAATACCATTCACTTTGCTTTCAAATTCAATCATATTTGATTTTGCAGTATCGTTCTCAAATACACCAAGATGTGTTTGTTTGATAAGGTCAATAACATCCCGTTTTTTCTCGGTAATCTTTCGAGTAATTGTATCGTTTGTTTTATTATTGGCAATCAAATCACTTACACCAACACTATATGATTGTGTTTTCATGAATTCTGTAACAATATTTTGTAGATTATCGATATAATCGGAGGCAGCCATATGACCGAAATCATTACATACTCGTTGAAGAATACCTCTTGAACCGTCACCAAGAACACCCTTCTCAAATTGGCCACGTTTTACTTCACCGTTATTAATTTCAAGAACATTATTAGATGTTTTGACGTCTTCGCCATCTTCAAACAATTTAGTTTTATATTTTAGTGAAATCGGTGGTGTAATTTGGCTAAGAATACTAAAGGGTGATACTCTGTCAGGTCCATCATTAAATTTTTCGATATCGACATTATTAAAATTCATTAGGAGGTTCATTGCCTCTCGCCTAGTGAATGACACATCATCTCGGGTAAACTGATATATTCCTAATAGAGAATCTTGGAAAATGCCAACAATTGTTTTATTGTTAGCAGGTGAAATAAGCTGATAAGGAACTGCGGCCAAATGTTTCAATTCCATTTCAGATTCAACATCTTGTGGCATATGCAAGTTCATTTCATCTCCATCAAAATCAGCATTGTACGGTTTGGTGTCAGCAACATTCATCCGGAAGGTGTCGCCAACGCTCATGATTTTGGCTACGTGGCACATCATTGACATTCTGTGTAGAGTGGGTTGCCTATTAAATAGAATATGGTCACCATCCATCATATGACGGTGTACGGTATCGCCATCATATAGAACGATTGACTCACGGTCAACATACCGAAGTGAGATATTTTCACCATTTTTGCGCTCAAGTATTTTTGCACCAGGATGAATATCTGGACCATTTTGAATGAGTTTCATCAAGAAAGGTTTGTTTGTTGCATTAACTTCAATAGGTTTGGTGATGTTTTTTGCAATCTTAATAGGGATGCCCAATTCTTTAATGGAAATGCTAGCATCAGGAGTAATTACCGATCTAGCACTAAAATCCACACGTTTTCCCATGAGATTGCCACGAACGCGTCCAGCCTTACCATTAAGTCTTTCACGCAAAGTTTTTAAGGGTCGTCCGGACCGTTGTGCGACAGATGCGACTCCTGGGATATTATTATCTACCAAAGTGGCAACATAATATTGTACGAGTGTGGTCCAATCATCGATTATATTTGCCGCGGCATTTGTGGCAATTTTTTCTTGGAGCGTTTTGTTAGCCTTTACAATATTGACCATGATATGGGTTAGGTCATCTTCACTTCGCTGTTGCGAGTCATGTTTAACAGAAGGTCTAACGGCAGGAGGACATACTGCAAGAACAGAACATACCATCCATTCTGGTCTGGACCAAAGATGACTGAATCCCATAAAATTGACATCTTCGTCGGAGATTCTCTTAAAAATGCGAATGACATGTTCTGGTAGAAGTTTCATGATAGCTTTAACTTCATCATCCCAGCTGGCCATCACAGTGGCGAGACCTTCTTTGACAATTTTTTTGGGTTGGCAGCACCCGCATCCATTAGAAGTTTCGTCTCCACATCGCTTGATTTTAGAGACACTATGGAATATATAATTCCATCTTGCCTCGCCATTTAAAGATAAGCATTTTTTGTGAGTATCTTTGTCGAGAAGGAGTTTGCTACATTTAATACATATACATTTAAGAATTTTGATGACAGTACTTAGATATTGAATGTAAAATACGGGTCTGGCCAAATGAATGTGTCCGAAATATCCAGGTGTTTTTACATAGTCTAAACCATCTGTGGGGCAAATGATACCAGGTTCTTGGACCCCTAATCTAGGGTCAAAAAGTCCATTTAGTACTGGTTTGTTATTAACGTATGTGTCACGATTTGTAATTTCTGCGACAGACATATTTTCAATCTCCTCAGGAGATAGAATACTGAATTGAATTCCTAGGATGCGCGATTTATCCATAGTAGCTATTATAATATAGTAATATTGTTTTAATATCAATTTATAGTAATTTAATAAAATTGATATTCTAATCGACCTTATACATATAAGTATTATGCCAACTAAGGATAAAAAAATGTCCAGTGACGAAACCAGCGACAATGAAATGGACACTTTAGAATATACCAAACTTCTAGCTAAAATATTTCCGTCAAAGTTTATCAAAAGCCGTGTGAAAGAACTTCAAACTGCGGTAGAGTCGATTGAAGATGAGGGCAGCCAGGAATTTTATTCCCGGGCCAAAAGGTCTAAACGGAAAAAGAAGGCTGAAACCGAGACGAGCGATGAAACCACTGAGGAGACAGATTCTGATGAGGATAGTGATGTGGAAACGTATAAACAGGCCAGAAGTATTCTTGAAAAGATGTTTTCCAAAAGTAAGGGGTTTGATATTTTGGTAAAAATGGACGAGGATGAAGAAGAAGAATATGAAGATGAGGATGAGGATGATGAGGAAGAAGAAGAACCGGTTGATTATACAGAAGAGGACAGTGCGGTCTTGACCAAATTGAGTGCATTGGCGTATGATCTTAAAAAAACGCACAAGGATTCTCAACTACTGGAAGAAATTATTGAAATTGGTGATGATAAGCGGGAGCTAATTAAGCAATGTGAAAAAAACAGAAAGAAGAAGCAGGTGAAGAAGAACTACAAACATTTTAGTAAGATAATCAAAGGAGAAAAAAAAGAGACAGATGCCAGTATGTTTAAAGGACTAAGTCTGGAAAAACAGGAGGCGATGTTAGAAAAACTGGATGCGATTAAAAAGTACAATAATGATGACATTCCATTTCGGATTGCATTGATGGATCTAAACATTCCAATTAATTACAAGTCGATTGCATTGAGAAAAATGAGTACACTTGACTCTATGGAGCCTGGTACAAATGAATATTACAAACTCAAACAGTGGGTAGACACATTTATGTTGATTCCATTTGGAAAATATGCAAATCTGCCATTGACGATTGACGACGGCATTGATAAATGTCATGAATTTATGGAACAATCTAAACAAACATTGGACGATGCAGTATATGGCATGAATGATATTAAGATCCAAATTATGCAGATGGTAGGACAATGGATTACAAATCCTGAAGCGATTGGTACAGCCATTGCAATAAAGGGTCCAATGGGTACAGGTAAAACAACCATTGTAAAAGATGGTATTAGTAAAATTCTGGGGCGAGAATTTGCATTTATAGCACTAGGTGGTGCGACAGATAGTAGTATTCTAGAAGGTCATTCATACACATATGAAGGAAGTACATGGGGTAAAATTGTAGATATTTTGGTACAATGTAAAACGATGAATCCTGTAATTTATTTCGATGAATTGGATAAAATTAGTGATACACCAAGGGGTGCAGAGATTGCAAGTATTCTGACACATCTTACAGATACTACACAAAATTCGCAATTTCATGATAAATATTTCTCAGAGATTGAACTAGACCTAAGCAAATGTCTATTCATATTTAGCTATAATGAGGAAAAGAATGTAAATCCAATTTTGAGAGATAGGATGTATTGCATTGCAACAAGAGGGTATAAACTGAAAGAAAAGCAAATCATTGCAAATGACTATATTCTCCCGACTGTATTGAGTCAGCTTAAATTTAGCAAAGACGAAGTTACTATTACAGATGATGTAATGAGACATATTATTGAGCGTTATACTGAAAAGGAAGAAGGTGTAAGGAATCTGAAACGATGTTTGGAAACAATATTCAGAAAGCTGAATTTGTTTAAATTGATGAAGCCAGGCACCAATATTTTCGAGAGTGATATTAAATTGAAGGTTGAATTTCCATTTACATTGACAATTGATGCTGTCGATAAAGTGATTAGTGACACGAATAATGACGGTCATTGTACATCAATGTATATGTAGCGAACTGATATACTGGTAGCATAAAAAATAAATTGACAAAATTTTTCTATTGTATTGTAGAATCATCATGTGTAACGAACTCATCCAAATCAAGCGCATCCTCACTTCTCGGGTGAACAACTTACTGACCCATTCCCAGGTCGCAGAACGCTTTACTAGCGGCGCCCTTGCCGAGTCAAGTTATGGCAAACGGATGCGCAATTACATTGAGACCGAAGACCCTAAGCGGCTTTTGGAGTTTGTTGTGCGTGAGCTGAATATTAGCTGTGTCCATGAGTGGGTTGACGATGAGATTGAACTCCCAGACGAGTCGATACAGCGAATCAAGTACTGTGTGCACTGTGAAAATAATTGTTCTTAAAAGGAGTCAATGAGAAAAGTAGATGGAGGGTCTATTTTCTTTTTTTTGGTGCAATAAGAGCATGTTCGACATTTGATAAGAAGAATATTTTTTGGGGGGAAGATTTTAAATCTATTAGTCTCAAAAAGATTTCATTATACACACAAAATCCTTCACTGGTTTCTATATAAGGCGGTACAAATATCTTTTTATAATTTGGATCTAGTTGTTTTGATATCGCCATTATTTGGCTACTGGGTTTGTCGCTACATCGACTCCCAGTCCCACTAACACTAAGGTCAATAATTTTAAAAACATTAAGACCTGATGTTGCAGCACGACCTGCAATTTTATATGCACCAATAATATTATTAAGGGTAGATTCAATGCGATAAGTTTTGTTAAGGATGGCCTTAAACTCGGCATTTTTTTTGCGATTATAAGTCAAAATACTATCATCGACGGCAGTCCATGTGTCGGCATCTAATTGATATAAGACAATAGATTTGTCAAACAATACAATATGTTGTTTTTCTTCAAATGAGAATATTTTAGAATCAAAATATTCTTTGATGTCGCGAATGAGAGTTTGAATATTTCCAGGTTGTGCATCGATTTTATTAATCATTCCTAAAATATTAAATGTATCCGAAAATAACAATTCATCTAACATATGATGAACGATAATTTTATCAAATAAACTATTATCTGGCATTATGTTTCGTAGTACTGATACATAATAATACCACGATGTATCTTCTCCAATTTTTATTTCATTTAAATCTATTAGTTTTGTTTTTGAAATGTCTAATTTTTTCAACATATTTCCTAGTAGGGCTTCAATAGAATTTCCAGAAACGATGATGGTGTCATCTATGTCAGGCAGTTTAATTAATAATTTGGGAGGTTTGATGTCAAGGGGTTGTTTAATATCATCATATGAATTAACACTATCTAATTCGATAGGTTTAAATAAATAATAATCCGAAATATTAATAATGTTGCCTTTTCGTTTAAAAGAGTCATAGACGGTTTCGCCATTGTCATGTGTTAATTCGATTAAAGCATTTGCAATTTGTTCGTCGGAATAGTCGCGATGTTTTCTAACCAATCCAAATAATTTTTCTTTATGGTAGAATAGTTTTTCTTTAAATAGATTTTTAATAAGCAATTTAATTTTAGAAGATCCATATTTGACATGTAATTCATTATAAGTAGAATAGTCTGTATTATTAGATTGCATTTTGACAAGCAGGGCATTTTTTTCGTGGTTGGACATATATTGGCAACTTTCCATATAATCACATAGGGATGATAATGGTTTATCGCCGATAATGTAATTAGGGTGGGTTTTGCCACTAGAAGAAATTTGTTTTATGGAAACATTTAATTGTTCAATGCCGAAATCCATTTGTTTAATATTTAAAGCACTATCGACTGCGTTTCTTTTAATAAGTCGTGTGACTTTTCCGGTATTAATGGCTTTTTTCTCGGCAAACCGATACAAGTACATATCAATTGCTTCCTCATCTTCATCAATATAGGAACCATGTAAATATATTTCAACATTTCTCATTTCAATAGGAAGATTTTTGTGACTACAATTACGGACGCCTCTTCCTATGATTTGTTCAATGCGGTTCATATTATACCATGGTTCCATGATATGGACTTGTCTTATACATTTAAAATCCAATCCTTCTGCCCCAGTTCGTGATATAATAACAACTTTAATTCGTTCGCCATTTGAATTGTTATCATTAACTAAATTTTTCATATCATAATCGATATCAGGTGATATTTTGGGGTCACCACATATGATAACATACGTGTGTTTGAGGTGTACTTCGGGTGAGGGGTCAAATAGATTATATCCTTTTCCGTATCGGGTATATCCGCATTCTTCGAGAGCTAATGCCATAGGAACAATACCGCCATCGATATGTTCTGCATATATAAGTGAAATACCAATAGAAGAATTTATAGAATCACAAATATTTTTAATTTTTGCACTATATTTGCCAATTTCAGGTGGAGAGAATATTCTGCCATAGGTGTCAATTATACCAGGTCTATATTGATAATTTGTTTTGACCATATTTTGTTCTTTATATGAAACAAATTCGTTTAATCCAATTTGACCAAAGTGTTTTTTGTATTGGGTAGATATAGGTCCATCTTCTTTAATGGAAGCAGCGGGTTCAATTAATGGATATGCGATATTTAATGTCATAACAAGCTCAGAAATAACTAAATATCCCAGTTGTTCGCTATCCATTATGGCGGGGTTTGCTAATAATATGTGTTTTTTAACATTATGATATGCACTAATTTGTGTTGGGCTCATTTGGTTCATAAATGGATCAATATATTTAATGGTGTCATTTATGTTAATTTTAGTACCATTCATCATATTGGTTGGATAGTTTGATTTATCAAGAAGAAATGACTCATCTGTAACAAATTCGTGAGGATAAAGTTTAAAGGGGAAAGTATATGGATTTTCGCCCCTAACGAACGAGATATATCCTCTCATTCTGTCAATGAGTTTTTCTTCGGCACCGGCAATAATTTCTCCTTTGGCATTAAATATCTCATTTGTGTAAATTTCATCATGATTGTCATTTAAATTAAGAATATTTAGCAACCAAATGATTTCTTTGATATCATTATACATAGGTGTTCCAGATAATAAGCAAAGTCTCATACTACGGGTTGCAGTGACTAATTTATTAAGAGCATCGGTGGCATTTTTATCTTGTTCATCAATAGTACGAATATTATGAGCTTCATCAATAATAACTAGACGATTATCGTAGTAGTTTCTAAGATTTTCGTTTTGTTCTTCTTCACTACCTTCTCCCATTATTTTATTAATTTCATTAGCAAATTTGGTATAACCAATAAAGCGATAATTATCATGAATGATGCGATTTATTCTCTCTATAAGTGTTTGTCGTTTAATATTAACATTAGTAGGATTAACTTCTTTGATATAGGTGTTGCCGGTACATCCATTAGATGAAAAATGACCATGACCATGTTCTACAAGTTTATTAATATCAAATAATTCTTTTTTAAAATTTTCTTGGACGTTTGGGGAGGCGACAATAATAATTTTATTAATAACATTTGCCGAAGTGTTATAAAAGCGCATATTTTCGGCAATACTAATGGCAGAGCATGTTTTACCAGTCCCTAGCCCATGGAATAGTAGAATACTATTATAAGGTGATGTAATAGAGAGAAAGTTATGAACAAAGTATTGATGAGGGGCGAGTTCAAAAGAGGTATGGCATAATTCGTTGGCATATTTAGTGAACATTTTTCTTCGTTCGGATTCATTGTCAGAGGTTAAATTTTTGTTATAATCCAGATAGGAGTGGTCTTTAAATTCCTTTTTGTTGGCGATTACAATATTGAAATTTTTGTTCGTATACTCTGGATATAATATCATTATATATATATTTATGGTAGTTTTTAAATTCAGAGAAAATTTACATCATGAGATGTAATAATTTTATTAATTTTTAATAAAATATCAATCCGTTCGCAATTATAGCGTCTAATGGATTTTATTGCGTCGCCGCATGTTTTCCATTCAATTTTGCTAACTTCGGACGCCTGAAAATCGTTACGAATATTTGAATTAACAATATTACCGATATAATAGACATGTTTGTAAGATTTGTAATTTGATCCAATGAATGATTCTTCATATGGTGCGAGATTATGAATAATTTCGATATTATTCTTTAAATACCCGGTTTCTTCTTCAAATTCTCGTATGGCACATTTAATATCGGTTTCCATAAAGTTGCGGCGGCCTTTTGGAAACCCCCATTCGGGTTCTAGCCATTCGGTATCGCTGCCATTGATGAGTTTTTCTAAATCAATAAGGGTGTTATCTATTATGATACCACTTGTAAGAATACGAAATTTATCGTATGCTACATGTTTTTCATTTTTGTATTGATTGGTGACGTAATCGCCCCATAAAGTTGTCCATAATGTATTAAAATCCTGTGTGAGTAATTTATGTTTTTCGGCCATAGTCATTTCATTAATAATATTCATTATGTATGGTTTATTATTAATATGATATTTGCCTCTCATAAAGTCAACATAACCGAGACTATCTTTTCGCCTAATCATCAGATATTTTATTTCAGAATTGCTAATTTTATTGTATGCTACAATACCATTACTAGTAATAGGAAGTTTACATTGGTGAAATAGATGACCTTTATATCCGCAATTGTTGCAAAAATTATTGGAATACATTGTGTAAATAGATGATATGTTTTTATATTATTTAAAAGCATATGGAACATTTTAAATATGATCCGTCTGTCTGGGGACCACATTATTGGTTTATGATACATACCATAGGTTTTACTTATCCGCATATGCCGACAACCGGGCAAAAAAAACAATATTATAATTTTTTTACATCATTACCATTATTTATACCAAATAAAGAAATTGCGATGAAATTTGAAGTATTGTTAGATGAAAATCCGATATCGCCTTATCTGACATCACAAGAAAGTTTGTTAAAATGGATTCACTTTATTCATAATAAAATTAATAAAGATTTAGAGAGAAAAGAGAAACCCTATGTTGAATTTGTGAATGACTATATAAATTTTTACAAGCCAAAAGAATTGGTGTTTAGGGAAGAGCTAAAAAAACGCGAACGTATTATATATATATGTGTAATAGGAGGTCTGACATTATATTCTCTCTATAAATGTAAAAATAACTAGTAATATATATATGAAGTTCGAAATATTAATAATAGTTATAACAGGGTTTCTGGTAATGAATACATATCACGAAGGTAAATATTATACAAAACTATTATCTTTTAAAAAATATTATAAAATGGGTGCGATTTGTTTTAGTGCATTATGTTTTTACTTATTTATTAAAAAAGACCCTACAAAATCACGTAATCTTGTGCGACATACATCCGAATTTATTAAATATATGCCAATGGATAGACAAACGAGTGGAATATTAAATCCGATATTAGATTTTACGGCAAAAAAATATGGCAATGACCGGGGTAATGACCGTGGCCATCGTGACCAAAGAATTAGGACGAGTGGAGGTCACGAAGATGTTGCCAGAGGAGAAATACCGACACGAAAGAAACGTTCAGTAAGTGAAACAAAGAAAAAGTATGTAGCTTCGAAGCAAAATTGGAATTGTGGTCATTGTAAGAATCAATTATCGGCGTGGTTTGAGGTGGATCATATAATGAGTTTAGAGAATGGTGGAACAAATGAGGTAGATAATTTGGTAGCATTATGTAGAGAATGTCATGGAGAAAAAACCGCAATGGAGCATTTATAAATCTAATAAGTATATAAATGGAATTTCAGGAAAAGTTAATGGCCATGGGATTTTTGTGTGTTACAGTGGGATATATTGTACTTATCCGTTTTTTTATGGGTGAAGTGCAAGAGGCAATTAATAAAATAAAGGTTGATGATAAACGCGAATACACATTGGAAAGAGCAGCAAATGTTTTATTAAAAAGAATTAATGCATTGTTCATTCCATCAATTATATTAATTTATTATGCATTTTTTGTAACATATACTGCGATGGGTGATAATCGTGAGGGTTTTAATGTACAGCGATTTCTGGACCCTGGTGGGAAAAATGACGGAGATGAAACCGGTACATTATGGACACTTATAGGAGGTTTCTTTATTATATTTAGCATATCGATATTGTTAATAACAAATATGGTGATAGTATTTGTAAAAGGTATATTATTTACTGAAACATTTGTTGCATCATTAATGTATGTTATAGAAATAATTAAATATTTATTAGTCTTAGGATTGATTGGAGGTGCAGTTTCTAGAATGACCATGGTATCATCGCTATTAAATACAAAAGGTAGCGGTGCTTTTACACCGGCCCTTGTAAAATATTTGACAGCGGCTGTATTTTATATTCCATGTATGTTGACTAATGCAATTGCTGATGCTTCTGAGACAAAACGTAATACACCAAAACATGTTATCATTGTATTTATTATACAATGTTTGTTAATAGGATTCAACGTTATATTACCGATGATTGATAGATTTTTATCAAAGCATTTAGTGAATACAATAATAAAAGGGCCAATTTATTTAAGCAATGAATATAATTATTCTGATACAGATATTAAATTTGTAGATATGAGTGGTTGTGTAAAAGAGCATATAGATGATAATTATGACTGTGTAGTTGAATTAATGTGGAAGGAAAATGTAACAGAGAAAATACAACAAGATAATATAGATTTATATTTCCCAGGGAAAACTAGACGGGAAATTGCAGAGGCCCGTGGGGTGCTTAGTGATGACCTGACCGAATACAAAGAAAAAGCGAGATATGATTATAATTATGCTTATTCGTTTTGGTTTTATATTAATGCTTCACCCGATGATAAAAAGGACGACATGTTGATGATAGATTTTGCGAAAAATCCTGAAGTGAAATACAATTCCGTTAAAAATCAATTGAAGATTGAATATAATAACAACAAGGATGTGACGTTGAATAATATTCAGTTGCAGAAATGGAATCATTTAGTACTAAATTATACAAGTGGTCGTCTAGATGTTTTTTTAAATGGAGATTTAGCAGTTGCAAAGCAAGGGATTAGCATTAATAAAACAGAACAAATGGCGTCAATTCTATCAGGACAGTATGATGGTATTAATGGTAGAATAGCAAATGTAGTTTATTATCACAAGCCACTCTCGAAAATTTTAATAGACCATCTTTACGATACAGGAAAGGGAAAGAATGTACCATCAGGGGGGGGGATATTCTCGACATTAATGACAACGTCATTTAATGCAGGTGAGGCAAAAACAATGGAAAGTATTTCAGATGGAATATCCACGGGTTTAACAAAAGTATTGCCATCGCCAGAATATTTAGAAGAGACATATAAATATTTTGAAAACCTGCCCCATAATCTATATATTGATACATGGCATTTAATAGACACGTATATATTTATGTTTGATACGACAATCGATAATAAAGAAAATGCGCTCGCTGATAAATATAAAAAAACAACAGACCTCACATAAAATATTATCGCAAATTATATATATAATGGATTTTAGTATAGTTGTGTATATAATTATTGTAATTATTGTTCTGTATTATTTTATTAGTTGGTGGTCATCCAATTCAACTCAAATGGTAATAATCCATTCAACTACTTCTACAATGGCCATCGACGAGAAAAAGGGTGCAAAAGACTCAGATGTAAATTGTGCATATTCAATATGGATAAATGTAACGGATACGAATGGCAGTAATCTTCCTGATGGCCGTATAATTTTCACTCGTGATGATATTAAGATGAGCTTAGACGCAACGAATAACCTAAATCTTAAAGTTAATTTTGATGCCACTGATGCTGGCACCGCGGTCCTCAATAACATTATTAATACAGCTGATGATATATCGCTTCCAATGCAAAAGTGGGTAAATATTATAATATCATTTGAATCGAATTATTTAACGGTATATATCGATGGAAAAATGGTTGCATCAAAAATTATTACTTCGTGGGGTGCGATATCATCAGAAACAACAATTGGAGGGGACTCGACATTTTCAGGTGAAATAGCAAATTTCAAATTCTTTAATGATTATTTAACTGTTCAGGATGCATGGGAAATATATAAACAAGGATATGGTTCGGGATTCTTCTCTGGATTAATAAATAAATATAAATTAAAGGTAGCATTTTTAAAAGATAATTCAGAGGTCACCAGCTTCCAATTTTAATATTATTCTATATTAATATGGATGTTAAAAATGCATCGGGAGATTTTATAGAATCCAATAATTTAGTAACAAAATTTGTATTCATTATTGGATTATTAATTGTATTTTTAGTACTTTTACGTTTTTTTATATCTATTGGAGCATGGTTATTCATGGCGTCACCAACACCACATTTTACAGATGGTATATCTAGTACAGATGAAGGTTATACAATTAGTGTAGATCCGACCAAATCTAGTTCAAAACCAGTATTGCGTTCGGTGAATGAGAGGGAGGGTTTAGAATTTACATATTCGATATGGTTATATGTAAAGAAGATCATCCCTCCCCCTGCCAACGCACCCCAATGCATATTTAGAAAGGGTGTTAAGGCCGAGAAGGATGATGAAATTAATGGACCCGGATTGTATATTGAACAATCTAATAATGAGGCCCATTTAACTGTTAAAATGGATTCTTTTTCACCTGTTGGTGGCAGTTTTGAGTCAGAGTCACTTCAAGGTATAAAAGTGCCAATGCGTACATGGGTCAATATTATGATACGATGTAATGGTAGAAATATAGATGTATTGATAAATGGAATATTATATTCTAGTAAATTATTGAAAGGGATTCCGAGGCAAAATTATTATGATATTGAATTTTCGGGAGGCTCATCAGGCCAGGCGCCATTTGATGGGTATATATCAGATTTTTGGTATTGGAATTATTCGTTAGGGACAAATGCGATTATGAATTTAATAAAGAATGGTCCTAATACGACAAACCTGAAACAAAAACAATCGATGGATGCTAAGGTGCCAAAGTATTTAGCATTCAATTGGTTTATATAATCTCTTTAAATATTAATATGCCGAAGCGTATAATATTTAAAAATGCTTCATCTGGGCAAAAGGGAGTAACCGTTCAGCGTTTCGTACAAGATACGTCATTACTATGGGATAGAATCCGGATAGAATGTTCATTTGATGTAGAAATCCATACAGAAGAGGTGTTAATTTTATTAACTGGTTTAATAAATAATGATCGAAGAAAAATTGATAATACATATTTAAATGATAATGAATTTGCAGGAGATAATAAACGTTTTATTAAGATAGATTATGAAAGGGATAAATCGAAGCCTCCAAGTAAATTTGAAGAATTTAAAAAAAAAAATAAGGGTATAACAAAAGCACAACAATATTCATCGATTCGTCCGAATATTACACAGGGGGCGTTTTTTGATAATAAGAATTCTTACAAGGTTGGTAGTACATTTAAGAGTGTTTGTACAGATGGTGCATATATTGATGTGGTGCGCCAATATAATATATTTATATCACAGACAATAAAAAATATAACAACCTTAGATTATTTAGATCAAATTCATGTGTTTTTTGTAGCTTTGGGTGGGAACGGAGTTAAGGGGATGAGTAAATTAGAATCATGGAATGATTTATATATTTTACAGCCGCAATCAGAACCTTATCAAATACAGCCGCGTTTTTTTGGTGATACAGAAAATGTAGTATCATCAAATAAATTCTGGGTGTTGCCGCCTCAATTCAAAAAATATGGCATAACCTATGAATTATATCATGATGGTGAACCAGAGCGAGTATTATCCTCGTTATCAGACATATCAGATAATCAAAGTGCCCGTACATTTACCATAATCGACAACATTTTAAAAATAAACGACCTGTCAGGCGTAGGCTCAGTAGAAAATTTTTGTAGTTATGAATTGTTGGATGGTATAACTCCTATAAGTGGTTCATTTTCTCAATATACAGATATAAATGTGACAGGTGGTGGAGAAGAACATGATTTGTCATATGCTTCAGTTATTACATGTACACGTTATGAGGGGGGGGGTAGTATGAAAGCACTCCATCGATTTTCGTTTATGAATAACATAGCAGAAGGATTGACGGGATATTATCATCAGCTAGATGAGAGCAAAACAACTGCAAATAATACTGGTTTTTTTGAAGAGGGTGTATATAAGCGTGGGGAAGATATAGCAAATATATTATCGGCAGCGAAGGGGACATGGCGATGGTTTTCACATATCAAATCAAGTAAAACTGCATTTGATTTTACATCTGATTACCATCAATTATCAGGTGGTGAAGAGGTGGTGTCTCCGGACGATGGAGTAACAAGATATTCATTTATAGATAATATAAGGGGCGGCGGTGCAAAATCAATAACAGATACAGGGGTCCCGAACAAGGTCCGCGAGTTTTATGACTTTACATTTAAGCGTATATCATTTAGAGATACACAATTTGTAAATTGTGACTTTAGTGGTTCACATTTTGAAGAATGTGATTTCGGTGGCAGCACCAACTTTGAGGCATGTATGTTTACAAATGTCACATCAAAAGGAAACATTTGGTCCAACTTCAATTTCAACAACAATGTGCACTTGCAAAACAACTTAAAAGACGGTCATAAAATAATTGGAGGCCGTTTTATAGGTAATGAAATTGACGAGAATGGTGAATCTTTTAATTATACAAGATTGCGGTCTTATGACGAACAAACACCATATGATCGTGGTTTTTTTACATTACCCGATGTGTCGATGAATTTTACTGATCCCCTCCGTATAGATGAAGTAACATTTCGTTCATTTATAGAAGTAGAACCATATGTAAATTTAACGGTGGATTTAAGTTATGTAAATCTAGATGATGTAAGTGCGACGGACATGTCAAATTTAGCGCAACCGTTTAATATATTTATAAGAGAAAGTGATGACCCCGGTTACGTTCAGTTAAATACATTAGGGACGAGACTGAATTTGATTGCGCCACCACCCGACCATAAAAATCTATCAATGTATAATCCCTACAAGAGCATTCTTACTGCGGCGACTTTTCTTTTAAGAAAATATGCATTTTATTACAGTAACGCAGCAATAGATGACCATGCTGTCCGGTATGATTTATTTTATAATTATCAATTTCAAAAAAATATAACAAATTCAAAGGGAGTAAAATTATTTGGCTTTAATAACACAAATGCGAATGATCATCCGGCCGTAGGTTCATGGGGCGTAGGAATTTCGCCATATAATACTATAAATAGTGATGATGTGATGTTACAATTTGCACAAAATTTGAATTCGACATTTGGCTATACAGACCAAACAGGTGCATTACCATATTATAAGTTAGACGTTTCATATAATAAATATGGTGGAAGCGGCGCTTTTTCACATAATGGGGTGGAAACAAACTTTAAATTGAGGAAGGGGAATTTGAATTATGAATATATAGATTCGACATCTACCAGGGTTGCTGAAGACGGTGCTGGTAGCCCACTCCGTTATAAACGGGAAGTGATAACTGAAGATCTATCCTTAAATGACTATATCCTTCCCGATTTATATAATAAGTTGGATAACGAATATATTCCAGGCAGGGAGCAAAGTGATGATTTTTTGGAGTTTTTATAAATTATTCCCGGAGGTTAGGGTTTACACATATTTGTTTCGAAGGGAATATATCACCAGACATGCATTCATGATTGGCACCAACTTCCATGCAGCTCCTAAATCCTCTATCTTCGCCAATATAGCACCAGCCTTGTTTACCTGAGGCAGGTCCTCCATTTTGGATGGTAGATCCAGCATCATCTTCTACATAATGTTTAGTTGATTCGCGGTCATCGAATGCTTTTTTTTTAACTTTATCAAAAGACATCATTAATTCGGTTCGGTCTACATAAGGTATTTCATCAGGAGTAGGTTTAATAGGGTCGATAATGGGTCGTTGTAACAATTCTGCATCTATTTCTTTATCTATATTTTTGGCGGTTTCAATAGCATGGACGCTTTGTGTTCCAATTTCGTCTACGGTGTTTACAGTTACATTTTTAACAATATCGGCGGCGAATTTAGTACCATCTGCCGAAGTTTCGACAGTTTGCTTAATAACATCGCCAGTATGATAGCCGATGATAAATAGTAATTTTCTAAATGGTTCGCCGAAGATGGATTCAAGTGAATCGACAATTACGGCTACATAACCGAAGACATTAACACCAATTAGAGTTAATACAATAAAAATAATAAGATACATAGTAAAATTTGATTGTGAAGGGATATCAGGCATATCAGGCATATCAGGTACATCTAATGGGGGCAATGATAGATTAGTCGGTAACGAATTGGATATAGAGGTTACATTATCTGTAATAATGGATGAAGTTCTATCAATAACATCATTTTTTTTTTGAAATAGATTGAACATATATATATAATATGCAATATTAATAAACTAATTCAAGAAACATATTAATCATTTTATGATATTTATGATTGGATAGATGTAGGGAGCAAAATCTACATCTATTATATGGAATGAGAGGAGCATATAAAAGGCATTGATTATTGAATAAAGGAAATGTGGTGTCATGTGTAGAGATCATAGTATAATAGTGTTTGTCGAGTATAATTTTTAGCTGGTTAAAAAGGAGACGTTGTCTGTAACGAAGTCGCAAGAACAGTTTAATTTTATTGCATTGAAATTCTCTGAATCGTATAAAGGCAGATTTATCGTCAATATCATATATATTTTTGATAAGAATGAGATTATGGATATCGCAAGGATTAATGTATAATGAAATCTGATGTATAATATCAAATGGTAAAATGTCAAGCATTGTTTATATAATTAATAATAATAATATTACACATAAATAAACATGGAGAAAGATCCCTATAATTATACATTATTAAAGCCAATACAGGAGGAGCAAGAAGAAGAGGAGGAGGAGGAGTCATTACAGGAGTATATTGAGAGTATATTTACACCATGTATATATTGGTATGAACATTTACCATGTTGTAGTATATATATGATGACATAGTTAAGAAAAGGTGATGGTTTTCTTTTCAGAGGAGTTGATGGTATTTAATACTTCAAGTTTTTCGAATGTTTTTTCAACATTTGTTTTATGTTCGATGCCGTTAAAGAGGTAATCGGTCTTGGGTGTTTTTTCTGATTTTTTGATTTGTTTATAGATATCGTCAATATTTTTGGCACTTTTGTCGATGATATCTTTTGTGGCAGAGGAGATGATTTCACAGGAGGGGTTATAATTATCGATAAGGATAGAGACGGCAAAATATAATATGAATCGTCTTTTTTTTTTGCAAGAGGGAGAGTAATGGAGAGAGAAAAGGGTATGTAGGCTCTGAGTAATTTTTTTGGTAAGTTCTGTGGGGCATGAGTTGAAGATGAGTTCCCAAATCATCCATATGGAATCTTTTGCAAATTTTTGATCTATTTTAATATTCTCTCTATATTCACATTCAAGTTTACGTTTATCAAGTTTGCAAATGGATTCATATTCGATGATCCATTCAATCCAGAAGCATGCATTGACAATATTTTTGGCATCGCTTAGATTATAGCCGAGTTCATTAATAGCAATAAAGATTTCTTTATTATCATCGGGACGAAAGATTTTGGAAGCGAAAGAGGTATTGGGGGCAGTGAGGCGAGAGTTGAGTTTATTAAGTTGATAATCGTCATTTTTGTTGATTTTAATAATATCGAACCCATGACGTTTAGAAGATTGGGAGAGAGTACAAATGACTTCACAGAAGAGACTTCTAATTTTATTATTGTTTCGAAGTTGAAGTTCGTTACCAATATAGCCGTTGGTGACAATATGTTTAAAGTTATTGAATCTAAGTTCGATGTAGATGGGAATTTTAGGATTGCCGAGATGTATATATTTAGAGAGAAAAAGTAGAATGATTTCCCAAAGTTCCATGAAGGCGCCACAGCATATTAGTTCGGCGGTCCAGTTTAAAGATTGTTCGAGATTGGCATTAAATAATTGTGTGAGGAGGTGTTTTTTAACATCGGACCGTTTGTATCCAGAAAAGGTGACAGATTTGAATTCTTTTAAAAGTCTGGTGTCATTAATTTCGATCATTATGATAGTTATATATAAAATATAATGAAATGGTACGATATAATGATACAAATAATGAAACATTGATATAAAAAAATGACAATAAATATATAATGGTTTCGTCTCAAAACACAATAGTTGATTTTTATGATAAATATATAGCTAAAATACCGATGATAAACCAATGTTTATATTTTGTGGGAGGGTTGTTGATTGTAAAGACAATCTTTGCGAGACATAATGGTTTTATAGAAGGATTTGAGCAGGAGGAAAAATTCGCACTGAAAACAAATAATGATATATATGATCAATTTTATTGCAATCTTTATAAAGTGCTTATGAATGACGAATATAGAACTATATATGAATTAGCAAAAGTAATTCGTATAGGTAAAATAAATAAGAAAAGTAATGTATTAGATATTGGGTCAGGATTGGGGGAGCATTTGCAATTTTTAAAGGGGGGTGGAATACCAGCATTAGGAATAGAGACATCAAAGGCGATGATAACAAAATGTGGGGAGATGAATCCGGACGTTGTTGTAAAACATGCGAATGCGATGGATAGTATGATATTCGAGACGAATCAATTTTCTCATATTTTATGTTTTTTTTATACATTTTATTACATGCCAGATCAGGAGGCATTTTTACGAAATTGCAACAAGTGGTTGTTGCATAATGGAATATTGGCAATTCATATAGTGGACCCGGATAAATTCCATCCAATTGTACAAACGAATGATATATTCGGTGCAAATACACATAAACTTTTAAAGCCAGGATTAAGAACCACCACATCCGTGGTGAAGTTTGAGGGTTTTGATTATAATGCCACTTATATTGATAAGGATAGAGAGAATACTGGAGAAGTAGAATTTGAAGAATTATTTACAAATACTGCGACCAAACATATTCGGAAGAATTCTCATAAAATGAGAATGTTAACGATACCTGAATATGAGAAGATGTTTAAGCTATGTGGTTATGAAATTCAGGAGAAGGTTGATTTAGCCAAAGCGCGATATTTTAATCAATATGTTTATATTCTCAAAAAAATAAACTAACAATAGATATGTTAAATTTAAATGCACGGGATATTGGTGACAATTGGTCATGCCAAACGCAGGGCCAAACGCGGGGCCAAACGCGGGGCCAAACGCGGGGCCAAACGCTGTACCATATAGTTTGTCATTATCTCTTTAAGTACTTTAATATTATTATAATAATTACCATTATAATCATCACCTCCGCTGTCTTACTATATAAAGGTTCGCGAAAGTTAGCCCATCAATTCTGGTACAATCAACCTGTAAATTTTATAATCAATCGAAATACTGGCATTCGCGTTATCAAATCCGAAATGCCTAAATCTACTAAATGGACTAATTTTAAGAATATTTCATTTTATTCTCTCTATGACAAAGATTTTTCTTTGGAAAAAATTCAAAAGTTCCTTACACACAACTATGCAAGGCAATATATGTACGCACCATTACATCTTAGTGCTTACTTACGTGGCCACAATAGCCCCGTATTTATTGGGTGCTACACTGCAGATATAAATAATATTGTTGGTTGTGTTACTGCATATCCTCTTAATATTATTGCAAAAAATGCCAAAATAAAATATGTATATTATGTTGACAATTTGTGTGTCAAAACGGACATGCGTGGAAAAAATATTGCGCCACAGATGATAGATACATTACATCATCACATTAGGAATAATACTGATGTTACAAAAGTTTCCTTATTTAAGAGAGAAAATTATACAAACAACTATATCGTACCTATCGTTTGCTACAATACTTCTTTATATCATATTGATAATTGGTTTCATACAAAATATAGTTTACATGCCAGTGCATCCGTTTTAGAAGTTTCTAAACAGAATATTAATTTATTATATAATTTCATTTATACTACTACTAAATTTGAGGTTTTGATATTTCCTGAACTTTCCAATGTTGAAGCTCTCATTGAAGCTAAACAACTTTTTATTAAGATATTAATAGTTGATGAACATGTTAGTGCTATATATATGTTTAGAGATACAAATACATTATATGATGGTGTTAAATGTATTGAATGTATTGGAAGTATAAACAACCAAAAACATAAACAATTTTTTGTTAATGGATTCTTTTATGTTTTAGAAAATTTATATTCAAAACATAATTTTAAAATTTTACAAATGGAAAATCAATCAGATAATAGGCTGATAACAAAAAATATCACTAAAAAATGGAGCCCTCATAATATCGTTCCAATATCATGGTTTTTTTATAATTATATTTATCCACAACAAATCCCCGAAAAGGTATTGATTTTAGCATAAATTACTATCTTACATATTTTCCAACTTTTGTGAAAGATTCTACTAAAAATATTGTAAAAATTCCTATAAAACTAAATAACATCACGTCTTCCATGACTCCCTCTGTCTTTTCACTGCGTTGGTCTTCTAACATCTTGATCATATAATCTATCTTCTCGTTCAATTGTTTTTGATAGTTTTTACGGCCATCATCCATGGAACTATAATGTTCTGGACATCGTTCCTGGGGTGTGTCGCTATTTATGGGTTGTATATTATTTTGTATATTAGCTACAAATTGTTTATATTGCTGCATTTTAGAGAGAGGCTTTTCATCATATTTTTGAGGATATTCACTTACATATTCGGATGAGGCTTCGTTTGAAAATCCTTCTTTTTCTTCATTATCGACTCCTTCTTTAACAAAAACAACTGGAAGAGGTGGTGGTCTAAAATCGGCTAAATTATTTTCTTCATCTTCCATTGATGATAATTGTATCTTTGGCAATTTAGGAATGGGTTTTTTCAATGTTTTAGACAATCTTTTCTTTTCTATATTATTATTTTCATTTTCAAAAGGTGCTGCATTTACAAAAGATGACATCACTATTAATAAAAACAAAGATATTAATTTATTATTAAATACTAATTTTTTATCGGGATATATTATATAATGGATAAATCATTGAAAGGTGCTTCTAAGAGTTTTAACAAAAGTGTCAAAAGTCTTGGCAAAACGGAAGGCGTAAATGTCGCGCTTTTCATTGCCGTTATTGCTATGATCCTTAATGCTAAGATGCTTAGACCCATGGTTTCTAATATACCCGGTAAATTAGGATTAATTCTATTTATTTGCTTATTGGCAACTACTGACCGTATCTTAGGTCTGCTTGGAGTCATCTTATTCATGTCTGTAAATAATGGCCTTATTGAAGGTCTACACGAAGAAGGTCATAAAGAAGATGATGATGACCCCGAGGCTGGTCAGGAAATGGCAGGCTTTCGTGGGAGAGAAGGGGAGGAGGAGGAGGAAGAGGTAGTTTTGCCAGAAGACTCAACAAGGTAAATTATATTATTTTAATATCAACATAATATAATTATGGCATTGAATAAGTTATTCCAAAGTGATAAGATATTTGCTGCGGTTATTTTAATCATCTTAAATATTGGTTCAAAAAACATTGATTTAACATTATCTCCGGCCCAGAAAAAGATATTTAGCCATGATATTACAAAACAGATTTTGATATTTAGTATTGCCTGGGTTGGTTCGAGGGAGATTAAAAGTGCTCTGTTAGTAACCTGTGTATATATTATTGTTGTTGATGTATTAATGAATACTAAGAGTCGGTTCAATTTATTACCTGAGTCTTTACGAAAATTAGAACATGCAATAGATACAAATTCAGACGGACATATTGATGATGATGAATTAAATAATGCAATTAAACTGTTGGAAAAATTAAAAAAATAAACCTATTATATAATGTATGTCTGAATCAGATTTCAATGAAAATCAAATCGATTATTTAAATATAAACGAGCACTATGCTTTGTTGCAACCGAATATTAGTTCTGACAATGATGATTTAGATAAAAAATATCTTGATGAAACGATACTTCCGAAAAAGATTACAGATATAATAAAATCGATTAAATATGATAATGAGGACGCTACGAAGGAGATTAAAACAAAACTCCAATCACAATTAGAGAAAATAGACAAAACCATTGTTGAACAAATTAAAAAGGCCACGGCATCAAAGAAAAAAATTGAAGAAAGCGAGGCAGATGAAGAAAGATTAAAAATTTATGATTATGCAAACTTAAAAGATGATAAAAAAGCAGCAGATGATGATAAGACACCACCAGATGAAGCAAAACCGCCAGAAGCAGCAAAACCGCCAGGAGCAGCAAAACCACCAGATGAAGCAAAACCGCCAGGAGCAGCAAAACCACCAGCAGCAGATGAAGCACCATCTGGTGATAAAAACACAGCACCAGATGAAGCACCACCTGGTGATAAAAAAACAGAAGAACCAAACTCAACAGAAGAAAAAGCAGTAAAAGAAGCAGCAGCAGGCGAAGCACAATTCAATTGGCAAAACACAATACAAAAGTTTTTTGAGGAAGAATTCCCGGGCAATAAGAAGCCACAGGATTTTCAAGGCCAAGCCGATTTCCAGAATATGATGCTCTCGTTAATTAAGGAGATTAGAAAAGATGATGACAATTCAGATAAATATACTAAATTAGTTATTACAATAATTACTAAATTTAAAAATAGAATTGTGGTTAAGTCGAAAGATGCTGGGAAACCAATTGTGAAAATTGACTCTAATGGTATATTAGATACACTGGTATTAAAGGTAGTCAAAACAGCAATACAAACAAGGTTAAGGGCTGTGCAGGAAAACAACAGTTTAGAAAACAATGCATTTTGTTTTAAAAATTCTGCATTGGAATTAAAAAAGAAATATAGTAGCTATTTATTAGTTCCAACATATCTTTCATATGAAGACCAATTATTTGAAAGCATAAATTATGGTGACAAACCTCTAACATATGAACAAATTGTCGCAAGACTTTTTAATAAAGAATCAGTATTGGAATTAATCAAAGAAAATAGAAAAGAATATTTAGAATATCAGAAAATGATAACATCTGATGAATTAGATGTAGAAAAACTTGATAAGGTTGTTATCAAGCACAATTTAAAATATATATATAAAAAACTATTTCCTAGTCGCAGCCTATTTAAAAAAATGCCAAAGAGAACGCTATTAGTAAATGATAAATCCTTTACAATAACTGAATTTAAAGATTTATATTTAGCAGCATATGATAAGACAGAAGTGTTTCCGATCACGCGCTCACATAAGGCAAATGATGACAAATGTCACACAATAAAGAAGATTTATGGTAAAAATGTATTAGGTGGTGGTGATGCTACTTTAATTCAGATAATTGTTAATGGTTATCCAAGTAATATGTCAAATGCGGAACGTAAATCACAATCGTGTGAAAATAATAAAGCGAAGAAAAAACTATATGGAAAAGTTCTGTGGGATATTTTATATGGAAAAGTCAAAATGAAAGTTTCAGATTTAGAAATTATAGAAGATAACATGCGCAAAAAAACAAAACGAGCGAAAACAGAGAAAATCAGCAAAGATGACAAAAAGGATGACAATGTCAAAAAGGATGTCAAAAAAGATGACAATGTCAAAAAAGATGACAAAAAAGATGACAATGTCAAAAAAGATGTCAAAAAAGATGACAATGACAAAAAAGATGACAAAAAAGATGACAATGTCAAAAAAGATGACAATGTCAAAAAAGATGACAAAATGAAAGGTGGACGCAGAACCAAACGCCGGGGCAGACATAGGACCAAGGGCAAACACAGGGCCAGACACAGGACCAAGGGCAGACACAGGACCAGACACAGGACCAAACACAGGACCAGACACAAGGCCAGACACAGGGCCAAACGTAGAACCGTGCGGAAATCAACTAAGCGGAAATCAACTAAGCGGAAATCCAACTAAGCGGAAATCCAACTATGATTAATAGCGTCATGAATTGACAATCTATTAATAGCGTTAATTGTTAATAGTTGTTGTACAAAGTCACAACATTCGGTGCTGTAAGTATTCCATTTGTGGTTTTTATAGGTAGGATTAAAAAAATCTATTTTTGTATGATTAATGAGAGGGTTTCCAATAATAATTTTATAAATAGAAACACCAAGACTCCACGAGTCAATTTTGGGCGTGTAATCGGAATTATTCAATATTTCGGGTGCAACATAAGATACAGTGCCAACTTTACCAGTTAAGTTATAATCTTTATGATAATTTGTCGCTAATCCAAAATCAATTAATTTGATATTAATTGTATTAAGGAACATTGGCGACGCATGTGAAAGATTATAACTATTTATATAGATAAAATTTTCTAATTTAATATCACGATGGCAAATGTTATTATTATGACAATGTAAAATTGCGTGCAGCATTTGAATAACAATTTGTTTAAGATATTTTTCGTCAATATGAACGGTTGATGCCAAATTAGCGAGTGAATTTTCACCACATTCAGTAACAATATGTTTAACATATTGCCCATCGTCATCCTCTTCATAAAATATGTCATGCAAATTACAAATATTGGGATGATTGTTTAGTTTTTCTAAATAGGCTTCTTCTTTTTTTGAACGATTAAACTGTATAATATCCTTGCTAATGGCTTTTTTTGCTGCAAATTTATCATTCGAGTTGCGTGCATAGCATTCAAAAACTCGGGATGTCGCCCCGATGCCTAAATGTCTACCAGCAATATAGTTAGTAGAGAATAAAGCGTTATGCCTCGACATAATTTTTATTGCCATATTATTCCTAAATATTTTTATTTAATAATGGGGACACTTTTATTTAATAATGGGGACATATGATTTTAAAACAAAAAAGAGATTGCACAAAAACCAGATACTTTTTTGATGACCATATGTCGGTTGATTATATTTAACACATGCACACATAGTGCCCTGTCCATGCGGTAATCCATTTAACATTGTTCCATTGTATTCATATAAACGTTTGGTATTACCACTTTGTTCGATATTAATATAGTTTCTAGATTGATCCATAGCATCAATGGTAATATGATAAAATATTTGGTCAATAATGTCTGGTGGTAGATTTAATAGCATTTATATATATAGTTTTTTAAATTCATTCACATAAAGAATAGGAATTTCATTAAAATCGATTAGTGTTTTATTGCGTTGGTATAAAGTGGTAGCATTTTCGTCATTATTTAATCTGTGAATGAATTCATCTTGTTTATTGTACATTTTCTCGGCGGTTTTGATACCGCATTTTTTAAATACACTTGGAATATTGTCGCTTTTATCACCCATGACTATTTTACAAAATAGGTTTTGAGCGGCATCAGGGAAAGCAGTTTTGCTTGACATTAAGTTTTTCCATTTCAAATCATATAGACTAACATTCTCTCTATGTAACTGTAAATAATCCATATCACTTGTTATAATACTAATCTGAACATCCGGTATAGTATCAAGTAGATGTTTAGTGTATAATGCAATACAATCATCGCCTTCTAGACGTGGATGAGAGAGAACTTTATAATCTATAAATATCTCATCATATGCAATTTTAAAGAATGGACCACCTAAGAAGGCATCTTCTGTGTCACGATTAGCTTTGTATTTATCATAAATATCGTGTCGCCAAATATCGGCTCTATGACAATCTTTTCCAATAATAAATGTAGGGTTTTTCATACCAACTCGTTTTTTCATTTCTTCGAATTTTTGCTTAGCTATTTTTTTAAATTTTTCTACAAAGATAGCATTTTCAATAGGTGGTGAGACGAGGGGGTCGTCTTTGTGGGCATTTTTCCACCATGTAAGAAGTGCATGATATCGAAAGAAACAAAAGTAACTACCATCAACAAGAATATACTCCGGCATTATTACATATTAATATCATAAATATTATATCAATTATTTTTATGATATTAATATGTATTTTTCATCTATTTGGTCTGTTTGCTGTGAGATTTTCGTCCATCCAAAAGATAGTACATTCCTGTGAAATATTTTAAAAGTAAAAAATAATACATTTAAATGATTTAATTTTATTTCGCGACTAGTTGCATTAATCTGCCTGTTTAAAAAAGTGTTAGATGCGGGTGTAGCAGTATAGCTATAATGACTATCTAAAAATCCATCAATAACATCCATATTATTATAGATGGAATTAAATTATGGTATTAAATATGGAATTAAATATGGTATTAAATATCTAAACTGACGGTATTTTTATCACTTTTCCCTCTGCGTTTGCTTTTACTAGGTCCAGATTTCATATCATTTTGCATATCCTTCAATTCTTGAATACTGATTGTACTTGTGTCATCAATAGATATGCCAGATGTTTTGCTTGTAGATTTAAGATTTGATAATAAATCATTTATATCACTTGGTCCTTTCATATCAGGTCGCAATCGATTCGATTTCTCAGGTTCGTCTACATTACCAACTTTTTTGTTTTCAAGATGAGGTCTACTTGGCGAGTCTCGACCAATATTAAATGTTTTAGTTTCAACAGGTGATGGGGGACGCGCCGAAGGTTCATTCATCATATTCATAAATCCGCCAAATCCCGGTTTATCTTCTTCCATTTGTGAAACAGCCGCCTTAGTAAATTGCTGCATCAAATCCGGATTTTGTCTCATAATATCATCCATTCCCGGTATTGAATTCTTAAACATTGAATTTGTCATATGAACCATTACTGCAGAGCCTCCTAATTGAAACAATAATTTCAACTCTGGTGCCATACTGGCCTTTGATTTATATTTATCATGTAATTCCGAAAAAATATCATCATAATCGTCTACATTTTCCCCCACTTGTTCAGCCCACCCATCTAATTTTACATCAAATGGGTCAAACTTGCTATTTAAGAATTCTAATCCGGTTACAGCAGCCATTAACATCTTACCTTGAAATTTCGAGCTGCTCTTTTTTTCGTGTTCAGCCTTAATAGATTCATATTCGCCCTGCATTTCACTAAGTGCTGAATCCATCGTGTAGTGTTTTGAGAGTTCAATCCCTTTTTTTTCAAGTGCCTGTAATTTGCGGAGACATTCAAATTTTTCTTTTAGAATTTCTTCATTGCTTCTTGTTGGTTCTTGTCGTCCAACATCTGGATTGATTGGCACATTATTAAATTTAGTAAATCCATCCCATGTTGTATTATCTTTGTTTTCTACAGTTGCTGTCGACCGTCCTAATCCAGATTCATTCTTGACATTATCAATATTCGGTAATACGCCAGGCATTACCGAAGGTAATATGTCCACAGGTGTCTGTGAATTTCCGCCACCACCAGTCAAATCATTTAATTCCCTTTCTAGATTTGTCAAATCATCCAAATTAATTTCTTCGCCTGGCTCACTACCGCCGCGGGACCCACCCCCAGATTTTTTTTTGTCATTCATCAATAGTTCTATGCCACCACCAAAATTTACTGATGGGTTCTCACCACCAATTGAATCCAAATCTATTATTTGAGGATCACTCATTATGATTATACAGAACTTTTAATTTTAAGTATCTCCGCAATTAATAATTAAATTAGTTTTTCGCAAATACCAAAGTCCTTGTAAAAAACAATCCCCTAAATCATCTTTTTTTTTATGTTTATTAAAAATATCCAACCATACTGCATCTTTTATTAAAGAACGTGTTATTGTCACTGCATGTTTTTTACGATCTTTATATTCACTTGGGCCTGACATAAAATATGACAATTTATTTACAGCCGATATATATTCAATATCTGTGATACCATTATCTATATAATATTGTGTAATCATTGATTGAAGACATTTCATACGATTTGCGAGTGGTCCTATTTGATTTTCTATTAATACTTTATCAACCCTTTCAAGTTTATCTAAACTTGTTTTCAATGCACTGCCAATATCTACTAAATTAATAGAATGTGCCTTTATTCTCTCTACATGTACTAAATAATCTGTTTCATAAGTTGATTTAATTCTATTAATAATATCGCTTTTAAGCTGTGTAGGGCCCACCAGTGCTATTTTATTGTTTAAACATAATGCAATCAGTTCTTTTTTGGTTTTTTTTTCTACTGTAAGCATATTGATTGGTGGTATCTTAACACCGCTTTTCTTCGCATGTTTTTGACAATAATATTCTTCCTGTTTTGAATATTTTGCTAATTCATTACACAACGTGCATTTCACCTCGTTTGATAAATTGATTACATTCCAATCTGTAATTACAAAAGAATTATTACTTGTGTCAAAAATACAAATTGCTAAATTTTTGATACCTACGTCAATACTTGCGATTTTCATTTATAAGAAAGTTAATATGAAAAACGCAAGTATTGAACGAACATTACCCCGTCGGGCCTGTCAATCTGCGCCATGCTCTACCAAGTTATTAACACTGGGATTTCGGTCTGGGGAGGAGGCGGAGGGGAGGGGGTCGGTAGCGGGGTTGAAGCCGGAGGGGACCAGCACATAAACTGGAGCTGTTGTGTCGCCTGCCTCATGTTCGCACACCTCTGCAGTCGGGTTCCATTTAGAGTCAGTATTACATTGCCAATCCGGAGCATGTGTATCAAGTTGGCCCTTCTGAATTACCCTCGCCGTTTCCTCCTGGTTCGCTCCACCATAATATGTACCCCAATGATGGGTGGCAATGGTGGCAATGTCGGCCGGACAATATCTTTGACAACATGGCGATTGTGACAGATTGTGACATCGGAAGCCTGCATTATGTAACCCATTTTTACATACGCCACTGTCTTCATTTAATAACTTGGTAAAGTTGGACTTGGTACCACATACTTCTTTCATCTTCTCCCCCCCCCTCGAATCCTCCGCCCACTCCTCCCAATCCTTTGTCGCGTTAGCCATGAGTACATCGGGCTCGTCGTTACTTTTCCTATAATTCTCGGCATTTGTTCTAATAAATTCAATATCATCCTCATCATTCTGGGAAACGGTATATTTATCTTTCCCTTCACCCCAATCTTGTCGAAATAAACCCATTATATTGGCTGTATTCGATTTATTAGTATCAAGAATAGTATCTCTAAACATAGATGGCATAGTTACCGTTGAAAAATTATCAATAGTTTTGCTTGGGAATAAAATTGCTAATATAAATAAAAATACACTGAATAACAATACACAAGTCCATGTTTTAATACTATATGTATTGCCGCCCCCGCCCTGGGTTGCTACTCTTTGTTTTGCAGCTTCATCATTCCACCATTTTTTATGTTCATTGAATCGTGTCAGGTCCTTTTGCATAGCCAACGGCGATATACTCCTCCCGGAAATGTGCCATATATAGTCCATGATACCCTTGGTTTGCCAATTCCCCACCGAAAATAGTATCAACACAAATATATAAAAGGCATTATATAAAATATATGTGTCTAAAAGCATAAGTGACCAATGTTCTTTCTCATCGCCCTCCCCCATTTTATATATTATACAGAAATATATAAAATCTAAACACTTGCTAAATCAGAATATGTATTCTGATCAGCACCAATAATGTTACTAGGTGGTGGCATCTTCGATTTTTCTAATGATGGATGGCCTTTGCCGCAAGTACATGGCGAATTACCGCAACTACACCCTTTGCCGCAAGTACATGGCGAATTACCGCAACTACAGCCTCCCCCCCCCTTATCTTTACATTTAGTACAGGGTTTGTTAATACATGAACATGATGTATTTATAATAATAAATGCGGTTAATAATACACATGCTATTAAAAGATGCATATCAGTTTTCCTGCCTAATATAGTGATTGTTCTTTTTTTCATAAAAAGAAACATTATATATTATAATTTTATTTAAATACCATCGAAAAGGTAGAACATCTAGTATTATATTCGTCCATATATTGTCTTTTAAGGTCACTCTCTATATAAGGATAATCATCATCACATCCTTTAAATAAATGTGGTGCATTATTTGTTTTGGTATTGCTATATTGTGGTTCCTTACAACAATTTTTACTTACATTATCAAAGTTGTTTGATGCAATTTGAGCACTATTTTTCACCAATGATTTACGATATTCGGCATTACTTAACATTATATACTATACTTAGGATAAAAGTTCCTTAGGATAAAAGTTCAATACATTCCTGTTTTTTAAGTTTTCCTAAATTATTAGGCTTTAATCCACGGTCTTTAATCATGTCCCGCAAATCAGTAACTTTCATATCCTGCAACTTCGGTGGTGAATTTTTATGAAGGTCAATGATATTTAATAACATCGAATCTAACTCTGTACCACTCGTATTATCAAGATCAACATTTTTAATATCCTCCTGTTCGTCAGAGCTTTCATCATCATCATCATCATCAACTGCATCATCAACTGCATCATCATCTACATGAGTTCCAGCATGTGATAAATTTACAATAATATTCTTATTATCTTGAATTTCGCCTTCATCTACTGTTATAACTACTTTACTACTGGGTTCATCTTCACTTGTGGTGGAACTAATATCACTATCATCAGAAACACTGATTAAATCATCAGATTTTACTATATAACCATTAATATTTTGAGGAGCAGGATTTGTCACAAATGGCTCAGGCCCCATGTTTTTTGAAGAATTTACTTGTTGTACTATTTGCAGTACAGTCTGTATTTGCTGAGCAGTTTCCTTAAACTTGTTATTCACGTAAAATATAATTGTGCCGGCAATAAGTAATGTAAGTCCAACTGATAAAATAAATCCACTTCCTTCTAAGCCGAACATTTAGTAAAATACTATATATTTTTATCTTTAAATGAACGGATTATAATACATTATTTATTGTTCTTTTCATATCAGCAATAATAGTTTCTGGATAATCTAAATCATTAAATACCTTTACACCGCCTTTTACTGTTGAAATACCGTCTTCTAATTTATATAAATATTCAAATACATTATTAGTATTATTAATTTTCATATGATTATTTATAATAGCAGGATTCGCATCTAATTTTTCACATAAAGATACATAATGCGTTGTAAGCATAAAATCCACATGGTTTGCACATGATGTAAGGTAAGATAAGAACGCATATGCACCGCTTATAGCCTCATATGGATTAGTACCAGAATAAATTTCATCAAATATACAAAAATGTCTTTGGTTATTATTTTCAAGAATTTCGTCTAAAATGTCTTTACATCGTCTGGCTTCTGCTTGGAATAAACTATCTCTCCCAGAAGTATCAGGTATGTTCAGATAACAGTGCAATTTATGATAAGGATTAATAGTTGCCGACTTGTAAAATCCACAACCTAATTGCTGAGAGAGAATAATATTAAACAATGATGTTTTTAATAGTGTGGTTTTGCCTGATGCATTTGGACCAGTAATAATTCTATTTTTATCCAAATCATATGTATTAGATACTGGGTCAGTTTTAATTAAAGGTGCATAATAAGCTTTCTTAAATTTGGTAGGTTTCTTAGCACTTATTTTACAGAAATTTATGTTTTTTGCAATGATATTCGCCTTCAATCCGTTTAGACATTCAAGATAACCATTAAACCCGTATGAGAAATTTAGAGCATTTGTATAGTATTTATTATCATATAGCTCATAATAGCATTTCATTAATTCTCCAATATTTGAAAGTTTATTATATGACATTTTATATGGTGTTATTCGTGACAAACAATGGTTAAAGTCTTGCAATATGTTCTTATTGTCAAGGAGTTGTTTATTAAAAGGTTGATATGAATCAATCTGATTACTGAATTGTAAATGTCTATCAATATTTGCTATTGTAGAAGAGATATAATCACGATATAAAAACAGATTTTGATGGATGATTCGTATATTTTTATAGAATTTAATACAAGATAATGTATTTTGATAAATCTGAAACACATATAATGCTGCCGACAGTGATAAATATATTTTTTTATCCATAGGAACTGTACCAAAATTCAATACCAAATTACCAAGACTATTTCGCTGCACAACAACTTTTAAAAATTTAACGTAATTCTCAAATGTGATATTATGATTTTGAAATTTTATAATAAAAAAAGGAATAATTAGCATAAAAATGGGAAAAACGAGTGATAAGAAAGGGGCGGATAAATTAAACATGCTTAAAAATTGTAAAAAATCAGCGCGGCGATTTAAAAACGTAAAAACTTTAACATCAACATATTGATATTTATCAATGAAATTATTATCATTTTTAATATCAAGCCATGTTTCGCATACATCATCTGTACGTTCATGAATAGGAAACGTAAGAGGAGTTTTGCAATATTGTTTCATAAATGTTTGAGAATCATTTAAATATTTTTTGTTTGGTGTATAATATTTGCTATGAGTATTTGCTATATGCAAACCAAATCGTGTTTTTGCATTAAATACATGTTTATATAAACCATTATTGCCACTTGTATCAACAAGTTCTAAATCTGAAATTAGTTCATCTGAAATGGTGGTAGTTTCTTTATCATATTCTATTGGTAATTTAAATGATGTATTTAAATCTTTTAATGACATAATATAGAATTGTATTTTTTAAAATAGTGACATACGCAATTTATGATACTATTTATTTATGATACTATTTATTTATGATACTATTTATTTATGATACTATTTATTTATGATACTATTTATTTATGATACTATTTATTTATGATACTATTTTAACATTTCATCAGTCAGTTCATTAATTTCGGTATGATAATATTTTTCAATCTCTCTTAATTTTTTAATATCTCTTTGTGTAATTAAATTGATACCTATACCTTTTCTGCCCCAGCGGCCACTTCTTCCAATGCGATGTAAATATATATGAGAATCATTAGGTACATCATAATTAATGACAGTACTAACCTGTTGTATATCAATACCTCTGGCAGTAATATTAGTTGAAATAAGAACCCTATATTTTCCATTTTTAAAATTTTGATAGGCAAGGTCCCTTTCTTCTCTGGTTTGGTCACTATGCAGACAACACACTGGGAACGATTCATCTTTCATATCATTATAAAGTTTAATGACACGTTTGACACTATTACAATAAATAATACATTGGGACACACTAATTACTCCATATAGGTCTTTTAGCGTATCATATTTTTGGTGTTCATTTTCCAACATAACATATGCCTGGGAAATTCCTTCTAATGTAAGTTCGTCCGATTTTACATATATTTCTTCTGGATCTCTCAGTAAACTCCTAGATAAGTCTATTAGCTCATTTGATAATGTTGCGCTAAACAAAGCGATTTGTACCTTTTCTTCATTTAGTGATCTAAAAATATTATAAATTTGATCTTTAAATCCTTGCGAAAGCATTTCATCAGCTTCATCTAAAACAATACATTTAACATTGCTGGTATGAAGGCGTTTTCGACGAATCATATCATTAATTCGTCCAGGACAACCAACAATAATATGCGGATTTGTTTTTAAAATGTTGATATCGGCTTCAATAGATGAGCCACCAACAAGGAGTTGTAGTTTTAATTTTTTCATCATTTTTCCCATGTTGGTTAACACGTCAAAAATTTGACTGGCAAGCTCCCTAGTCGGTGCCATAATAATACATTGTGTTTCATTAAGGTCTGTGTCGGTTCGGCCGAGAGTACCGATGGCAAATGCTCCAGTTTTTCCTGTACCAGATTGTGCCTGAGCAATTATATCTTTCCCTAATAGAAAGGGTTCGATAGCTTTTTTTTGTATAGAACTTGGTTCTTCAAACCCATAAGCATAAATTCCACGTAATAGGTCAATATTGCATTTTAAGTCATCCCAAACGGTAATCATTATTAATAAGTAATTCAATATATTTAAATACATATCTAACTTTATTCTAATGATTAAATATGATCTTTGCATATTTAATCAAATGACCATTGATAAAGAAACAATTAGTTGTGAAAAGAGTATTATTCAGGAGTTGATTAAAAAATTATCGTCGGTTAATGTGCAGAGAGTACCACGTTTTAATAAGACAGTTGTTACAAAAACTAATTTAGGGGATATCAAAATTATATTGAATAAGATAACCGATGATAATTATGCCCTTTTAATTATAAAATTAGTAGAATTATGTAGTAACATTACAGTGCTGGACGATATCAATGAGATATTAACAAGTATAAGTAATAGAACATTATTTATTGAGTTATCTGCAAAAATATATAAAGAACTAATTAATAACAATGCATTATTTTTAGATGCGGCTAATACTGATTTTGCAGCATTAAAGGATACTATAAAGAGTGTAAGTTCTCTGGCTTCAACACAAACGAGTTATGAAAATTTATGTAAAAATAATAAAAAGCTTGATTATATTAAAAATAAAGTAACATTTTACACTATATTAACCACGTATAATTTAGATACGATAACATGTATAGGATTGGAAAAGTTGATTCAAGAAATGATAAATGATATGGACCATTTTGTAAATATAGAAATTATATACAATATAATTTCAATAAAAATAGGAGAGTTGAAACAAAAAGACCAGTGGAATGATATTGTGGAACGATTAAATATGATAAAACTTAAAAAAGAGCCATATGAGAATGTTACAAACAAAGTATTATTTAAAACGATGGATATTTTAGATATAATAGAAAAACAAATGTAGATATATATATAATGACCCAGCAAGTATGGTATGAGGATATTATATCTAAATTAAATACTAATATATCAATTCCGTATGTATTTGAGAAAGATTTAGCACAGCATAATATTAGTGGAATACCTCATAAGATACAATATGATACTGTAATATTTGAAGTATTATTGGGAAATCCGATATATATGACAGATGGTACACAAATAGGTACAATAATTATATATCCAATATATGAATTGGAGAAAAAACATGGAGAAAACCGTAAAATAGGTGTATATGAGATTGTACCTGAGGATTTGCCCAAAGTATACGAGGATGTGCGAGACAACAATCCAAATATTAATATGTTAGGGCGACCATATTTCTATAATTTTATATTAGGTGAAAATAATTTACAAATGAATCGAATAAATCCAGTGATACGTGAGCAAGAGTTAAAATACGGCCGAGGATTTGATTGGAACAAAAAACAGAAAATTAAAATAGGAAATTACGATATTAATGCATTTCTTAATGAAGAAGAACGATTAAAAGCCCGGGAAAATGACACTTTGGAAAAAGATAACGACCTACGTGACCAAGCCCAGGAAGCGCAAAAAAAACACAATATCCAAGAACAAAAAAAGAAAGATTTATTAGCTGCAGACAAGCTTCGACAACAAGATAAGCTTGATACTCGTCGCAGGGCAAAAACACATAGAAAAATGGAAACACATCGAGGATCTGAGAAGCCAGAAATGTCGGGGATGGCAAGTATTATGGATACTTTTAATAAACGAGTATTAAACAAAACTAAAAAAAATAAATATATATTTGATGAAAGTCATAATTGGTTACAAAAATATATGAAAAATATAAATTATGAAATTATTGAGCATGAAGATGTGACGATGTTTGGCGCATTGTCTCAGTTGCTGGATGAGTCGTCAGAAGATATTCGAGAGAAATTGTCAAACTTTGTTACAGCTGACGACTTCGTGAAACAGCGAACAATGCATATGAAGTTGACGGAGAATATAAAAAAATTACATAATGCTGGGAAACCATCCGAAAAAGATTTACAAAAACTAAATAATGCGATAATTGATTATGAATATTTATTTAATATCAATACATTTGATAAGTTTAAGGATGCAATTAAGGTTGTCAAAGGAAATTTATTATTATTAACGGTGATAGAGAGAATGTATGATAATAAATATAAAGTGGTTGTTTTGAAAAATAACAATCGAAATAACAGGGAGAGAGAAGCAAAGTTTGAAAAGATTGTCTTATGTAACAACACTACAATTGATCCACTAACAAAAAATGCCAGTAAAAATATGCAATATGGTATGTTATCATTCGATAATGGCAAGTATAATAGTATTAAATATGATAATAAAGGTTTATTACTATATAATGATGTACCCTCTGCAATCCAAAAGCGTTTAATAGACAATTGTATAAATGTATAATATATCAATATATTAATGGAAAATGAATTTATTGATAAAATGTTTAATAATAATCTGATACATATAAATGGAGATTTACAATATTCGCCGTTAAAAACGTTATTTGGTGAAATACAATCGGCATATAATAATCTTAATAGATTAACTATAACGAGACAAGATAGTGCAAAAGGGATGGCTGCTATATTAAGTGACATACAACAGCACTCTGGTAATTACTTACCAATTCCAATAATAGATTCTATTAAACAAAATTACTTAGGAACTATGCATGTAGTAGAGGTTGATATTGGACCGATGATAAATACAAAAAAATGCGACATTAAACTTTCGTTTTATAAGATGAACGATAATCCAATTATGCAGAATACATTAGAATTATATTCGAATGTTATGATATCGTGGCTAATCGTTGCAAAAAAATATGAAGGTGCAGAATGTTTAAAAAATCTTACTGTGGATATTTATTTAACAAAAGAACGAAAACTATTAAACACGAATGTTGGCGAGTTGTATGATGCAAATGGGGGGACACATCGAGCGCAGCAGACACACGGTAACGAGACGCAGGCGCAGCAGCAGGCACACGGTAACGAGACGCAAGCGCTAGGTAGTAATAATGTTAACACTGCATTAACATATCGTTGTGTGCATGGTAAATCAATAATATTATTGTATCGTAGTGAAGATTTAATAAAAACATTTTTTCACGAGACATTTCATACACTTTCGCTCGATTTTGAAAATGCAGCCAAAAAAGAGGTGAAACATATATTTAATATAAATTCTCCATTGCGATTGTTTGAGTCATATTGTGAAACATGGGCGCGAATAGTAAATTCAATGTATTATGTGATATTATTAAACCCTAATATGAAGTGGCAAGCATTTAATAAAAATTTTAAAGTTGTATTATCAATTGAATCAATATATTCGGCAATACAATGTTGTAAAATTCTTAATTATATGGATTTAACATACGATGATGTATTATCAAATAATGTATTTGATAAATTTAAAGAAACCTCAAATGTATTTAGTTATTATGTGATAACCGCTATAATTATGATGAATCCTACACAATTTTTAAGTTTTTGTAATAATGATAACAATATATTAAAATTTAATAAATCTAAATTGCAAGAGTATATTCAGTTTTTAAGTAAAGCTCGTTATACTTCAAATATAAAGACAGTAGAAACACATTTGGATAAGTTTACCTATAAGAAATCATTGCGAATGGCTATTTTTGATATTAAAAATTGAAACAGAAAAAGCATCGGAATGGATGGTAGGAAAATGGGTATTCGCGGGCTTAGTAGGTATTTGAAAAACAATATTAACGCTGGTGTATCAAAAATAAACTTGTCTGAACTCTCAGGCAAAAAAGTTGTAATCGATACAAGTATTTACATGTATCGATTTAATGAAAATAATGAAATGTTTGAGAATTTTTACAGCATGATTTTGATGTTTAGGCGAGCAAATATCACGCCACTATTTATATTTGATGGAGTCCCACCAAAAGAAAAAAACGAGACCATTAAAGAACGACAGGAGGAGAGGGAGCAAGCATGTGCTAATATTGATAATTCGCCACATCATGAACTGAAACGCAAGCGCACTCGGGTATCTAATAAGGACCGCAAACTATTAAAGGACCTATTCGATAAATGTGGAGTAATGTATCAGTTTGCATGCGGTGAAGCTGATTCTGTATGCGCGAATTATGTAATCAAAGGTGAAGCATGGGCGTGTCTAAGTGATGATATGGACCTATTTGTCTATAATTGTCCTCGCGTTATTCGCTATTTCAGTTTGATTAGCAAAACTGCCATCTTATATAATCTAAATGAAATTCTAGATGAAATGAATATGTCATTTGATATGTTTCAAACCATTTGTATATTAAGTGGAACCGATTATAACAAATCCAATTATGATATAGACTATCTTATGGCATTGTACAAAACACAATCAATGCATAATATTGATTATGATTCTAGTATAGTATTTAATCTCAAAGGCTTGTTTACTTTCAATAATAACGATTGTTATACAACAATTCAATCAAATCATTATGACAAACAAACTCTTAAGATATTTCTTGAAGCAAATAATTTCATATTTATTTAAACCGTGGTGGCACCAGGGGTGGCAGCAGGAGGCTGACCACCCTTAGCGAAGTGGCAGCTCATGTACTTCTGGAGGTTGAAATAAGTAAGCTCATCATCCTTGCCCAACCTGAGAAGAACCGAAAGCTTGTCATCCGCCATAATTCGGCGACCGTTCGTGGGGTCTTTCAGAGCATGCTCGCAAATATAACGATTAATTTCTTTTGTTACCTCAGTCCTAGCCATCTCGCTCCCACTAGGCTTGCCAAGGAACTTTGCAAGTTCATCAGTAATAAGAGTAGGCTTTACAAATCCACTGGGAGCCTTAGAGCCCTTGGATGGATCGCGCTGCTTGCGTTTGCCACTAGATTTCTGAGCGGCCTTCATATCCTTAGCAACCTGCTTTTGTAGTGCCTTTACATCACTTTTGAGCGAAGTTACAAGACTAGTGACACTACTGAGCTGTTTAAGTAGCGTATCAAAAGTAGACGTCTGCACAACTACTTCATTCGATACCGGCTCTACAACCGGGGCTGCAACCTTCTCTACAACCTTCTCAACAACCTTCTTCTCGGTGGGTTTGGCAACCTTGCCATCTGATTTCTTTGCTGCACTCTTAGCCATTTTATAATTATCTATCTCACTATTTCTTTAAATACTTTATTACTGTAATTAATATATATATATATATTGCTTATTGTAATCGCACCAAAAGAGTTTTTTTCAAGAATTAAACGCATGTTTTATAAAAATATAAACGCATAAAATCATACTAAAGCGGAATATAAATGTGGGAGAGCTGTTGCTGCATTTGGATTAACTAATGTCAATGCAGATAAAACATATATTGACCCTAATGTTTTGTATTCATCGTTAATGCCGGCAGAAATAAATTTATCAATGATATTCAAACCAAACGTTTTAAGTTCATCATATGTGATATTACTAAGAGCGGATATATTCAAATTTAAAAAGGGATCATATAATCCTAATATTTTTAGTTTCATTTCATTTGTTAAACCAAGGCGATATACCCAGATATCTTTTAATTCTTGTATAAATCTCAGTGTTTTTTGATGTGATAGTGACTCATACCATTCAATTTGAGAATAATTGCCTAAACTATCAATTTTCATAAAAATATCTGTTAAGCGTTGCTGGTATCGAATTTGTTTAGACATTGGGGGTTCCTCTTGAACATTCTCTCTAAGATTGATTTTAAAAACATTATTGGATATGAAAATATATTTTCCAAATGTTTGCAATACCTCTTTACTAATAACATTACGATTATAAGGATTAAGTATATCGACATTCGATGTTCCTGCGCCAGCAATCAATTTTAAAAACGAAAGCCAATGAAATCCGTATATTTTCCCATCATCTTTATAGCTAAACAAACAAACCGGGGAAATCCCTGCAATTTCATCTAATGTATAAAAATCTGTATCATTTACACAACAGTCATTGTTACAAAACGCCGGACCATGACATTTTACTAATATACGCCGCAATTTAATTCTGATTGCGCGCTGAATTTTTTTGACATAAAATATTTGTTTCATTTTATCATGCAATTCATTAATATATTCTTGTTTTCGTTTAGGTTTAATTCTGATTCCATGATATTTTGCTATATCTCTGAAATTAGATAGTTTAGTTTTCAATGTAGGAATCTTGAAATACTCCTCTAATGGCAGTGTGGTCGCTTCTTTTTCATCACTCATCTGGTTTATGATGTTATATTATGTTTATATAATTTACCTTCTCTATTATCAATCCTCTATATTTATATAAAATTGATTTAAAGGTTTAAGACTATAGTATAGTATAAATATGGCAGCCGATGGGATGATTGTAATGGGAACTCAATATGATGCAGACAAGATGGTTAAGTACACCCAACCAAAAATCAATGCAGCAGGAGGAAGAAATGTCGGCGTTCTTAATAAGAAAACCAACAAAAGTACTATTCTAAGCACACCACTCATGATGACTTGGGGTGTTAATGAATGGAAACCTGATGACGCATCGGGAAAGGTATCATATGACCTGAGTCTACAATTTCCTGATGCTGAAAGTATGAGCGAGAATGTGAAGAAATTCCTTGATAACCTGATCGCTTTTGAAAAAAAAATTAAAGCTGATGCTAGCAAATTCTCGCGCGAATGGTTTAATAAAGACCCTAGCAAAATGAGCCCTGATGTGGTTGATGCTCTATTCACACCCATGCTTAGATATCCTAAGAATAAGGAAACCAGGGAACCGGACTATACCAAGTCACCTTCACTTAAAGTGAAGATTCCCTATTGGGAAGGTGAATTTAAGTCCGAAATCTATGACATGCAGCAAAATATTCTGTTCCCTGACCCTTCAGAACTCGCCACACCGGTTGACCTTATCGCAAGTCGCTCTCACGTTGCGAGTATTATTAAAAATGGTGGCATCTGGTTTGCTGCCGGGAAGTTTGGCACTACTTGGAAACTTGAACAGGCCGCTGTACAGCCTCCAGCAACACTTAGAGGAAAATGTCACATTCAACTTGATGAATCTGAAATGCAAACTCTAGAAACAGCTGCTTTGAAATCTGACGATGAAACTACAGCTGTTGATACTGCGGTTGATGACAGTGATGACGATGAAGCAACAACATCACCAGTTGCAGCTTCATCACCAGTTGCATCTCCAGTTTCATCTCCAGTTGCAGCTGAACTGCCTATTGTTACTGAGTCCACGCCTAAAAAGAAGCGCGTCATCAAGAAAAAGACCGATGCTTAAATCAAGCTTATATGAATTATTATATGACCTAATAGTATCGGTTTTAATAACGATTGAATTATTGGTATTCCAGTATTTTTTATTGTATATATTTGGCGTTTCTTAATATATACCTTTCCCATATCTAATTCATATTGATTATTTCCCAATATAATTTCCATTTTGCCATCAGACAATACTTCATTTATCTTTTTCGTAACATAATAATGGATGTTATTATCTTTATCAATCTCAATTCCCGGTGTTAATATTGGTTTACACCTGATTACAAACTCTTTACCATCTGGATCAGTATATATCATGTCGCAGTGCCATAATGGTACCATATATTCAATGTCATTGCGCATATATTTGTATATCTTTTGATTAAACAAATCATCTAGTGTTGGTTGTAGTATTAGTTCAGGTTTAATATCTTTTCTTGCAATTATTGCATCCAATAATGTTATTATTGCATCAACCCCAGGTGGCTTATAGATATATTGTCGAATATTCTTTAATGTATTCACATCTATGTCTTCTAATATAGATTCCCCTTTTTCAGATAATACAGTAATCACATATTCTAGTAAAGTCATATACGTCTCATCGTGGGGTTTTTTCATAGAGAGAACTTGATATGCTTCGTTAATTTCTTGGAATTTTCCCTTTGCTCCGTTATCATTATTTTTATCTGGATGATATTTTAACGCCTTTATATGATACTGCTTCTTTAAAGTTTGAGCATCATAGTTATCAGGTAATTCTAATATTTTCTTTGCTTCACTTATTTGCATGTATTACTATTTTTACTATCATATTTTCTAAATGATATATCGGTCTATAATTATTATTATACTGATACATGCAGATATGCATATCATTCATCAACTCCGGTAGTTTTTCCAAATCTAATATTGAATTCTCTATTAAACGCATTATTATAGTATTCAATACATCATACATTTTTATATCATATGTTAATAAATCATATAAAATTTCACGTAATTGAGATATTTTAAATGTCGTTTGGTCGGTAATCATCATTATTAGTTCATCTACTATTTTATATTCACTCTGCCCACTCTGCTCACTCTGCACCTGCTCACTCTGCTCACTCTGCACCTGCTCACTCTGCTCACTCTGCACCTGCTCACTCTGCTCACTCTGCTCACTCTGCTGCTCACTTTGCTTATACTCAACATTTGGTAAATATAACTCCTTTAAATTGTCTACGATATTCGAATGTTTACCAAATCGTTTATTTATATTAACTTTATTTGGTCTTCCAATATTTATAAGCATGGCATTATTTATAATACGAATTGGTAAAAACGATATTCTCTCTGTTAAAAATATAAATCTTAAATTAATAGGCAAGTAAAATATTTGCTGTATATAACTGTAAAATATATCCAATAATTCTGCGGATATATGATTAAAATTATGACACAATATTATACCATTATTAATTCCATTTGATAATACAATATTTACGATCGTATTGAATATTTCGGTCCATACTATTTTTGCATTACAACCCATCGTCAAAAAATCTACTTCATAATGAATATCACTTATTTTAAAAGTATATTCATTTTTATTTATAGTTAAATGTACCTTTTTTTCATATTTCAATTTGCTTGGACTGAATCGCGATATTAACAACAATGCCTGGCTGTACTTTCCAATTCCACACGGACCATTAAATATATAATTTGTCATGTCCTCTATTGTTGTTTCATTTCCAATCACATGTTGTAATTCCTTATGAAAATTACATTTTGATATTTCTGATATATAATCTTCATACGTTGTCTCGTGGTACTTAACCATTAACTTATTATATAAAAATATGTTTATATATCTAAATATATGAGTATTATTTTGAAAGATTTTAATATTAAATGTGTATATTTTGAGATTGAAACTAATAAAACACCTAGATGTTATACTAGCACATTTGCTCGAATTAATTATTCTAACGAATTTATGACCCTCAAAAATATTTGCATCAACTACACTTCGATCGCAATAAATATTGAACACTATATTTTAAATAAATATCTTTCATATATGACCAAATATAAACCTGATGTTGGATATAATCGCACACCTTGTTATGCAGTTAAAAATGTATCTGATATAAATAAAATTATTAAAATATCGGGTATTTGGGAAAATAGTTCTGGATTGTTTGGACTTGCTTTTAAAACATTTTAGCCATCCGTTATATAATAATCTGAAACCAATGACATTCCTACTAATAATAGAAATGAAATTATTGTCATTCCATATACGGATAAATATATTAATTTAGCACGGTCTTCACCTTTTTGACTGCTGTTTTTTGCTTGCAATTTACTTCGAAGAAGTCCGACATATAAACTTATTTTTACAATTAATAATAATAATACACCCGTATACATATTATAAAAAGTATTTGGTACTTTTTCTGTAAGGCCAAGCCGCCTCACCATTTTGTCCTCTTCGATTAATTGCTGTTTAGATGAAAATATCTGAATTAACCACGTAATTAAAAATGACATTAATATTATTGGCAGAGTTAACTCTCCTAACTCTTGAAGACTATTATGCAATCCCAAACCTATTGAAAAAAATACCATTAAATACAATGTAAATAATATCCAATATAGCGCCCATAATGTATTTTCTACGGAAAATAGTAAAATCAAAACACCTATTATTATAAATGATACTAATATATTAATAATTGCACGACTATCCATATAGTTTATATATATATATAAAAATATCTTAATCTCCTATAATACTAATGGACTCCCGTGTCGTAGAGAGAAATGTTGAAGGTAGTCGCCAAAGCTATTATTTAAATCAGCGCAATCTTATTATTCACAGCAATGACCGCAATGAACGAATCTGGCCCAATGCTAACCACTTTGAAGTAACTATCCCAAATGCATATAAAAATGTACAAAGTATTCGTCTTGGTAATATTATTCTTCCTAAATTTACTGAATCAACTTTTTCAAATAATAATCGCAACACAAAACTGACCGTCAAGCTTGGCAGTTCCACGAAAATCATTCAAATTCAAGAAGGTGATTATCAACCAGATGAACTTGCACATGAACTGCAAAATCATTTAAACAATAACTTTTATGGGGCTATTGGTGGCGGGATATATACATTCAAAGTTACATATAATCCTATTAAAAAAAAATTACTATTTGTTTTAAAAGTTGCTGATGGACAAACAGCTAATCAATCTACAATACCTGTTTTCACTATTCATTGTGAAACAAATGAACCCTATACAGAAACCGACAGTAATCGGCAATTACGCGTTGATGTATTTAATAAAGTTACGAACTGGGGACTGGGTTCCTTTTTAGGATTTAAAAAAGCAAAATACACGTCTGGGACACTGACCACCCCTGTATATGCTTACCATGTTGCGGGGGAAACGGTGTTGACTGCCGCCCTTGATCAATTTATTGAGCCCGATTTTGAACTACGTACTGACCATACTGAGAATGAAGTTTATTGTATCGAAATCGATAAAATCAACCAATTTGATGAGGTGACTCCTGACAAAATCATGGATATTGTCTTTACTAATAATGAAGTCGACCAACACACCACATCTTTCTTCTCCGAAGTTGTGCAACTTGCGGGGAAAGGTCCCGCAAACTCAGGTAGCGGAGTTTCTCACTTTAATCCACCGTTGGATTCGCTCAATAAACTAAAATTCAAAATTAGACATCATGATTATTCTCTTGTCGATTTTAAAAATCGAGACTTTACAATCATTCTTCAAATTGTTACATTAGAACCAGACCCTTTCAAAGTAGGGCGTCTAAGAAAACCTGAATTCTATGAAAAATGAGTAATTTTATGTGTTTCCTTTATCCATTTTATCACATCATCCTTACTATCCGTCATATAATCCCCTTTGTAACTTTTGAAATTCATAAATTTTGGCTTTGACATTTTATCTGTTTTATAATAAATATAATGTCCATATTTTCCATTTCGAATACTCATCGACTTGTTAAATTCTCTTACTACACTCTTTCCAGATTCCAAGGACGCATGCGTTTTCGGCTTTTCAATCAATGAAACTATATCAGATAATGTTATTTCCTCCTCTTTCTTTCCCAGTGACGTTAATGTCACATTCCTATCATCATACTTTGTATATAATCCATACTTGCCACTATATACCTTTATCTCATGTCCATTATATGTTCCCACTGGTTCTTTATTACTGTTTATAATTACATCATAGAGAGAATATCCCCCAGAATCTAATTTTTTTATATCCAATCCCTCTTTCACCTTTAGCCATGTCGTCACACCATCTTTCTCTTTTTTTACAATCGGTCCATATTTTCCTACCATATATGTATGCTGATCATCTAGTTTTATATGACCCGATTTCTTTCCTTCTTTTCCTTCTATATCAACTACATTTTTTATATTATCTAATATAACCCGGTCACAATCAATGCATAATGTTTCTGATTTAATATTACCCAATGCCACATTATCTAAATTATTTTCCATTTCGCGGGTATAACCATAATCTACAAAGGTCTCAAAATTTTTCATTAAAAACTCAATTACCATTTTGCCAGTATCTTGTATTAATAATTTATTCTTCTCGCCTCCTACCTTTGTATCTTTTTGTGTTTCTGTAATTTCATTTTCAACCAATTCTAATCTTTTACATGCTACCATTTTGCCTTCTATGTTGCCGAGAGTCACATAACCTCGCGTTTGAATCTTCTCTATAATACTACTATATGTTGAAGGTCTACCGATTCCTTGTTTTTCTAATAGGTCTACCAATTTTGCCTCTGTATAATGCAGCTTCACATTTTTAATTGTTTCTACTGCATTTATTTGTTTATACTCAATCGTTTGATTTTCACTAAGAGACTTTAAATAGTCATAATATTCATCGTCTAATTGACCACCCTTTATTATTTTCCAACCGGGAAATATATTCTTCTCAGTTGTATATTTATATTTATATCCATCGCATCCATCAATTAATGCATTAAACGTATTATATTGAGCTGGTGTCATACAACTTTCCATTGTATTTTCCCATATTAATTTATACATTTTATTCTCTCTCCCTTCAAGTTTAGGATACATATTTGAAGGGTCAGTTACTCTAATTGCTTCATGTGCTCCTTTGGATTCCTTCATTGTTTTGGATACATATGTATCGCCCCAATTTGATTTTATATATGATTCTGCTCGTTTTGTAAAATCATTACTATAGGTATTATTATCTGTTCTCATATAAGTAATTAATCCTGCTTCATATAACTTTTGACATGTACTCATTGTGTTTTTTGGCGATGAATTTAGTACCGAATTCGCCCGTTGCTGTAAACTACTTGTTGTAAATGGGACAGGCGGTTTATGTTCGCTTCTACGAATTTGTGTAACATTAAAAAAATGCGAATGATTTACAGAATCTCCCAAATATTTCTCTGCATCTTTATATGTCTTAAAATCATTGTTTAGAGAGAAAGTAATACATCGTGATGTAAACATTCCTGTAACTGTATAAATATTCTCTCTAATACTATTATCTATGTCTTGCTGATTTTCATATAATATCCGTAGTGCTGGCGATTGACATCTACCAGCAGACAATCCTTTATTTCTACTCACATGTTTCCACAATACTGGGGATAATTGATATCCAACCAATAGGTCTAATGTCTGTCTTGATAATTGAGCATTAACCTTGTTCATGTCTAGATGTGTTGGGTTATTTATTGCCCATTGTAAAGCCGGTTTAGTAATTTCATTAAAAATTATTCTCTTTGTGACAAGATGATTTAGAGAGAATACTTCACATATATGCCACCCAATACCTTCCCCCTCTCTATCATCATCTGTCGCTATAATAACTTCATCACTTTTTTTTATTAATCCACGAATTTTCTGTATTTGTTTTGATTTAGACTCTTTAAATGTCAATGCATAATTATTTTCCTTATCAATACAATCTAAATCTGTTAACTCCCGAATATGGCCAAAACTAGCTACACATTTATAATCCTCTCCCAAATAACCTTCTATTGTTGTACATTTAGCAGGTGATTCTACAATAACTAATCGCATATATATATCTTTATAAATTATATCTAAACCTGTTATGCTATTACAATATGCTATTATGCTAATATGCTATTACACTATTCCGTTAAAAACTTAGTTTTATATGACTCCCATGTGATATTTTTTACTTTTCGATGGACTTGTTTGTCTTTATTACGACGGTCCGGCTTATTATTAAGAGCACTATCTATGTAAATCTTCTTCAATATACTTCCTACCTTAAATGATCCATCATGTTCATCAATAGTGCCATCTTCAATATCTTTTAGGACTACCAAAAACTCCGCTAAAAGCCCCAAGTCTATTTGGTCCTTCCTCACCTTATTGTAAATATCAGTATAATTATCATATAAAAAACTGCATTTAGACTTGCACATCATATCAAATTCTGCCGGATTGCTTTTTGATAATCTAGCATATTTCGCCTTCATTGAAGAGAGAATACCAACCTGTTCTTTAATCATATTACTATGTTTAACTTTTCGTATTAAATCAGTTGATGCCTTTTCCTCATTTGTGCCAATCAATTTTTTTAGATTTATTCGTTCTTCATCATTCATTATATAATTATATTATTTATATTATTTATATATGAATTTTAAAAATGTATTTAAAAAATTAAATCCAAAATCTTTTACACAAAGGGTAATTATTTTATTGGTCATTATTGTAGGGTTACATTTAATGCTGGCACATTTTAATAATAAATGTACCATCGAAAATTTGTCTTTACCCATTACAGAACGCGAAAAGCAGGAAGAAATTAACAAAAAATTATTGAGTGATATTAACACATCGCAAAAAACTCAAGAACAGCTCTCAAAAAAACTGGGTGCCGAATAAAAATTTATCTCGTGTATTTATAATGAATACACGAGATGTTTTATATACCATCTTAATTTTTGCAGCCTTTATTTATATGTATGTTAAGGGATTTTTAGAGATCCAAAAAAAACATATACAAGATAGATGGGCAGAAGAGTACAAATGTAAACCTGCAATTATTCCATTTGCTAGTTATTATGGCCCACCTGGTACTTCAACCGCAGATAATTTTCAAGAATGTTTAATCGCAATGAGTGAATCTAATATGTTTGACCTCCTCGCCCCTTTTGGTCTTTTATTTAAAGGCCTCACTGCACAATCTGATAATTTAACGGACAATGTTGGTGGATTAAATGACCTTATGAATAATATGACAACTTCTTCGAATAACATGTTTAGTATGCATTCAAATCTTCTTATAAATGTAATATCTGGTGTATATAAAATTTTAGCTAATATGAAAGACACGACCGAACGTACTGTGACAATAAATGAATACCTTCAAGCCCTTCTAGACGAACAGAGTAACATGATAATTGCCATTTCGAAAATTGAAGCTCAGTAAAATAGTGAAATAATTCATATAAATAATTATAAAGATATTATATATGGCTGATCAAAATACAGCAGTTAAGATTTCATTATTATTCAAAGATACATCAAATGATAATTATTTTACAAAATATTCGAGTCATATTTTAGCAACAATTATTATTTTATTTATTATTATTGGTTTAATAACTTACTATAAAATTAAGAGTGAACTAGGTAGTTATAAATATAGGAAAGATATCAAGACCGGGAAATTATTATGGCCTACCGAAAAATGTAAACCACATATATTACCCATTGCCGGACACATTAGTCGGTCGCCTGGTGAAACCGCCGACGAAGCCACCTTCCGAAATTTTGAAGAATGTGTAGAATCTATGGTAAAAGATAAAAATAATGAATATATTAATCCTTTTAATGAAATCGTCGCTGCCGCATTAGCAATGAGTGGTACAGTAATGGCTGGGTTTGGATTTGTTCTTAATAGTGTGATTGGACTCGCAGATTATATTAAAAATCAATTCGGTGGGTTAGGTAATATTTTAGCTAGGATGCAAAATGAAATTAAATCTATTTTAGAGAAGGAAATTTATATTAAATTAGGGGAATCGTATGACAGAGTGTATCAAAGCGCCTGGAAACATATTGCCTATCTTAAAACAATAATTGATGCTTTAATTGCGTCCGCCCGAATAGAATTTTTTAAACTATCCCTCTATTATATTTATTTTACAATATTGAGCAAAGCATATGAAATTGGATCGGGATTGAATTGGATGAACAAGAAGCTGTTTGGTGGTAGCACAGCCACGGAAACAGGTACTGGGTATTATTATAGAATATACTCGAAGGCCGCCAAAGAACTTTCAGACAAACTCGGCGTACAGCAAGCATTTTTTACAGGGTTTGGAACAGATATCGGACCTAATATCGTAGGTGATGATGCCGATACTGTCAAATTAATGGACCAAAATTATACATTATTTTCAAGTAGTGTGTATAGTGACGGTTGGCATGATTATAGTGATACCCAAAACATAGAATTTATACAACCAATGTGTATAGCTGATTTTAACAAATACTTCCATGGGGTCAGAGGCGGGTTGGTAGGGGGGAAAGAGTATGAGTGGAGTATAGGGAGGAAAAAACGATTCGATAATGTGACGGATCAGATGGATGCACACATCGCCCTGTGGAACGTCCCGGCGGTGGAAGATCATGGTGGTGAGCCCAACAGCGCCATGGGGCCAAAGCAGTTCAGCCCGTTTTTTTATAAGGATTTTTATTTTACAGAAGATTGGCGGAAACCACACCCAGATTGGCCACAGGTGTATTCCCTCAAGTGGATTTTTGAAGAAAGGTATAAGATGGGGGCTGAGAAAGGTGCCGTGATGTCCCCTGGCTCGAAGGCAGAACGAAGTCTCTCTTATGAGCGTATTTATTTGCCAATGGAGAGCGACCACCCCGGCCAATTCAAAGGTACTTACAACCAGTTGAAGACAATTCCTGGACCAAATGGTGAAGCTGGTTATTATGCAGAGAGACGCGATATGACATTGGGACTCATTAAACAACAATATACGAATGCGTTGGAGGCGAAGAAGGAAATCGAGAGAATGAAGAATCCGGACACAGGGGTATGGTCATATTATAAATTAATGAATAAATGTATTACAATTACATACGTAGATAAAGATGTACCCAAGAGAGTCAGCGAGCGACTTCGCCAATTAAGAGGAGGAGATAATAGCGATAAAAGTAACCAATGGATTGATGTCGATGTTGAAAATAGGAAAATACACATTAGTAAAGTCGAATGGGACGGAGTGGAGCCACCACGTGCACCAGAATCGTGGGAAATAATGGATGTTGATAGATTTACTACCCCATCGTCGTTTTTTAGGGGAGTGGACCCATGGTTAAATGCGAAGGGCAACAAAGGGACCACTGACAATCCATTCAAAAACGACCCAATATGGTGGTCGGAAGTCGGTGCTGCCGGGACGTATGGCGAAAGGACTGCATTTTTATTTGATAGAAGTAAAAATAAGATTGAAGTAAAATTACCAGATAAGAAGATGGGTGACGAAAAACCCAGAGGATATCATTCCGGTCAGGTGAGATTTAAATTACAACGATATGACTTTACAACATTCTGGTTCGGGGGGAAGAAAGTTGCAATCGAGAAGGACACAAATGGGGACCTCATGGTATATGACAAGAAGGGAAGAGCAGTGAATGGACGAGTCGCGTATGAAAAAAAATGTCCGGAGGCGCCGGGTTGGGCCTTCGCTGATGGGATGGTTGCAGCGTCTGCAAATTCACCTTTTTGTAGAGTTTTTGGGCGCACTACCATTGGAACTGGGTACTCAGGGACGGCCGAGATGGCGGATGCGGATAGTGAGAAGAGTCATCACAACCAGCCAGGTGCTTTTGACGATATTGGTAAACACAAGAACATTTTCAAGAAACAGCGGATTCTCCATCCAGGTGTTGGGGAGCTGGATCTGGACGTCCTCCCCCCAAGCGATTTTACTTTTGACCGAAAAAATGCGCGTGGCCTGACAGCTTGGGAAATGGAAGATGCAGACTATGCCTTGGTGACAGACTCTACGACAGGAATGGATGCATCCATAGTAAAAGTTATATCAGACATCGTCCTAGAATTGAGATGGGGACAAGGTGGGGGCGCACATAAAAAAACAACATTTCAGGCTTTTCCTAGTGCACCCGCGATATCACCCAGGGTCGGGGGGAAGCACCCCGGGAAAAAGTATGTCGGAAAGGCGTGCATAACAACTGGTGGAGATGGAACGCGGAACAGTGAAGACAATTCAGGTCGGAAACCGGAACTAGACAAACTAGCGGAGGTGCGGGATAGCTTCGGTATGGTTCGAAAGGAGGCGGAGGGCGACAAACCCTGGGGTGGTGGCGATGCATCGGAATCGACAGAGTGGAAGATGGGGAAGGAGGTAGAATTTCTGAAAAAGGGATGGGCGACTGGAGTGCCTGTATTTCCAACGGTTTGGTCCAAACAAAGTGAAAAAAAAGAAGCTGGTGCAACCCAGCCACAATTATTTGATGTAGGTGGGACAAATGTATGTGAGCCAGGTTGGGAATTTAATATAGGACCATATGAACAGACAAAAAAAGTTAAAATAGAAAATCGCCATAAAACACATCCATGTGTGATGAAAAATCTTACCCTGTATTCTAAACTGCAATTCTGCTTTGGCATAGATTCGCCAATCTTCCTTAGTGATGGCAAGAAAATTAATATCCAAGATGTACAATTAGGTGATATTTTAGCTGACGGTTCTGTCGTCACATCCAGCGCAATCAGTGAAATTGGAGAAAATATCGTATATATGATGCCGTCATCTGATCAGCCTATATTAGTGTCAAATCAACATAAAGTCGAACTAATAACATTTGATGAAAACGGTTTGCGGCAGAAACAATTTATAAAATCAGAAGAACATCCTGATGCTATAAAATATGACGATTATAAACACGATCTATTATATTGCATATCCACAAATACCAGTCGCATCGTTATCAATGATTATGTATTCCAAGACTGGAATGAAATAGGTGTATTGGACTATTATGAATTATTTAATTTTTTCAACCAATCCACCTATTTCAAACATCTAAATAAATTTGGTATATTCCTTGATGATGCCGTTAGAGAAATGATCCATACACAACTTGCTAGCGGTCTTTGGGGCAAGACTCCCATAAGACTATATGACAAGTCTGTATGTAATTTAGATGAAGTTAAAATTGGAGATTTTTTAACATCAGGAGAGAAAATATTATCTATCATTAAGACAAAATGTGATGATGTGACAATTTATAAACATAAAATACAAGGCAAGACGTTTTATGGTAGTAAAAATATATCATATTATCCCAAACACCAAGAAACACCGGTGGCAATTAATCTTCTAATGGATCCGGGGTCTATAAAACAGGATGCGTTGCCAGACGGGGATAAGGTTTTATACCATTTTATAACAAATTCTGGAGTAGTGTCAATTAATGGAGTTGATATTGCGTACCATAATCATGCCTTGCAACATATTCTCTCTATTTAAGATAATTGTAATCTTCTTGTCTCATAAGATATATATTAATAAGGTCGCGCACTAATTCATTAAATTGTACAAATTCAACATGTGGGTGCGTTAATTTGATAAAATTCACAACTGGTTGCGTTGAAATTATCTTCAATACTATTTCTAATAGGTCATCATGATATTCCATTATAATAGGGTCTGTATCATGTAATAATTGTCTAATAAATCTGACAATGAATAAGTCCCATTGTGTTAATTTATCTATTTTTTTAATATAATTAATAAACCACAGTTTTTCTTCTATTATCATATAACTTAAAAAAACATTATATATATATATAATGTTTGAAAATTTGGATCGCGGTTTTAAATCAAAAGGGGTAATTGGTACATGTTTTGTAGGTGCCGGAATTTTTTTATATAAGAATCACCCCAAATATTTTGATGTCCCACAGGACTGGTCTTATTTTAACAAAAGCATTTGGCCTTGGACTGCACCAGTGCCCGCTGCTGATGCCAGTGCTGCTGATGCCAGTGCTGCTGATGCCAGTGCTGCTGATGACGAGACCACTAATTAAATATTAATAATTGATATAAAATATAAAATATAGTAATATATAATGACTTCTCGACAGAATATATATTCAAAAAGTATTTTAACAAAAAGAATAAATCTGCCGATAAAAAGTATTAATCGAAAATTAGATGAAACTTTGAAAAAAAAAATAGTCGAGACATGTGAAGGAAAATGTGTCTCGGAGGGTTATATTAAAACAGATTCATATAAATTTATTTCAAAAAGCTGTGGAGTGATTCAAGGCAATACTATTAACATTAATGTTGTATTTGAGTGTGAGATTTGTCTTCCGGTCGAAGGAATGATTTTTAGCTGCATCATTAAAAATAAAACAAAGGCAGGTATCCGAGCCGAAATAGATGAAGACCCATCACCGGTAATTATATTTATTGCACGAGACCACCACAACAATAATCAAACATTTATCAAGGCAAATGAAGGAGATACTATTAATGTGTCTGTTATTGGACAACGGTATGAATTAAATGACAAATATATATCAGTGATTGGTGAGATTAAAAGTGGAGAGATTACACAACCGAAATTGTCAATTAATTAGCATATAAATTAAATTAGCATATAAATATTTTCTTTGGGGATAGTATAATGAATGCCGATGCTATTAATAAGGGATTAAGCTCAATTGAAGTTCAGTTATCTAATGGTATTTCTAATACGATTAGTAATGTAAAAACTAATGTTAGACGTGTGTCAAAATATGCTGAAGAACTAAAAAATTATTTAGAATCTAAATACCCCAATGGTTTTAATCTAGAAAATATGTTGGAAGTTGTTGTTGAATGTATTCAATATTTATCAACAGTTAAAAATTTATCGGGGCACCAGAAACGCCAGGTAATTATAGATGCAATCCTATTATTATTGGATGAGACAAATAGTGGTGAATTAGAAGTATATGAACCAATTATTAAATCAATGATACCTGCGACGATTAATGTATTAATAGATGTTGAAAAAAAGAAGATAAAGTTGAATAAAAAGGTTGGTTGGAAATGTTGTTGTTAAAAATATATAAAAACAATTTATTTTTATATATATTAAATGCCGTATGAATTGGCTAAGATGCGAGATACAATAGAAAATTTAAATAAAGAACAACAAATACAAATACTACGTTTATTTAAAGAAAATAAAATTCCAATTAATGAAAATAAGAATGGAGTCTTCATAAATCTGACTGGGATGTCAGATGATATTCTCTCTAAGTTAGATACACATCTTGAACATATTATTTCGCAAGAAAATCTTCTCAAAACAACAGAAGATGTTAAAAAAACATACAAAGATAATTATTTTGATAAAGATATTAAAGATAATTTAATAGATACTATTAACAATGGAAACATTTAATCTCGATAATCTTAATAAGTATTCTCTTACAAATGATTTATTTAACAATCTTATTGATAAATCATTTGAGACCTTCTCTTCAAAAGCTAATATACCCAAATCACAGGCGGTTAAACGTGACCGATTTATTAATATTCCTAAATCACAAGACCAACTATTTTGGTGTTTTTTCATATTTCATAAAGGAATCGATGAATACAATATGGTTCAAAATAATATTTTTTCGGTTGAAAAACAAATGAAATTTGAGTTTGTTGATATTATTCGTAGCAATAAACCGCTCCTAAAAGAACTTAAACTAACCAGAATTGGAGTCGAAAGTGAGCTTGTGAATGATAAGAGAATATCTATTGATGTATTTTTTTTGCTATGTATTTATCATAAAATCGATATTGTTTATATTCACAATGCATTCTATTTTGAAACGGGTGATGCAACTAAGACACCCAACATTGTTGTGTTTAATAAAGGTGAATATATGATTGATACAAATAAGAATGATATCGATTATTATAGATTGAATCTATGTAAAATGGATAGTATTAAAAGATTTATTAAACCAGTCAGTGCATATAAACTTGATGACTTACATAATTATGCCATTAAGCTAAATATTGCATTAGAAGATTCTAATGGAAAACGGCGTAAGAAACAAGATTTATATGATACGATATTAAGTATTATTAATAATTGAATAAATAATAATAACATTATATATATATAATGGAACCAATCATAGCAAACTATTTAGAAAATAGTGGTTCAACTAATCCTAATACAGAACATGAACTGGAAATACGGTTCGGAACAAAATATGGTAAAATTACCAAAATTAATTACGATAATGTAATCAAAAAATTACGTTCAATTGGATTCAAACTGGTAAGCAACCACACTGAGAACCGGTTGAGAATCATGAGCTCTAATATGAAAAATGTTAGATGTGATATCTATGGTACAGAAAATATTTCAACCTATTGTAAAACAAACAATCTATCTAAAATACCAGCCGAGCGGTATTCATTTTTAGAAAAATCTAAACCTTTGGGAATTCATCCATATGATAATAGTGAATTTCAATTTCGTCTATCTTACCAAATTGAACGCAATGTTGAAGATATGGATAAAATTAATGGCTACCTTTCTACATGGAAAGATATGTCTAAACGGTTTCGTTATATTAGTCGCATCACTTTGGTTCACGAATCAATGCCTAATGTAAAGGTGGATATGACAATTACTAAGTCATCTAAAATTCAGGGTGGGCAATATACCCCTGAATATACAATCGAAGCGGCAAATGTATTTAATAATCCTGAAAATTATGAAATAGAATTCGAAATCTTGCCGAATGACTGGGATATGCAGACGGTAATTAGTGTTATAAAAAAAATGGTTAAATATATATCGTCTGGGTTACAAGAAACTAATTATCCAATACCACAAACGATGCAATCTTATGTTCTAACAAATTACTATAATATCGTCAACGGTAATCCGCCTATCGATACATATCAAAAATACATGAAAAAACCTGAGCAAATTGTGATGAACTCACGTAATTTTATAGGACCAAATTCTATTACATTGCAACTTGTCAATATTGTTAAAACCGATAATGAACAAATTGGTCCAAATATTACTAAGAATTATACTGTGACTGATAAAGCCGATGGTTTGCGCAAGTTACTAATAATTAACAGCGATGGTAATATTTATCTTATTAGTACCAATATGGAAGTTCAATTTACTGGTATGAAATGCAATAATAAAACATGTTTTAACTCTATATTAGATGGCGAGCATATTCTATATGGTAAATCGAGTGATTATATAAATCTTTATGCAAGCTTTGATATTTATTTCTCAAATGGTATTGATGTTAGACATCTTCCATTTCACGACAAGGACCGGTCAAGATATCAATTGCTTATTGAATTGACAAAAATGGTCGACGACTCTACACGTAATATTGTTGATAATCTTAGTAATATTTTGAAAATTAAATGTAAAACATTTTATGCCAGTGATAACATATTTGCTTCTTGTAAAAAAATTATCGACAATGCACATGGTGGAAATCTTGAATACGAAACAGACGGTTTGATTTTTACACCTAGTGATTTAGGTGTTGGTATTAATGAAAAGAAAGACAAAATTGTAAATAAAAAGAAAACATGGACTAGAAGTTTCAAATGGAAACCACCTGAACATAATACTGTCGATTTCTTAGTAACTACTATCAAAAACCAGGCTAGTAGTGATGCTATTTATGATATGATTGGCCCAAATATCGAACGTTATAAAACACTTACATTGCGTTGTGGATTTTCGGAACAATTTGTTAATCCCTGTCAAAATGTCATTGATGATAATATCATCATTCCTAAACGTTCGAATATTTATAAACCGGCACCATTTCATCCTACAAATCCCAGTGATGATGAAGCACATATTTGTAACATTAAACTTCAAAAAGATGCAGTTGGAACGTTGCAAATGATGACCGAAGACGGAGATATATTTACAGACAAAGCTATTGTTGAATTTAAATATATTAGAGACAATAAAAGCAAATGGCGATGGATCCCCATTAAAGTGAGATATGATAAAACTGCTCAATATTTATCCGGTGAAAAAGTATATGGTAATTCATATGATGTTGCAAATAGTAATTGGAAATCAATTCATGAGCCTATCACATTAGAGATGATTATAACAGGTCAAAATATTCCAGAAGATTTTGATAGTGGTGTTTATTATACCGGCGATAAATCCAAAAGCAAAACCAAGTCTATGAGAAATTTTCACAACTTATATGTTAAAAATAGTCTTATTATGAATTTAAGTAATCCTGGTGATACACTTATTGATTATGCTGTTGGTAAAGCGGGTGATCTAAATAAATGGAAAATGGCTAAATTATCATTTGTATTAGGGGTTGATGTATCACAGGATAATATTGAAAATAAACAAGACGGTGCTTGTGTAAGATATATCGAAATGAAGAATCAAACTAATTCTCAATTAACTGCGCTCTTTACTATTTGTAATTCGAAATATAATTTAAAGGAAGGAACTGGCTTTAACAGCGAACGCGATAAAATGATCTATAATTCAACCATCGGGAGAGGACCAAACGATGAGAAACAAATTGGGAAGGGACTTGCACGTCATTATGGTAGAGTTAGTGCGGGGTTTAATATATCTTCATGTCAATTTGCCCTGCATTATTTCTTTGAAGATATGGTTTCACTTAGAGGATTTATTCGGAATGTGGCCGAAAATACAAAGATTGGTGGTTATTTTGTTGGAACATGTTATGATGGTACCGAAATCTTTAATAAATTGGCCTCTCTTTCCAAGGGAGAAAGTTTTGTTATTGGAGAGAATGACCATAAATTGTTAGAAGTTACCAAACAATATGATAACACCTCATTTGATAATGATAGCTCCTGTTTAGGATATGCTATTGACGTGCTACAAGAAACTATAGGCAAAAAATTTAGAGAATATCTTGTAAATTTTAATTATCTAAATAGAGTTATGGAAAATTATGGATTTGAATTACTTTCACAACAAGAAGCCAATGCATTAGATATGCCAGTTTCATCTGGTAATTTTAGCATACTATTTACGAAAATGTTGGCAGAAAAACAAACCTATGGACAATCTCATAAAATGAGTGAAAATGAAAAAGCTATTTCATTTCTAAACCGGTTCTTCATTTACAAAAAGATACGCACTGTTGATGCAGCAACCGTTGTTCTTGATGATGTAGAATCTACTACTACTCCATTCCAAAAAATAAACTTTTCATCAGCAATACCCGAAGAAGATGTTCTTGATACAGAACTTGGCTCAGAACTTGGCTCAGAACTTGACGCAAATGAAGACGCAGAAGAAGACGCAGAGCCAGACGCTGCAGACGCAGACGCCGCAGAGCCAGACGCTGCAGACGCAGACGCCGCAGACGCAGACGCAGAAGAAGACGCAGAAGAAGACGCAGACGCAGACGCAGAAGACGACGCAGCAGACGACGCAGCAGACGAAGGCGCACCAGAAGAAGAAGGTATTTCAATAACAGACCCGCGGGTTCTAGGTAAGCGGGCACGTGATGCAAGAGGGGAGCCATCCATGGTTGATATTACAGATACACTTAAACCGCCTAAATGATAGTATTATGATTTAAAAGTTCTTTACAATAAATAATAGATGTCTTATTATTTATTGCCACATATTTCTAGTACATTAGACAGTAGTGATATTCACATAGAACTTGATGACAAATTATTAAATAATGTTTGTAAAACAACCCATAAATATTTATCAACATTAAAAAGAGAAATCGAATCTCATACGGATAAATGGGATATATACAAAAAATTCACCAACACATATGAATACATACATACACAAATACCTAGTCTTAAACAGTCCGTTTCAAAATATAAACCTGTATCACGAGCATACTTCAAATTCGTCGAAATTGCCAATCTTTTTGATATTATACCTGACAACAGATTTAGTATTTCATCATTTCATCTATGTGAAGGACCCGGTGGATTTATAGAAGCAATCTGTCACCTTCGCAATAATTCAAATGATAAATTTTATGGCATGACCCTTATTGGAGAAGATGATAATATTCCTGGCTGGAAGAAAAATCCTAAATTACTTAAAAATAATCCTAAAATTCATATTGAATATGGTGAAGACAATACCGGAAATATTATTAGTTATATAAATTATTTACATACTGTAAATAAATTCAAAAATACCATGAATATTATTACTGGTGATGGGGGTTTTGATTTTTCATCAAACTTTAATAATCAAGAAAATATGTCAAGCAAATTAATATTAGCCCAAATCTTATATGCTATATCAATACAAGCTTATAAGGGTCATTTTATACTTAAAATATTTGATATTTTTTTCAAATCTACAATTGAATTTATTTATATTTTAAATATGTTTTATGATAAAGTATATATTTTTAAGCCACAAACAAGTCGTCTAGCAAACTCCGAAAAATATATCGTTTGTAAATCTTTCAAATTTACAACCACAGAACAATACAAAAATACATTTAGCACTATTATTAAAACACTTGAATCTTCTCAAGAAAAAGCAGACCAAAAATATATATCGGGTATTCTTAATACTAAAATGCCCATTTTTTATGTTACTCGTATTGAAGAGATTTCAAATGTTCTTTGCCAATTTCAAATAAATGTCATACAGAATACAATATCACTTATTAAATATCAAAAAAATGACCTAAATAAAAAGGTTGAAGAAATGATTAAAAATAATATTACAAAATGTATTCAATGGTGTATTAAAAATAATATTGGATATAACAAATATACATCAAAAAACAGTATAAGTATTGATTATTTACAAACATCACAACTTTGACGGTTTCCTTTCCGCCTAAACATTCCAGGCATCGCGGTTTGCAATTTAGATTTATCCGTAAAAGGGGCAGCAGCACGACCTGAATATGCATATGCATTTGCAACCGACTTGTCAAATTCGCTCAACATTGTTTTGGCATGTTTTTGAATTGTGTTATATTTTATTTTATTAATATTGGTACTATTGGAAACACCACCATCTTGATTAAAATATTTATTAGATGGTTTCCATGTAGTACAGTAGTCGATTGGATTACCGTTGCTATCCAGTTTTGTTCCAGACCCTTGTGCTTTATATAAATTGCGTGCAGTATCTGCTGCCGATTTAACAAAATGATGGCTTTTTTGTTCATATGTTTTAGAACGACTCTTTAAATATTCAGCATTTGACATTGTTTGTCTAGTTGTGCCTCCTGAATTACGCACCTTTTTTAACGCACTTAATTCAGGATTGTAACTACTTTCACATACATCGGTATCTCTATAAGGACCTTGTGATGTACTTGTGCAATCACAATCAGTACTTAATCTATAATGTTTTATTGGCATAGCTTTGCCATGTTCTCTATTAATGTCTCCCGGCAGGGCTGGGGCAATTAGGATACGTCTTTGAATTGATATCATTAATATATATATATAATATAATATGACGAACGATAAAACCAGTTTTTTTAAACCCTATCGTGATGATTCCTTTTGGAAACGAGGAGAAAAACCGGCCCCCCCCACAAACATGCCGCCCCCACCCGATCCGAGGGGGATGGATACGGTGGAGTATCCGGCCATGAAATTCTTCCCTAAAACCAGAAATGACTGGAGAAAGAAGATGGTGAATATGCCCAGAGGGGCTGGCGTTATTGACGAAGCGGAGACTGAAAATAAAATGCAGGTTATTTCTATTGCGGAGACAGTTGATGGCAAAGATATTGTCCATAAAAAATGTATAGATTCAATATTTTCGGCTGATCCAAAGCCAAGTTCTTATATTATGGTAGAAAGACCGCGCCTTAATTTGAATGATGACGCTGATGATAGATATCCTAAAACTGCATTCGAAAGCATTATAAAAAATTCACATGATTCGCGAAATATGCGTATTTTATCATCTCAATTTGAAGCATGTACCTCAGTTAATATACGTCCTTTGACTGATGGCAATAGCGCCAATACTGCATTTGTCTCTGTGTTTGAAGACGCAGAAATGAAATTTTTAGGTCGGCACCCTGACCAAGTAGAACGAATTGTAGAAGGGTTCATAATTGATAAATCTAGACTAGCTAAATCTTTTATACCATTATTTTTAACATTTATGTTATTGTTATTATTTTCAAAAAAAAAATGATAGTTTATATTATGTATAATGGATATAATTCTCAAAATCAATATTTAGCGATTTATAAGGGAAAATTCGAAGACAAAATATGGAGTCATGATGTTTCGCGGAATCTGGCGAACTGTGATGGACTCAAAGAGGGGAATGACAGTTGTAAAGGCGCCGTCTTAAAAAGGGCTGGTAACCGAGCTGTGGAAAATATTGACTACATAATACCATATATGTTCGATTCTCCGCAAAATTTAACTGAAATATATAAGACGGAAAATTATTTTCAGGACACAGGATTTCCTTGTTATAATAATGTTGGTGAGTCATATTTTTCATATCCAATGTTATGCGACGGTAAACCATGTACCAGATATAATTATATTATTAATAATCAAACAGGTAGTAAAAATTTATTAAAAAATCTTTGGAAAAATAATGAACCCGTTAAGGACTTGGAAATTAGTCCTGAAGAAGAAATTATACCTTCGGGATGGACGACCAGTATTATAACGTATCAGCAGACCCCAGATAAAATATTAACGTTTGGTACTACTGGGAAGGTAGAGGAGGACATTTCGCTTGTCATCATGCCCGCCAATCCGGTAATAAACCTTGGCGCTGGAATCATAAAAATCAAAAAAAATAAATTAACTGTTGGCACCGATAAAGCGATACCGATTACGCGTATTATAGAACAGCATGGAAGTGAAGATGGTATATATCATCGAATGACTATTACTGAACGCGAACCACCAAAAGGTCTTCTATTTGAAATAGATTTTAAAAATTACGATCCTGATACTGCGTTGACAAAGAGGACTATGCCTTATTATTTAGATAATCTATTTGATACAGATATCACATGTAAACCAATCACATTGCCAGCAAGTGGCGGATGCCAACATAAATTCATCCATACTAAGGATTATGAATATATTACAAAAAATCACCAACCTTTAATTGATTCATGTGCACCAGGGAGTCAGGGGTTTACATTAGAAAAACTTAAAAAAACAAATAAATTATACGGAAAGATATTTCTTAGTACATTTGCAATGTTAATTTTATATATGTTATATAGAATTGACAGAAAACGCAAAACTTAAAGGAGCCATCTACTTATTCACATCTCCTCCCGGCGCTTGTACTTGTACTTGTGGTTTAGCTACTGCTGCTGGTGCTACTACTGGTGCTGGTGCTTTATCTGCTCCTGCTACTACTGGTGCTGGTGCTACTACTCCTGCTGGTGCTACTACTACTGCTGGTGCTGCTTTTGCGTCTGGTGCTGCTTTTGCGTCTGGTGCTGCTTTTGCGTCTGCTGCTGGTAGCTTCGGTTGGGCTCCTGCTGCTCCTGCTAGATTCGGTTCGGCTGGTGCTACGTCTGCTGCTACTTCTTCGGCTCCTGGAGTTTTTTTTTTCGCAGCTGTGCTCGCCGGGTCGGAAACTTTTCCTCCAAAAGCATCTTTTAAAGCGCCAAGAAAGTTTACTCCTCCTCTGTGCTTATATCGTCGTGACCTCCCCTTACGGATCGGCGACTTTTGTTTTTTTCGGGGAGACTTTGTTTTCGTGCGTGTTTTCGTGCGTGTTTTCGTACGTGTTTTCGTACGTGGTTTCGTGCGTGTTTTCGTACGTGGTTTCGTGCGTGGTTTCGTACGCGTTTTAGTACGTGTTTTCGTACGCGTTTTAGTACGCCGTTTCGTGCAATTTGCCATATAATATATATTAATATTAAATATATATCATATTTATTTCATGCGTTTCTTGAGTTCAAGAGCGACTAAACCACCAGCAACCTGGGCAACAATGTAAGGCAATAGGTCGTTAGATGGCATCTTTTTCGCTACACTCATAACTACTGAGATCGCAGGATTTAGATGGCCTCCCGAAACTTTTCCGGTTACCATAGCAGCAATTGCTAAACCGGCACCAATCACAAGGGGATTGGAGGAGGAAAGTACAACGAGAACGAGGAACATAGTTCCGACGAATTCTGCTAAATATTTCTGCATTTATATATTTAATTAATATTAAAAATAGAATTAATTCATATGTTCGGTGGCTGCCCCAATTTTTTTATATCTGATATAATCACTTGCATCAACTACACTTCCACTCGTGCGCGTAGTAGTAGATACGCCAGAATTATTATGTTTTAAAAAGCCTTGTTGTTTATTTGTAGCAGGATTAATATTATGCCAAGAAGTTACACGCAGTTTTCGCATAAATGACATTTCGCCACCTTTTCCTAAATAATTAGGGTCTAATTTCGTATTAAGCGTCATTTATATATAAAAAATATTTTATATTTATTATCCCTATATTTATTATCCCTATATTTATTCCACCATAATCCGTGGTGCAACATTCATTGTTATCAATTCTTGAAACAATAATTTACATGCATATGGCAAATCTACATTTGCAAAATTAATTCGATTCCCACACGTTCTACAATCATGTATATTATGCTCATCATTATAACTTGCAACCAAACCGCAGCTCTTGCAAACTGTAACTGAGAATTTATCTGACGCATCAAACAATCGTCCCTTTGTAAATCTGGCCGCACCATGCGAAACCATACAATCCCGTTCCATCTCTCCAAAACGAAGACCGCCTGCCCGAGATCTACCCTCGGCAGGTTGTCTCGTAAAATTGACACATGGTCCAATTGAACGACTGTGTTCCTTATCTTTAACCATGTGTTTAAGTCGCTGATAAAACACTGGGCCAATAAAGATATCACTAGTGAGTTGTTCTCCTGTTAAACCATTGTACATAATTTCATTGCCATTTTTTTCATATCCCAATTTCAATAATTCATTGCGAATTGAATTAATCTCTAAATCACCAAAACTTGTGCCATCTCCAAATAATCCCAATTCAACCAAAATTTTTCCCAAAAGAGTTTCTTTCAGCTGAGCAATCGTCATTCTAGATGGAATAGCATGCGGATTAATAATAATGTCCGGTTTCAGTCCGCTTTGCGTGTATGGCATATCTGCCTCAGGAATTATATTTCCAATTGTACCTTTTTGTCCATGACGCGAGCTAAACTTGTCTCCAATTACTGGTTGCCGCATAGTTCTCATACGAACTTTACAAAAGTTATAGCCGTCTCCATTTCGGTCAACATAATTTTCGTCAATATAAACTTCCTCATTTGTCCTAAATGATCGACTATGGTCCGCATATTTAATAACCTTGGTTGGGTCATTCTTATTCTCTTTAATCGGAATCACCTTTCCAATAATAATGTCTAAATTCTCTACCAATGTATTCTCCGGTACAATACCAGTCTTTGAAAGCTTATTGTAATTTCCAAATTTAATTGATGCAGTCTTTGCACGGTCTGGTTTGCACCTTATTTCTTCATCTCCATTGATTTTTTTGTCCTCATCCTTCTCAGTGTGATAAATGGTTGCTTGAAACAATCCGCGGTCGACTGAACCTTGGTTAAATAAAATACTATCTTCCTGATTAAATCCAGTGTGTGTCATGATTGCAACAATAACTGGTGACCCACTCGGAATTTTATGCAAATTAATCATTCCCATAATTCGCGTATCAACAAGTGGTCGCATAGGATAATTCAATACATATGCGGTCTTATCAAGTCTATCATCAAAGTTTGTTACATATACACCCATCGCCTGTTTGCCCATCGCACATTGATAGGTATTTCTTGGTGATTGATTATGCTCTGGAAATGGGATACATGATGCCAGAATTCCAAATATGGTACTTGGATGAATTTCACAATGTGTTGTAAAATGATGGTCTTCCAAATTTTTAATATTCATAGCAATCATGCAGCTATTTTGTTCCTCTGGGTCAATATATTCAATAATTGAATTACCGATGCCGGTACCGATAAGTAAATCATTCCAGTTAATGGTTTTAGAACTGAGTTGTTTTATGATTTCTGGTGTTGCAACCAACTTATTATTCTCAACCCGCAATACTGGTCTCGTAATACGCCCCCGATCATTACAAATCCGGATTTCTTTGTATGTATAGTCAAAGATAATTGATGTGTAGATATTAATAACACCAGTATGTTTCTTTTTCTTTAAATCTGCATACAACTCCACTGCATTTTGTGTGACACCTATCCAGGAACCATTCACGAATACTTTAACCTGTGATGCAAAAGTGGTAAGTTCGATTTCATCCAAAGATGTAATAAATGGTTTTACAAAGTCATACAATGCGTCACTTTCGCATGGATTTGTCAGATGTGACATATAACTCATATTCTTTACGACACCAACCGAAGCACCTTCTGGTGTCTCTGCTGGACATAGAAATCCCCATGAACTATTATGCAATTTTCTGGGCTGAATCAACTTTCCGCTTTTATCGATTGGTGTGTTAATGCGTCTCAAATGACTAAGACTGGAAATATATGTAAGTCTGCTTAATACTTGAGCGACACCAACCTTATTGTTGTTAATATGTTTCAGACCAAAGTCTCCAGTTGCGAGGGCTCTTTTAATGCCGTTTTCAATCGTGCCGGTTTTAATAATTTTGTAAATATTGGTTTGATTAATAATTTCTTCGAAATTGTTGGTTGATCGCCAGGAACCATTGTTAATTTCCCGGATGATCTGTTTTTGGGTATCTTTGACGAGCTTATTGAAATAATTTCTAAACAGGTTATTTAGGAGGGACCCAGTAGAATCGATTCGTTTATTAATATACGAATCCCTATCGGTTGCGGCAATGAGTCCCATACTTGTCTGGATCAAACGGTTTGCCATGTAGCCCAAATAGAATATCTTTTGGGTGGTCGTTTTATTATGCGGAAATATGTCATTTTCAATAATGTCTTCTGCATAAGACCGTTTTTTTTGCTGACCAGTTTCTTTATCCATATTGATGGGTACAAATATTACATTACTTGTGATGTACTCCAATGCTTCTTCTTGGGTGTTGTAATTGCATGCATCTACAATGGAAGCTTTAAGTGTATCAACGAGTGTCTCATTAAAATCGTTTACAATATATCTACAAATGAGTTTATCTGAAATAATACCAAAGGCTCTGAACATAATGAACAATGGAATTGGTTGCTTTACTCGTGGAACATTAACGAACAATCCATAACCATATCCATTGTTTTTCTTATTAATGGTAATATTTATCTGTTTGGGTGAAATGCATTTGAAATCTGGAACTGATTTCATTTCTGCCTGCCATGTCCATTTTGTACTTTTAAGCAGATTAAAACAATAAATTTTGTTTTCGGCAGCACGTTCTTGACCAAGTACAGTTTTCTCTGATCCATTAATAATGAAATACCCTCCTGCATCATATTTACATTCACCTGTCTGAGTATAGTTAAGTGCATTATATTGCGATAACACACAAACAGATGACCTCAGCATAATTGGAAGTTTTCCAATATGGATACCTTCTACAATTTTATTGTGGATTTGAATGTTTTCCAAATTGTCTCCATTTCGAATGATATATTTAATATGAATATCAATTGTCATTTTGGAAGCATATGTAAAATTGCGCTTCCGTGCTTGCTGTGGGAACATCACCTTTGCTGCGCCATTGTTTTCATGAATCTGAGGTTGATATAGATTGAAATTTTTGAAATTTAATTCAACTTCTAATTTGTATTTTTTATGTTCTTCATCATAGTCGTTATCGGAATGAATCTTTACTGGGTTAAACATTTCAATCGTTTTTTCAATTTGGATGTTTGTAAAATTATCAAAGGCTTCAATCTGGTGCTTGACCATTCGCTGCAAATAACCATTTTCAAAATATTTGCTAATAATTGTCCACGGATCTTCGATTGATGCCCATTTCTGCGTTTTGTTCATAGTTCTATTCTTTGTTAAGTTGTGTTTATATATAAATCAATTTTATATAAGTTTAAAGTAATAATTAATATTGAAATCACAATATAATGAGTAAAAAAATAAAGTTCAATCCAGAATTATTAAAACCCAGAAAGACCTCTTTAAAAAAAAAAGGGCCTCTATTTAAGAGGAGCGAAAGTTCGTCTATTACAAAACTCCGACGGAAAATTTTAAAACAAATTAATACCAATACGAAACCTGTTTCTGTTAAACATGGCGTCAAAATTAAAAAACAAACCGATAACTCTTTTAATGGGACTATCAAATTTTTAGATAAAAACCTGGTACCTGCCCCGCCTGCTGTGCCCGCTGCTCTCGCTGTGCCCGCTCCCGCTGCTGTGCCTGCTCTCGCTGTGCCTGCTCTCGCTGTGCCTGCTGCTGTGCCTGCTGCTGTGCCTGCTAATCAATTCAAGTCCAAAATTTCATTTGAACAAGTAAATTTAGATTTGCCGGATGAATTGCAGGAGCCTCCCCTTCGTATATCTGGTAATGCGGGTAAAACAAGAAAAAATAATGAACCGAAATATGGATGTTTGAAACGTGGAACAAAACCAACCTATCAAAAGACTACAACTCGGCGAAATATAACGTTTAATACTGATAATAATAATATTCATGAATTTGATAATACAAATCCACCCACAATGAATATTAATATTGATGAACGCACATTAACATCTCCTCCACCCGATTTACATGTAACTCCAATGTCAAGTCCTATATTAGATAATATTGTATTGGATGTAGAAGAGCTACCAGTGATGGCAAACATAGACAAGATTGTGGAGTCTAAGATGGACGAAGTAAATATATTAGATATGATACCAGAAAATGAAATTATTAAAGATATTGAAAACAATATACCAACTAAACAATCAAACGCAAAAAAAAATGGCAAACAAACTCAGAAAATGAAACTGGGCAAGATTGGGAAAAAAGTATCAGTCTTAATTAATGATAATACTACGCGCAAAAATATTCGTAACGAAAAACATCTATTAAATATAACTCCAATGAAAAAGGTCAAGGAATATTTAAAGCAAAATAGTTTGCTAGAAGTTGGATCAACTGCACCAGATGACGTTTTGCGGTCTATTTATACGAATGCAAAATTATCTGGAGAATTGGAAAATAAAAACGGTGATGTGTTACTGAATAATTTTATTAAAGAAGACATGTAAATAGTACTTAAATATATATACATATATATATATATGACCATATACGATGATTATTTCCAAGAAACTGTCAACTATAAAAAACAGTATGGTCCAAAAACATTGGTTCTTATGCAGGTTGGAAGTTTTTATGAAATATATGCACTTAAAGACGCCAAAGGTGATGTCCATTTTTCATGTATAAAAGATGTTTGTAAAATTTGCGGATTCCGGATGTCAATTGGTAGAGATTCTAAATTAAGCAGTGAAACATATTCTCTCATAAATCCAAATAATAAAGTATCAGGCCCATTTGTTATTGTAATGGCAGGTTGCCCAGTACCCCAATTTGATAAATATATAACACTTTTGAAAGATAATGGCTATACAATACCATTATTTGTGCAAGATACAAATACCAAAAATACTACACGAAGTTTGAATTGTATTTATTCAGCTGGTACGATGATTGATTCGGGGGAGAATATTCTTTCTAATAATATCATGTGTGTTTGGGTATCCCAATATAAAGAACGATGTCATCCTAAATCAGATATGATTGTGATTGGCATTTCTATTGTAAATTCTTCAACTGGTTCATCTAGTATATATGAATTTACAACCGAATATTTGGATTTCCCGACTACATATGATGAACTAGAACGATTTAATTCTATTTATAACCCATGTGAAACATTAATCATCGGAAATCTATCTGACTCCGCTCTTCAAAAAATTTTGACATACGCAAATATCGTATCTAAGGTTGTCCATGTAAAACCTATCGGTGAATGTATTGACGAATCTATTGATAAATGCGAAAAACAAACCTTCCAAGATGAAATCATCGGCAAAATTTACGACTATAAACAAAAACAGGAAACTATTGACATTCTTGCCCATCATCCTCTTGCATTTCAATCTTTTTGCTATCTTTTGGACTTCCTAATGAAGCACAATACAAATCTTGTTAAAAATATCAATGTTCCTTTCTATGAAGAAGATACCGATAAACTTATTCTTGCAAACCATACTCTTAAACAACTCAATATTATTAATGATGGTAACCATACTGGCGCAGCATCTTCTATTTGCGATCTACTCAATCGGTGCAGTACTAAAATGGGAAAACGCAAAATGAATGAGGTTATCACGCGGCCTATTACCAATATCGATAAACTTCAAGCAGAATATTCTATTACTGAATATATTCTCTCTAACTTGACAGATCTTTCTTTTGTAAAAACATATCTTGAAAAGATAGGTGATGTTGAATATCAATACAGGAAGATCATCAATAACAAACTTAGTGTCAAAGATGTTGTTGACTTATATGACAATATCACATTTGCTAGTATGTTATTTGATGAGTTGAAGAGAGAACCTCAACATGAATGTATCTTATCACATGTATTCGGCGATACCAATTATGATACTTTTGTTACACAGACTGAAGAGGTTGCTAAATATATTAAACATGTTATTAATTTTGAGAAGATTAACGACAGTGAAGATGTCATACTTAATTATATCAACAAAGGTTTTAGAGAAGATTTAGATGATAGAGAGAGAATATTTATAGAATCCAATGACAAAATGATTTGTATTTTGAATTTTTTAAATACAACATTGAAAGAGAAAGAAAAAACAAAGCTAGCTTCAAAAGAACCTATTAAAATGCATATTACCAGTGGATTAGACGTATCTTTTGAATGCACACGCAAACGCGGTAGTGTACTAAAACTTTATCTTAGTCATTTGAGTTCACAGAGAGAACTTACTTATAAATCTAGTTATGATGGTATAGACAAAACATTCTCTCTATCTCTTGATTTAATTACATTTATAAATAGTGGAAAAGATAAAACACATATTACATCCAGTGAAATATCTACAATTTGTAGTGAATATAGTAACACTCGCCATATTCTACATACATTAATCGGTCAAGTATTCAATCAGTTTGTAGATGAGCTTAAAAAATTCAATACTCATTTTTTTGATATTGTCAATGCCATCACAAAAATGGATATTACCTATACAAAAGGGTTTGTTGCCAAAAAATTCAACTATGCAAAACCTGAAATCATCGATAATAATAACGGTAAATCATTTATTGAAATTTCAAAAATGCGTCATGCTCTTATTGAACATATCCAGAAAAATGATAAATATGTTCCGAATGACATCAATATCGGCATGGACGAAAAGGGTGTTCTCCTATATGGTACAAATGCTGTCGGTAAAACAAGTCTTATCAGGGCAGTTGGAATTTCCGTAATTTTGGCTCAGGCAGGTTTCTTTGTTCCATGCGAATCCATGACGTTTTATCCATACCACAAAATATTCACGCGAATTATTGGTAATGACAATCTATTCAAAGGTCTCTCAACATTTGCTGTTGAAATCATAGAACTAAGAAATATTATTAATAATGCTAATGAGAACAGTCTTATTCTAGGTGATGAACTGTGCTCTGGTACAGAAACCGAATCAGCTATCAGTATTTTTATTGCTGGCATTGAGCATTTTACAAAGATAGAATCCAGTTTCATTTTTGCAACACATATGCATGAGATTGTTGATAAACCAGAGGTAACTGCACTTAATAATGTAGTATTCAAACATATGAAAGTACATTATGATAATGAGAAAAAAGTTTTAGTATATGATAGATTGCTTCAAGAAGGGTCGGGAGAGAGAATGTATGGCCTGGAAGTATGCAAAGCACTCAATATGAAACCACAGTTTCTTGAACGAGCACATGAACTGCGACGCAGTTACTTTCCAATTGAAAGAAGTGTTAGTGAAACAAAACAATCTAGATATAATAGAGAGAAGTTGGTTGGTATATGCGAAATTTGTAATAAAAGAGATGCAGTAGATACACACCATCTTGAATACCAATGTGATGCTGATGGTAATGGATATTTGCCTGATGGTGGTCATAAAAATCATCTATCGAATCTATGTGCTGTTTGTAAGATATGTCATGATAAGATTCATGCAGAGAATTTGGTTCTTACCAGGAAACTTACAACAGATGGACCGATGATTTTCACCAGATAACAATAATGGAAAAGAACTTAAAGAACTTAAAGAACAAAAACAACTTAAAGAACAAAAACAACTTAAAGAACAAAAACAACTTAAAGAACAAAAACAACTTAAAGAACAGTAGAACTTCTTTTTTAATATTATGGTAATATAATGGAAATAGGAATTATCTTAGTGAGTGGTATTATACTTATTGGATTTATTATACTTATTGGAAATTTTATCAATGAAAATGCAGAACAATTATTTGGTGATTCATTTATTGGAATTATATTTAAACATATTGGCTTCATTGCAGCAAATATTGATATGATTATTCTTATAGTATTATCTATTACTGGATTTGTTGTATTTAGTATATTAAATGATATTTCTTTTAAGAATGATAATGAAAATCAAACATTAGAGAAACATAAAATTAAATTTACAGAAACATTATCAGAGGGGCTAAATATATTTAGAAGTTCGGGGATGAAAGAACCTTTCGAAATAGAGAGAATGTTGAAGAAGCAACATACGAATTAATCTTTATTATAATAAAAATTGATTCAAAGTTATATTATAGATATATTCTATAAGATGATCATCCCAGTAAGATGTTTTACCTGCGGAAAGGTTCTTGCCGACAAATATAAGTATTATCTAGAGAATGTTCGACAAAAAAAAATATCACTGGATATTGATGAAGACAAAGTTCTATATCTGACACCAGAATATATTAAAAAGACACCAGAGGGAATTACATTGGATGAATTAAAACTACAATCGATGTGTTGCAGGCGACATATATTGACACATGTTGATATTGACTAAATCTATATTTAGTTTTCTTATTATAATATATAATGGGTAAATGTAAAACAGCATGTGCTGAATCTTACAAACTATTTAATAAAAGACATTTCAAACCAAAAACAAAACAAAACTGTGCGTTTATTAATTCCACCGAATTAGTCTATAAAAAAACATGCAAACGATTGTGTAATCCAAAACTATTGAACCAGACACAAAATAAACGGCCAAAAAAACGTAGGCAGAAACGACGACAGAAACGACGACAGAAAACTCAAAAGGGTGGTATGGGATTATTTCCTGCGCCATTAGCAAACACGGTGAATATGATAAAATTTATTCCAAGCCAATTCGTAAATAGTCTATATGGCTTTAAAGGTTTAGCCAGCCCCCTACCAACATTATCTCATTTTTCATTAATTTAAAATATTTATAATATATATATGAAAGGTTCAGCAAAAAAAGCACTATCTTCTCTATGCGCCCCTGCATTCTTCTATTTTATAATATCTGTATTTTCGATGATTATCATGATGGTACAAAATATAGTTGAAGGTAAAAACGTATTATGTTTAGGTGAATATAAATGCACGAGCAATTCAACCCCACTCGTTTTTGGTGCCGAAGCAATCTACATTCTTATTTGGACTAAGATTCTTGACATGCTATGCAAACGTGGATTAGGAACATTGTCATGGATTATCGTCTTTTTTCCATATATTATTATGTTTATTCTTATTGGATTATTTATGCTAAATTCCGGGACTGTTCAGCATTCTCCATCTAATGTCCCTGGGTTCTCAATGAGTAATAGTATGCTCACAGGGAAATTGTTATAAGTTATTATAATAAAAAATATACTGTTATTATAATATAAGATGGATGAACATAAAATGCAATGGCAAATTATAGATAAATTCTTTAAAAGCAATCCTTATTGTCTAGTCAATCATCATATTGAATCATATAATAAATTTTTCAATTCTGATATTTTTAACATATTTAAAGAGCAAAATCCAATTATTATGCAAAAACAATTCAACGACCTGACGGGTGAATATGATTTACAATCACGCATGTATCTTGGCGGTAAAGAAGGAGACAAAATATACTATGGCAAACCGACCATATATGATGAGGATAATGCTCATTTTATGTTTCCAAATGAAGCTCGTATAAGAAATATGACTTATGGTTTTACAATCCATTTTGATATTGAGGTTGAATATATTATTGAAGGGCAAGAACCATTTACACAGACCATCGAAAATATACTCTTAGGTAAATTTCCTATAATGTTACATTCTGATTTATGTATGTTTAGTGGAATGGACCGTCATTTTTGTTTTAATGCAGGAGAATGTAAAAATGATAAAGGTGGGTATTTTATTATTGACGGCAAGGAAAAAGCGATAATTTGTCAAGAACAATTTGCCAATAATATGATTAATATTAGTGATAGAGGTACTAATATATATACATATTCAGCTTCGATACGGTCTGTATCAGAAGACGTTTCCAAACCTGTTAGAACCATGTCTGTACAATTACTAGTCCCTGGTGCAAAATATTCTTTTGGAAATATTGTTGTAAATGTACCTAATGTACGAAAACCCGTACCATTATTTATCCTCATGCGTGCATTAGGAGTAATTTCTGACAAATCAATTGTCGAACATATTGTCCTAGATATTGGTAAAAACGAAACATATGTCGATATGCTAAAACCTTCTGTACATGATGCCAGTAAAATTTTTACACAGAAGGCTGCCTTAGAATTCATCGCCAGCTTTACAAAAGGTAAAACTATTCCCCATGCCCAACATATTATAATGGATTTCCTTTTTCCTCATATTGGTGTCGATAACCTTAAAGATAAAGCCTTCTTCTTAGGTCATATGGTTTTGGGACTGTTGCAAGTTGCATCGGGAGATAAAAAACCAACAGATCGTGACAGTTTTAAATATAAACGCATAGAACTTTCTGGTGTCATGATTTATAATTTATTCAAAGAATATTTCAAATTACAAATAGACAATATTAAGTTAAATTTTGATAAGAAATTTTACTATAATGAAAACATATATACTGCCAATTTTATTAGCTTAATTGACACAAATTATCAGGAAGTTTTTAGAGAACGTATTTTGGAAAATGGTTTTAAAAAAGCATTTAAAGGAAACTGGGGCGCAAGCGAACATACCAAACGATTAGGAGCAATACAAGACCTTAATCGATTATCATTTAATAGTGCATTGTCTATGTTGCGAAAACTGAATTTGAATATGGATGCAAGTGCAAAAGTAATTGCACCCAGATTTTTGCATGGGTCTCAATGGGGATTTATTGATCCGGTTGATACACCCGATGGTGGTAATGTTGGTTTTCATAAACATATGACGATTATGACACATATTACATCAGGATATTCAAAAGATACTTTAATTAAAATGTTATTGACTATGATTTCACCATTAACAAAACCATCATTGGTTGCATCGGGTACAAAGGTCATTGTCAATGGGCACCTTATTGGTTCTACCGATGATCCATATATTCTCTCTACAACACTAAAAGATTATAAAAGAATTGCCCTTATACCTATTCAAACATCCGTCGCATGGGATATCGAGGCATCATGTATTAATATCTTTACCGACAGTGGTCGTCTCACTCGTCCAATATTTTATATTGATGACAATAGAAAAACAAGTTTTGATAATCGTAATGTTGCATCATTATCATGGGTTGATTTATTAACGGGTTCCAATCCAAAACAGAATTTTAATAATTTTAATAAATTATATTCCGTGAAAGAGTTATATGGTGACAAAACATCCGTCCCCATTTTATTAAAACAAGCATCAGTGCTAGAATTTATGGATGCTGGTGAAGCGAATGCATCATATATCAGTACACATATATTAGAAAATGGTTATGAGGCAACTCGTCATACACATGTTGAAATACACCCTTCTTTATTGCTGGGCGTAATGGGAAATCAAATTGTGTTTCCGGAAAATAATCAATTACCTCGTAATTTATTTTCATGTGGCCAAAGTAAACAAGGCGTCTCTTTATATCATTCTAATTATCAATATAGAATTGATAAAATGGGAGTCGTTTTGAACAGTGGTCAAATCCCATTAGTCAAAAGTCGTTATATGCAATACATTAATAATGAAGAACATCCATATGGTGAAAATCCCATCGTCGCTATTATGTGTTATGGTGGCTATAATGTTGAAGACGCCATTTTATTTAACGAAGGTTCTGTTAATCGCGGAATGTTTAGAACTACTTATTTTAATATGTACGAAACACGTGAAAGTAGCAGTTCTGTTGCTAATAGTAACACTACCAAAACTTTCTCGGATGTTATGAGCAAAGAAGCTATTGGTATCAAACCAGGATTTGATTATAGTTATCTAGATAAAAATGGATTGATTAGAGAGAATACTATGATGGATGATAAAAAAGTCATTATTGGTATGGTTGAAAATGACCCCACAGACCCTGAAATATTCTTAGACAATTCAATCTTTCCCAAAAAAGGACAATTAGGATTTGTAGACAAAGCATTTATTACTGAGGAAGAAGAAGGATTCAGATTGGCAAAAATTCGCATTCGAGAAGAAAGAATTCCCGCCATTGGTGATAAGTTTTGTAGTAGATGCGGTCAAAAAGGAACTATGGGTCTATTAATTCCTGAAGCCGATATGCCCTTCACTCATGACGGTATTAAACCCGATATTATTATTAATCCTCATGCTCTCCCTTCTAGAATGACAATTGGACAACTTATTGAAACTGTTATGGGAAAATCTTGTCTTATGTATGGTGGATTTGGTGATTGTACAGCCTTTAATAATAAAGGCTCGAAACTTAAAGGATTTGGCGATATGCTTACCAAAATGGGTTATCATAGTAGTGGTAACCAAGTCCTATATAATGGGACCACCGGCGAACAGTTGTCCAGTAATATCTTTTTTGGTCCAACATATTACATGCGCCTTAAACATATGGTTAAAGATAAAATTAATTATAGAGCTCGCGGCCCTAGAACTTTAATGACCCGCCAAACCGTCCAAGGTCGTGCAAATGATGGTGGCCTTAGAATCGGTGAAATGGAACGCGATGGTGTTATTGCACACGGTATGACAGCATTTTTGACCGAGTCTATGATTGAACGAGGAGACAAATATTACATGGCTATTTGTAATAAAACAGGATGTATCGCGGTATATAATGAAAATAAGAATATTTTTTTGAGTCCTCAGTGTGACGGTCCATTGAAATTTAATACAAATGTTGACGGCTCTATTGAAGTTGATAATGTATCTAAATATGGTCGTAGTTTTAGCATTGTTCGCGTTCCATATGCGTTTAAATTACTAATGCAAGAATTAATGGTCATGAATGTTCAAATGAGGATTATTACAGAGGATAATATCGACCAATTACAAAACATGACTTATTCTAAGACTCTTGAAAATCTGTTCATGAAAGATAAGATTGACCCTGCAACATTAGTCGAACGGAATCGGACACTTTTTAATGCTGATATTATTCCGGATTTACCCACCCCCACCGACGAACCTGATGAATCCGAAGAAGAATTGGAAGAAGTTATTGAAGACGAGCTGCCAACAACAGTCCTTTCTCGCGCAAATGATGCTACATCAGCTGTCACTAGTGCTGCCACTAGTGCTGCTGCTACCGCTATAAGCCAGAGTCAAAATTTATACTCTGCTGTCCCGGATGACATGAAAGACGATTTAAAGAGCGTTATTGCCGGCGCTTCACCAATAGTTGACTCCGCTGCACCGATTGCTACCAATATCGCAAATGTAACTGGTAATGCCGCGAATACTGCTATGAAATCATTTGGAACCTTAACAGGTTTTATTGATCCCAATCAAGAATCCGATGATGAAAAAGAATCTGATGATGCCGAGCCTGATGCTCAATCGCCTAGTGCTCAATCGCCTAGTGCTCAGCCTGATGCTCAATCGCCTAGTGCTCAACCTCCTAGTGCTCAGCCTATTATAAATATTAATGTTGGCACGACATTTAAACCTGAGACCCCTAATAAGACTCCTGCAAATCCATCATTCCCAATGCAAGATGATACCGAAGAATCACCATCACAAGACCCCGATATTAAATCTATTATAATTAATTGATATATAAATGGGATATATATATATATCAATGGACGGCGACGACAGTGTAATTTCGATCTTCAAATCAAGGAACAATATTCTTAAACAACTTGAAACCATCGGATACGATGTGGCTGCTTATAAAGACCTTGGTGTTGATGATGTTAATAGCATGTACAAAAATGACCAACTTGATATGCTATTGACTAACTCTGATACTAATAAAAAAACTTATATAAAATTTCATGCAGAAAAAGCTGTTACAAAAAAAACACTGGACGAATATATCGATGATTTGTTTGTAACGGAAAATGTTTTGTCGACAGATGATAATTTAGTGATTATTACACGAGATGGCGCCAATGATACAATGGTTGCAATTCTTAAAAACAAATGGGAAAACGATGGCTTGTATGTGGCTGTACGTGGTATAAAAACCCTGCAATTTAATATCTTTGAACACACGTATGTTTCGCCCCATAATATTCTCTCTGCAGAAGAAGAAACTTTATTTAGAACAAAATATAATATTATTAGAGATGATATGATTCCTGAAATTTCGCGCAATGATCCAGTCGCATTGGCTCTAATGATGCGCCCAGGCCAAATTTGCAATATTGAGCGAAGTAGTAAAATGGCAATTACTGGAAATTTTTACAGATTTTGTGTATAGATAGTATATGGTCAATCAAGATTTAATTACGGAAATCCAAGGACAAATTGATCTGATCGCTGTTGAATTAGGTGCTTATACGGATGATGTTGGGAGTAAATTTGCGAAGGGCTCAATTCTAACATGCGATGGACTTCCAATGCCCACGCCCCATTCGGGGGTTAAAAGCCTAATAGCTCAGAATGAAAAATACATTTCAAACTTGAATTATACATCAAAGGTTAAAGAACTCGACGCAAGAGAATCTACTACTGGAAAAGCAAACGCAGCTTATAAACAATCCGAACAAAGTTCGATGTTATATAATCTAAGTGTATCCGCTTTGGTTAATATTATCTCTGGAATATTAATTTTAATTTTTTTTATTGGTAAAGAGTTAGGATTATCTATTAAAAATATTGCCAAAACTGCGAGTGCTGCTAGTGCTGTAAAAAAAGCTAAAGATAGTTTAACAAAAAAAAGTGACAATGCCAAGCCAGGTGCCAAGCCAGGTGCCAAGGCCAGCCGCAAGCCAGGTGCCAAGCCAGGTGACAAGGCAGGCGACAAGGCAGGTGACAAGCCAGGTGAGGCCAAGGCAAGTGACAAGCCAGGTGCCAAGCCCAGTGCCAAGCCAGGTGAGGCCAAGCCAGGTGAGGCCAAGCCCAAGACCAGTGAGGCTAAGGACCAGGACAAGCCCAAGGACCAGGACAAGGCCAAGGACCAGGACAAGGCCAAGGACCAGGACAAGCCCCGCACGCCAAACACTAGTTCCAAAAAGAGAGAAGAATCCATTTCATCACCATCAATATAATATTATTATATAATATATGACAAAATTGTTAATTAATAAACTTAAACAAGATTTAAATGCAGAACCGTCAGCTGCATCGGAACAAGGGAAACAGATTAAAAAAAAATTTAATATACTTGATGCACAACTTGGCCCGAATTTAGAATCAATGGCGAATTTTTTTGGAAATGTGAGTGGGATTGACAAGTTCGATTTAGATAATTTAAATCCATTTAAGAAAGAAGGCTTTATTGGACAAGAAGGACATGGGGTCGGGAATGAACACTTTATACAAAAAAGTGTAGATGGAAAAATAGTTATAAATCCCGCACCAGCAGATGATGGATCTGATGCCAGCGAGGAATACAAATTATATAAAAAATTAAATTTTCAGAAAATACATACAAACTCACAAAAAAGTTGGCTGATTTTGTGGGGAGGTATTCTTTTAGTATTAATTATTATTAAATTATATTTTTTTATATCAACATTTTTATTTGGGAAAGGAGCGGGACAAGCGAAGCCGGCACAAGCGGCACAAGCGGGACAAGCGGCACAAGCGGGACAAGCGGCACAAGCGGGACAAGCTGGACAAGCGGGGTCATCGGAGTCATCATCGGAGTCATCGGACTCATCCCCACCATCCACACCATCCACCCCATGACCCGAACCATGATTTAGGCATTTCAGATAAATAATATATATAAATAATATATATGGTTCGTGTTTTCGAAGGACATAGTAAAGACGACAACATAAATAATATTGAAAAATTAATAAAAATAGAATATTATGATGGGAGATTAGACGAAGATTATATAATCGTATTTAAAATTTTTGTCGGGTTTTTTATTCCATTAATTATATTAGGATATGTACATTCCAAAGAACTCATAAATGATAAGATTTATTTTAGAATTTCGATTCTAATATTTGCTTTAATGTTTGTATTTGCGATTGGCAAAATCGTTGACATGTATTGGATAAATAAAATGCATTATGATAAATATGACCGATTATATGGTCCCCAACCAGGAGCAGGAAATATACTTGCACAAAATCTTAAAGCGTTTAATACAAATACAAATAATCCGGCAGAGACATCACTGTCAGATGAATGAGAGTTGCACGGGTGGCCATTATATATTTATTATATTAATTAATATATAATGGGCTCCGCCACCCCGATAGACTTCAACGAAGTCGCGAAGGATATGATAGAATTAATAGTAGAGAATAAGGACATTGACCGTTGGATTGATGAAAAAGCAAAAATAGAGTCAGAGGCTTGGGGTGAGGGGGTGTTGAAGAAGATGCAGGAGAAGTCGGATGTTCTTCAACCCGCAGGCGGCACAACCTTTGACGAAAACTTTTGTCTTTCGCATCTTTTAAAATATACGTATAATGTTGCTATGCTGCAACGTCAGCGCAAAATTTTAGAGGATTATCTAATCTATGTACAAAATGATAACAAAATATATGGCACGGATACTGCAATGGGTAGTAAAAATTTACATCAAATGAAAGCATTATATACGAGCCAATATACTATATTGGTCGATTTTTGGATTAAACGATTTAGAATTATATATTATTTCATTTTGGTTGTATATATAGGCATATTAGTAAAAAATAGAAAATACCGCTCAAAAATGCATATTGGCATAGCAGTTTTATTATGTGTATATCCATTAATTATTAATCATATAATGGTACGATTACTTTCTGCAATGGATTATATGTTTCAATATACCCCTGCAAATGCATATCGCAATCTATATAATCAAAATATCAATAAATTAGAAAAAGAGGATATTTATGTACATTATACGCAAATACCATATTAAGGGTCAACAATATCTTCGTCGTCATCATCTTCATCTTCGATTTTAATGTGATGCCATCCTTTTTTGGGATATGTGCCATATTTCCTTTCAAATGTTGCATATAACTCATCAAGTTTTGAAGGTTGTTTTCCAGTTTGTAGTGTATACCACGACTTAAATACCATCCCAAGGGCCCGTTTTTTAATACAATCTTTTTCATTATCAGTGCTCCGAATTTTTTCAGTGATAAACCGCGAAATGTAGTCTTGTTCATTCCTGTATCGATTACTCGCATCAAGAACTTCGGAACAATCTTGAACAATAGATTTGTTTTTATGAACACGCTCAATCAACATATTCATCAATACTGGTAACCATTCTTTAAACCTATCGTTTATTTTCATATTAATTTTGAAATGTAACCTATTACTCGAATCATAATCTGCATCGCAAACAAATTTTGATTTAAACGGACAAACACGAATACGTCGCCATGTACCATCGTCATTGCTCTTAATTTCCATCAAATTATTAGTGCAAACGACAAGTTTAAATTGTGGAGTGAATGTTACAGTATCGCCATATAATGCTCTACCTTGTAATGCATCCCCCCCTGTAATTTCTTTCATGGTACCTTCATTGATAGTGTCTCCTTTCGATGGCTCCTGAATAACAGCATACCGTCGCCCAATGAGCTGAAATATTTCAGGAGATGCCTTTCCAATATCCATCCGCTTTTGAGTAAGAAGACTGGCAGGTACGACACCTTTGTAATCTCCCAATAACAAGGACATTAGATCTACCAGTTTGGATTTGCCATTACTACCGCCACCCGTATAGATATTAAAAGTTTGGTTGTGATTAATGCCAATAAGAACAGATGACATGTGTTCCCACATATATTCACATAGAGCATGGTCTGGAAATAATTGCTTCATAAAGTCGATTATCTCACTTCTAATAAGCGCAGAATTTTTAATAGTATTATCTGGATAATAGGCGTTATTTGTTGACAATGTAATGTAATCATCAGGTCTCCCTTCTCTAAATTGGTTTGCTGCAAAATCGTATACACCATTTTTGAATCCCATAAGGTATACGTTTTTATTGAGTTCTTCCAAAAATCGTTGATCATAAAATTCCAATTTAGCCTGTGCCATTATACCTCTCTGACCAGTGTTACTTCTAAGGATTTTCATTATATTTAAAATGGCTTTTTGTTTACTATTAAAATCTATGATGGCATTGTCTAACCTGGCGGCTTCTACTGGGTCATTACAATGTCTTTTCACATCATTGGCACCGCCTATAAGTTTGAGTGTCTCTTGTGACCGTTGAAGATATAATTTAAATATATGCGTAGGCAATTTTAGCTGTAAATCAACTGCTTCTTCATTGAATTTCCACCTATTATCAACAAATTCATACCATTTATTTTTTGACGGTGATACACAGACATAATCAAACTTGTACTTGCAATAAAGGACAAGTGCAATACTATAATCGCTGCCATTTTCCGAAATACTATCATCAATAAATCGAGATAATGTATCGTCGCATACAGTATCAAATTGTTCTTTATTGGATGTCCTAGCCCAATATATAATCGATAACTCGGTAATTTGATTGCAATCTCCAGTGTTATATCCGTCCCAGTCAGCAATACGTGTACAAATATCACAGAAATCAAAGCTTGAACTTTGGGCACAGAATCGAAGCCATGGAAGCAACATTTGTTCGCCAACAGATTTAAGGGCAAACCCAACCTTTAACCATTTATTATAACTACCTGGACCATAATATTCTTCCGGCAAAATCATAATTAGATCAAATAACTCTTTGTTTTTATAATCATTATTAGAATTGAGAGAACTCGCCCATAATGACATTTGGTCCTCTAATTTTTGCATTGAATCAATATGCGAATAGTCTATTTGTACCAATTGTTGAGAAGTTACCGGAGCCTGTTGCACAGCAAGAAGATTTCTAGGTGCTCGTTTTTTAAATTTATTGGCAACTTCGACAACCGCACTATCTTTGATTGCAAAGTCGGGGTGTCCAGTAAATCGTGCAGATATTTTAATAAAATGGGGCATAGATTTGTAATCATCTCTATCGTCCATTTGAATCGCCTCTCCGAAATCACTTGTTTCTTCACTATACGTATGCTGCCTATGTTGTGTCATTTCATATGCCTGATGACTAGGTTTTCTTGAACCATACATTTGCCACGCCACACTACCCTGTGTAATACCTTCGTCTATTACATCACTCCAAGTGTTAGTTATTGGAATATCATCCAAAATATCTGGTAGTTTTTCTAGAACTTTTAGTCGCAATAGGCGCTGATATTCATGTGACATTTTAATTCCGATAATAATATGTATGCCATCTTTCGTTATTGCTTTATCGGGAATAACATTAACATTCTGCTTTTCAAATACATATACCGAAAAGACGCTATCTGTAAAATTGATTATATCATTCAATGACTCCAAATAACAGTATATAATATTTTCTATATCGTCATTTGTATGCTGTCGAGTTGTAATATCGGTTGAATAACGAAAATCTAGATCAATCAATATGGGACCATAATCACCAGCAGCATCACTTAGTTGTCGTTCTGTCATATGTTCCTTTTGCCGTTTTTGAAAAATTTCTGTACAATATAGTTCACAGAATGTTGTGTATTCTTCCCCCCCAATATGAAGAGACGCTCCATAAACACCCGCCTCCTCATTGCCTATAATGGTATTAGTTATTTCTGATGATGGTGTTTGTCCCTTACTGGATTTATGCTCTTTTAAAAATTTCTTGTAACCATTTGGCATTTTATAATATAGGTAGATATATTTAATTCATTTCAATTTTAATATATAGAAGCAATGATAATAATATAATAATGTCGGCGTCAAACGCACCTATTAAAGAGTCAAAAACCAAGGAAATATTTTTATCAAATTCAACCATAAAGCGCTTACTGACTGATGTAAAATCTCTTTACCAAAATCCACTCAGTGAGCATAATATACACTATATACATGATGACAAAGATGTTTTAAAGGGGTATGCACTTATAATAGGCCCAGAGGAGACAGTATATTATGGGGGTGCCTATTTATTTGAATTTAATTTTCCGGATAACTATCCTTTTTCGCCACCGACGCTTAAATTTCAAACGACAGATGGTGTGACAAGATTTAATCCAAATTTATACAAAAATGGCAAAGTATGTGTATCCATCTTAAATACATGGCAAGGCGAAGAATGGTCTTCTTGTCAAACAATTTCTTCTGTTTTATTAACATTAGTATCATTGTTAAATAATAAGCCATTATTAAATGAGCCCGGCATTACGGAAAAACATCCTGAATTTAATAAATATACTAGGAGTATTCATTATAAAAATATTGACATTGCAATCATTGGATTTTTAAATATTGATAATTGGTCTTTGAATTTTAAACAATTTTATGAGATATATTTAGAGTACTTTCATAAAAATAAAGATACCATAAATGATATAATTGTACAATTTAAAGATAGGGGAGAACCAGAAAAAGTTCATATAAGTTTGTATTATATGAACACTGAAATAAATTATGCAAATTTATACGAGAAATTTAACAAAGCCATCGAAGTTATAAATAATTGATATTAAAATAATAAACTCTATAATAAATATAATGAACTTTTGTTCGAAATGTGATAATATGTATTATATTCGTTTATCTTCACCAGAAGAAAATACATTAGTCCATTATTGTAGAAATTGTGGCAACGAAGACTCAGCATTGTCCTCAAATGAACTTAGTGTATCAAAAATCGAGCTCAAAAAAACCAAACAAACCCAAGGCATTTATATCAACGAATATACAAAACTTGACCCAACTGTTCCAAGAATCAAGGATATCGATTGTCCCAATAATACATGTATTTGTAACACATCCGCCGAGGAAGAAAATGATATCTTATACGTCCGATATGATGATGATAATATTCGCTATATTTACATGTGCTGTCATTGTGATACAAAATGGAAAAGTGCCGAAATGTAATAATTATTTTATATATTATTTTTAATAAATTGAATTAAATCTATAAGCATTATATAATATAGTAATGGCGAGTTCTGTATTAGCGAATAAAACTACCGATGGAGTCGAGCCCACTCCCGAACAATTGGCGAACCCAGACATTGAAGATGATGAAGAAGACGGCGAAGAAGAGATGGAAGAAGAAGATGGCGAAGAAGAAGAAGAAGATGATGAAGTTGAAATCGGTGAAGATGGTGACATTATAGCAACAGCAGAGGTTGAAGAGAAAATGACACTTGTAGGTTTGGATGAATTGGATGGAGATGCAGATCTTGATATTGACGATGAAGATGATTTAGAATATGACCCAGATATTCTCAAAAAACTCGAATCTAATCATGATATTATTTCAAAAATACATCCAGAACAATTATCAATTTCAACAGAAGAACTGAATGCACTTGTTAAAGTTGTTCGTAATAAAGACCGCATCATTGTAGATGACACGCATCGAACATATCCGGTGCTTTCCAAATATGAAAGGGTACGTGCTATTGGGCAACGGGTCAAACAATTAAACAGCGGATGCAAAGCCTATATTGCTGTTGACAAACATATTGACAATTATATTATTGCGGAACAAGAACTTAAAGAAAAAATTCTGCCAATTATTATCAGACGGCCAATTCCATCAGGAGCATGTGAATATTGGCGACTCCAAGATTTGGAAGTTCTATAACGTTAGCATTTCCATCTTGCTGGACATTCTGTACACTGGACAAATGTCGTCATCGGCTCATCAGCTGACCTAGTCTGCATTTGATAATACGTTGTTTTTTCTGATTTACATCGCCGACATTTAAATGCTCCTTCAACAATATTTGCTGAGATGGTGGTTTTACTTTTATCTCTTTTCATTTTTTCTTCAATCATTGGTTTCCAACGTTCAATTGCCATTTCCTGATGACTCATCGCACCAATCTCACTGCTGTGAATGGTTCTAGCATTTATTCTCTCTATGAGATCCGTATGTTGTAAATTATAATGAATCGTTCTAAGTCTATCAGTATAAATCATGACAAAATATGGATTAGACCATCCACACACAAGATTTTTCTTTTTTGCCTCTGCCAAAGCATAATTATATACTCCCAACATTATATTGCTGATTCGATGTTGGGAATTATAATCTTCTCCGTCTTTTTTGATTTTTACCGGTCTTATCATTTCACCTCTGTCATTTTTAAGCTGTTTTAACATATCATACATGTTCTGCTGGAATTGCCCGGGATTTTTAATTACGCGCATATTGCAATATATATATTATATATTACTATATCAATTTTTAATAAGCTATTAGACGTGATTCATATGTAGAACCTTCACTTGTCAATCCATAACCATATTCATAATCACACTTCCAGTCTCCATTTCCTATGTAAATTGGGTCACCATATATTATTAATTCGCCAAATGGAAATGGACCTTGGCACGCCCCATTCATAGCCTGTTTCATCGCTTTAACCACCTCTGGTTTATAACGCACCCTCTGCCCGTTTTTAAATTTTGGTCGAGGCGGCAGCGAATGCGCATGATGTATCATAATCTTTGTTTGTATGTCATTTGGCAAATGTTGAAACTTCTCTTCCATAAAAGTATTCGGCATAATTCTGCATAATACTTTTAATATATTACTATATCAATTTTAAATATTATTCTGGTCCGACTGATTCTCCTGTGCCGCCTGATTCTCCTGTGCCTGATTCTCCTGTGCCGCCTGATTCTCCTGTGCCGCCTGATTCTCCTGTGCCGCCTGATTCTCCTGTGCCTCCTGTGCTTGACATCGAGTCTTCATCATCTGTAAATACATATTCTTGTTCCATCAGCACACTATCACTATCTGTATCTATTACAAATCCATCTTTCAAATATCCCGTTTTTGTCTTATCTTCGTCGGAGACATCATCCAATTCATCATCTTCTTCTTCGTCTTCCTGTGCGGTATCATCCAAATTTTCAAAACCACCAAACAACTCTTCATATAGTTTATTCCATGTTGATTCATCTGCACTCAGTTTGCCATCTTTATCGTAACATAGAACACCAACGTTTCCAAAAAATAATGTTGTATCGATTGGTGGTGGGAAATCATAATTATTTTCTTGCCCGGATTTTCCCTGTGTTCGCGCATATACCATAATTCGCCAACCCTTTACTGTCCATTCGGCAACATTAGTAAATCCCTCTGCCTTCCGAAAACCACATTTCTTATACAGGTCACATTCTTTAAATTTCTCAAAGCACTGTACTTTAATGTCACCATTTTTTTCAATCACAATTATGTTTGACATATATATATATATATACTTTAAAATTGATTTAAATGGTTTTAATCCATATTTAATATCAAATGTCGTTCAGATATGGTAAAAATCCTTTCAAGACTACAAAAAATCGACATTCAATATTTTATGTAGATTATCTATTTGATGCTGTCAAAGATAAACTTGATACATGTTTCTTCCACCCCAATGCAAAAATTAATGATATGGTCCATACAAACACCGACATGACTTATATTTATAGCAGTGAAGGCATCTTTGTAACAAATAAAGACATCGTTTATAAAATTACACATTTAGATATGCCGGTTGAAAATGTTGAAGTTGAATTAGAAAAAGGTGAAGTTTTGAAAGGTTTCGTAGACTATTCTAGAGAGAATAAGTCATCTAAGACTACACAAATCCCATATGATAATACATCTATTGAACTTACTAAACATACATATACATTTAGTAAATCCAGTGATGTAACCCTTGTAGTATTGTGTGAAAGAGAGAAGTTGAATGACATTTATTTTGAATTGAAAGATAATATTGAACACCCTTTTATAAAACAGCACATCAGTTCGTTATTATCTTGTATTAACTAATATAAATATATATATAATATGTTTTGGTTAATAAAAACCGTGTTTTTATCATTGATTGTTATTGCCATTATCCATTATCTGTATGATTTTCTTAAAAATAATTTGACTCAGCCTAAAATCAAAGATTTAGTGAATCACCCCACTGCCGAATATAACAAAATCTACGATATTTTAGAAAAAGATTCCCGAGGCGAGCCACCTGATGTTAATGGTGACGGTGACACCACTAAAATACAAAGCATTCCATATATTAAAGAAGAAGGTAATTCTTTGGGTGTGAAGAATTTTGAACCAGATACAATGCAGGACGAATTGTCACAATTTTTATTGGATAAAACAAATGACCTGATTACGACTGAGAACGAAGGCCAATATAACAATTTCTCATTCAGTATGACTTAGTCAAGGCGGGTGCGGTCTCAAGCAGGTAAATTAGGGGTCGCTAGAAAACGCTACTCAGTCCAAGTCCAGCCACTTCTTTGCGTCGTCGGGTTCAGCCTTCGTGTAGTCCTCTGCAGTTCTCCGAAATTTATCAACTGCATCGACATCCGCTCCTTTCTCAACAAGAGTATCCTTTATCGGTACACTCTTTCCCCCACAGGCGTACATGTATGCAGTTCTGTCTTCATTATCCTTAACATTGACATCCGCTCCTTTCTCAACAAGAATCTTCACTATCTCTTCGTTCCCTCCCACGAAGCCCTGCGTTTCGTCTCCTCGAGGGGCACAGGCGTACATCAATGCAGTTATCTATATGTTTACTAGTACCTAGGAGGGAGGGGTTTCTTCAACCGAAAAAAATATCGCCGGTTTTATTAAATGATGATTGTGATAATTATAAAAATCCTGACACGTTAGACTCGACAATACCGGAAAAATGTAAACGCCAATTTCAATCAAGATTGATAGATGCGGAGGAAAAAAAGCGATTAGCAAATGAACGACATATACAAGCACAACAAGATTGGTTAGAACAGCATAACACATATGAAGCTTCCATAGAAGAAGAAAACCAATTATTAAATTTTATGGCAGATGCACATAATCAATCATTGAGTGATTCAGCGCAAAAAGTGTTAGATTTAGAAAAACAAAATGTTGAAAGAGAACAAGCTTATGCCCTAGAAGTAGCAAGGGCAAATGCCCAATATCTAAAATCTGTAGATGATAATAAAAAAAAACAAGTTGAACGTGACAATCAATGGCGACGCGAGACTGTAAAACAAGAAGAACGAGACGCAGCTCTGGCACTGCACCAAGAACGGCAACAATTAGCCCATGACGAAAGGGGGCGCGCTCTCGACAAAAGGCGGCAATCGACTGAAGGCAAGTGGGTGCGACAGAAGCAAGATAAAGCTATCTATGAATCAACTGGGGATATGAAGAGTTGGTTTAGTAAAATACAAAATATCTTGAAAGAACGACGGGAGGCTCAAAACGATGCATACATGGCGGGGGACAGGTCCGAAGAAGGAGTAGATAAAAGAAACAAGAGGATTGGAGAGCAAGTCGTTAAGGCCACTGCCGGATTTGAATACATTAACACATTTGGAAACCGTGCTCAATTTTTATTGTATTCTTTTTATTCAAATTTGGCGGGCGGGAATTTAATGAATTGTTCTTCCCATGATAATGCAGAAATTTTAACAAAAGGAGCTTATAACAAAACGGAAGTCAAATGCAAAAAGCGCGGGCAACCACTTCCTGATAAAGAATATACCGGATCTCACTTCCCAGATAAAATGTTTGAGGACGACTGCCCAGTTAATACTTATGGCAAAACCCCTAGTTGTTCTCCATGTCCATCTGGAACAATAACGTTAGAAAAAATCAAAAGTCGAGATAAGGCGTTTCCTGACTTTATGGAAAGAGTGCCAAGCGAGTTTCTCAATGATATTTATGTTAACACTAATGGAGCAAGGGACAAATCATTTTGTAAAAACAAAAATAACTTCGTGGCACTGGAAAGCAACCTATATGGATCAAAATAGACTTAAAGATATCTTAATAGACTTAAAGATATCTTAATAGACTTAAAGATATCTTAATAGACTTAAAGATATCTTAATATACTATATATATGATTTTGAATGCTACTGAACAGCGCAACATCACCCACAGATTCCCTTCTCTCAAACTTTCTTATGATAAACAAATTCATAAGAAAGTTTATAGCGACAAGGATATTTTTATGGTCGTTCCATACGGCACAAAATTTCTTGCGTGGTTTACATACTACCAAAATCGCAATGTCTGTTTCTTAATTGAACTCACACCGAAAAAAACACCTAAATCATTTAAAATTGTCACCACATGCTTTCACAGTGACCTTGCACTCGGCACTATATTATATGGCTCTCTCGTAAAAGACCGGTTCTTCGTTTGTGAAGATGTTTTGTGGTTTTGTGGAAAAAATCTTGGAGAGAATAAGTTCACACATAAGTTCACCGATAGATTGCCTATTATGCATGACCTGTTTAATAATTATGTTAAACAACAGGCTGTTTCGAAAAAACACCTCATATTTTGCACACCAATTATGGGCAAAGATTATAACAGGATTGAAAAAACTATGGAAACACTACCTTATACCACATATGGTATCAAATTTATCAATGATTATGGATGTCGCGTATTTGCGCCCAAACTTGAGAAGGTCGTATATCATGGTGTATTCAAAATAAAGGCAAAGCCAGACGTAGACATGTATGATAGTTTCTTTTATAATAAAGGCATGTGGGAACCACATAAACTCATCTATGTTGGTTCATACCGCACAAGTGTTATGATGAATTCTATTTTTAGAAATATTAAAGAAAATCAGTGTTTGGATTGTTTGGAAGAAAGTGATGACGAAGATGAGTTTGAAAATTGTGATGTTGGTAAATTTACCGACCAGAACAAAGTCGTTTTCATGAATTGCAAATTTAATCCGAAATTCAAAAAATGGGAACCGATTGAAATTGTGAGTGATAAGAAAACCATTACTTATGATGATTTGTGGTGTGTCGAAAATAAACATATTAAGACAAATCGGCGGGTGAATTTCCCGAAACGATAATATATATAAATGTCAACTATTTAAAATAAATAACGTATACTATTTAAATGTATAAGGTATTATTTCTTGTATTATGTTTTGTAGGAATAACAGACGGATTAAAATGTTCTGAAAAAAAGATAGAAGAGAGAGATATTTTATATTGGATTGCAAATCCAGCAAATTTAATAAACCCATCTACGAATTCGTGCTCTGTTGAATTTCTAGCTAATTTCAGTAAATATCAACACATTATAAATTCTATTGGACCATATTTATGGAAAACTGACGTGATTAACTCAACCGCAGCCCAAGTCGTATACAATCCCGACGTAGCTACTACTTGTTATAATGAACTAATAGATAAATTCCCCCAATTAACTCTTGCAGCGAGTGGTGGAATAAGTGAATGCTGGAATAATAACTGTGATGCAAAAGTCATTGGAAGAAATCCTAAATTTTTCATAGATTCATTAACAAAATATATTAGGAATTATCCGACTCTTATAAACGATGTCTGGATAGATTTTGAAACAAAAAATCTTAATTCCAATGACACCCAAAATATCAATGAGTTCTTTAACGAATTGTCCAAGCAAGTTTCTATCTATAGATACGCTGGATGTGTTCATAATGGCGAACCTGCTTATTTAAATGAGACATGTAAGGAATTTACAGAAAATGCCCCAAGAGTAGTAGTACAAGGTGCTGGAACTTATTGGGACAACACTCCCACTGGATTTAAAAAAATACTATTAGATATGGTAAGTGATATCGGAGTTCAAAATATTAATAGATTATCGGTCGCGGTTTGCCCATGTTGCTCACACTATGATCAAATAACACAAGAAGAATTATATGACCGCATGGATTTATTATGTGAATATAATATCACTAGTATATCGGCATTCACTTTGGATGAGATTTTGCAATTATATGGTGTCAATAATACTGGGGGTCGGTGGATGAATGCTTTTACATATTATAAGACGGGTGTCGTGCCTAATAATTAAGTTCTCCATATATAAATATTGTATTATATATATGAATGACGACATGGGAGATATATCTCAACGTGTTGGTTGGAATATGCGTCAAGCTTATTGGGACAAACTAGAACGAGAGATTCTCTCTAACGACTATGATAATACTTTAATCATTCTTGATGAGATATCAGAGAGAATATGTATGTTCGTACCGAATCGCCATGACTTGCATAAAGATATTGACGAAGCCATTGACATTGATCTGATTAAACAAATGCTAAAACATGATGCTGTTGATTTTACTATTATTTATAAATTAATTCATTTTATTATTACACAATTGAAACAGTTTGACTGCATAGAAGATGAGCCTTATTATGAAATATGGAGAGAACAAGTAGAACGTCGTTTGAAAGTAGAGAGTGGACCCGAGATACATAAAATATTACCAAAGTTCTTTAAGGAATGTTTTTACAGAATAGAAAAGGTTGATTATAATATTAAACTATTCAGAGAAAGTGAAATGTACAAGAATATGCAGGAGCGGATTAAACATCGGCATTGACACAATGTGAAGAAAACTCGTCGCCATTAAGTCGCCGATGCAATATGGGCTACTTACGCCATGTTCGCCACTGCATGTAACATGGGTCGTATTATATTCATTTTATCTTGCAACTCCTGATAATTTTTCTCTGCTCGGTCTGCCCGGTTCCCCTCGCATTCCATATTGGACTTTGCAAGAACAAGTTCAGATGTCAGTCTGGTATTTTGCTGCTGAAGTTCATCAGCATGAACCTCTGCACATTTCATAATGCATTCTCTGTCCAATGCGAATTGGTCCTCAATTTCTTGGGCCTGAACTTGTATTTCTTGGGCCTGAACTTGTAGTTCTTGGGCCTGAACTTGTATTTCTTGGGCCTGAACTTGTAGTTCTTGGGCATGCAACTTCCACATTTCTTGGGCCTGAACTTGCAGTTCATGGGCATGAGACTTCTCAAGTTCCTGGACACGATAGTTATGCAGCGCAAGTGATACATGGGCCGCCATCATTTCTGGTGGCGAGAGGGAGTTCATAGATGGTGCAGGAGTCAATCACATCCTTTTTAAAATCAATTTATAATATCAAACTATTCAGAGAAAGTGAAATGTACAAGAATATGCAGGAGCGGATTAAACATCGTAATTAAACAAAAATATACATTAACCGTGTCATTAATCTTTTTAAAACATTTCTGGGTCTTGCTTTTCCCAGTCAGCAATATTTTCTTTCGAAAATATAATAGGTTTCTGCTGGCGCAAATATGGCCCCAACGTATTCACACTCACTTTCCTGTGATAAATATGACTCAATATCATGAGTTGCAAAATACATGCGTGATGAATGGTACTCAATTCAGAGATAAGTGAAATTAATCGCGTAGGTGGTAGTGTTTCCCACGCAGTCAGCAATTCCGTGTGAATTTTTTCGAGAGTAGAATTCAATGAGCCAGAATATAGTGTATACACCTGTGAAAAGTCAATCCATCTCTTTCGCGTAATATCGCGGGAAATGAGACCTTCGCAAAATTTATTCTCTGTGATATGATTTAACATATAATCTATACGAGCCTTCTCATCATCCGTCGCATTTTGAAGGGTCCCATTGTCATTTTGAGGGACATTGTTATACAATCTCATATGCGCTTCCAGATGACGGGTATATCTTGACGAAGATAGGACTAATTCCTGTTGTTGTCCGGAAATTTGATTGTCCTTCACGAGTGATTTGAGAGCATGGGTCGTCACGCCATCCAAATTAGCACGTCTATCTCCCCGGGCTCTCGGAATATTTCCATCAACACTCTGCTCTCTAAGCCATTGATAGTAGTGTGGATTGTGAATATCCCCCTTCTCAATCGCACCTTTATTCCAACTAAATGTAGTATGACATTTGATACACCACATTTGATCACAACCAGATACTTTCCCAATTCGCTCACCACATGTCGGACAAGGTTTGGTTTCTTTCTTAATCAACTCTGCTGTCGCCACCATATCTGGGTCACATTCGTGAGGCCCATCCAATATGATAACACATTTGGGGCATGTTTTTTTATTACAGATACCGCACGTGTAACCAGACGTCAGATAACCTTTGCATCCCTCATCGGGACAAGGCATAACAAATGCTTTGCGTTCTTTATCTGCAACAGTATGGAGTCCACTGCGTATTCTGATAATCTGCTGAGACCTGGATTGCATAATCTCTCTGAGGGCATGTGCCTGTTTCATCAACTCTCCAAGGGTTTTTTTGTCAACCGCGTTCAATTTCTCAATACGAAGAACCTCCTGGTAGTCTTGTGCCATAGCCTGCGTATCGGCCATCTTAGACTTTGCATCTTCTAGAAGCACCTGAGTTCTCCATGTCTTGAATTCCTTCTTTACAAACGTTTGATTCAGATTAGTAAGAAGATAGTTTTGTTGAAAACCAACTCTACATCCCATACAGTGTGGGTCTTCAATCGAACCTAGTAAATAAGTACGCACACATGTCTTGCAAACGTCAAGATTACATTCGGAATTCGGACAGACCACTTGGGCCCGCATGGTCTTGTTGAAAGTATCGCAGCAAATAGAGCAAGTCATCGTTGTACTGAGAAAGTCAATCTGTAAAAAAATTCAATTTTATTCTAGACCCAACGAGTTTTGCGATTTTCAACAAATCGCAGCAGAGATGTCGTATGCCCTACAATGAACTCATATTTTTCCCCTGATTTTTCGGAATGTCCTTCGATCCAGCTAAGTATCTCTTCTGATACAATATCATAATCATTTTTACAATTACATTTGCTTATTATATGCCAGACAAAATCACGCAGAATTTGATATAGCTTTTCCCAGTCTTCATTTTCGTTGCTTGACCCGAATAGCTCTTCCAACTCATTTAACATTTTTCGATGTACTTCATTAAAATCGTTCTCATATTCGGAATGTTTATGATAACCCATCCACCAACCGTGAGCTATGTCACCAAGTGAGTCACCGCTGCTAAGCAGATACATTGAATCAATATCTGTTGCCCAACAGGCCATGCTCCAACATACAGTTTGAAATTTTATGTCAATTTAAAATTGATATTATTTCCTTTTCCAGCACCAGCTCCATCATGACTTCTACACAACTTATTCCCATCCAGGTCATTCAATACGAGCCGGTGTTTAACACAGATACCAATCAGTATGCCGACAAGTCACCGTGGAAAAAACATCAACGGAATCGTCAAACACACACATGTCCGTGCAAAGCCGGTACTACATTTGCATGCACCAGAAGCTTCGACAGTCATGTCAAAAGTGGATGTCACAAAGATTGGATTCTTAAATACAATGCAAAACAAGAAATTGTTGCAGCAATGGAAAAGACGTACCAAATAAAACTGAGACAATTAGAACAACAAAATGTACGGGTAATTGCCGAGCGCGAGCAATGGAAAACACAAGCAAATGAAGCACAGCGCCTCGCAGAAGAACTAGAACAGTCCAACATTAGACTGGCTCGTGAAAAAGAAACCGCTGAAGAAGAACTGCGTGCTTTTAAAAATCGTTTGAAAGGACTTATTGATTAGAGCATATCTGGTGTTACCAAGCATTTATTTTTCATTTAAAAAAAATTGATTTATATATATAATTGCATCCATATTATCAATGTATGCAAAATTTAGAGATGGTTTAGCAAAACTGGGTGTTGATCCAGATGAAGTAATGAAAACGTGGAAATATGTAGGCGGAAATAGAGATAGTCACAAAAATTACTTTGAAACTTGGACAAAAAAAACAAAAAAAGACCCACCTCCCTATGCACCAGAGTGCGTATGTGGCCATGAGATTAAAACAAATTGTTATATTTCGAATGATGTGGAGATTTTAGTTGTCGGTTCTTGTTGTATTAAAAGGTTTATGGAACACAAAACACGGACGTGTAGTGATTGTAACGCCCCACATAAAAATAGAAAATATAATCTATGCAATGAATGCAAACAAAAAATGAAAGAAAAAGAGAAAGAGGAAAAAAAACCAAAATGTTCGGACTGTGGTAAATCACATCAAAATAGAAAAAACAATTTATGTTGGCGGTGTCGAGACGGTGTTTGCCGTGCAACAAGAAGATGACGACAATACCAAAATTTACTTTAATGTTAAGTATGCGGATAAGGATGATGCAAAGGAATATGATGCCAGGTATGATGGTACTTTGAAAAAGTGGTATTGGTATAAAAAAGATTATAAAAAATAGTCAAGTATTATAGAGTCAAAATGGACCCGGATTAATATTTGAATATGCCATTGCGTTCAATTATTGACTAAGCATGTCTGGTGTTACCAAGCATTTATTTTTTGGGTTATCATCATCAGATGATACACATATTTTTGGTTTCTTTTTTGCTGGTGTCTTTGTCGGGTCATTCACAACTTTCCACTGTGTTGTATCACTCACATAATTACGATTGTCGGTATAAATGACACGATAATTCTGTTTTTTATAAAATGTCTTGCGTTTTTTCCATTGATTTTGAAATATCCCATGAGCATCTACAAAATCAACCACCAATGGCTTACTATGTTTTACACGCAAAATCCTGCCAACCGCCTGTTGCACATCTGTTTTAGGTGTTAGCATGAATAGAGTGGTAAGGGACTTTATATCAAGAGCTTCGGCGGCCATAGAATATGTAGCCATGATGATGGTTTTAGTTTCGCTTACTTTCAGGTCTTTGTCCTTCATGCCGCCAATATAGTACCCAATGGATCCGTCGGCAATATTTCGGTCTATAATAGCCTTATAAATATAATTAAGTAGATTTTTATTGTGAGCTAACATAATAATTTGTTGCTGATTATTCTCTCTAAGAACATCTTTCAAAACACCTAAAATAAATTCAGTTCTACTTGCATAATCACAAAGTTTAGATATCATACACGAATATAATGGATTTCCTCTGTAATCCGTCCGGATATTATTAAATTCATCATCTTCTACATAATATTCAATCCCCCTCACCTCAACCTCTGTTGTCGTGTCATTTTTTTCACTATGTACCATACCACCAATGAAATGTTTAAACACTTTACTAAGACCATCTTTGCGTTGCATGGTTGCACTTAGACCCAAAACATATGGTGTAACTGCAACAAAGAGAGAACGTACAAATACTTCTGCGCTAATATGGTGACATTCGTCGACACATACAAAGCCAAAACTGCTAAATAATTCTTGTGGATACTCTTTCATAGAGAGAGATTGTAGCATACCGATAACAATATCTTTATCTTCAATATCAAAATGTGGTCCTTGTATCTTACCAATTCGTGCTGTCGGTAGAAATTGTTGTATTCTCTCTACCCATTGATTTAATAGAAATCCTTTATGAACAATAACCAATGTTTTAACGCGAAGTTGTGAAATAATATTTAGAGCCATAACAGTTTTACCTTTGCCACAGCCAATCTCTAATAGACCGCCACCAATCCCGTTTTTACCGGATTTAACATGCGTTAAGTATTTATTAATGACGTCGGTTTGAAATGGTCGCAAAGAACCAGAGAACTCTACATTAATAGGGTCGCCACTTGACAATTTATTTTGATCGGCACATCCGAAATTCTTCTCTCCATAAAATCGTGGAACATATAGTTTTTTAGGAGATTCTCGATATATGGGAAAACTAACAGATTTTCCCATATTTCCAGGTAAATTTGGTTTTACATTCAAATCAGCTTTTATCTGAATTTGTTCATCGATTGAAATTGAATCTTTCATAATCGTATATCCTTTTTGACCAAGATATGTCTGGCGAAGCATATATATATTTATATTAAATTGTTATATTGTTTTTAAAAATAATATAACAGCTTTATATATAAAGATGCGCGATATGCTTTCCAACAAAATGAATACCAATACTACTATTTGCATGGTTTTGATGGCATTATATATTATAACCGACATTCAAATGCCTAATGAAGTAAATAATGTAGTGAATTCTAATATGGGTGCCGGTGTATTAATCATTGGTTCGATTGCCGTATTTAGTAAAGTCGAACATCAATGTTGTGCAGTTTTGGGATTTTTAGTCGTATATGAACTTATGCGAAGAGCTAAGAATCATTACAGAAATAATCGCGTCGTAGGTGCATCTGCAACTGGTTCTATAAATCGTAAGAAACACCGGGGTGTAAGTTATAATGGTTTTGGGTTCTCTCTAGAAGAAGGTTTTGTGCATGGAGAAGAAAAGAAACAGGCCTCCTCCAAGAAACCTGTTTCAATGGGGACAGTCGAACCTCTTTCATCTAATGATAAAGGAAATTATGCGACATTTTAAGGCATCCATTGAACATTCTTAGCATATGCAACAAAAACTAATACAAATACTATCCATGCGCCTAAACTAGACTGTGCTCCTGCTTTACTCATCGGCCGAAATAAATGTTTCTGAGATTGTGATGTTTCGCCGATATTTGATACGATAATGTTCATTATTAGTTTATAACATGCCAAAATTACTGAAAATGTCATAATAATAACAACCATCAATCCTATCGGTGATTTAATCATCTGACCTATTCTTTCTTCAAGTGGCATTTTTTTCATAGATGAATTTATTAGTTTATTTACAGAATGTTTCAAAGTTTCGCCCTCATTATAAAGCTCTGTGCATTTTTTCTCCGACGACACATATTGTATTCCCTTGGCAACCCATTTAATGGAACGCAACCTATCGTCATCGATAAAATCTCTCATCATCACATCTCCTCCCCATAGATAACCTATAGTTATTTTTTCAAGTTGGTCGATTGAATTAAAAAATGAAGGTTGCAACATCGTCTCGTCTAGATGTATATTAGATGATGTAAATATAAATACACCTAGTTTTAAATCAGGAATACTACTATCGCACTCACTATCCGCACATTTTTCTTCTGAATTTGATTTAGAATTTACACCTACGTTATTTATTAAATAGGGTATTTTTTTTGGAATAAAGTCCGACATATCAATGTTTTTAGTAGGAATTGCTACATCACTCGATGTTCTTATACAATTTAATAATTCTAAACCTTGCTTATTTATTCTCTTCGTTTTAAAAATAGGTATTAATATTTTTATCATATCAAAAACGTCCCCATCAGATGTACCTTTATATTCTGGTACAAAATTTAGCTCCAATGTCCCGACGATTTTACGACCGAGATCCGAATAATGTGTATCATCATTCCCATTAACAGAGCTATTAACAAATCGTTGTATTTGGTTATGATATACATTTTTATCCCCGACATCAGAAACTTTGTCTTTCCATAAATAGTGATTTTGTTTTTTAGTCGTAAATATCGTATCCTTATAAGTAATTTTTTGTGATTCCCCTACAAAATTAAAATATTTTATTATAGTTCCATCAGTATGTTCATAATCAAGTCGGTCTACTACACTTTTACCAAATGAGATTTTTGTTATATCATTCGGGGAAACAGTATTAGGAGATACATCATCTCTGCCCTCAAAATCTGTTTGGTTTTGCCGTTTGTACAATTGATAGTCTAACCCAACATCATCTTGTACACTATTCATTATATATAGAGTTAGTTATTTATTTCACTCATTTTTTTAAGTCCCACATTTTTTTTCTTAGCCATCATACTCATTATTTTATACAATACTATTACACTGGCAGCTCCGCCAATTATTCGTAATGCTGGTATTTTTAGAGCTCTCGCAATAATCTCACTAAAATTAAATCGACTTGTTATATTTGAATCGCCTAAACCTTTTTCGACATCTGTGAGCAAAATACCGTTGTCGTTTATTGGTAGACATTCAATTGTTTCTATCCTATTAGCACCAACTGGACCCTTTTTAATACCTCCCATATTTCTCATCACATATGTTATTATTGACTCCCGAAAGGCGTCCGGTGGGAGGGAGGTACCCACATCATCCTTACCAATAACAATATTTGCTTCACTTATTACAACACATTGTACTTGCCTTTGCCCTCCCCCCCCCATAGGCAGGCTTGTGGTATACATTATATAAGGTGTATCTAATGGAAATATACGTTCAAAATCCGCCACGGTTATTGGTTTCTCCTGTGTGCCTGGGTTGGAGAGCGCCACCATTGTCTTGCCGTTTTTATTTGAAGTTCCCTCAGTTATTGGTAAAAAAATCACCAGCGGTATCGGCTCCCCCGGAGCTTGACAACTCATCATTATTTCTCTCCTAGTGCCCTTATATAATGCAGTATGGATTGACTCATAAAAATAGAAACCTTTGATTAAATATCTCACCCCACCATAATGAATTTTTAATTTGCCACTATCGCTTAGGAAGTTCGCCATCTTACCCGACCCCCCAACTGTGTTCGTTAAATTACCACCTTGTTCAAAATCACATGTAATCTCACAACTAAGCGAACATTCGTCTTTTATTGCTAATGTAAGATTTTTCGCCATTATATTATATTAAAATCACATTATATATTAATATAATGGACAATCCAGTTAAATTAATGGACAATCCATTTAAATTCTATAAATTTGAGAATTTTGAAGGTGGATTATGTAATTCTAAATGCCAATTAGTAACTTTGGCTGAAAAAAAAACTGAAACTAATAGAAATGATTTGACAAAATTTGCAATTAGGGCCCACCCCAAAGATCCCAAACTCCCCGCTGCCAAAGCCCAATATAATCTTATATTTTATATTGAAGATAAAGACATTGTCCCCGGCAATCCACTAAATGAAATTATTTTTCCCAGTAAGCCCGTGTCATCACAAGCAAAAACAGCATTCCACGACCACAACACAGAAGTAGACAATAAGAGAACCAAAGCGGCGGCGGCTGGGTTACCACCACCACCAACCTGGGAGAACAAAGAAGACTTAATGCAAGCGATAACATGGCTATATGGCGATGTTACTCATGAAAAGTATATAAAAACTGCATTACAATATATTAAAAATGTTCTGGGCGAATTCAATGTAAAATATAGTGATAAGCTGACATATGAAAATAAAACTCAATATATTAAGTTCGAGCTCCAGAACCACCCATTTGACGAAATGTTGGGTATCTCAAATTTCAGTGAGACAGAAGCCATCCTTCTCCTTAAGTTTAATGGCAACGTGCTTTTTCAGCATCCGATGGCCAACATTCCTTTGAATTATCTAACCGTTGGTTCTATTGTGAAGGAGGAGGAACATGATTTAATTAAAAGTAACATTTTCTTTGAGTATTACTGCCTTCCATGGGAATGGAAACCCAGCAATGTCGTCGCTCATCTACCCCACAAAGAGAAAGTGGAGAAGGTTGAGAAACTCAGTGGCGACAAGTTTTATGAAATTGTTAAGGCGGTGGTGGGCGAGGCGGCATCTCCCACTCATGCAAAATTTACAATGAAAAACAAAACCTATAAACGGTTCGATAGCAAAGTTAAGACCAAATATAAACTTTTAAATAAGCCTTCCGATAATATTTTTATTAGAGAGACTGTGCCCCAACAAAAAGCAACAATATTTGCTAGTGAACAATATGATACCTCATCGAAATCTGTTTTCCCGATTGAAGATGTTCAGAAGATAGACTTTACACATTGGTCACGAGAAACCGAACCAGTCACTGCTATTTTTTCCATCAAGTCATTGAAGCCACATGATGCGAGAAGGGCGAAGTCAGTTAAAGCCGCTAGACAGCACCAAGCCTCCAATAAGTATTCGTTAGACTTGTTTGGTTATTATGGACATTTGCCATTTATGAATATTGACTTTTCGAAGACATATAATAGTCAAAAAGATCACTTTAAAAATCTGACTGGATCTCATTTAGATATTGCAGGAGCATTATACAAAAAAAATTATAAATGGGCATCTCGCCTCGCTGCTGCGACGGTCATCCCTCTCCTTGTAGTAGGAGCCGCAAAAGCGGGAAATAAGCTCGCGGCCGCAGCGGGTCGTGCTGATGTTGCCGTCAGGGACAAGAATAGCTCTCTCACTTCCCTAGCCACATGGAGTGGCCTATTTAAACTTGATGGACCTGATTATTTATCTTCTGTTCCATTTAGGCTGAAACTAGAAAATGATTCTGTTATTGGTGTATATAACTTTTATCATATACGAAAACAAACTATCCCAGTTGACTATTTTTTAAAGAACTACTTATTACGTGTAGAAAACACAAATGCTGATGTTGCAGTTTGGAAAGAAAAAGACCCGGATGTTCCCCTTCTCCCATATGGCGAGGACCCCCAGAAAGGAGGGAACTTGAAATATATTAAACCCAAATTATTGAACGTTATAAAAGTAAAATCATATCCTGTAAATTCATTTGAAGCGGAGAGTATTAAACACCCAGAAGTTCGCCAAGGTTTTCCATTGGTACCAGCATTAACATTTAATTCAAGCTTCGATGACTTAAAGAAAATGGCTGATTTGGATAAATTTTTTTTAAATTTGGATGAGATTACTGTTGATAAAATAAATGCTCTTGGTATTAATGAGCTCAGTGGTTGCGAAGGGGAGGGGGACCGTTATAAAAGTGTGAAGGATAATAAGCGTGAATTAGAAAACTCCGACATTCTTCCTTTTGCACGAAAAAAAATTAATGATGACCTTCTTCGGGCAGAAGAAAATAGGGATAATTATGTAGAAGGAAAGGAACATGGTAACGAACGAATGGTATTTAAAAATAAGGAGGATGGAAAGACCTGTGAAATTGATATTGATGATATTATTATTACAAAAAATAAGACAAATTTACCATTTATTCCTAATTTTCATCATCCATTTATGAGTTATTTTATAAATCTAGAATATACAAATCCAGAGTCACAGCAAAAATTTAAAACTATTTTAATAGATATGACTCCTATTGAAAAACTAGAAACATATTATAATGATGAAACGAGTAATGCAAAGCGCGTATATAATAAATTTATGGATGATGAAACCGAACTATGGAAAAATAATACAGAAATTTCTATTCGGAATAAGGACAACAGTAAAAATTTGGACATATCTCTCGCTAGTTATATTGAAGATGCTGAATATTTAATGTCATTTATTAAGGAATATACGGCGCATGAAGAATATGGGACCGACTCCGTGTTGGTGGATTTTGCAGCGGATTTTGGTTCCAATTTAAACAAAATTAAGGAATACAACAACCAAAAAAATGGGAGTAAAAAAACACCTCCGGATTTGATTTGGCAGCCACTAATAGATAATTTAAAAGAAAATAAGAAAGTGGATTTTCCCACATTTGAGTTGCCACCGAAAATCGAAAAACCGGTTAAATCTGAAGATAAGAGCGAAACTCAATCTTTATTTGAGGCATCCGATACAGCCTTAGGGTTGTGGGCAGACCTTCTGGATAAGGAGGAGGAGGATGTGAGGAAGGATACTGAGATGTATAAAGACAGGATTAAGAAGTATAAAGCCGATTTGGATAAATTAGGTTATAAACCACTCGCTGTGGATAAGCTAATGCGTGAACTTAAAAAGGTCGATGAAAATATAAATAAAAAAAAAGAAGAGAGAAAAAACCTCACAGCAAAATTCGATGCAAAACCTGACATCGAACCACCTGAAAAAGAGAAGAAAAAACGTGATGAAAAATCTTATGCGGAACGCTTACTGGTTAACAATGAACTAATCGAATTATATAAAAAACAAACGATGTTCAAGATTGCAAAAAAGACTGACATTGATTTTAAGAAATACAATGAACTTGATAATATTGTTGCTGGATTAACCAAAATGAATGCCACCCGTGTGCCGGCCGCAGCCGCCGAGCAAGATAACGCAGCAAAACTTGATCACCCCATGAACTACCCATACAGAAAGCCATTTGTAAAAACTAATTTTAGAAATTTAGTACCGATTGATGGTGTGGAAATCATAATAACATTAATGGGTGCTGCTGCCCCCCTACCGGCGACGACATTTAAGCTCTTGGCAGGGGGGGACTATACGATTGTCGACTTAAAAGAGGAATCAAAGATAAAATCTATTAAAATGAAGAACAAAACGTATACGATAATTACAAATTTTCAGGCTGGAATGCTTGCAATATTTCGCGAGGCCGCAATATTAACAGATACAGAAATACAATTTTCAGGAACTACAACCGAAGGCAAATTTTTATCATCATCAATTCCTAATAGGTTTAAAAAAAATACAATGAAGGATTTTTTAAATCTTCTTCGTTACAAAGATGTAACCAACGCTATATCGGGTGTGCCTCCCCCCAAAGAGGGTGCGGCTGGTGGTGCGCTTGTTGACGACGTCATCAGCATCCCAAGTCTATTGAGCGAAACGACTAAACGGTTTATTACGACAACGAAAGAATTTGTTGGTGAGCCTCGTATAAAAGCTCTGAATAATAGAAAATCAGGCCAGCTGCAGGAAGAAATACTTAAAAAATATGTAGAAAAGGAAAAAGCGAAAATAGTTATTGTGTATGGTGCCAAATCGCCCCCGAACCTTGGCGGCGATTATCAACCCCCCAGACGCGATGGCAATTTTACAGTTTTTGTATCAGATGGCCTCGACCAGCCTCCTCTTCTCCCGGGTAAAGCACGGTTCACTTACAAAACATTCCATAATAGAATGCGGATTCCAACTATGGAATTTCCTGACCCACTCGCCGACAAAATTCTAAGCAATTTATATATAAAAGAAAAAGAGGAGGAGGGGATCGCAAAAAACTTTAGATTTAATGCTTTTAAGTATCTCGACAGTACAACAACAACACTTTTACCCAAGAAAGAATTGACAGTTGACCACCGGGTTTATCATCCTGAGTGGGGATTATTCAGCAATAAATGGGATAAAGTAAATCCATATAATGTATCACTTGCATTGAAACGCATTTTTAATCATATAAAATTAAATCGAATTATTTATATTTTTGATAATGATGAAGAGGACGAAGATGCAGACAAATATCAAGAATCAGAACAATCCAGACTTATAAATATGATTGATAAATGGAATTATATTAGCGATAAAACACGTAAAATGGATAATGTTATAATTGATAATGTTGAACTCATTACAAACCGAGATGATGCGAGTTTAACTTTAATGTATATATTAAAATACAAAAAAACAGAGGAAAACAATGCATCTGACAGCGGGACAGCTTTTTATGAGCGCGTATCTGGTCGTGATGTAAATGGTCTTATTAAATACGACGAGCAGGTAAAATTAGCCGCTTTGTATAATAAATTTACGGGGCGCAAGTCGATTGAAGATGTTATTAAAGACATTGCAAAAAATATCTATATCGAATTATTTGTTGGTACATTAGAAACACAAATTCCTGATATGGTAGAGCGATTCTTAAGACACAATGGTACAGGTCAATCGAGTGGCTTGCCATTAATTGAGCGTGCAAAAAACGCTGCTAAATCAGGAGCGAGTGGAATGAAAAGGTCTGGAGTGCACTTCATTAATGGCGTAAGGCAGGAGACGTTTCATATTCCATTTCATATCAGAAATGGAATAAAATTTACAAACAGAGAACCAGCACAACGAAAAAAAATCAAGGGGTGGAGTCAGAATGGAGGAGAAATCACTCCCGACGTTAAATTACATTCTGGAAAAGGTATTTTAAAAAACGCTGAATATATTACGGATATGCTGAAAAAATATTATGGGTGTGATAATAAAACAAAAACATGTACAGAATATGGCAACTTTAATCACCTATATAAAGAACCTCTCGAACAGGTTTTCGGACATCTCCAAGTTGGTGGAAAAGCGAACGATGGGGTGTTAAAAAAGGGTGAATTTGGTCCCCCAGCCAAGCCCCCCTGGCGTTCAGATGGCCCCGAGTTTGAAAGCCGGAATACACTGCAATTCAATCATAATATTAAATATTCAGGATTTGAGATGCCAGACCCTAATCACCACAAATCAATACCAATTTATGACGCATGGGATGACAGACTTTATCCGGGATATTTATACCCATGGGCCCACCCGCTAAATTTTGGGGATAATAAAATGATGAAATATGGATATGGTGGTTTATCTGCGATTGGCAGCACGCTATTTACACCACGAAACCCGCGTGGACAATCTACTGCAAAAACAAATGGTGTTGAAAATACTAGAAATGTTTTAAATCCGGACGCCATTCCTCTCGCCAGAGAGCAAGGGGTAAATGAACATAATATACCATTTTTCCTTTCCAATCCGGATAATCATGCTACCAAAACTGCGTGGCAGTGGGAGAAGTGGAATAATATACAAGAGGACCCTTATGGACCAAGTGAGATCAGATCATATTTTGGAGCAAATAAAACACAGAGAAAGCTGCAAACTACGCTAAGACGTTTTGATGATGTTCGTCATAGAAAGAATTCGGCCACTTTAAATTTTGGTGGTAAAACGCCCCAAAATATATTTGAACCCCGAGAAGGAATACCTGAGAATGAGGATGAGGTAATTTCCGAACGGCAGTTAATAAAACACCTGATAAACGTAGTGTTACCTTCTGCTCAAAATAGATATTTACAGTCGGACAATCCTACCAAGGAGGAGGAGGCTACAATTTCACGTGGTTATGGTCGAAAATCATTTTTATAATGCATTTTAATTTGGCTTCTAAAATTATCTAAAAGTGTATGTAATAGTTTATATTCGGGATAAGTTTGTTTTAAATTCAAAAATCCCATTTTTGAATCGTTTAAAAATGCAATGATATCCTTTGTAAGCGTTCGCCTCGTTTCAATTTCAAAACCAGTAACGAAATTATATCTTTTAAATGCTACAATATCATTAATATATTTACCTAGCACTCTTTCTAAAAATAGATAGATACTATGCCTATTTTGATTCAAACAAAATCGCCATAGTGGTTGTATATATTGATTTGTTTCATCAATAAATAATTTATCATCATAAATACTTAATTTTTGATTGATATCAACTGTGGTAAGAACATATAATTGTGTATGTGCAAGTATAATATCATTTTTATATTCAATATTCATCTTTATATTCAATATTCATTATATATAAAGATCTTTTTATACCATTGGTATATAGCGCATTCTGTTATTATCATCATAAATGGTTGCTCTAAAGGCATCATTATAACCTTCTACATATATCATATCCCCATTTTCAATAGGGTCGCATCCATATTCAACGGACCCACTTTTACCATTAACACTAATAGGTAGGCGAATGCCATGTTCAGTGGTAGTATAGTATTGCCACAAATCCCGTCCGCGATTCATTTGCATACCAAAGAGTCCCATTATAACATCTTGGTCATTATTTCTAGATAATATACCAATTTGTCGATAACTAGAATCAATTGGTTGCGTTGGTACATTTATAGGTAGACCTTTCTGTGTCTGGTGGCGTGGTTGTGCCATATTATGTGCCACGCTGTTATGTGCCACGCTGTTATGTGCCACGCTGTTATGTGCCACGCTGTTATGTGCCATGTTATGAATTAAGATTTTACTATGATATGAATTTGCTAAATATATAATACCTATTAATATACATCCAACCATTAACATTGTTGCGTTTTCGATACAAATAACACCTGGTGGGCATTGTTTTGCCATATGTATTATAGCGAGAGTTATTAATCCACGCGTCTGTCGACTCGTTTTGCGCCCATATTTTCTAGTTTAGCCATCATATTTTCAATCTTACTAAGACTGCCAACTAATCCTTCTTGTTTGTTTAGAAGGCCTTCAATTTTATCTAAATTGGCCATATGATCTTTCATTTTAGAGTCTGAGAGTGAAGGCATGAGTTGTTCAGCCACTGCGGCTTTGGAATCTGCTTTTTTTATAACAGGTTCTTTTGCCTCTTCCGGAGAAGCTTCGGCCTTTGCTGCAGTCTCATCAGCAACTCCTTCTGTTTGCATACTTTCATAAACTTTTCTACCTTGTACAATAGCTAGTAGAACATTAGTCATTAATAAAGCGACTAAACAAACAAGAATATTATTCTTGGTAAATTCGCTAGAAATGTATGCAACTAATGCAAAAAATACGATAGCTTCATAATTACGCACCATTAAATAGCCAAATACGTTTGTTACTGTTAGAAAAAGGACACCATAAAGAACGGCTTGATTTTTCAACATTTTATCCATACTTTTCATCACAGACATTTATAATATAACATATCATTATAATTTGTAAATTATCTGAAAATTATTTAAATTGTTAAGATTATAATTATCATAATTGGCATTTTTTCTCTTATATATTTCCTTTGCTGAAGTATTTAAACTAGATAAAATAGTATCTATATCTTCTTGTTCATGTTGAACCATTCTATTATGGGGGCATTTGTCTAAAAATGATCGCATTTCCGATAATTCTTGTTGCAATTGTTCAAATTCTTGTTGTTTTTCATTAAATAATGCTACATATTTTTCATAATGTTCGCATTTTTCACCTAATTCATTAAAGTCATATTTTGAACGAGTTGCCTTATTAATAGTATTGGTTTCATTAACTTGTTCTACAATTCTCCTTAACATTGTTGCTAAATCTCGTTCAGCAAGCTCTTCTATATCTCCATTGTTCATACACCCATCCATATATATTCCCATAGAGATATTGTTAAATTAGAGAGAATGTCTATTTATAGAAATCTATTTATAGATTTTGAGAAAAATTCTATAATTGAATCAATATAAATATCTTTGTATATATTATTTAGTATGACATCACTAAAAACCGACCCCCTCCTAACCCCAGACGATAATCGCTTTGTAATGTTTCCTATCGTAGATAACGAAATTTGGAAAATGTATAAAAAACAAGTAGATTGTTTTTGGAGGGCAGAAGAAATTGATTTGTCTAAGGACCTGGCACATTGGGAAACCTTAAATGCAGACGAAACACATTTCATATCAATGATTCTGGCGTTTTTTGCTGCGTCTGATGGTATCGTTTTAGAAAATTTGGGGACACGGTTTATGGGTGAGGTTCAGCTCTCAGAAGCAAGAGCTTTTTATGGGTTTCAGATTGCTATGGAAAATATACATAGTGAAGTATATAGTGTCCTTATTGACACGTATATCAAAGATAAAGAACAAAAACATAAATTATTTACAGCATTAGACAATTTTGACTGTATTAAAAAGAAAAGTGATTGGGCACAAAAATGGATACATGATAAACGCAGTAGTTTTGCTACAAGATTGATTGCTTTCGCTTGTGTCGAAGGTATCTTTTTTAGTGGGGCTTTCTGTAGTATTTATTGGTTTAAAAAACGTGGTCTTATGCCAGGGCTTACATTCTCGAATGAATTGATTTCGCGAGATGAAGCATTGCATACTGAATTTGCAGTGTTGTTGTATAATAAATTACAAAAGAAGGTTGCAAAGAATAAGGTTATTGAAATTATTAAAGAGGCTGTTGAAATTGAGAAGGAATTTATATGTGATGCGTTACCATGTCGCCTCATCGGGATGAATTCTCATTTGATGACACAATATATAGAATTTGTGGCAGACCGTTTGGCTGTACAATTGGCTGCCGGTGAGATTTATGGCACCAAAAACCCTTTTGATTTTATGGAGTTGATTTCATTAGAAGGCAAAACGAATTTCTTTGAAAAAAGGGTGGGGGAATATGCGTTGGCGACCACGGATAAAGATGATGGGATATTTGATATGGATACAAGTGATTTCTAATCCAGATACAAGTGATTTCTAATCCAGATACAAGTGATTTCTAATCCAGATACAAGTGATTTCTAATCCGGATTCAAGTGATTTCTAATCCAGATTCAAGTGATTTCTAATCCAGATTCAAGTGATTTCTAATCCAGATTCAAGTGATTTCTAATCCAGATTCACATGCACAAAATCCAACATATTGAGGAGTGTTTGTCCTGTATATGTTTTTGCAGTTCTGATTTAAATTTGTATTTTTTTAAACATCTATCACATATGTACTTTTTATCCATATATATATATTTAATATTAAACACTTGTGTGTAATATTAATATTATGATTACGATTGAGCTTCAAGGTGGTTTGGGTAACCAAATGTTTCAAATTTTTGCAACTATTTCTCATGCACTTAGTAATAAAACTCAGTTTGTATTGCCTCCCGGGAAGCTAGATACGCATTCTGCTGGTGGAAGTGTTAGACCATTGTATTGGGATAGTATGTTCAAAGAGATCGTAGGATTTATTCATGAGGGTTCTACACAATTTATTCCTGTATATAGAGAGAAAAGGTTCAGGTATGATGCGCTCCCGGAAACAAATGGCATCCGATCAAAACATATGAAGTTATTTGGCTATTTTCAATCACCTAAATATTTCGAAGAGAATTATGCGAGCATTGTTAAAATATTGCAGATTCCACAAAAGAAAGCCACAGTACTTAACAAATCCGGTATTGTTCTCTCTAAGAGCACTTTTGTATCTATGCATTTTAGAATAGGTGATTATAAAGCAGAAGCGCATAAGAATGCACACCCAATTCAGACGGTGGAGTATTATGAAAAGGCATTAGCACATATTCTCTCTACCCGGACAGAGAACCCAATTAAAGTTTTGTATTTTCATGAAGAAGAAGATACAGAACAAGTAGAAAAGATAGTGGAACAATTGATATCAACCCAGATGTGCAAAGAATGTGACATAACATTTGTAAGTGTTGCATATATTGGTGAATTGCAAGATTATGAACAAATGTTGCTGATGTCATGTTGTGACCATAATATTATAGCAAACAGCAGTTTTAGCTGGTGGGGTGCATATATGAATGAGAATCCAGATAAGATTGTATGTTACCCAGAGGCGTGGTTTGGCAAGGCGCTTCCGAATCATGATACGATGGATTTATTCCCTAGTACCTGGAATAATATATATTAAGTTAAAAGTATATATTAAAAATAAATTTATGATATGTAATATATGAAATTGCTTATTATTGAAAAATGGTTGCATCATAAAAATCATTTGGGATTAGATTTAATGTTGCAACATATATTACAAAATAATGATATTAGTTATAAATATGGCACAGTCAATGATTTGAATCCGGATAATGTAGATGTTGTATATTCGCCAGCTACACCTATTAACACAGCATTATTTCCAAATATTACATTTATATTTGGCCCACATTTTTCGGTATTTCCAAATAAAATGTTGAGTATAATTAATAATATTCATAGAAATTGTATCTATATTCAACCAAGCGAATGGTGCGTTAATATTTGGGGAAATATGGGAGTAGAGCAAATTTTACCGCTTAAAATGATGCCATTTCCAGTAAATACAGAATTATTTAAACCGATATTGGATGAAAAAAATAAGAAAAACAAAGTATTTATTTATTTCAAGCGTAGAAATGAATCAGAACTGAACATATTGGAAAATTATTTAAGAGAACGAAAAATTCAATATGAGGTTTTTGATTATGTAAAGAAATATGAAGAAAATGATTACTTGAAAACATTACAGGAGGCGAAATTCGGTATTGTATTAGGATCACACGAAAGTCAGGGTTTTGCACTACAGGAAGCTATGGCATGCAATGTACCACTTATCGTATGGAATGTGACAAATATGAATCAAGAAGTTGGATCAAATCATCCTAGTTTGCCAGCAACAAGCATACCATATTGGGATGAAAGATGCGGGGAATATTTTACGAAATGGGAAGAATGGGAAAATTGTTTTAATGTTTTTCTTAAAAACATAAAAACGGGAGAAAAATATAAACCAAGAGAATTTATAATGGAAAATCTAAGCACTGTGCCATGTGCAGAGCGATTTATGAAATTACTAAATTAGAACATTACATTATAACTTTTAACTGGGTGACAATTTGTCTGAGGATTTTCCTCAACAACTTCCTTTTCAATAGTATCAAAATATTCATGGATTTTTTGATTTCCAACCGAAAAGTTCCAGCAAATAAAACCATGTGCACATTTACTGATAAGTTTATCAACATAGAAATTTTGCCATTCTTTCTTTAATTCACCAACCGCATAATTACTTACGAAGAATGCGTTTTCAGGAACTGTAATACTATCAATGTCACTTGGATTAAAAGTAGTAATACTATCTGTAAAATTATGATTAAGTCGCTTTGAACTTTCTTTAATAAATAAATTTTGCATATTACTAATACCAGGTAAATCTATTATTGTATATTTATTAACTTTAATATCAAATAATTTTGCCATTTCGGTTAGAAGAACTGCTTGGAAACCATAACCACCACCTACCTCATATACAGAGACATCTTGACATTTTTTATTTTTCATATGCGTTAACATATCAAGACTAAATTGCACGTATCTTAATGTTGTAGGTGATAACGAGGTAATGCTGCTACTGTTTAAATAATACGATAATGCATGGGGGCTACCAATATCATTTAAAGTTTTGATCGTATTCCAATTAAGTTGCATATTCTTTTCATAAATTTTAATATTATCTAAGTATTTAAATCCATAATCCCGAGAGACATTTTCGATTATACTAATGATATTCTGATTTTTTTTAAAATTATCTAGAACGCGAAGTGATTTACAATAGTTTTCAAATATATCATAACGATTATCCTCCATTATATTTTAAAATTGTAAATATATTTAATATGTTTTTAAATATATTTAATATGTTTTAAAAATTATTATATTACCATTCATACTCTTTATCATTGGCACTATTGAACCATATCAAATCCATTTTTTCTAATACATCATATTCAATATATTTAAAATAATTAAATAAGTCATGTTCTATCGAAATATAATTTCTTACCATTTGATCTAACCGTACCATAGAGATATATTGCAATAATATATCTGTTTTAATACAAAATAATCCTGTATTAAAGTGATTATTACACGCACCTAATGTAAATAAATTACGGTGCTTTTCTAGAAAACTATCTATGAATTGATTACTTTTTAATAATTGTCGTGGTTCAAAATGTATAAACCAATCATATTGTTGAATTATATTTTTATTATATAACCATTGTTCAATCACTCCACAACCTTTATTTTGTGCCCCATAAACATTTTTTTTATGACAAATTATTTTAACATAATCTGTCAATTCATGTTTTTTTATTACGTCTAATATCTGTGACGGGAATTCTTGTTCATTACATGTATTATCGGTAATTACAACATCAATGGTTTTGTTTATAATATATTTTTTATTAAGCGCAAAAAACTTGTCAAATCCATCTTGATATTGTATTAATCTGGTGTTATTATTTGCCAATTGTTTTTGATTAAATAATACTGTATTTTGGATATTGGTTGAAATTGGCATCATACAAACAATTGTCATAATTAAAGTTATATATAATATTTATATTTGTATAAACTTAGATAATAATTAATAATATTCATATAATGAAACTTGTTTTAACAGGTGGTTGTGGATTTATTGGACATCATTTTGTTGAACATGTATATAAGAATACAGATTGGGAAATTATAATACTTGATAAACTAAGTTATGCAAGTAATGGATTTGAACGTTTACGTGATACAGAAACACTAGATAACAATCGAGTAAAAATATTTACAAATGATCTCGTGAATCCAATCCCAGATGGTATCAAAAAAGAGATTGGAAATGATGTTGATTATATTGTTCATATGGCCGCAGAGACACATGTAGATAATAGTATTAAAGACCCCAAAACATTTTTAGATAATAATATTGGTAGTACTTTTAATATGTTGGAATATGCCCGTACATTGCCAAATCTAAAACAGTTTTTTTATTTTAGTACAGATGAAGTATTTGGACCTGCATTAGGTGACGCATTGTTCAAAGAATGGGACAGACATAAACCAACAAATCCATATTCTGCATCAAAATCGGCTGCGGAGCAAATATGCATTTCATATGAGAATACATATAAGATTCCGTTAATAATTGTAAATGTAATGAATGCTTTTGGAGAGCGCCAACATGTTGAAAAATTTATTCCCCTATGTGTAAAGCGTATTTTAAACAATGAAAAAATTTATATTCATAGTTATCCTGATAAAAAAACATCTGGAACACGGTTTTATATTCATGGAAGAAATATTGCAGCTGCTGTGTTGTTTTTAATTAAAAATGGTACATTGGGAGAAAAATATAATATTGCAGGGGAGAGAGAAGTAAGCAATTTGGAAATGGCACAGATGATTGCACGTTTTATGGGAAGGGAGCTGGATTATGAAATGACAGATTTTCATAGTGACCGACCTGGACATGATTTAAGATATGGATTAGATGGAAGCAAATTATTTAATATGGGCTTTAAACTGCCAATGAATTTTGAAGAATCACTTAGAAAAACAGTAGAATGGACGGTTGATAATCAAAAATGGTTGGAGGAATAATAATTTATAATGTAATTATTTGTATAATTATATTAACTTAAATATTTGTATAATTATATTAACTTAAATATTTGTATAATTATATTATAATGTTGAATAAATATACTATATCAGGAACTAGTAATATTGATTCTGAACAAGCAAGCGGACCGTATCTAGATGAAAATTTTTGGCCAACATTTCAAGAAGATATGGAGAATTTTAAAAAAAATATTAAAAACCATTTTGAAAATAATACATCATATCATGTATTGCGCGTAGGCCATGCAGAATATTGTTTTTTATCAAGAATTGTTCCTGACGATACCAGTCGTCAAGGAAAATTAATAACAAAACAAATTTTACCAAGGCACTATTCAGGAAAACAAACGATCAAACAATATATTGATTGTTATGAATCATTATTAAGTGTTGATTGTATTACAACACAAATTGGATGGGATTTTAAAGGATGGTTGAACGATATTATCCATTTTCGTGATCAATATAAACTATTCAAACAATCAAACAATTTAACCGAATTATTTAATCACACACATCTATTTAATAAAAATTACAAAATACGCTCTCAAAGTGAATTAATGAACTTTCCATTAGATATTATTTATGGATTGATTGCAAACAAATGGCTATTAAAAGAATTTAAAAACCAAATTGGATTAATCGGAAATGAAAAAAAATTAGAACTAATTAAAAAGTTATTAGAACACAATGAATATAAAAAATACATAGAAAATGATTATTTTATAGAATATGTAAATGTTCCGCAGCGACAGGCAATAGAAGATGACAATATAGAGAAAAAAATATTAGAACAAATTAAAAACAGCAAATGCAAAATTTTTTTTGTTGGAATGGGTATGGCAAAATTAAAATTTTTTAATAAGATACGGAAAATTACAAATGCTATTATTATAGATGTTGGATATGGTTTAGATGCAATTGCTGGGGTATGTGATTGTAATAGACCATATTTTGGTTCATGGCAAAATTACAAATTAAATAATTATAATTATTCACATATTGATATGTGTGGTTCTCCTAGCTGGAATAATGTAATCACAATATAATTATACCTATCTAATTAAATTTTTCATCATTTTTCAAATAATATTCGTAACTTTTGTGCATTCCATCTTCAAAAGTTGTCTTCCATTTCCAACCAAACGATTGCAATCTTTTTGATAGAATAACTTCCTTTTTAATTTGTCCATTTCTATCTTGTATATGAACACATTTTGTATCATTTCCAGTAATTTTCTTTGCATGGTTTATCATATCTAAAACACTTGTTTCTTCTTCTGTTGTTATATTAATAATAGTATATTTTGGGTCATTTTCAACAATAGTAATAATACCACTCACAATATCATCAACATAAGTCATGGTTCTTGTTTGCCCACCAGAACCATGAATTTCAATAGTTTCATTTTTATGAGCTTTATCAATAAATACAGCTGGTGCTAATGCAGACCTCATTTCCTCACCATAAAAAGTTGCTAATCTCATGCAACAATGAGGTAATCCAACCTCCAATATTTCCTTTTCACTTTCTTTTTTCGATTGAGCATATGGTTCAGTTGGACATGTTTGCGAGGTTTCGTCAGTTGGGTGAGTATCATTATTTCCATAACAACAACAAGTAGAAGCAAATAATAATCTTGCATTATATTCTTCACACATGTTTAATATGTTTCTGGTTCCAACAACATTAATCTTATATGATATTTCAGGTTTATTAGCAAAAATATTTAAATCCGCACAAGCTGCTAGATGTATTACAGCATCTGGAACAAAACGTTCAAATGTACTCTTCAACTGTTCAAGATTTAAAATATCATAATTATCAACAATATCATAACTCATTATTGTATGATTTTTTTCTTGCAAATCACGAAACAAACGCTTACCTAAAAATCCGGTCCCACCAGTTATGATAATTCTCATTTTATATATATAAACATTAATTTTTAAATACTTTATATTTTTTAAGTTATTGATATAAACATATTACACAACATTAATTCATATTATGACAAACCATATTGCAATACAATTTTATGGGCAACTTAGAGGGTTTCGATTTGAAAAACTAGAAAGTTATTTTATGAAAGAATTATAAAACAACTACAAAATCAAGGTTTTAATGTTCATATTTTTTTACATACATATGATGTTATGGGAGAAAAAGAGAATGAACAAACTAAAAATACAGAATTAATTGGCACAGAAAAAGATGTTATTAATTTACTTAATAATATTGAAAAAAATAAATTTGATATTAAACAATATCAAATTTATTCCGATGAAAAACAACAAGATTGGTTACAACATCAATATAATCTTGAAAGTCAATATAATTTTTATAACCATTGGACAAAAAATAATAAATATGGTTGGTTTAAATTTACATATTCTATAAAAAAAGTAAATATTCTTAGAAGACAATATGAATTAAATAATAATATTAAACAAATTTTAATAGCTCGATTGATAATATTAATATTTTATAATAATATTTATGCGTAAAAAATATTACAAATAATTACTATTAGTTGTTCCAACTTAACTATGAGTAAAATACTCTTTTCTTAATATGCCTTTAAAATCAAAAAATTTTTTTACTTGACTAGGAAATCCTACCTCACCTAGTATTATTCCGTCTATTTCGTGATGATATTTTGTATTTTTATTTCCTTTATGAAAAATACCGATTTTACTATAAATTTTATTAAAGTTTTCAATAGAACTAAAATAATATCCTCCATCAGTCCAATACAGTGTTTCATTAATTATACTACAATTATGTTCTTGCAAAATTTTTGTAAAACTTAATTTCCAACAATTTTCATTGTCTAATTCTTTAATAGGCTTTTGTTTTATATTTAAATTTTTGTCAACAATTGATTTATTTTCAGGAGGAATATGTTCGCCTATATAGATATATTTATTTGTTTTTAACAACTCGTTTGAATCATTCAACCAGTTAGTATTAATTGGATGAAAATCTTCTTCGAAAAATGCTATATTATGATTAGTATATGTTTTATAATATTCAAAGGTTTTCCACAAGCCTAAGACAGTTCCTCCATAATTAAAACATGTAAATACTTTGAAATTTAACATATTATTTTCTTTTATAATTTTTTCTATATAATTTTTTACGGTATCATGTTCAGTCAGGTCATGACTGTCAATCATTACACAAACACTAAATGTATCATTTGCATTAGATATCCTTTTAAAACAGGTAATATGATTTTGGATATTTTTTATTTTTTGATTGTTGAAATAATAACATATGCCATATATTAACATATTATATAAAGTATACTGTATCTTTATATAATATATATTTATAATAAAAATTTACACATCTCAATTCCTCCTTTGTGAAATAAACTTTTTTCATAAAATTTTATGTTTTTATCTTGACATCCTAATATTACTTTGTAACATTCAAATGTTTTTGCTTTTGATACTAGAAATTCTATTAATAATTTACCATATCCATTTGTTCTATAATTTTGAGAAACAATTATATCTTCTATGATACCTATATTATTACAATGTATTTTATTATGTATGAATAATGACCCACAAGCAATTACCTTTTTATTTACTAACAAAATAAATATATATCTATTATTTACTTTTATTTCATTTCGAATACTATAATCTTTTCCAGTCAATTCAATAATAATTTTGTTATATTCTTCATAATAATCTTCATTTAATTCAATAATAGAATAATTACTCATTATAATATTAATATTATGTTTACCTTTATTTATTTTTCTAATAATTTATCCCATTCTTTTATACATTGAACTATATATTTTCTATCATCATGTGTAATCCACCATCCAACAGGTATGCAAATCAGTCTTTCTAAAATTTTATCTAAATTTGGTAATTTAACTTTAAATTCAGATACTGTATCATGATTATCATTTCTACCATGTACCTGACTTACATTTATATTTTTTTTTTTCATAAATGATATAAATTCATTCAGATTGTTTATAAAAAATGTAAAGGTCCACCATGCAGCATTAATATTTAAATTTGTTTCTAATAATTCAACACAATTAATATCATTAAATTCTTTTAAATAATAAGATGCATTATCACGATGTATCCTCAGATTTTCAACTGAAAATGGTAAATTATGCAATCCAATTGTTGCATTAATATCATTCATATGAAACTTAAAACCGTATTCTTTTATATTATCTTCTACTTTAAAATCTTTCTGTTTATTTTTAGTTTCCCTAGAAATACCAAACCATCTCAATAGTTTACCGCGTTCATACAATTCTTTTATTGGTAATACTAATAGTCCTCCATCCCCACATGTTAAATGTTTTATAGCTTGAAAACTATATATAACAATATTACCATGATTTCCTAATTTTTGTCCTTTATATTCAGCTCCAAAAGAATGAGCACAATCTTCAATAATAATAGGTCTAAAACCAAATTTTTCTTCACAATATCTTTGGACATCTTTTAATTCATCTAAATTAGCAGGATAACCACCCCAATGAACTATTGAAATAATTTTTGTTTTTTTAGATAATTTCTGTTTCAAATCAATTATATCTAAATTTAAATTTTTATTAATATCGACCCATTTAATTTTTAAATTATTAGCAAGAATAGGCCAATTAGTCGCGACACAAGTTAATGGAGTTGTAAGAACTTCATCATTCAAATCAAGACCAGGAAATTTTAATTCTGGAATCGGTGACTTTAATAAATGATATGCAAGATGTAAAGCACTCGTTGCACTGTTCATTGTTAATAAATTAGAATTTCCTATGTATGCCGACAAATGCTTTTCAAATTCTGTTACTTTTTCATATTGAGAAAGCTTACCACTTAAAATAACTTCGTTTAAAGGTTCAGTTACACCAGGATCCATAAACACTTTAAATAGTTGTATATCATTATTAGATTCTCTTATAGCCATGTCTATATCAATATAGTTAATTTAACACTACATTGTTATATTTATATAAATATAGTTTTCATATATTATTATATGGAAAATAATACAATTTTATTTTTTGGAGGTACTGGGTCGTTAGGATATAATTTCATTTCTAAAAATATAAACAATAATACAATATATAATTATTCAAGAGACGAATGCAAACACTGGAATATAGAAAAGAAATTTCCAAAATTAAAAAATATAATTGGAGATATTCGCGATAAAGAAAAGGTTAAATATGCTTTAAATTTAATTAAACCAAATATTATTATAATTGCTTCTGCAATGAAACATGTTGATAAATGTGAATATGATACCGGGGAATGTATTAAAACAAATATATTAGGAGTGCAAAATATAATAAATTCTATAATAGAATTAGAAAACAGTATTGCTTTTAAAAATGTTATATTTATTAGTACTGATAAGGCATGCAGTCCCGTTAATACATATGGAATGTGTAAAGCTATTTCTGAAAAAATGATTTCGGAGGCAGCATATAAATCTAATACTATAAAATATAATATTGTTAGATATGGTAATGTATTAAACTCAAGAGGAAGCATTATACCATTATTACATTCTTTGGGTAAAAATGAGGATGTTAAAGAATTAACACTTACTGATGTAAGAATGACACGATTTATTATGACATTAGATGAAAGTTGCAAATTAATTGAATATGCAATTGAACACGGTAATAATGGTGAAACAATTGTTCCTGAAATAATATCTATGTATGTAAAAGACCTATTTGAAATATTTTCAGAACTATATAATAAAAAAACATTGGTAACTAAATTAAGATCTGGTGAAAAACTATACGAGTCCTTAATTAATGGAACACAATATCAATTACAATACAAAAAAAATGGATATTATCATATAATTCCTAATTTCGACGGCAAACTATTAACACAAGAACAAGTTGATTTAAATAGTAATATGAATATTATATCAAAGGAATGCCTACAAGATAAACTTTTAAAAATGGGTTGTTTAGATGTAAACTATACTGATTCTTTTTAAATCAACCATTAAAAATAAAAAAGGAAAGCCTTTTTATTCGTATAAATTTATTTGGTAAAAATACGAGTGAAATTGAATTGTTATAGAAAGTATTAAAAAATAAACCCAAAAATTAAATTTACTAATAGATACAATTAATGATATTAACCATAAATATCGATTATGTGTTATTTCAATGATAAATCGGTGCTTTAACATTAAAAACTTTTGGAGTTTTCAACAATATATTTTATATCTTTTTCTTCCAACCACCATCCTACTGGAATACATACGAGTTCTTTTTCCAATTCATCTAGATTCGGTAATGTTTCTTTAAATTCTTCAACAACACTATTTATATCATTGCGATTATGAACCTGACTTGTCATAATTCCTGCTTCTTTCATTTTATTTATAAAATCTTGCTTTTTACCATCCAATACGCGAATGCTATAAAGCCAATATGCCGAATTACATTTTGGATTAGTCTTCATTAGTTCAATTCCACGAACATTTTTTAATTGCTCATCAAAAAATTTCCCATTTGCCCTATTCTTCTCCAATAAATCTGGTATATGTGGCAAATTATGAATACCAATCGTTGCATTCAAATCATTCATATGAAACTTATATCCCCATTCAACTATATCATTTTCCATTCTAAAATCTTTCCCTTTATAATTTCGCTTATCGCGATTAATCCCATACCATCGGAGCAATTTACATCTTTCAAATAATTCTTCATTTGGAAAGGTTATTATACCACCGTCACCAGTTGTTAAATGCTTGATTGCTTGTAGACTAAATACACACATATGATTATCTTTATTAGATGAACCAATCTTTTCTCCATTATATTCCGCGCCAAACGCATGGGCACAATCCTCTACAACAAATGGTTTATATCCATATTTTTCTTTATGTTCTTCGCAAATCTTATCTAATTCATCCAAATCTACTGGGCTTCCACCCCAATGAACCAAATATATTACCTTTGTTGTTTCATTTAGTTTTGCCTTTAAATCATCTAGAGAAATATTGGCTGTATTTACATCCACATCAAGCCAACGTATTTTTACATTATTTGATAATACTGCTGCCGTCGTAGCAAAACATGTTAATGCTGGCGTCAATACTACATCCGTTTCATCATCGAAACCAGGCCAAGTTGTGGATTTTTCTTTCAATAACCGAAGTGCTAATGTTAAACCTGCTGTTGCAGAATTTAATGTTAAAACATACTGATTATTCAAATATTCTTGAAGCATCTGTTCGAATTGTTCAACTTTTGGTCCCTGTGTCAATTGTCCGCTCATCAATAATTCATTTACTGGTTTTAATACATCCTCGCTCATAAATACTTTAAATAAAGATATGTCACTCATTAATAGTTTTAATAGACTATTATATTTAATACATAATAAACATAATATAACATTTATTCATAATATGAAATCATCCTATAATAATACCGTTGATTTTGGAGATCTTATTGCAAATACTACTTTTTTGAAACAACCAAAAACAATACTTGAAATTGGCATATTAGAAGGATTTTCCCTAAAAAAATTTGCCGATTATGCACCGGACGCAACAATATGGGGATATGATATTTTTGAAGATTTTAACGGTAATCATGCTGTTAAAAATGATATCGTAGATAAATTTGCATATAATAAAAATATTACCATTGAACATGGCGATTTTTTTGAAATTGTAAAATCTCTTGATGATAAAAGTATTGATTTACTTCACATTGATATCGCAAATAATGGCGATGTATATCAATTTGTATTCGATAATTATATGCAAAAACTATCAGATGGTGGCACAATTATATTAGAAGGTGGTTCTCTTGAACGAGATAATATTGAATGGATGAATAAATATAATAAACCGAAAATTCAACCGATATTAGAAAAATATTCTAATGTATATAACATTAAAACTTTTGGTGAAATTCCATCTATTACGATTATTAATTTATAATATATTAAATAGGTTTATTATATTATATTTAATGGCTACGCAGACAATACCTAAGATTATTCACCAACTCTGGATTGGTAAGAAACCAGCACCCACCAAATTTATGAACACCTGGCGAGATGCACATGTGCCACTCGGTTGGGAATATCGTCTCTGGAATGAAGCCGAAATCGTACACAATGTTGACATCGGTCGTTACGCTCGCCGTGTTAATAGCATTGAAGAAATTAATGGCAAAGCCGATGTCTTTCGCTGGATCATTCTACAAAAATTTGGCGGCGTCTTCGTTGACGCGGATTCCATATGCATTGAGCCAATCGATTCGCACATTTTGGCGGATGGGGTTGATGCATTTGCTGGCTGGGAACAAGAACAAGTTCGTAAAGGTTTGGCTGCCACTGGCACCATGGGTTTCACACCATCACATCCTATTGTAAATTCCGCACTTGAATGGATTGCACGGAATCCTATCAGTAATAGAGAGACTGGTAATCGCGCTTGGTATACTGTTGGGCCTGGACTACTTACTCGCATCTGCCAAATGTATGAATTTAAAAACATTACCATGTACCCTAGCCATTATTTCCTACCATTTCATTATTCTGGCATCAAATATGAAGGTCATGAAAAAGTATATGCCTATCAAGAGTGGGGTTCTACGAAACAAAACTATGACGTTATGAATCAGGTTGAACTTCCTGATGCATTTACTCCTCCGGCAGATGCATTAGCATGTTCTGTCCTGGTTTCTAGTTACAATACGAAACCACAATATGTAAAAGAATGTTTGGAGTCAATTAAAGCACAAGTTGGCAAATTCAATATGGAAGTGGTTTGGATTAATGATGGCTCTACTGAAGCCTCGACTACCGAGCTTATATCTATTTTAAAACAATTTAAAGAAACTTCTCGTTGGATTTCTGTTGTTTATGATGAAAATGATGGTAACAAGGGTATCGGATATAGCTTAAATAAAGGTGTTAATATGTGTTCTCATGAAAATATCATTAAAATGGACAGTGATGATATAATGGTTCCAGAGAGAATCGCTAAACAACTAAACCATATGTATGCTCATCCAAAATGTATGATTTGTGGAGGTCAGGTATCTATGTTCAGAGGAGATGATATTAAAAATGTTACAATGAATACAAAACATCATTCAATTAATTGGGACGAATATAAACAAGCACCAAAAGATTGGTTTATTAACCATCCCACTGTCTGTTATCGTAAATCTGCGATTCTTTATGCCGGAAATTATGACCCCACCGAACATTCTATGATTGAAGATTTTCATCTTGAATTAAAAATGTTGAAAACTCATGGTAAAATTCACAATATGCCCGATGTTCTTCTTCATTATCGTTTGCATCCTGGGCAAGTTACTAATGCCGCCGGCGACCCTAAATGGAAACGTGTCCGCGAAGAAATCATTGCCGATATGGTTAAAACATCTTAAACATCCTTCTTTGCTTTGTGTTTTGGTGAAATCCAACTGACATCGATTTTGGTGGTGGGGGTCTTTGGGATTGGGGCACAAGTGGTGATGGAGGTTTCTTTTCATTAAATCCGCGCATCTTATGCATCTGAGTCCGCCCCTGAGTGAATAAATTATACGTCTTAATTTCCCTTTCTACATATGGACGCATTGTATTAAATGTTTCTATATTTATCATATCACCTTGGATTTTATATTTAACACCTTGGATAGTTGTTAATCCATCATTTATATTGTCCTTTAAAAAATTATCTTTGTTTTTAAAATTAAGACTGCGCGTTACACTATCAAATAATTGTATGATATTATTATTTCCTATATCCCAAAAATGACTCCTATCAATTGTAATACCTATTGCTTTATCAGCACGAACATTTAATGCATTATCTTCATACCCCCATCCCCAATTATTTATAAACCCATTTAATCTTTCAAAATCTACCCCTTTAATAGAAAAAAAACCACCCAATGCATGCCTAAATCCATAAAAATGCTTAATTACACCCTTTTTGGTCTCATAATCAAACAACCCCTTTTTATGTGGAATTGTATCTATATCATTAAACACAAATGTTATATTCTTATAATCATTAGGATATTTATCACGCATCGCCATAAAACCTATGTTTTTAGTCGCACCTCTATTAAACTCCCGCCCATCCATTTGATGAGAAAAATATATTTCACACTCATCTTCCGCATAATCCTCTAATACATATTTCATATAATTTTTAAAAAAAAACATTTGCTGTTCTCTGTCTCTATACGGCACAACAAAAATTATTTTCGGAGGAGCCATTATTTAATATACATATATAAATTTTACGATTATTTATTGTATTATTTTTTGTGATTATTTTTTAACGATTATTTTTTAATGTATTATTTTTAATTGTATTATTTTTTGATGATTATTTATTGTATTTTTTCAAAATCATATTTGGAATCAAGTCGTGCTGTTGCAGTTTCTGGCAACATTTATTGATCGTAACTTCACTCACACCTGTCATGCTGAAAATTGTTTTTTTTGTAATATTTAGGTTACATCTTAAACATACATAGTATATTATACCTACCGCAATTGATGGTGGAGTATTCTCTGGAATAAGTCCATTCTTAGTCACCTTTGTTGCAATAAATTTACTGACCTTTGTTAGTTCTTCACTAATATTTAGTTTGCTACAAAACCTCTCGATAAACTTTTCCGGAGTTGCTTGCATTAAAATGGTCTTATCATTATTTACAAAATCCGTTTCTAATGTATTAATTATACTTATTGCATTTTTGCAACCTTTTGTCGCACTTGTACAATCTAAATTAAATATTGTTGCTATCTCTTTTGCCGTTCTCGGATAATTATTCATACTACATGAAATATATATTGATGCTGCAATTATCCCATGACGATTTAACCCCCTAAATGTCTTCTGCTCCGAGATTCTCTTGTGGTATCTAATTGCACCATCTATAATTAGTTTAGGAATATGATGATTTTGCGCCATTGTCGTTATCATTTGAAATTCATCATATTGCGATTTCTCCTTATATGGCATGGACTGCCATTCCGTATAGCGCTTTATCTTTCTCATCTCCCAACTACCTGCCCCCCCCGGCAATATTTTACACCCAAATGATGATTGGGCCAGTAATGGATTAATTGGCATACCACATCGGGTTGGGTCACTATTTCCAGTATCATCTGCACCATAATATCTCCACTCAGCACTTTGCTCTATCATATCTGTATATATTATTCCACATTTTACATTTGTACACCCTAAAAATCCATCGTCTGTAAGAGACAGTGTAGATTTACATGTAGAACATTCATCAATAGAACGGGCTGGATTATATACACATTCCATTTTATTTTCACCAATTTCATCATCAAATTTGTCCCATAATGCTTTGATATCTACAGAAGTTTGCCTGATTTTTTTTGTTCGATGAGCCGCCATTAATGAATAGTTATAATTTATGTCTAGCATTTAAATTCAATTAATTATATATATAAAATGGGTGCATCCTTTTCAACCATAAATGAACGACACGTTTTAGAATCTATTGTAGTTGAATATATTCTCAAATCATCCACAAAAGATTTGCATTTGATTGATTCTTATCAATATAACAATAATACCATTAATATTCTTGTTGATATTTTAATGAAATATGTTGATTTGGCGACAATTGATAAAATTTTTTATCATATTGGGGGCGAAGATAACATGATCGAAATCGATCTAGATACGATCCATTACACAAACCAGAAAATAGATGCGCGTATAAAATGTAAATTTTTAGCAATTTTCTATTATGAAATTTATGTATTATTTAATAAAATTAAAAGTCTTATAGTAACAGTTAATAATTTAATTCAACAAGCGGAACAGGAATATATTAAATATCAACATGAGAGTTTTGATGATTCTATTGCAGACGAAATAGAATTATTAGAGCTAAAATTAAATAGACTACGTTTTATAGAAATTAATTTTTATATCATATTAGGAGAGTTGTTCGTTAAAGACAAAACGTTTGGTATTAATAATGATATTTCATTAGAGAGAATGGAACAAATGGGAAATATTATTGATTTTGAAATAAATACATTTAGCAATAAAATAAATAGTATTGATAAATGTGAATAATAAAATATTTTTATATATTATAATGCCTGGTCATCGTTCTCGTTCTCGTTCTCGGTCTCGTTCTCGTTCTAAGAAATGTGCTAAGCAAACCGTACGTCAGTGTGCTCTTACGTCTGGATGTAAAATCGCCCGTGGTAAAAAGCGGACGTTCTGTCGTAAAAATTCCAATAAATCTCATAAGCGCGGTAAAAATCGCAGACGACACTCCGCTCCTTAAATACTAACAAACCCACTTATTAAACGTTTTATTTTTTTCATATCATGTTGATTTTTATCACATAATGGCTCCAATATTCCTAGATATTCTTCTGTTTTATTTTGGTTATTGTACCACAGTGGATATTTCTCTTCCCAAATTTTTATATGGCTAATTTGACGCTCTGTCAAAGTATCTATATTTCCATCAAAATGATTCTTTTCATCATTTGTCCATTCATTTTCATGTTTGATATAAAACTTTAATCGTTTTTTATCACTACAATGAATTGGTCTCTCTGTCGGCTTTAATGTTTCCAAATGTTTTCCTAATAAATTTCCTATACCATTCACATAGCCATTATCTTTTGTATAAATTAAATCATCTATTGTTACCGGTACATTCATTACAAAATCTGACATATTGATCGCATTCTTACATTCCTGATCTAAAAATATATTGATCTTCCCTACACTATAATTATTATTTACACTATAATTATTATTAGCTATAATAACGTTTTGCACTGCAACTTCGTTTAATTTTTTCATTAGCATTTCATTTTGTGCTTGAAATTTTTCATTTAATACCTTTTCCAAATTACTATCCGCCAGACATATTCTACCATGACGAGATAAACTCGACCTATGAGTATAGCTCATATTGCAAATGCTACATTTATAACCATTCCCATCACATTTTTTCAAATGTCTTGATAGTCCCGATGCATATACAAAACCTTTATTACAATGCCTACATCGATGTAGGTCGGTTTTACAACAGTTTTCATGTTTTAATAAATTACTTTTAAATGTATATGATTTATTACATTTTCTACAACTATATTTTGTAACATTTTCTATCATTTATATATACCTATATATTTTGTTTTAAAATGTTTTATTCATCATGATGTTACCATAGAATTGTACATGCGTTTTTTTGCACATTTCACTAATAAATGTCCAAAAAGTTTTTTCGACATGTTTTCAGATTGTTACCATATAATGGTCTCAAATATTTATTTGAACATTTTATAAATTTGTTCAAATAAATGTCCAAAATGTCCAAAAAGTTTTTTCTGAGCATTTTCATATTGTTACCATATAATGGTCTCAAACATATTTTCTACATTTTCACAAAAAATGTCCAAAAAAATGTCCAAAATGTTTTTTAAGAACATTTTCATGTTGTTACCATAAAATGGTGCGGAATTTGTTAAACAAATATAGATATTTTTCTCAGTCTAAACTGGTTACCATTTTGTTAGCATTTCGGCTCGCTTACCATAGAATATTTTTTGGATTTTTTTTTGTTAGCTTTTTCAGTAATAAAAAAACATGGAAAAAACATGTTCAAAAAAATGGTAACTTTTGTTAGCATTGAGGGTAACTAGTTTTTTCCATGCCCAAAAAATATTTTGAACATTTGGACAAAAGGTTGTAGGGGGACTTTTCAATTGTGTCAAAAAACCTCCCTACATCTTCTAGGGAGGTTGTCAAAGTGTCACTTTTTTTTGCAAAGTTTTTTGTATATTCTCAAAATGGACAATGTCCATTTTTGAAATTGTTAAAATACTTTGCAAAAAAAAAGTGACTTTTAATCTACAATATATCATGGTCTTCATTTTTTATTAAAAAAGTCCTGATTAAAGACGAAAGATCCTGTGGGTTTATAAGAATCAATCGATTTATATGACACCTTATTTTTAGGTTCTGGTTTAACCGCCGGTGATTTTGAATCAGTTTTCTGGTTTGGTAATAACCCATGAAAATCGGAATATATATTATTAGCCGTAGTTGGTTTGTTATCACTAAACATTTCGGGTGTTTTTCTTTCGTCGATTATTATATTTCCTAAACCGTCTATGTTCTTGTTTGTTTTTTTCTTAATCGCATCTCTCACATAGGTTGGAATCCAATGATTCCATGAAATTAAAATAGTACTTGGGTGAAAATATCTCAAATTAAAACCATTATCTCGCAATTTTTCGATAATATAACCAATACATTCTCCTTGATCATATTTTGGTATTCCTATCATTACTTCTGGTATAATATACCAACAATTCGTTGCATCTTTATTTAAATTAGTTGTTTGGCGAATTTTAGTCTGCACACGATTCAATATTTTATTAAATAATTCTAAATTATTCAAATCACTTTGCCGCTTGCGCTCGTATAAATCATCTAGATTCATCTTTTCATTTAGTTCATCAAGATTATCATTCAATGTAAAAATATTCGTCATTTAATATACATTTATTTTTAAAATGAATACTTAAAAATATTATTCTCTCTATATTTATGACAGATAGAGAGAATATTTTACCAATCAAATGTTTATCTATAACCGGTGGCGGACATAATGGCTTTTCTAGTATTGGAATACTAAAAGAGACCTATGATAAATTATGGAATTATGATAGCATCGAATCTATATATTCTACATCTAGTGGTAGTATAGTTGCCATTGCTATCGCATTACGACTTGATATTAATGATGTCGTCGAATATTCATTAAATAGACCATTCGATAATATCATATCATTCGATTCGTCTCGCATATTATCATTAGTAAACGAAAACGGCATGTATGGAAAAGAATCATTTATTGCATTTTTTAAACCTCTGTTTGCTTCGGCCGATATAGATATAAATATCAACTTAAAGGATTTTTTTGAAATCACCAAAATAAATCTCAATATTTTTGTGAGCGAAGTTAATACGTTTAAATCTATTGTTGTTACACACATGACCTTTCCAGAACTATCCGTCATTGATGCTATTGCCATGTCTGCATCTATTCCTATTATATTTAAACCTATATGTATTGATGACAAATACTATTTTGATGGCGGATTCTTCAAGGCTTCCCCATATCAAGATGCATTATCAGCCTATAACCATGAAGAAATTATTGCTATATGCGAACGTTATCATTTTGATAAAAATTATGATAACCGACCACCAAGAAATACTAATATATCAAACTTTTTTATGATTTTATTGTCAAATACTATGCGCAGTTTTAATTTAAATAATACTGATTCATTTGTAGAAAAACCTACGACATTCATAATGGAAAGTGAAGCTTTAACACCAACAACATTGTATAAATGTAAAGACGAATCATATCGCAAAAAATTATATGAATATGGTATAACTATTTGCAAAAAAAAATTACTTGCTGAGTGTGGCGAGAATGAATCGCTCTAATGATTCAATCTCTGGTTTAGCATCATACTCTATGATTTCATTACCTCTGGCAATCTTAAATGTTGGGAAACCCTCAACTTTATATTTATCAAGTGTCTCTTGTGTCGCCGCATCTTTATTATTTGTACAATCCTTTGGTACATATTTAATTACATAACCATTGATAATCGTACCCTCCTTTACTTTTTCACTTCTTTTTAATTTATCCCACATTGAATCGCCAACTGGTTCTTTTACCTTTTTGCAATGCGGGCACCAATCTGCATAGAAAAATAATACTTCCGCTGTGCGTATATTTCCATCCGGACCATCATTATTTGTATTATGTTCCATGTTCGCGGTTTTTTGACGATTAAGCAATGGCTTCGCATATTTATGATAACCAAAAAGCGCCGTCGCAATAAATAATGCCAGAATTACACCAATAAGCACATTTTTTTGTGTAACCTGTTTTCCCATCTTTGGCATCCTGCCCATCTCCTTTTTCATTTTCCCAAACATTTATATTATATATAAAGATTAAATAATATTAAATAAACGTATTAATATTATTATATGCTGGTAAGAACACACAATGGCGATATGAAAATTATTAATCGCAATGATTACATTACAAATTCGGATTATTATAAAAAAATGGTCGCCCTTAAATTTAATCGCCATCATGTTGGTAAAAACAATCAAATCAAAAATATAATCTCTACCATTTTATATGGCTAAGACTAGAAAAAAAAGAACGTTTGGTAAGAAAGATTTTATAAGCGGTGATGGTATGCTTACATCCGTATGGGGTCCTAGTATATGGCATTATTTACATACAATGAGTTTCAATTATCCTATTAAACCATCTAAACAAGATAAAAAAAACTACAAATCATTTATGTTGTCATTGCAAAATGTTCTTCCTTGTCAGCATTGCAGAGAGAATTTAGCTACAAATTTTAAGGCTCTACCTCTTACTAATATATGTATGACATCACGCAATAGTTTCTCTAGATATGTATATAATTTACATGAAACTGTTAATAAAATGTTGAAGAAAAAATCAGGATTATCCTATTGTGATGTAAGAGAAAGATATGAACATTTCCGTTCTAGATGTACCATTGACAAACCTAAAATTATTAAATTTACGAAAAAACGTGAGAATGGCTGCACAGAACCATTATATGGTAAAAAATCCAAGTGCGTTATTAAAATTGTACCACAAGATGAAAAGGTTAAATCATTTGATATGGATAAGAAATGTATTAAAATTAAATAATTATAAATATATAATGACTGATAAAGAATTTCTAAAAGATATATATAATCCCTATAATAGCGATGGGGACCAAATAAATGAAATTAGATATATCTTTTCAGAGGCATTGCATAGCAGCAATACAACAGAAATAATGAATAAAGAAAAAGTACTTAATGAAAAAATAGAAATTGCAAATGGAGAACAATGTTTTTTTGAAGGAGATTATACAAAAACTCCCACAGACGTTGACGTTTTAACATTACAGCAACGAAATACAATTAATGAACTAATGACTTATTGCCACATGTTTACCGATGCTGGTGCTGCTCCTGATACTGCAATCTCTATCGAAAAGGAGCCATCAATATTTGAGTTTAAAAAGGATTTTTACAAGAAGGTAACGCCAATTAAACGTAACCACCCCCAAAATATTTTACGCTTATTTGGTAGCGTTTATCGCGAGCTCCCAGACGAATATATGTTAATTGGTAATAAAAAAGTGAAGGCGGGACCTGCTGTAAATCAGGCAGAGAATTATTTATTTAGCAAAGGAATGGTGATTAACTTTTATAAAACACCTGTTTTTGGCAAAAAAAACGTATGGAATACAGATACCGGCTCATCGTTTAATTTTGCTGTCAAATTTAAACATCCAAAAACTAATAAACACAATAGTATTAACATTGTTATTGAAAATAGTGAACCCTACGAAAATAGTACTGCTAAACGCCAATTGCGAAGACTAAGTGCGGCCGTTGGTGCAAAATGGGAGAATGATAGACTAAATAAGACTTTCATAGTGGAAGATGCCATCAACAAAAAACTCAAATATAAAGAAAATGTGTTTAAAGTTGACAATCACACATATAAACCTGTTAAAGATTATGAATGTGAGAGCGATTGTGATGAGTACATAAGTGCTAGTTGCAAACCTGAACATGACATAAATATTGACATGAGTATGAACAATCAGATTTTTCCTGGCATTTCCGACACAAATACTGTTCCGCTTAGAGTAGCAAAAATCACAGATGATAATGGAGTTATATTAAGTTGTGGGTCGGTCACAGATTTTATAAAAATCGATAATATTCCAGATGATAAATATAGTGAGCGCGATGATGATGATTCATTCATTTTTACGGGACAAATACCAACAATAGGGGATTTATATAGATATGCAACTGTGGGAACACAAGAGTTATCATATAAAGATACAAAACTTCGTTTTAAAATAAAGTCCGATCCAGATAAATATACATCCATTGAAATGGATAAAAATGGGTGTTTTGGTAATAAATCAATAGATAAAGATGGTTTTGCAACTGGCAAATTTGTGCGATTTGATGATATGACCATAAACCTAACGGAGATTATAGAAAACGATTCAAAAAAAAAAGGAACTGACGAGCATAACCTTAATTTTTTAACAATTAATTTCGATACATCATTTATTAATAAGAATATCGTTCCGGTAGGGGAGTATATTAAAAAGCAAGAAAAAGAACTCGACGAATTTAAACGAAAGAGTGAGGCGAAGCGCAAAGGCCATGCGGATGGAATAGTCAAGCCCAGAATAGAGGACGACAATCAATCAATAAAATTTGTCGATGAATTCGGTGTGGGTCTACCCAATGCCCGCTTTAAAATCAAGAGCGAGGTTGAACCAGTCGATTTCGCACCTAAAGGACTTCTACATTTAGCAAATGATGGAAGATATAATATACGTTCGATAGCACAATTGAAGCGAATAATGCGTCGTATAAAAAAATATGATAAACAGGGAAACTTAGTGCCAGAATATGGCGCTTATGGCATCTCGGGAGAGTACTTTTATGACACCGTGGAGAAATTCATGAAAGCGGGAGGCGTGCAACGCGTCGCATGGACTGATAACATAGACAAAATTTATCATAAAGAGTATCTCAACATATTCTTGAAGAAAATGCCACTATTTATACCTGCATTTCAGGGCTATATAGATGCAAAAAATTATAATACAAATCAATTTCTGCGTTCATTAGGAACCAATATTGCCGATTTCACGGAAGACAATAACCATTATAAAATGCAGTTGATGGAAAAACTTAAAACTACTGCTGAAACTGCACCTGCTGGAACTGCACCTGCTGGAACTGCACCTGCTGGAACTGCACCTGCTGGAACTGCACCTGCTGAAACTGCACCTGCTGGTTGGGAAAAGAGTGGCTATGCTGGTGGTGATGATATGTACAAATTAGCACTTAAACTTATTGATGAACAATTAAAAATAAAAGGACGGCCACCAATTGGAAATGATTATAAAACTTTACCAATCGATAATCCCAAGATCGAGAAGACATATGGAATATTATATGCCGGTCAAATTTATAGTTTAGATTACCTTCAAAACTACGATGGGGAGGAGGAGGATGGTGTGCTACCAAATAAATATCAATGCACTAACAGCGGTGGTAAGAAAACATATTCGGTTGGAGGAGTCTCTGTTACCAATGAGGGGGACGGAAGCTTCAATTTCCACCCAAAATCAGAATTTGGATATGTAAAATTTAAAACGGAGGAAACGCCGAATAAAGATGATAAAGCCAAGTCGGGTGAAACGACATATAAAATAATCATTAATGAACGTTCACCGCCATCTTTGACATTAATATTGGAGATGATAATGACGGAAGAAGAGCGAAAAGGAGTTAAAGAAATGGAAAAGGTGGTTGATGAGGTGAACAACATGCTGAAAACTGGGAATACAAAAACGCCGGAGATGACGGAGGAGACTTGGAAGCAACAACAACTTGTCAAACTGAGTGAAAGCCCACATGCGACTGTTAAAAAATTGATAAAGTTGACGAATTTGTCACAAGGGTATATTATTAAAAAAAATGGGTGGATCACTGGCTGGAAAAAAGACAAAATCCAAATAGGTAGCAGTATGGGCCCCAAAGACACATCAACAATTACTACGAAAATATTGCAGAAATGGATGAAAAATGGCGATAGCACAGGAAAAACGATTCTTGAGGATTTGGGCAAGAAGCTCGAGGCTCCTACCCAACTGCCTTTTCTGCCCGACGTAACCACCGATGGCGGCTTTGTCAAAATCAAAGACCTCCACAACGAAGCAATTGAAAATCTAGATACATCTCTAAATGAAATTGAAAAAGAGTTTAATAAGGAAATTTATAAGGAAGTGATGGATGGCGAAGAGCTACCGGAGACAGAAGAATGGGAACGAGACCCGGAACAATTAGGTTTTGAAGCAGCCGAAGTAAAAGGAACCAATTTATTTGACAAAATGAAGGAAGGTCTAGAAGGTATGATGCGCTCTGAGAATGCTGCACATGCACATGAAAATGAATTTGTTCCTATGAATGTATGGTATAAAGAAAAAAGCGAAGGATTCACAGGATGGACGAAGAATGGATTTACGCGAAATATAACAATGAAATTTAACAATGACAATTTGCAATGTGAAAAACAAGAGGTATCGTGGGACCATGATGTAACGGAACGGTCAAATTCAAAAATTCATTATTTATTTATGTTAAATCAGTATATTTATGTATGTTTGTATCATCTTTCAACTAATTATATAAGAACTACTACTGAAAATCTTCCGGACGAGTATAAACGAACGTCTGGAAAACCGTCATATGAGGAAATATCTAACATTTGGAGGTTTTTCGAAGAAGATGGGGATGGGAACTTCCCCATCAAACTAGGTGAAGGCGAAAAAAGTACGTTCGACGTAACTTATAATGAATTAAAGAAGTTATTTAATTTTGGGTTTGAATTTGCTGAAATATATCCAAAGAAACCAGAGGGAAACAACTATGACTCAATACCCCTGAAGAATGCTAAGGTCGATACTCCTAATTATTCTACCTTAGTAAATTTTAATATTAACCAAGCTTTCCCACAAGAGACGGCGATAGAAACGTTCTACAATTATCATTTTAATGATATCAAAGTAGCAATTAAAACAAAACTGAATGATGATAGTGATGTAAAATACATTGCTAAATTATATACGATATATACACGGAGATATGTTTGCGTTTATAATAAAAAAGAAGATATGCCTTGTGTATATTTTGAAGCATGGATAAAGGAGGAAATGGTTGATGGAGACTGGCATATAGTGTCTATTGTAGACTGGGGAAAAAGAGGACTTGAGTTAAATGTTGAACAGAGCAAGAAAATTTATTTAGTCTATGCACTGGATCAGGAGAACCCCTTCGGTAGAAAAATAAAAGATAAACTAACTGCATATCGATTTACAATAGAGGATGCAAGGATATTAACTGCTGAAAATAAACATGAATTTTTTTTATCTCAGTTATTAACTAAGATTGGGGTAGCTAGTGGTGATGAGGTCACATTAGAAATTATTAAAGGGGGGAAATGCGTTCCAATAGAAAATCAAAACCCCATATTATCCGGTTTTATAACGAAATTAAAAAAAGATATTAAAAAGAAGCTCTGTGTCAAGATGGAGGCTGCGACGGAGGAGGAGGCTGACGAGAAAGTTCGATTGGTGATGATGGTTGTTCAATTAATGTTTTTTACATTATTGCATGGAAATAATTACATGGACTATGATGTTCTAAGTATAGAGCAGTTTTTAAGAGCATGTAAATATTTTGGCAAAAAGGCGGGAATGCCCGGGGACGATTCAAAGCCAACAGAGTGTATTGAAAATTATATCAAAGTTGGTGACCCGAAATATTGGAGACACATGTGTGACGTAGAGAAGGATGCAATACGAAATATAGTTATGGGTACACAAGATGAAACAGATGTACAAAAATTATTAAAAGACAGAAAAATATATTGTGCCAAATTAGAGACGGCCGAATTAGGGGGTGATAAATTGAAGAAGCATTTTATGGATGAAGTTTTTATACCACATATATCCGAAGATAGAATGTGGGGTCATTTGGACGAAAGCGATGACCGAAAGGAAACTGTCGTGGGTGGGCAGACGGACGGGGCATACAAGTCTATGTCTAGATATTATTTGTACCAAGATCTGATAAATTATATGAAATATATTACGATAAAGAAGATATTGCCGAGAAATCACAGATTTGATTGTTTTTTCGATAAATTTTGTTATTTATGTAGCCAAATAGTAAAAGACCATAAAAAGGATGAAGACTCCATATTTTTTAATAAATATATGCTTGAAAATTTAAAGGGTGAAAATGATGGTAGTGGTAGTGGTAGTGGTAGTGATGGTAGTGGTAGTAGTAGTAGTAGTAGTGGTGCAAGTGGTAAAGTCAATCCGGTCAAAGTTGGTGAAGATGATGAAGCCAAGTTGGATGAAGTTGGTGAAGATGATGAAAATGATGGCGGTGATGATGATGATACTACTTCTACTGCTGCTGCTGCTGGTGCTTCTGGTGCTACTACTGCTGGCTCTGGTATGAGGAGTAGTAGTAGTAGTAATAGTGATAGTGATAGTGATAGTAGTAGTAGTAGTAGTGGTAGTGACTAGTACGTAGTGATATTTGTATTAATTCATATATAGGAACATGAATTAATATTATTCTGCGAGCATTTTGTCACGACGAGCCTGGCCTCTATCGGGGTTTTTCATATCCTCTGCCGTAAGAATGTCCTCGCCCTCGAATAGCTCTTTACGTACTGCCTCGGTATCAACAATTTCGCCAGCACGAGTCAATGCATTTGCTTGCGTCACCGTATTTGCAACATTAATGAGCTCACCCTTTTCATTGAGGGTTTGTGTAAGTTTGTTACCACTTGCCTTTGCTTTTTCAATGTTGTCTTTAATGGCATTTTCGCGAGTTGATTTAATACGTTGTTCAAATTGTTCCTTGGCACTATCTTCGTTCTTCTTCTTCTCATGCATGAGTTTATTTAATTCGTCTTCTAAATATTCAACACGACCTGTCTTGTATGCCTCAGGTTCCCAAGGCATCCAAAGTCCAACAGGACCAACATAGACATCATGATTGGGGTCCATTTCGCGAAGAAGTTTGCATCTAAGCTCAGCTTCTTCCTGAGAAGGATAAGAGCCACGAATTTTCACACCGCGAACACTTGTTTGGAATGTGTGCTCTTTTTTGAACTGTTCAATAAGACGTTCTTCATTGTTGTCGAGGAACGTTTTGTAGTCATCGCTAATGGTAGTTTCGGCTAGCTTCTCGCCTTCGGTCTTAGCAAATTCTTCAAAATCGGCGACAAGTTTGTCAAAATTTACATTGTATTTGAATGCAATAAAATTCATAAATTCTGTAAATTTTTGCATATGATGTTTATAATCCCAATTTTTGATAAATGCTTCAAATAAATAGTTATTCTTTTGTTTAAGAACATTTTCTGGTGAGATGAAAGAAACACATACAAACTTTTGATTTGCGACGGCTTTGTCTTCATCAAGTAGGTCGATTAGTTTTTCTTCCGTTGACATTATAATAATAATAGAGAGAATATTTAAGCCAAAATAAATATATATTATAATAGTATAATGGACAAAATGCTCGATTTAGGCGAAATTTCACGACGCATGATCAAATATGTGATCGAAGGTATCTTTGTTGCCCTTGCTGCATGGACTATTCCGAAGCGTTCTCTAAATATAGAAGAGTGCCTCATTTTAGCTTTGGTTGCATCAGCGACATTTGCAATCCTTGACACGTGGCTCCCAGCGATTGGTGCATCAGCCCGTTCAGGTGCCGGTTTTGGTATTGGTGCCAATCTTGTTGGTTTCCCCAGCGGTACACCAATGGCATTAGCATAATCAAAGGCCTTAGCATAACCAATGGCATTAGCATAACCAATGGCCTTAGCATAACCAATGGTATTAGCATAACCAATGGTATTAGCATAACCAATGGTATTAGCATAACCAATGGTATTAGCATAACCAATGGTATTAGCATAATGAGACCATAATGAGACCACAATAATAGCTTTATATAAATTATTACAATGCGATAATAATTTATAAGGTAACAATAAATTCCCAATTGAGCTCTTTGCATATATTTTTCCAGATGTCGTCTTGTTCGATACGTTTCTCTCTATCTTTAAGCATAGGAAAATATGGTAAAAAGTTGACTTCTCCCAATAGTTCGCATAATTTATAAATGGTATAATAGTAATTTAGGAAATTGACCCGACCATCTGGGCAAAATTTGGCATATGGTTTTTGTATATCTAAAAATAGATTACATAAAGTAGTTTCAAGTTCTGGTGTCATTACTGGTGGTTTAATACCAAGTTTATCTTTTATAAAAGGGATATGTTCATAATATTTATTTAGACCAAGTCTTTTAAGAATATCTTTGGTATATGAATTGGTTAGTTTATCAATGGTAATGCGTTCTTTTTTGATTTGTGCGGCGATTTTTTGTATAACTTCATCGGGTATTTGAGTAGTTTCTTTTGCTTGAAATTGTGCAAGAATTTCTCTGAAATGGTTGATTCTTTTATAGGCATAAAAGCAAACTTCTTTAGGCGGTTCTTTATAAGAAGGTTTATCACTATCGATAACATGGGCCGTTTGAGCACTGCACATATTGCATATAAGAAGGCCTTCATTTGCGACCGGAATTAATTCACCATTGTTGCAAATTTTACAAATGTCTTTATCTTCAATATAATCGTTAATATTGAAGCGAGTATTTAGGAGTTTTTGAAAATATTGTTTAGAAATATTGGTTGTTTTATCATTGCGCACAGGTGCATCTTTAATGTTAAAGAATTTATCAACAATAGTAATATCATTTTGTCCAGTAGATAGTGCTTTTTTTTCCTCAAAATATCCAAATACAAATTTCGAATTATTTAGGAGATAATCTTGTTTTTGTTTTTTCAGATTTTTAATATCAATACGCAATTGTTTAATTCGGTCAAGTATTCGTATTTTTTCGTCGAATGAATGGTGTTTATTTTTAAGAGTATACTGCAAGGTTTCTCTCTCTTGTATTAATTCTGGAATGATAAACTCATCATTATTTGCAATTTCATTCATTTGATTTGTGTGACATGTATCAAGTGTTTGTTTGTCATCCTGCATATTATATAAATTTTGTATAGTATATTTATATATTAATTAATTTAATTTAGCCAAATTTTTTTTCTAAGCAGGTATTATAAAATGGGTGGAGGACTTATGCAATTAGTCGCTTATGGCGCACAAGACGTATATTTGACGGGTAATCCCCAGATTACTTTCTGGAAGGTTACGTACAGACGTCACACTAACTTCTCTATGGAGAGTATCGAGCAGACTTTCAATGGCCAGGCTGATTTCGGTCGGCGTGTAACCTGCACTGTCTCTCGTAATGGTGATTTAGCTTACCGCACGTATTTACAGGTAACTCTTCCTGAGATTTCCACGACCGATGCTAAAAACGCGAGGTGGCTTGATTGCCCTGGCGAGCAGCTTGTACAGCAGGTTGAGGTAGAGATTGGTGGCCAGCGCATTGACCGTCAGTATGGTGATTGGATGCACATCTGGAACCAGCTTACGCTTACTTCCGAGCAGGCTCGTGGCTACAACAAGATGATCGGTAACACTACTCAGCTCACTTACATTACTGACCCTGATTTTGCCAGCATTGATGGCCCATGTGATGTAGATTCTGCCCCCAACCAGGTATGTGCCCCCCGTAATGCTCTTCCTGAGACTACGCTATATGTTCCTTTGCAGTTCTGGTATTGCCGTAACCCCGGCCTTGCCGTTCCCCTAATCGCCTTACAGTACCACGAGGTCAAGATTAACCTTGATCTTCGTCCTATTGACGAGTGCCTTTGGGCTGTATCTGCAATGGATAATACCAGTGCCAACGCTACTGTAAAAGCCACCGACGCTTTTAATAAGTCAATCGTAGCCGCTTCCCTGTACGTTGATTATGTTTTCCTTGACACTGATGAGCGCAGACGCATGGCCCAGAACCCCCACGAGTACCTCATTGAGCAGTTGCAGTTCACTGGCGATGAGTCTGTTGGTTCTTCTTCCAACAAGATCAAGCTCAATTTCAACCACCCTTGCAAGGAGCTTCTATGGGTTGTGCAGCCTGATGCCCATGTCAACTATTGCGAGTCTATGCGCGCCTCTAAGGATCTATACAAGTTGCTCGGTGCCCAGCCTTTCAACTACACTGATGCCCTTGACGTACTACCCAATGCCGTGCATGCCTTCGGTGGCCCTGATGCCGTTGGTGACTTCCTCACCGGGACGAATACTTTCATGGATGCCGCGGCTAATGATGCCGGTGTCGACTCCCACCCCGCTACCCATGCCTCCGTCCATCCTTCCTTCCTTGGCCCTGATGTCGTAGGCGGCTCTACTGTTTCCGACGCCGGTACCTATGTACTCGCTGAGACTGCCCTTGACATGCACTGCTGGGGTAACAACCCCGTCGTAACCGCTAAGCTCATGCTTAATGGCCAGGACCGCTTCTCTGAGCGTGAGGGTTCTTACTTCGACCTTGTACAGCCTTACCAGCACCACACTCGTAACCCCGACTCCGGTATTAACGTGTACTCTTTTGCCCTTCGCCCCGAAGAGCACCAGCCCTCTGGCACTTGCAATTTCAGTCGTATTGACAACGCCACTCTCCAGCTTGTCCTTTCACACAACACTGTTGCCTCTTCTGCCACCGCCAAGGTCCGCGTCTATGCCACCAACTACAATGTACTACGTGTTATGAGCGGCATGGGAGGACTTGCGTATAGCAATTAATCTTATCTCTTCATGTCCACACATTGATACATGTTATATATATATTTTGTACTCTATGGAGATAGATATAATAAATTGATTTAGAAACATATTATAAATTAACTTATAATATGTTGAGTGAAAATGAAAAACTTCTAAGCGAAGATTCTGGTGTGTATACACACCACGGAAAATTCAAAGGAATTAATCAAAATATATGTTATCTTATTAAAAATACAGACACTAATGAGGAATACTATAAAATGAGTTGCAATGAAACACATACTCTTATATCAAAAGAAGATGTCATGTTACTGAAAAATTACAAGCCTTTTCGTCCTGTATTTTCAATACATTCAAATGGACATCTTGTCACCAAAGACCCCGTGGACAAATCACCTCTTTATTTACATGAATTTATTATGAATAATAAAGGCCCTCAAGGCAATCTTCGTACATTAGAACATATCAATCAAAATAAATTGGATAATCGCCGTGAAAATTTGCAATTAAAACCAGCGCAACAACATCCCCTGGCGATTGACCCAGTTTTGACTGAAAACGAAGTGATTCTGCATAAAGATTCCGGTTTATATATTCAAATGGGTGCACAGGCCGGCACTTATAAAAATATATGTTATCTTATTAAAAATACTGTCACTGATGAGGAATACTATAAAATGAGTTGTAATGAAACACATACTCTAATATCAAAAGAAGATGTCAATCTACTGAAAAACTACAAACCTTTTCGTCCCGTATTTTCAATACATTCTAATGGACATCTGGTCGCAAAAGACCCTGTGGATAAATCACCGCTTTATTTACATGAATTTATTATGAATAATAAAGGCCCACAAGGCAATCTTCGTACATTAGAACATATCAATCAAAATAAATTGGATAATCGCCGCGAAAATTTGCAATTAAAGTCTGCGCAACAACATCCGCAAGCGATTGACCCAGTTTTGGCTGAAAACGAAGTGTTCCTGCATAAAGATTCCGGTTTATATATTCAAATGGGTGCGCAGGCTGGCACTTATAAAAACATATGTTATCTTATTAAAAATACAGTCACTGATGAGGAATACTATAAAATGAGCTGCAATGAAACACATACTCTAATATCAAAAGAAGATGTCAATCTATTGAAAAACTACAAACCTTTTCGTCCCATATTTTCAATACATTCTAATGGATATTTGGTCGCCAAAGACCCCGTGGACAAATCAACGCTTTATTTACATGAATTTATTATTAATAAAAAAGACACACAAGGCAAGTTTCATACAGTAGAACACATCAATCAAAATAAATTGGATAATCGCCGCGAAAATTTGCAATTAAAGGCTGTCCAACAGCAGTCGGTTTTGGATGAAAATGAAGTGCTACTGCATAAAGATGAAGGGTTACATATTCAAATGGGTGCACAGGCTGGCACTTGTAAAAACATCTGCTATCTTATTAAAAATACAGAAACTGGTGAGGAATATTATAAAATGAGTTGCAATGAAAACAATACGGTATATACTTTATTATCAAAAGAAGATGTTGATATTATTAAAAATTATAAACCAAATAGGATGGCATGGACTCTGCATATCATAACCGGTTACGTTTACGGTTTGCTACCAGATAAAAAAAAATACACACTTCACTCGTTTATCATGAAAAACAAGGGTGCAGAGGGTGAAAAGTGCAAAGGGCTTTCAATTGACCATATTAATCGAAATAAATTGGATAATCGTCGAGCTAACTTGCGTCTGGCCACCCAAAGTGTCCAAAATTCGAACCGGGGGAAAATGAAGAGGCAGCAGACTGCTAGTGCATTGCCAGAAGGATTAACACAAGATATGATGCCGAAATATGTAAATTATAATAGAGAATGCTATGATGTTAAAAAGCAGAGCTATCGAGACTTCTTTCGCATAGAGAAACATCCTAAGTCAAAAAAAATTATTTCCAGTTCGAAATCTGCAAAACTTACAGTGATTCAGAAATTGGATGATATTAAGACGAAACTATATAATTTGGAAAATGATATAGTAGATGAGCCCAAGATATTGCCCAAGTATTATGCTATTAGAACCCAACTGGGTGCTCCTAACATGATGTATGAGCGCAGACAGGATGGAAAACGGTATACTTTCATTATGAAAATGACACCAGGTTCATCAATTGAAGATGAACTTGCTGCGTTTAATTTGGGGTTGAAAAAAAAATATCCTGAAATGGTGATTGAATAAATACCAAATTGTTTATTCAACGTCGTCATCGACATCTGCTTTGCCATCGACAGAATGCGCAGTGTATAATCATACTTTGTTCGCCCATTAATAATAATTGTATACTTATTATTAATATCAAATCTCTAAAGTTTTTATATAAACAAAAAACTAATATTGGTGTCATTAATGGATTGGAAATCCAAAATAGCATTTCAATAAATTGATATGACCGAAGTGACTTGGGTCCACCTAGTTTATATTTATAATAATTTTCGAAAATTTCTGATAATCTAGGTAGTGCGAATGCCCAATGACTTGTATGTGCATCGCCAGATTTAAAACATTTACAATTCGTTTCATTACATTTGCATACTTTAATAGGACAATCACATGATATTGAATGTTCGTGATGTTTAGAATGATACTCAGGGTCAGGCAATAATCCCCACGCATGACCAGTTTTACATATAAGATCTATACTATAACCACGTTTAGATGCATGACATATTATATGTTTGCCATATATATATATATTATATTGTTAATACTTTAATTTTGGTTTCTGAGTCGTTGCTGTCCGGCGCATCTACGTTCACAGAGGCCTGTTTAAGCTCGCCAATTTGGGCATCTGACATTGAATAGGTTATGCCGATTGCGCTATCTTCTGCCTGACTCGCTGACGATATATATATCGTTGTCGCTGTCCGACTCATATACCTCCTGGTCGGGGGGTGCTTCCTCTTGTGCCTTTGCTGCGATCATCTTGTGCCTTTCCGTTTGTGCCTACTCCGTTTGTGCCTACTCCGTTTGTGCCTACTCCGTTTGTGCCTGGTCTTGTTACCCTTGCGGTGCCTACTATTGTTACCCTGGCGGCGCCTACTATTGTTACCATTGTTGTGCCTACTCCGTTTGTGCCTACTATTGTTACCCTTGCGGCGCCTACTCCGTTTGTGCCTACTCCGTTTGCGCTTGCATTTGGTTCTAACTTTCGGAATAAGTAGTTTTCTATTATTGAATGAAGGATTCAAACCTTTTTTGCACCCTGGCGTTGGCAATGATGAAATTTTTTGTCCTCCAACCTTCCCCCCTCCCTCCAGCAAGTCTGGCTCTTTCACGGCAGACTTGGCCGAGACGTCCCCGTCCAGCTGTTGCTCATGGTTGGCAAGTGCAGAAGGGACTTCCGCAACACCGAGCCCCTCCTCCTCCTCCTCCTCCTGCTCCTTCTCCTGCTCGTCCGCCACCTGATCTGTCTCTGTCTCGGGCACTGGCTCAGCAGGGTCCTCTGCATTAGCATCACCCCCTGGAACCTGCCCCTCCTGCTGAAGTACAGTTATTTCGTTCGATGCAGTGTTCGGGGAGAATGAATTGCCGAAATTATTTAATCCACTCTCTATGAAAGGGTGCATGTTTGTGGACTTTAGTTTGATGCCTTTCCCCCACCCATCCCGACCAAAGGGGAACCACTCACCTTTATCATCAAACTGGATTTGTGGCACATGATTGCTAATACGAAGCCGAATGTTAAATGGTTTGGCTTCAGCTACCAGCCTGCTGAATGTGCTCCACCACCTACCGGTGGTGCTTGATTGGTGCGCTCTGTTTGATTTGGCGATTTTCTCGCCGATTGACCAAGAACCATCTTGTAGATTCACCACCGCCAAAAAATCCTCTTCCCAATCCGGCCAATATTTCTGAAAATAAAACTGATTTGTTGTAAATCCAATTTTACATGCTGTTGGGGGGGGGGCAAATTTGTCTACCGTCATCTCCCACACAGCGGTCTTCTCCAGTGGCGGAATGCTCATGAAACGCGGCTGCAGGGAAGGATGCACCTCACTCCTCCACCATTTCGGTGACCCCGGCGTTGTCCGCCATTCTTTATCCACTGCTGCAAACCATCTATTCCCACCATGCCGCTTTTCCACTGCTTCAGCGTCAGTGAGCTCTCTTTGTAACTTGCTCACTTTCTCGGTATCGACGGAGCGGGACTGTTTTGCCGTAGTAAGCTTGGCTTGAATCGAAACGCTAAGCTCTTTCTCTTTTTTCCAGGCGTCCCAGCCTTCCTTCGCTTCCTTGTCTGCCAGGGCGAATTCCCTCTGTCTGGCCGCCTGTGAGATGACGTAGCTGCGGGTGTTTGCCTCGGTGAGGAGTTTATGTTTTCTTTTCACTCGTGCGTCGTGACCCTCATTTTCCTCCGCGGCATTAAGCCTGGTTTGTAACTCTTCTACGTTCTGTTGTCTCCATGACAACCTTTCAGCAATGGGTTCTTCATTATCCCTGTCTCTTGTTCGCTGTGCTTTCTCATCGCCTCTGTTTTTGGCGTTCTCCACCTCCACCACATACCCTTTCGCCTCATTGAGCTTCCTGGCAAGCTTCCCCTCGCCCAACCCTGTGATGTCTTCCGCCAGTTCTGTCGCCTTATCCTCCTCTTTCTGTGCCTCTTTCTCTGCCTCCTCAGCTTTTTCTGCCTCTCCGTGATACATAGTCACGATGTCACCGGGTCCCCACTTTTTGCGCACACGCCCAACCCAATCGGCGGAGTGCGCAATGCCGTCAGGCCCAACCCTGAAGTTGTCATGAGACAAGTAGGAGTGGAGAGGAGAGGAAGCCTCAAAGCTGAAGTTTTCGTCGGTGGCCAAATTTTTGTAGAACATGGAATTGTCGCTCTCGTCCTCCTTGTCCATCTGCGTGACCTTTTCTGCCGCCATCTGAACCAACGATAACTTCTCAGTCTCATAGTTAACAAGCGCCATCTCAGCGTAAGATAATTTTTTGTTAGGCAGACTATTAAGGTAGTAAGTGCGTCTCCTGCCATCATCCTGCATTTCCCACTCGTGGTGGTAGTCGGGTTTTTTGAACATCTCAGCGAGGTCCATCTTCCTTTGCTTGGCATCATCGATGGCCATTTTAATATATATTTCCCGCCCTGTGCTGGGGCTGGTGCTCAGCACATCCCACTCTACAGGGGCTCGCAGCAACACCTTATTCTTCTCGTAAAAATCTTTTGGGCGTAAGCTAGCATAAAGTACTATATCCTTATACTGCTCCTTCGCTTCCTCTTTATTTGGGTCTGTCGCCTCCCTTTCACCTTCCCCTACTTTCATCCTTCTATTTTCGTCTTTCTCCTGCGCTTTCTTTTCCTCATTCTCTTTCTCTTTAGGGGACATTAGATACCGTTCCCACCGCCACTTCCAATTTTCCGGGTAAGGACTGGGTTCGGGACGAGTCTTGTCCGCACTGTCGTACCTTCCATGATAAGAAACACGCTCCCTTATATCATTGTAAAATGCAGACAATTCGTCCTGTGAATTAAAGCCCCCCGGAAACTCTGCCGGTTTTCCTGGGCTTAATAATATTTCGGTCACCCAATCGGCTTCGGCTCTCCTCCCGCCTCCTGTCCGACTAAAGTAGGTGGGGTCGAGGTTGTACATCGTCTGCACGATCTTTGCATTCGCCAGATACCCACCAAGACTCTTCAATCTATCTTTCGTCTGCTCCACCTCCCGCGCCTCCATCATCCGCTTCGTATCCTCCTCCACACTTTTCTGCGCCCTTTTATATTCTTCCTCTTTTTTCTCCCTCTCCGCCACCTCACCTTTTCCCGGGGTTGAGTCGTTTAAGTTAGTCTCTATTGCCTTCTGCTCATCCTCCCGCTTCTGCGCCCACGCTGCATGTTGGTCCTCATTCCTTTTCTCTCCGCTCAATCCACCCTTCACGAAAATAAAGCGAGGTACGGACGGCCCCTTCCAAAACCACGTCCCATCCAGGCTTTGCACTTTTTCCACACCTAACCACCCGCCATCCACCGCGAGGGTGCTGGTGCGTTGATTCACAATCACGTCGGTGTCATTGTTGACGTGTCCGGTGGCTGGCCTGAAAAAATAATAGAGGGTTTTGGAGTCTCGATTCCGCGCTAAAACTAGGATGAGGGGAGGCAGGGTCGGGTCCTCATTCCTTTTCTCGTGGCCGTCGACTATAGTATGGATTTCTTTGTAGAGTGTCTTAGTCCACCCCTGTGTTGCCATTTTATCATATCCTTGCTTTTTACCCCCAGTGGAGTTGGAGAGTGGCTTCCACATAGTGATAAATGTTGACAACAGTCTTCCTATATCTAGCTCGATATCTCTACGGCTATCGTATATATTATCTGTTATTGTTAATTTGTCGTAGAGGGATATATCTGTGAATAAACAACCGCTTGCTCCGGGAGGCCACGTCCCGCTTATAGTACCACCAACTTGTTTTGCTCGATTGCTGTTTTTCCTGCTAAATTTAGTCTTCTTTTTTCGGGTCCTGTCCATATATATATATATGTATTATATTTTAAACACCAAATTACGTTCATTATCAATAATATCAGGTAATCTGTTAAACTGATTCATCTCATGCAAAATATCTTTTTCTGGGGTGTTTGAAAAGCCGCGTTCAATAGATTGTTCAGATGTCCAACATTCGACAATTACCGTACTACTCATGGCATTATTTAAGAGGTTATGTGCGCCACGCAGTACCTTAGGTTCCCAACCTTCCACATCAATATGCATTATAATATTCTCTCTATTTTCAAGTAATATATCATCTAAACATAGTGTTCTAACCTTACCAACATTAGATTCAACAAATGCGCAGCAACCAAGACGTGAATCCCAATCGCCATATGCAACTGCATAAGCACCAGATACATCACCAACGCATGCGTTATATACTTTAATAGGAAGTTTGTTTAATTTAGCGATATTTTTAATATGTTTGCATTTGCGAGCATTTGGTTCAAATGCAAAAAAACGGATATCGTCTCTTCCGTTTTTCTTAGCATAGAGTGCTATAGTGAGACAAGTGTCGCCATAATGTGCACCGACGTCCAGAAACACCGTATTCAATGGGCAACCCAGAATGAGATTGGATTCGTATTTTTTATGCAGTGGACAACGTAGTAATTGATTATCTGGAAAATCAGACCACCCATGTAGTGTGTGCTCAAATACAGTATCCATAACATATTTAATTTAGCGATATTTTTAATATATTTATAAATATATTAAAATGGTTTGTGGATTTGATGTCAAAACAAATCGATGTAATAAAACTTCAAAAACTGGTACAGAAAAATGCAAGATGGGCAATAAAGGGAGATGTGTTAATGTACCAAAAAAGTCGCCAAAAAAGTCACAATTGATGCGTTTTACGAGAAAGAAAAACAAGAGCATCAGAGAACCCCATTGGAAAATGGCGAGTGTTTCGAAAGGCTGGCCAATAGTGAGAAATCCCGGCATAGATCCAATATCTGTTGTGCTATCATCAAATGCGCAAATTGGTGATGTATATACCTTTATTGTTACAGGGGAACTAACATTTGGTCTTGTAAATAATAAAGGTGACAAATTTGGCGTGGTAATTAAACGTAATACAAATAAATATAATATTAAAATAGAAGAATATATTGATAATTCCGAGGAAAATGAGGAAAAAGGCAGTATTACGAGGAAAAACACAAGTCCTGTGAAAACAGAAATAAAAATTAAAACAGCTAATACAATAGAAGTTAAGATAGCTGGTGCTCGTAAGCCAGTAACATTATCTACAAGTGGTAGTGATTTAAGGGCGTTTTCTACCATTAGCATGCCTGCCCCTAAGCCATTTGAGCCGGTGCAGTTTTTTATAAATGGAAAGGAACTATAATTTACATAACCAATATCCCTTTGACAAAAGAAGTCGAAACAAGGATACCGTTTAGCCAAAAGCTAATAAAATGATTAGACATTGCTTGTTGGAGATTATTAATTCCTCCACAAAGAGGGGAGCTTACCATGAATATAGTTCCAAATACCCCACCTAATGATGGTTCATAGCACCATTTAACATAGATAGACACGAGAATCCAATGTAAAAATGAAACAAACATAAGAATAGCTCCGAATTTGAAAATATACCATGCTATAAGTCCGACCGCTGTATTGAAAAGATTTGTATTAAAGCGTGAAATTATTTCCCACCAGTTTTTTTTAGTGACACTCATCTCAATATTAGGTGTTGCCACGGGCGTTGTTAAGGGTGTTGTTAAGGGCGTTGCTGGGGGCGTTGTTAAGGGCGTTGCTGGGGGCGTTGCCGGAGGCGAAGTGTCCGCACTCACCGAAGTCGCGGATGATGGTGGTGGTGGCTCATGAATATATGCAGGAGTGCTTTCGGCTGTCATTGAATACATCGGCGCGCCGTACTGTTGATTTATTTCATTTTCCCGTCCATACAAATTTGCTTGATCATTAATAATATTAACAAATTCATCATTATCCATAAGATGTACTTGTCTAGTACGAACAGGCATTATAACATATAAAAGGGGGTGGGTATCTTTATTACACTTTATTAAATGATATAAAAATATTATAGGAATAATATTTGTATAATGGCAGTGGAAATTAAAAAATCGAATCCCTTGTATAATTTCACACAGGGCTTTATAGGTATCATATGCATATCTATTGTTTGGTGTTTTTATTCAGTTGCAATAGAAATTTTGCCAATGCAGACAGATTTTGCATCTTGCAAAAAATATAATGCAGTTTATGTGTGGAATGCGACAGAAGATAAAAAATGCATAGAATATCTGGATACAATCCAATATTATGGCGCAGTGTCATCGACATTTTGGAGTATAATGATTTTATCTGGACTGATGCCTTGGAATATAATTTGCATGGTGGCAATTATAACCTCGCATGAAAAAACAGACGTAAAAACGAAACAGTATTCATGGATTTCATTAGTCGTGATGATGTCGGCATATTTTCTAACATTACTTTTGTCATCATGGTATGGAATAGCAGTATATTTGTATGCGACGCCAGCATTTATTGGCATACCATCAATAATAGGTGTGCCAGTATATACATATATTATGATGACATTGAATGTATGTAAGCCATACTTAGAACTTATTAATCCGCTAACAATGGTTACCTATTTTTTGATTGTAAGTTCAATAATGGTGTTGGCCTCATATATAGTTTGGTTGCCAGAAAGTTATAATGATCGAAGATATAAGGTGGGAATTCTGCTGTCGTGTGCATATTTTTTCGCATGGTTGGGGTCGTTGATTTTAGCATTGCAGATACATATAATGTATACATTTGATGGTTATAAAAAGCCGATACGTAAATATGCATCGGATGGTGGTCAAGAGATACAAGAAGAAGAAAAAACAGTAAGAAATGATATAACAAAATATATTAATTTAGGGACAGGGTTGAGTTTTATGATGAATATGATACTGATATCGTGGCTTTCGATTACAACGTCAGCCGCGAATATAACAATATTGGTATTAATTAGCGTGTTTCCGATATTGTGTCGCCTAGCGGTATTGGGTCAAAATGCATTATATGAATATTTGTATTAATATATAAATGGAAATCATATTACCCTGTCCTAATTGTAACCTATTGGTATATATACAAGATATTAATTGTGCAATATTTCGTCATGGGATATATAAAGAAAGTGGTGAACAAATTGACCCACATATGTGTAAAGACAAATGTGATGAATTATCAAAAAAAGAAGAAATATGGGGATGTGGGAAGCCATTTAAAATAGTATATGAAGATTCAGTGCCGACATTGGTAGTATGTGACTATATTTAGTGAATTAGACATCTCCATGATGCACCTTTGTCATAACTAATGAGTATAAGTTTATATTTTCTAATCATGACACCATTGTCATAAAATTGAAGTTCATTCCAATCATTTAGGATAGGATTTGTTTTATATATTTCGTAGTCACCTTCACATGTTTTATGAAGGTAATGTTCCAGAGGACCTATATATTCTAAGGTCCCATCGGCAATGCACCAGGGGCCGAAGTATGTGCCATTGGCGGGTGAATGGGTCGTATGTGAAATATTCATACTACATTTAGTAAATTTTATATAAAAATCAATTTGATATAAAAATAATATATATACTCATATAAAATGCAGATATTTGTAAAAACCCTAACTGGAAAGACTATTACGCTTGAAGTGGAGTCCAGCGACACGATTGATAACGTTAAAACGAAGATTCAGGACAAAGAAGGTATCCCCCCAGACCAGCAGCGATTGATTTTTGCAGGAAAACAGTTGGAGGATGGTAGAACTCTTAGTGATTACAACATTCAAAAAGAGGCAACTTTGCACTTGGTCCTCCGATTATAAGACAAAAAGTATATTAAATAGATAGATATAGTTATATATGAAATGCTAATACAAATCACTGCATCATATTATGCTTATCATTTTTTGGAGTGGGGGTTCCATAAATTAGGACATAATAAAAGGTGGGGTGGAATAATATATCGTGTTCATATGGCACATCATCATAAATATCATATAGGGAATTTGTTGCAGGAAGGTGAATATGAAGGTGCGTCGGGTGAAATGGTATTTATACCATGTTTGATGGTAGTATGGTTATGTGTATGGTGGTTTATGAATGATATATTCTCTCTATTTGTAGTTACAACAAGTATATTATTATTTATATCTAATGTAATACATCAAGAGATACATAGAAGGGATAGCTGGTTGGAACAAAATGAAGTGACACGAGAATGGTTTTTGGAGAGAAGGAAGTTCCATGTCATACATCATCATAAACCGCAATATAATATGTCATTGGGAGGGATATCATATATTGCGGATGAAATAATGGAAACAATAGATTTTGCATAGGTTGATATAAATATACGGATATATCTTTATACCAATATAATATATATATGAGTTGTGGCTATGATTCCAAAACAAAACGGTGCAATAAAACATCAAAGGTGTCGCCCCATTTATGTACGTTAAGTGCAAAAAAAACGGTGCCAAGTGCTCGCAAAGAAAGAGAGCAAAAAGAGCAAAGATAGCACGGAGAGCAAAAAAAGCAAAGAGAGCACAAAGAGCAAAAAAAGCAAAAAAAGCAAAGAGAAATTGAAAAAAAAATCGGTGCGGATGAAAACGATAATGGCCGCGGCACTCATTCCAGAGTTTGGAGAAGAATGGGTGGGAAATCGATGTAAAATAAGTGTTAATGTAGAAGCAAATGGAACGTGTAACTTTGACCCAAATGGGAAAAACTATAAACTTTTAGATGGAGTCATTAAATCATTGCACAAGACGACGAAAAATCATAGAATAATGTTTAATGATAATGTACCAAAACAATTAAATGTTAAAATAGCTACATCAGCATGGAAACATAAGGGCAAACAATGGGGGAATGCTATTGTAGGTGACAATTTTGAATGGGTTGGAGGTAGGACATGGATCGGACGTAAGTGTAATGCATATGTCGATACAGATTCATATATACAACTTAAAAATAACCTCAAGATCTTCCACCCTAACCCAAAACAAGTGCGGTGGCTGCGTTGTACAATAATAGATTTTTCGGCGCAAGATTCATATATATTACAGTTTGATGATGGACAAAAATTTATGACAAATATTTGGGAAAAATTTCCGAGTGATGAACGTAATTATGTACAACATCATGGGCTTGTGATTGGGACAGATTTTGATTGGATGGACGTTTAGGGAAACAGAAATTTATCGACAGTTGTCCTCACACAAAACAGTCTATGACATATGATACCAAAAACGAACAATCCGGTAGTAATAATAGGTAAATTATATTCGGGATGTACGAGTGTAGGATAAAAATGATGAATGATATATGCACCGATTATGGTCATGATTACATCGACGATGGCGATATCGAGAATGCGATAGGAGTGAATACCTTTCCCGACCTTCCCGCCGATTTTGCTAAATTTGCATAGGTTCATATAAATATACTGATATATCTTTATAACAATTTAACAACATACTATTATATATAGTGTAATGAGTCAGGTGCACCTTAGTTATATTAATACAACCGATACGGGTATAAATATGATGGTATCATGGGTAACCATCGGCACACCATTGACAACTAGTTATAATATTATTTTTCCAATCGTTGGCATCAGTATAATTACAACATTTGCAGCAATTGCCTATTATAGAAGTAAGGCACCTGCCCTTTTTGATTGTTATGTATATAATTCACACATTTTTAATTTTACTAATAGAGACACACAAACATGTGGCTTTTGTTCCGTCTATTTCATATTGCTATTATGTAGTATTCTCTCTGGATTACAATTCTATCCAGTTGTAGAACAAGTAACTTATTGTAATACTGAATGTGTCACATCGAGAACAACAAAGATTGCTATGTTGTCGCCAAGCAAAACCATGTATTCTGCACCAATGTATAATCTGGCTCCACAAACTAAATATAACTATCGCATTTCGGATTCCGAAAACCCCATAGAATTCACAACACTCAACCCATCTGCACCACGCATTGCGGTTATTGGAGATTTCGGCTATGAAAATGCTGCGGCTTTCAAATCGTTGCATGATTCAATCAATGATTATGATATGGTTATTCATTTGGGTGATATTGCTTATGATTTGGAGGAGGAGGGCGACGCTTTTATGAATATGATAGAACCTATCTCTTCCAAAAAACCGTATATGACAACCCCTGGAAATCATGAAAAAGCAAATAATTTTTCATATTATAGAACATTATTTAATATGCCTCAGATGTTCTATTCATTTAAAATTGGTACCGCACATTTCATTTCACTTTCATCCGAACTCTACTTTCATCCACATCTATATAGTAACTATAACATATTACAACAATATTATTGGCTAGAAAATGTTCTTAGAGAGAATATTAATGCCACCTCAATTGTATATACTCATAGACCTATGTATTGTTCTATGACTGGAAAGAGATGCACCGAAGATACCAAGACTATGAGAAAAGGTATGTCATATGACGGTAAAGAACCGATTGCACCATTGGAACAACTATTGTATAAGTATGGTGTTCAAGTATATTTCGCTGGACATATTCACAGTTATGAACGTACAAAACCCGTATATGATAGCACCGTACAGGAAAACGGTGGTATCGTACATATATTAAATGGCGTTGGTGGATCTCGCGAGGGATTAGATACTGCAGCAACTACAAAGCACGACTGGTCAGCATATCTCAACACAACCTATGGGTATGGTATATTAAATGTTCATGGGAAAAATATGAATTGGCGACAATTTACCACTGATGGCAAAACCATTGATAAAATTGACTTAAATAGATAGATAGTATGGATAGCATAATGACGACACTTCCCAAACAATATACTGACGTCCAAGTTATCGCATGGTATTCTGATACATTCCCTAACATACCGGGAAAAGAAAAATATATAAATTTTCTTAGGCAACAAAGTATTGATGGTGAATTACTTTCATCATATGATAATTCTACTGAATTATCAGAGGGAATTGATAGTAAACTTCATAGGGATAATATTATTAAAAAATGGAAATCATATGTAAAATCATTTAATGAATCTACGCCTGATCCGGATGTAACTTTACCAGTTGAATCAAGCGATGTATCTCTTACACTACCTAAAATGTTTCTACTTGTTAAACCTTGCCAATCTGGTAAGACAGGGGAAGCTTTTAGTCATTTGAATGGGTTAATCGAAGAATTTAATACCGAAGGGAAACAAAGACATATCGCAATCACATTTGTTGACAACAATCTTATTCTTGCAGGTCAAACATCAATTAGATCGCAAAATATATTAAAAGAATGTGAATCAATAGATTTTACAAGTAAAAGCGAAATTCACTCTGCAGATGTCGTACGGAGCACCATTTTAGATAATCCAAAATTAGGCAATATTATATGCTGTGGGCATACTACACGATTTAGTGATATTGATTGGCTTCTTCCTCGGTTCCCATTAATTAAATTTACAATCTATATTGATGAAGCCGATAAAATTGCAACAAGTAATAAGGTAGTCGATTATGTGAATAGTTGGGAGAGGAATTCTAATGTTAATCAAATAATTATGATAACAGCTACATCAGAGCAATTGTTAAAGAAATATAATAACATAACTCTATTGCCAGTAAATGAGGTAACCCATCAGAATTATGTTCGATTTTCAGAATGTCAATATATGGATTTTAATCCCAAAATCGTTAGCGATGAAAATCAATACAGTCCCAATACATATTATGTTTTGGAATATTTTAAAAATAATACAATGAATAATGGTGAAGTATATTTTATACCAACAAGTACTAAACGCAAAGATCATGATGAAATAGAGGATGTTTTAATTGATGGTGATTATGTTAATGTAGTCATTAAAATCAATGCTCTTAAAAAGCAAATTACTATATTACGAGGACAAACACCTACCGAAAAAAAGAAAGAAATTATATCATTTAAAGACATCGAAGGTTCAACGAAAAAAGAACTTAGCCACTGGTTAGGTGATTATTATGAAAAAAACGAAGGCTCGACAAAATGGAGACTTGCGATTACTGGAAATATTTGTGTAGGTAGAGGTATATCAATCCAATCAGAAAAATGTTCAATTTCACATGCTATTTATGGACCTGCAATTTCATCTATGCCCAAAGCAAATAAATATCAAATTGGAGCTCGTATTCTTGGTAATATTCGCAACTTTAAAAAATTTGAAAACGATACCTTTCCGATAATTATTTGCCAAAAATCTACATACGATCAAATTAACAGAATGGAAGAAACTGCAATTTTAATTGCAAATAAATCTACAAATCAGAATTCTTCGTATGGGCTCAGTGATTACAAAGCAGATTATAGCATTTCTAAACATGATTTTGAATACCCAGAAGATAAATCGGGCGTGCGATGGTATGACAATAATAATGACCCAAATGATTTGAAGACTAAGACTAAGGCAAAATTTAAAAAAATTGATAATAAATGGTGCAATCATGATTCAAAACTTCGCATTTGGGGCGACAGACCGGCGGGTGGATGTAACAGTAAAAATAAAACCCACTGGACATTAGTATATGAAAATTCAAGCTACACAAAATATGCCATTGTGTCTGTAAAATTGACAAAAAAAAGTGGAGATTGATAAAAATTGACATCATTTGAGAAAGCAATTGTATAGCATAATGCCGCTGACACCATTGTACTTGAAAGAGAAACGCTGTCAAATGGAGGCTGCATACAATATGATGCTGGGTGATACAAAGAATCACCAGTTTCGATATAATGTTTGCATGGCGCGTGAAGAACCGAAACCAACAAAAATTCCCTATAATAGACCGAAATATACTGTTACTCCATCGGATTAATTAAATGAAACGACAATTTCAATGTTTTCTTTTTTAATACTGCGAGTCGCCAATTGAGACAATTCTTCACGCTTCTTCCGTGTCTTATTATCCAAATTGACTTCTTTATCGTTTTTTTTGGCAGTACTATTTCGTTCGTTCATATCCCGTTCAATATTTTTATAATTCTGTTCAATATATTCTATGACAGCATTATCAATCGCCCATTTAAAAAAATTCAATTGACCAATAGTTGTCTGAATCGATGTATTATCCTTATATGGAATTGAAATACGATCCCATCTACAAAAAGGGTCAAACCGTTTCTTAGAATATGACCGCAAATTCAGCTTATAGTCATTATAAACCTTCAACCGAAGCTTCGATTTTGGTAATTCATAACATGTAAAATGTTTTTTTGCATAATTTGTTACAAACCAATCCACAATACGTAAGGAAATATTCGAATCACCATTAATTATAGATAACATTCGTGTTAATTTACTAGTGTCTTCATAATATGATTCCAATTTATTAAGGAGTAAATCATTTTGTGTCGTATAACCAGCCATATTAATATATATATAGCTGTTTTTAATATATATATTAATTGTATATTCTATGCAAAAAAAATTGAAATTTTTTTCTGGATTAAAGATATTTCAGGAAAAATGGAATCATCACTGAAAGAAGCATCACTGAAACAAGTTCTCGCCGAGAAAGGTTACGCTATTATCACCGGCATCCTGTCTCAGGAAGAAATTGAGACGGCGCGGGAAATGTTTCTGGATTGGAAAAAAGATATCAGTGACGAACTTCATGGCAAAATTGACCCTCACGGAATTTATAAACACCAGGAAGCTGGGCACCAAAGACACGCCTGGTACCTGAGGACACATCCCGGTGTTAAAAAAGTATTTGAAGAGTTGTGGGAAACCACTGATTTAATTGTTTCGTACGATGGCAGTTGTTGGATTCCGAAAACCTGGGATAAGAAAGACAAATGCTGGACGCATACTGACCAATGTGCAAACAATCATGGACTAGAATGTTACCAGGGTTTCGTTTCGCTTACTGATAACAAAGAACGGACTTTGATTGTTTACGAAGGTTCGCATTTGCTTCACGAGCGGTATTTTGCGGATAGAAATCAGACCGGTACAAAAAATTGGGAAAAAATTGACCCGGAATATCTCGCGGAAATTGCAGACCGGAAGCGCGTTTTGGAAATTCCGGCCGGGTCTGTTGTCGTTTGGGATTCTCGGACTTTTCATCAAAATCAATACGGCGCCCCAAAAAGTGAAGACAGAATTGTACAATACGTTTGTTATTTACCAAGAAATCATAAGAAAAATACACCGGCGATTCAAAAGAAACGGCAGAAATATTTTGAAGAGCGACGCACCACTTCGCACTGGCCTTGTCCGGTACATGTAAATGGGTTGCAGCCCCAAACATACGGAAATTCCGAATTGATGATAAATTATTCAGAGCTGAAACCTCCCGATTTGTCAGGATTGGAAGAAGAAATTCAGAAACTAATCTGAGTCAATTCTGTAACCAGTGGTAAATATTTGGCGATGTGCTAAATTTTTATTGCTGCTAAGGAGGAACTTGGATTATTTATACCACATATATATATGTTAAAAAAAATCATAAGAAAGCCACTGATCAATATATCTTCCTCTGCATGGGAAAAACTAGAAAATATAAGTGTGAAAACGAATATGAATACTTTTTTATTTTCAGCTGAATCTGGTGGATGTAGTGGATTAAATTTTTCGTTAAAAACAATTGCAATTGACAAAATGAATTCAATAATTAAAAATTCTAAAATACCTCCCAATACTTTTAAAAATAATAATAATGTTGTATATATTGAGCCATTATCTGAAATGTATCTCATAGGAACCACTGTTGATTATGTTCATGAAGATTATAATAAAAACATTTATGAAAGTAAATTTGTATTTTATCCTGATAAAGACAAGGCCGGAACGTGCGGTTGTGGAATATCTTTTTATTTAAAATGATCGTATAATTAATCATTCAACCTGGGACTGGGTGGCGGAGCCTCCACCCCCCCCAATCGTTGCCACATCTGCTTCATCCACTACTGTTCCACACATTCAAGGCCCTTGCGCTGACAAAAACAACCAACCCTCTGGTGCTTCACGTTCTGGCAGCTCATATGTTCGTCCGAGTTGCACCAGAACTTTGTGCAGTCCGCCACACCGCTCCGGCACGTGTTATCACAATTATTTTCTTGGACTTTCATATATTGCTTGTTGTTGGTTTCATCGGAATCGGAATTCGAATCGTCAAAGATCGACAAGAACGACGGAACTTTGAATCTTGAACAATCATTTTTTGTGGATTGCTTGGTGAATTTACAATGTTTATTCGCTTTTGTACACAAATATTGTTCAATTCTGTCATTTTCTTCATTCGCCTCCTTAGTTAATTTTTCCTTCCTCTTGAATTGGTTTTGGGCAACCATGCAATCTGTAGAAAATTGAATCGGGTGTATATTGTTCTCAATTATCTGCAAACGTTCCTGTTTATCCCTATCAATGCCTGCATTAAGCCTGGCCTTCATCGTCTGGGTGTGCTTTTGGGCGGCCACTTCTTGCCCAACTACTTCGCCTTCATCATCGTCTTCAGCATCGAACCACCCCCCCTCTTGTTTGTGCCTTATACTTCGTTTGTTCCGTATACTACGTTTTTTTCCAGTTCGTTTTTTCCGTATACTTCGTTTTTTCCCAGTACGTATACTTCGTTTTTTAACATCCCATTTTTTCCCAGTTCGCTTCTTCCTCCTACCACGCTTGGTGATGTTCCTCGCTTTATTTTTGCGGGTTTTTTTCATATTATATTATACAAATATTTAAATGTATAATATTATAGTTAAATAATGCTTCGATGGTTTTCGCCACAACGCACCGATTATAAGATTAATTATGAAGATGTGCAAAAATGCCGCGGAACTCACTTGATAATAAATACGCTTCCAACCGAAGAGCAGAACTGCTTGATTGTTGGCACAATTCCGGCTACACAAGAAACGCGGAGGGTAAATGAATTTCTCTCTAAAAACACTTCTACAACTATTATTATTTATGGAAAACATTGTAATGATGATGCAGTTGATACTAAATACAATCAATTAAGCAAATTAGGTTTTACACAAGTATATGTGTATCAAGGTGGCCTATTTGAATGGCTACTATTACAGGATATTTATGGAAAAGAAGAATTTCCTACCACAACGCAAGAATTAGATATATTAAAATACAAACCGACAAAAAAACTAACATATGACTTGGTTACACTATGAGCAACTACTCAATTTAACATGCCCTAAGTTATTAACCTTTAATAGTTCATTAACTTGGTCTTTGTGAGTATCAAGTATTCGCTGGGATTTGAATATAATTTTTGTTAAATGCTTTAAATTAATATTTTTAAATATTAACAACTCAGTATCATCACCTCTTATTGGATCCATACCAGGTTTACGTTCTGGAAAATTTTGAATATTTTTATTATTATATGTAATACCAAGATATCCTGACCACGCAGATTCACCAACGAGCCCTGGGACAGTGCCCAAATAAAAACCATTGTTCTCAGTAGAATTCAAAATCCACGATTTTGTTTCATTTAATATTTGTGGCGAAAACACAAACGCAACGTCACCCTCTGGACGACTACAATAATCATAACCAACATTTGGACTTTTTGCATTAAAATCTACCCTGAAAAAAATACCATGGGCATCACCATATTTCTTCCAAAAGTCTTCATCTAAGGTTGAATATGATGCAACAGTTAATGCACGAGTAGGGTCACCTTGTCCTACAACATGTATATTATTTTTTTGACGAGTAACCTGTATTTGCATCCCATCGTTACCTAATATTCCAAGTAACCCACCTATACCAGTTTCATGAACAAGGGACTTAATATTATGAAAACGTTTGCTTTTGCCAAACGACGCACTATTTGCGCCCTTACTTTTATTGAATCTTGTACGACTTCTAATTCTGTTATGCGGACTGGCAGAATTAGCATTTTTCTTTCGTCTTCGAGAAGATTGCATTATATAATAACAATAGTTTATTTTCAATATAGTTCAACTATGCATTGGATATATTAAAATACAAACCGACTAAAAACTTATGACTTGGCGAACATATGACTATTTAAAAACGGTGGGTCAATTACTTAGTTCGCTGCAGGATTGTTTGCATTGTTTCGGGCTTCATAATATAACATATTTTTTTTTTCGTTGAGTGCATTTTCTTTTAGAACCCATATATAAAATACTTAGATATTATGATACCAGTTTTTTTTCAATATACGTTTTAATCTCTTGCATCCATCTTTGCAAAATTTGGGGGTTTTCTTCTACATTTTGATTCACATCCAAAACAAGATTATTATTGTTATTCAGCAACCATTCATCATGTGCCATACCACATCGCTGCAAATATTCTACTGGAATACCTTCTTCCCCAGTCCGGTTACGATTGTTAATACGGTTACAACAAACAATAGGTGATGCTTTGATGTAAATATAATTGTCAATTTTGACATCTTCCAAAAACTCGTTAAACCACATATTGTATATTGTGTAATTAATTTGGGTGATTTTACCATCTTCACGCAACATTTTGGCAAATACATTACGGTCAGTATAGACAGACCGTTCGCAGATGATGTGCTTACCAGGGTTTTCTCGGATAACCTTGCGAATAAGGGCAAGACGAGAGATATAAGCCATCATCTGAAAAGGAAACGCAAATTTCTTTTGGCTTTTGTAGAAATTTGCAAGGATAGATACACCCTCTTCGTCCTTAATCTCTTCCCATGTGTCGACAGGTTCTTGTACAAAGACAAATGATTGGCCGTCTTGCATCATGTGCTGTAGATGTTTAACAATAGTGGATTTACCGGAGCCGATGTTACCTTCGATACTAAAAATCATGTATATATATATAAGTTTTTTAAAGTTTAAATCAATTTATCTAAACAAATGAGTTTCCTCCTAAAATCGCGGAGTATATTAGTTATATAGAATAGCGGGCGGGGGTCTGTGTCAGCTTTGTTAGATTCTATTTCCTGCAATTCTATTAAAATATTATAGGATTTTTTTAAATCAGATACAAAATCTTCGTCGCTACAACACTTAATTGCCTCAACGCGCCGCCAATGGAAGCGTTTTATGGTAAGATAATGAAGTGTGTCTAAATGATTATCACGAGGTAGTGGATTCAAAATGTCTTTTGTTATACGCGGCATGATTCGTAATTCATAATCATATTGATTATTATCATATACAAATCCGGTTACTTGTGCAATAGTATACTCTGATCCTTTGCCACCAAGTGCAACATAGATATACTGTTTTTTTATATAGGGACTGTTCCACCCTGGGATGCATTTCATAATGCGAATTTTCAATTCGACTGGGAGATACAGAAAATGTGTTTCCATGAACGTCATGTAATTATAATAAAAATATTATTATAATTTCAATTTAATATTTATACAATAGATAATATTCAACTGTCATAATAAGGGCAAATATAATGGTAGATGCGCGAAGAGCTGTTGTTTTTGGACTAATATCCCCATAACCGATTGTTGAAAAAGTAATAACGGAGAAATAAAAACGGTTGAAACATTTATCCTGCAATGTCACATCTTTTTTTTCATCTATCCCATTCCAATCATCAGAATTATAACCGACACTTAAAAAGACTAGTGTAGCGATTAGCAATACTATAAGATGAATTGTCATTTTTTGTATTATTTCGTTAGAATATCTAAATATACCAAGACCTAATATACTTTTTGCCATATATATATATTAAAAATATATAAATTATTGTAAATTGTAAATTATTGTAAATTGTAAATTATTGTAAATTGTAAATTATAAATTATTGTAAATTGTAAATTATAAATTATTGTAAATTATTGTAAATCAAATGGTATGTTCTTTTGGACTATCACAGGTGTCTCATTTTTATTAACCCGTTGCCGTGGAAGGCGGTGTGAGTAGTCATCAGTTTCACGTTCAGTCAAAATACTTTGCCATACAGTGCAAAATTGTGGAATGACGGAAGCAAACCATTCTCGATTGCGTTTGACTAATACGCAACTAACCTTGTCCATTTTCCAGTACCAATTGCGAACAAAGTCGAGATTAGTATCTGGTTTCCATGCATCATAATCTTCCTGAGTTGCGTTAAAGGGCAAATATTCATAATGGGGGCCACACTCACCTTTAAACTCATTTATGACTCCTTTAAAATGCCCCTCGGAGGAATATTGAAAAGACCCGTCGTTAATAAATTCCTCATAGGTTTCATATTCGAACATGTGGGTTTCTAAAAATAGACAATTGTCAAGATCACAAACTTCCATTTGCAATTGCATTTGTACCCAATACTCCTTGATTGGAGTGCCAGTAATTACCCGAGATCTTGGATTTTTAATTTCAAGCATAGTACCATACATGTTACTACTACTATCGATGACGATGCCATCAGGCGATGCGCCTAGGAAGGGGTAATCCTTATGAATCATACACCCAAACTCACCAACCTTTGTGTTATATACATGTTCGAAATACATTGTGGAGACGGGTTCATTGCGAATACCATATTGAAATGGTGTTTCAGCACCCGCATACCCCCTTGTATTAATAACAGGCACGGTAAGTGCTTTATAGGATTTTATTTTTTCTAGAATAATTGCATTAATATTCGCCGGAGAAGTGATAGCTTTGTATGCATTGCTTGCAGTGATAAGGTTACTACGCTGTATGAACCATTCGGGAGAACGTTGTGCAGGTTGTACAACATTCATAAGAGACTTCATCTTTTGATGGAGAGAATTGTGGTCGCGAATCAGTCCAAATGAAAATATGGTGTAGTGCCTTGCGGGAATTACAAATTTATAAATATATTCATTAATTGCATAGTCGATATATTCTAGAAACAAATCTGGATCTATATCCATGTATTTTTGCTGAGCCGAAAATACATCAACCATATAACTACACAGTTGCGAATGAAAATTGGACTCCATGCATTTTTCGAAATTATGCCGAATAAAATGTTCAGCAACGCAACACATATCTGCAATAATTTGGGCGAAATATGTATCACTCAGCATTCTATAATATATATAGTATTTATATATATTATATCAATTTTTTACGTGTCTTCATTATCAAAAGATAGTTTGTGTTTATTTCCCAATGTTTTATTTGGATTGGTTCGTACGAAATTTTTCATATTGGGTAATGATTTACTTGTAGCAGGGCGTTTTTCAGTAGCAATATGAAAACAATTATTTTCAAATGTCAGACATGGGATTTTTTCAATTCGGTGTTCTTCAATATTGAAGATGATATCTTTGGCTTTTGATAATTTTTTTTTGTTAATTAAATCAATCAAAAGGTCTTTACATATATTTACATTTTCGGGAGATAATTCATATAGACTAGTTAATATTTCATCAACGAAAATGGTAGTTGCTAGTTTTTTTGAATTTTTATCAAGTTTAATCCACGCCATTTTTTTTTGCGGCTCGTCCAGAAGTTTTCCAAGTTCATCAAGCGATTCAATGTTGATCGCTGCCATTATAGTTATATGTAATATAAACCTAATACCTTATTCTTATATATATAATGGCTAAACATATAAACTGTTCAATAAAGGCACCCAAAGAAACAAAACCGGGAAAAAAGCAAGATGATTTTTATGTCTTTGAAAAAACAGAACACTTGCGTTCCAAGACGATAATAGTAACATCCCATAAAGAACAATTTGATTGTTTATTGAAGTTATACCAAGATATTGATTATGATGATAAGAAAATATATCTATCTGAGATAAGAACTAAATTGAATAGTTATAAACAACAAGATAGAGAGAAAGTTAGGGACATCAATAATAATATATCATTTGAAGATGTCATTGAGAAGCTTATAACATCAAAACTAGTATGTTATTATTGTAGAGGTAATGTAAATATACTTTATAATAATATTAAACAAGAAGATCAATGGACATTAGAGAGAATAAATAACGATATCGGACATACAAATGCAAATTGTGAAATATGCTGCCTCAGATGTAATCTCAAACGAAGATGCATGCCATCATTTTTATATAAAAAATCAAAGGAATTTGGAAAAGTGGTCAAGCTGCATGATTAGTAACTTGTGCAAAAGAACCAACAACATCAGAACTGGTTTTGCTATTGAGGCCAACCAAAGGGTCAAATGATGCCCAGTTTGTGAGATCTACATTATTGTCGGCATTTTCATCGGATTTATCAAATATACCGACGGCTTTTAGGTCACTAAGTGATTTCTTTTTTTCATATTTTTTGGCATCTTCGCTTCTATCCAAATTGCCCATTAAACCTTTTCTAGTCACGTCTTTAATGCCGGCACTTGAACCACTTATATACTGGCTTTCTCCATTAACTGTTACAAAGTTCTCTCTAAGTGCAACATTTAAAGCCATACAAAGAAATAATATACTTAGCGGAACTGCACAATCTCTAAATGTTAGTTGTGTCATATTATATATATATACTGATTTAAAATTATAACTATATATATTATAATGGATGACAATGAAATGTATGTTACCAAGCGTAACAACAAAGTAGAGGTCATTTCTTTCGATAAAATCTTAAAACGTGTGAAAAATATTGGCAAAAAAGAGCAGCTAAATATTAAATATTCCTCTCTTGTTATGAAAGTAATCGATCAACTTCATGATAAAATTCAAACCACTAAGATTGACGAGCTTACAGCAGAACAATGTACGATGCTTTCTACGACACATCCGGATTATGGAAAGATGGCTGCACATATTGTTGTATCAAATCATCATAAAAATACACCCAATAGTTTTACAGAGGCAGTTAATAAATTACATGCATTTAAAGATGTTCGTGGTATTAAACATCCTCTTGTTTCTAATAAACTATGGTCTGTTACTAGACAACATGGTCAGGAAATCAATAATATGATAGATTACGAAAGAGACTTTTTAATTGACTATTTCGGATTTAAAACACTAGAAAAATCATATCTTATGCGAGTAAACGGCAAGATTATTGAACGGCCACAGCATATGTGGATGCGCGTATCTATTGGAATCCATGGCAATCATCTTGAAAAGGTTAAGGAAACATATGAACTCATGTCTCAGAAATATTTTACACATGCAACCCCAACACTCTTTAATGCCGGCACTCGACTTGAACAACTAAGTTCGTGTTATCTTTTAGGCATGGAAGACGATAGTATTGATGGCATTTATAATACACTTAAAGATACGGCTCTTATATCAAAATGTGCCGGAGGCATTGGTCTTCATATCCATAACATTCGAGGTGTTGGTAGTCATATTAAAGGCACAAATGGTGTTAGTAATGGTATTGTCCCAATGCTAAAAGTATTCAATAATACTGCGAGATATGTTGACCAAGGTGGTGGGAGACGAAATGGAAGTTTTGCAATTTACCTTGAGCCGTGGCATATTGATATAGAATCATTCTTAGACCTCAAAAAAAATCATGGCGATGAAGAACAGCGCTGTCGAGACTTATTTTATGGACTTTGGATACCTGATCTATTCATGAAACGTGTACATACAGATGGTGAGTGGTTGTTATGTTGTCCAAATGAATGCACCGAATTGTATGAAAAATATGGAGAAGATTTTGAAACATTATATGAAGACTATGAAAGGAGGCATAGGGAGGGCCAATTACAAAGTGGTCGCATTATTAAAGCACGAGATTTATGGTTTCGTATTCTTGATAGTCAAATGGAAACGGGAACACCATATCTACTTTATAAAGATGCAGCAAATATCAAGTCAAATCAAAAAAATCTAGGGACAATAAAAAGTAGTAATCTCTGTACTGAAATAATAGAATATAGTGACAGTGAAGAAACGGCGGTTTGCAATCTGGCAAGTATTGGACTTACTCAATTTGTCGATAATAATAATATATTTGATTATGAAAAACTCACATCGGTTGTTAAAACGATAACATATAATCTAAATAAGATTATCGATATCAATTACTATCCAACAGAAAAAACAAAACGGAGTAATTTATTGCATCGCCCAATTGGTATAGGAGTGCAAGGACTTGCTGATGTTTTTATATTGATGAATGTTCCTTTTGCGAGCCCAGAAGCAAAAATAATTAATAAGAAAATATTTGAAACAATATATTTTAGTGCAGTAACCGAATCTAATCGTATCGCACAAGAAAGACAAGAAAACAAATATATTAAACTATTTAAAGAAGCATACAATGCGAAATTACTACATTTCCGCAATGATGATCCCCATTGTACGGAGTTTGATATAGATTTCAATAAATTAAATAATATTATGAAAAAAGATTGGCTAGCTATCTTTGGAGAAAGTTATATACAATCTATTGGTTTGCCTGGGTCTCAATGGCGAATTAAAAAAGATTTATATAAAATCCTTGGTGAGGATTTTATTACACAAGCCGAATTTAAAAACTTGGATGGTACATATGAAGGCGCGTATAGCTCATTTATTGGAAGCCCCATGAGCCAAGGACTGTTTCAATTTGATTTATGGGCAGGTGAACATACTAGTCCTTGCGGGTATGACTGGAATGTTCTGAAAGAAAAGATTACCTGTTATGGTATGAGAAATTCACTACTTGTTGCACCAATGCCTACTGCATCTACTAGTCAAATCTTAGGAAACAATGAATGTTTTGAACCACTTACCAGTAATATTTATTCGCGTCGCACAGGGGCGGGAGAATTTGTAATGGCAAATAAATATTTGATTAATGAACTTTCTAATATGGGTCTTTGGACACCAGAGCTTAAAAATAATATTATTGAAAATAAGGGTAGTGTCCAACAGTGTGAATGCATTCCCGCTGAACTTCGAGAAAAATATAAGATTGTTTGGGAAATCTCGATGAAAGATGTTATTGAAATGGCAGCAGACCGTGGCAAATATATTTGTCAAAGCCAAAGCATGAATCTATGGATGGAAGATCCAACCTATAAGACTCTTACGTCTATGCATTTTTTCGCATGGAATAAAGGATTAAAAACCGGAATGTATTACCTAAGACGTAAGGCAAAACATCAGGCACAACAATTTACAATTGTGCCTACAACAAATGTGGAAGGCGACTCGGGGCAAACAGCCGGGCACTCAGGGCAAACAGCCATCTCGGGGCAAACAGCCGGGCACTCAGGGCAAACAGCCGGGCACTCAGCCAACTCAGGGCAAACACAGGAACCTGATATATGCGAAATGTGTTCATCTTAAAAGATATTCCCCGCCGAGGGTGTTTCTAAATATTGTCCGTCATCTGTCTTATAATACGTCGGCATTCTCGTTTTAAATGGAATATATGAATCATCATTTTGTTTAAACCCTAACATGCCTCCACGCTTCCCATCCGTTTTTTCTATTGCAGCCGAACCGTCTTGTTTAAACAAAAATTTGCGGGCACCGTCGGACATATCTAAATATGATGACTGTACTGGATTAGCATCTTTATCTAGTTTATCAACATCAAGAATAGTATCATATTTTTCTTCGGCTAATTCAATTCTATTGATTAAATTAACCTTTTTGTCTTTCTCTGCCAGTAAATTTTTTCTCAGGATTCGTTTTCGCTCCATACTAATATATTCATTATTTAATTGGGCAGCTATTTTACCTATTTTCATATCTGTTTTACCCAATTCTTCCAACGTTTTTTTTGGAATACCTTCCGGATTCAGTGACCGGTTTTCCTTCCCCATTGAACGCTTACGTTCATATAAAATCTCCCTTCCTCTCGCAATATACTGATTAGTATTCTTGAAATTAGTGGGATCTGCTAGTTGAGACATTTTGAGGTGACTTCCTGCTGATGAAAATGGTGCATTTTTTAACCCTCCCTCAACAGTTGAGCCATCTAATCCATAACCACCCTGATTATTCATCCACCGAGTTTTGTCTTTCAATTCTAATGGACTCGCAGCAAAATAACTTTGTAACCCTGTCATGAAATTCTTCAAATTTTTTACAGGCATCTTGTTTAATACATGTTCAAATAACCCGCCCACTGTTGTCTTCTCTAATGCACCAACATCTATATCTTGTTCTCCGGCTGGGTCCATTGTCTGCGATTGCATCAGGTCTGCATATATCACACTATTAGTTCTATCTAAATTTATGTTTGAAGGATTATCATTTTCATCAACCTCAATGCGCGTATAACCTATGCCATCATTTATACCAGCAATTGGATGTTTATATGGTGTGCGTTTTGTCGTATCACTTGGATCAAGTTTATATAAATGTCCAACACAATCCTGATCTACATTACATGCCCCTTGGCTCGTATCACCATCTTTATTGTTGCAAATGATTGGACAGTATCTGTAACGTTTACCAGTGGCAGCGTCAGAATATGTTCTAGTTAAACATCTAACGTCATCAACATTTGTTAATACATCACATTTCGGCACTTCACTCGCGCTCCCACAAACTAATTGTTGATCTTCACGCACTTCATTTAATTTTCCAAATAGGCATTTTCGTGGCTCTGCTGGTGCACCACTTGGTAAAGCATACATGGAATTAATTGTATCACATTGAAACTCATATGTATCACCATGTTTAATTTCACCCTTTATAGGTAAGTGATATAGAGTGTCGTTGTCTCCAAGGTCACCTTCTAATGCGTTTCCTCCTCTTTTAATATTACCTTTTGTAGAATCAGGTTCCTTCTTAATAAGGCAATTACTTGCACATACCCATCCATCAATTGCATTATCATAGACGATTGAACATGAACCAGCAGTCTCCATAACATCTCCATTCCTGAACGTTGGAGGTTTTTCAATCAAATCTACTAATTTCTTTGCATCAAACGTAAGTAAGTAACCTTTGTCGCCGGCGCCTGAGACATTTGATACCTTCTCAGAACCCAATGTCATACCAGGACCATCTGCTAGACTATTGCTCCCTCTACATCCAGTTTCACTTATTTCACCATATGATAAATCTGCGTCCGCAACAGCTTTGGCACATCCAATCAAAAATCCAGAAATATCTTCAACTTCATCACCTACGGTGTTCATTAGAGAGGGAGCTGCCCCCCCTGCCCCCCCATTCAGGTACGTATAAATTTTTTGTGTATTGGGTATAGAATTTGGGTTTGCCATATTCCAAATGTCAAAATATTGAATATCCTCTTTCGATTCTCTCGATAACGATACATCATATTCTAAAATGGTCGAGTTTATATTCGACTGAGCAATATGTCTTAGGCCATATAAATATTCTGATCCATTGCCAAATAAAGTTATTGGGTCAGCACCGTCACCATTATTGAAACCCTCCCTGTGTTTTGAAATTAAAAATGCTCGTCCTAAAATAGCCATAATTACCACAATTAAAAATAAAGCAAACATAATATATAGAAAGATTATAAATCATTAGTATTAGCAATTTTGCATATTCCAAATGTTCTTCGATGCCATTGTGTTATTCCATGTGTCTTAATGCCTTCCATATGAACTTTTGCACCATATCCTTTGTTTGTATCAATTGAATAATATTCACTCAAAAGTGGATATTTTTCACACAAATCGTTAATATATTCATCCCTATGTACCTTTGCTAATATAGAAGCCGCCGCAATTGCTACATATTCATTATCGCCACCTTTTATACAAATATGATTAATTGGGATAAGTTCACATTCTGGACCAAGTATCATATATGGTCTAAAATCATTGCCATCAATTAACAACATAGTATTTTCATGTGTTGCATGCTCACATTCGTTTAAAATAGTTTTAATACAACTATGCATTCCCTTCAATGTCGCTTGGCGAATATTAATGCGGTCTATGGTTGATTCATCTTCCCATGAAACATTCCAATGCAAGGCATGTGCTTTAACAAACTCTGCCGCTTCTAATATTTTTTTCTTTGAACTAAATTTTTTACTATCTTTAACAATAGACCAATCAATATCTGAATTTTTGGGAATAACTACGGCACCAATATATACACGACCAAACATAGGCCCTCGCCCAGCTTCATCTACTCCAATTTCTACATCAGCTTCTGAATAATTAGTTTTAAGAGTCATATATTTAGTTTTTCTAAATATTTTATATCAATTAATAATATAATGAAATTTGGTGGAGGATTAGAAATTAATAATAATTTACTTAGTTTTGTATTTGCATTATTTTGTTTATTAAGTGTGCGTTTCTTCTCGGAAAATATACACGAAGGATTAACGAATGAAGTTCCATTATATTATGATGAAAATACATTTCAAACAACTTCCTATAATGCGAAAGATCATGACCGTATGGATTCAAATGACCCTGCATTAACCGCAGACCACTATAAGAATCTCAACCCATATGGCAATAATGATTTGCATGATACTCCAGTACCAAAGAACGTAAGTGCAATGTTTAATCCAGTGGGGCAATATAATACACCGCATCCGGGAAATATGTTAGACCAGAAGAATTCGGAAAATGTAGGACAATATATTCCAGGCGGTGTGAAAAAAGCAGATATACCAAAAGACCAGGAAGATTTATATATTCTTAAATCACAAGTTGTGCCCCCCGTATGTCCTGCATGTCCTGTTGCACCACCAACTGAGAAAAAATGTCCTGCGTGCCCCCCGTGTGGCCGGTGCCCAGAGCCAGACTTTTCTTGCAAGAAAGTACCTAATTACAAAGTGATGAGTCAAGATAAAATCCCTGATTTCAAACCGCAGATGAGTGGTGGATTAGGCTTTCGATAAGCGTCTCGATTAGCGTCTCGAGCTGTTTTTCTTTGTGGCAAGTTTTTTCCCAATAGCTCCCGTTAAGGCGACACAACGATTGGTTTTAGGATTTAGAATTTTTCCGACAGGGCAGACTTTTTTCGTTTTATTAATGCTTTTTTGAGAACTACTTAGATTAACCATTGCAGAATGTCTTTTCCTTTGGTTTAATATTTTTTTCCCAATTGCGCCGGTTAATGAGACGCATCGTCTGGTTTTAGGATTTAATATTTGTCCATCTGGACAGAGCTTTCTTTGTACGATTTCGCCAGAAGGAATCATATCAGGCGCATTTAATAATATTTTGGGAGCGGAACTAGTCCCATGAGACAAAATACCTGATAGTATAGGCTTCACATTATTAATATAATGTTCATATATTTGTGGAGCTCTCATACGATGTAAACTATTCGATACGAGCATTAAATTTATGAAATCATGAATTGCTTTCAACTCATTGTAATGTTCCATTTTGGAATTTAAATTGCACACACCAACATCAAAACGGGTACCTGTAAAACCAACCCACATTTGCATATACAAAATTCCTAAGCTAAACGTATCAATGCTTTCACTTACGCGCCTCCTAAAGGTTGCATATCCCTCTTTTTTAATATATTCTTTATAAGACTCTATTTTTTCCAATGAGTTTAAACAATCAGTATATATATTCCCTTTCCCAATATTCGATTCCACGACAGTTTTTGCATATGAGTTTTCATATCTGAACTTGACACCAATTTGTACCAACTCCCCTTTTTTGTCCAAATATTGAGTTTTATGAGTTTGGTAACACAACCAGACATCTAATGGCCATACCCAATAGGCTCGCCATAGTGCTTCGAACGTTTTCACTTTATCGATTGGTCTGGTCAATCCAAAATCAATAAAATTAAAACGTTTTTTATCCTCATTATAAACTACATTATCAGTTTTAATATCAAAATGACACATATTTTTTTCATATAATTCTTTAATTCCCAATAAAAGATTTTCACTTTGGATAAATAAATTTATAAAAGCTTTATTTCTTGAAGATTGTTTGCTGAAGGATGATGGTTTATTCGCAATATAACCAGATACACTAGTACCACCATTTTCTTGCAAGATATTTCTATAATTTTTCAACATAGAATTGTCGGATCCACCAGTGTTCCATTGTTCAGACATTAATTCCATGACATCGTCGGAAATAATATTACATTTATACGCCTCATCAGATTCGGTCGGTAATTTTGGCTTGCAACTTTTATACGATTGTAAATGCCATTTATATCCTGGGTCAATCTTAGAAATTTTATTATTTTCTGAGATTTCGGCTCTTGCATCAGCAGTCGCTAAAAGTTTAGAAACCTTACCATGTTTACGCACAGTTTCATTTTCGCATAATAATGGTTCATTAAATACACATCCATATGAACCTTGTCCGATTATCTCACCACCGTTCATTATATATATAATTGATATAAAAAAATGACGCAATATTATATATACATATGCAAGATACTAATATGCAAGACTGGAGCCCTATGGTTTTGAATTCAAAAAAATCGGATGCTCCTGAAAAGGTCCCCCAAAAAAATCTTACATCCGAACAAAAAAAAACAATTGAACTAACTAATAATACCGATGCTCAAAAATCGGATATGATGCCCCGTGACATTGTTAAACAACTGACTGCGCTTCGCGCATCTCGGAATAAAACACAAAAAGAAGTAGCAATTTTGCTAAATATTACCCCCAAAATTATTCAAGATATTGAATCCAATAGATATCCACGGGATATGAAACTCGCACAACGCATCGCCAAAGCTCTCGGAGGAACCTTGAAAAAATAAGCGGTAATATAATTACAATAAATACTTTAGTTGTAAATTAATAGTCTTTTTTAATTGGGTATTTTGTGCCGGATTAAATGTGCGAGGCTGTAAAATCAATTTTTTAAAATTACCATCTTGACTTCCGGACATTTATCTTAGGACCAGCTCCTTTTTTGCGAGACGATACTGGATCATATGCTTCGTCTTCATCATCACTTTGCATTCCCTTGCTAATTTCCCAGAATTCTTTGGAACCTAATTTAAATGCAGGATGGTTTTCTGCCTTGTACCAAAAAATCTGATCGGTTAATTTATTAGATTTTGAATTATTATTAATAACCAAACATTCAAAATTTTCGGTACATTGGTCCATCACTTGGCAAAAAGACTCAAATGTAGGAAACATTCCTGCATAATTTTCCCAAATCCTTTTCCTATTGGCGATATAAGGTTCTCTCAAAATAAATACATAATCGATATTTGTTCTTAAATTAGGCGGAATACCCAATGGATATTGCATTGTAATGATTAACATAACTTTCCAATGACGACCATTCATAAAAAGTAAACGCATCATTTTATCTTTGGTCCAACCCGCATCATATAAACAATCATCTAATATACAAAACGTGCGAGGATCAATATTGGACCTAGTACGTGTTTCTTGTTCCTTTTTAATTTGTTTTAAAACAGCTTTTTGCCGTTTCAAAACATTCTCTATGATTGCCGTATTATATTCATCATGAATGAATAATTTAGGAACGTGAGAACTATAAAATCCATTTCCCGCTTCTGTCCCAGAGATTACAGTTCCAATAGGAATATCTTGATGATAAAATAATAAATCGCGCACAAGGAAACTCTTACCAGTATCACGTCGCCCAATTAATACCACAACTGGCCCTTTATTTTCATTTGGTTTGAAACTAATATCCCTCATATTAAATTTTTTCAATTCAAGTGACATTGTATTATATATATATAGTTATTGATAATCTTTAAAACGCATATAATAATAAGTTTAAAAATACAACAAATAATATCAATATTAGCTAAATGGATTTGCAATATGTAAAACGAAACCGCGAAACCCTTTTGGCTAAATTCACAGATATCTGTGAATTAGAACAACCACAATTATTCATGCCACTTTATAAAAAATTTTTTAGTTTAAATGAAAATAATTATAATTCGATTTCTTTAAATCATGAATTCTTTATTGATACTATTACTAAAAAAATAAGCGAAAATACGTATGAATGCAATGTAAAAAAAGATTCTCATGACCCTGAATTACTTACTAATGTATTTATTAAATATTCGCCTCTGATTGACCCTTTAAAATATATGATCGGAAAATATGAAACTATTAGTATTTTGCCAGAATTTAACCCAGAGTCTATGAATGAAATACAACAAATGATTAATGACCCAAATAATTTATCTTATGTCGACAGTTTCTTTTCGTATTTGTCAAGTAAATTATCAGAAGAAACTCAGTTTATGGGCGGGATTAGATATTATGGCGGATTTACTGGACTTAAAAATAATCTAAAAGTAAATGCATTTGATGATATTGAATATCTTGTAGAATCCGATTTTTTTAAAAATAATATTAATGGTTTATTTAAGATTGATGATGAAACATATAATGATTTATCATTGTTTCATTCCCGAAAAAATATGTCAAAACTTTCTATCAAAAATGACACTGTTGTTTTAGATGATATTATTGACCTTTCAGATAATAACAATGAAATTAAAAGCACTTCTGATTGCGAAGAAATATATAATATTGATGTAAAGATATCTCCATCTTCATCGTCATCATCATCATGTTCTTCCAGATCTTCATATACAAATGATGATGAATCTAGTACTGATGAAGATGAAGATGAAGACGAAGACGAAGATGAAGATGAATTGTCTTCTGATGAAGTAATAACTGTTTCAATTAAACAATTCCCAGTACTTGCAATATGTAGTGAAAAATGTGCAAATACGTTAGATAATTATATGGTAAATAATAGTATAGAAACCAATGAATGGATAAGTATATTGTTACAAGTAATTATGATCTTATTAACGTATCAAAAACTATTTGATTTCACACATAATGATTTGCATACAAATAATATTATGTACGTAGAAACCAAAAAAGAATACTTATATTATTGCTATAATGGTAATTATTACAAAGTACCAACCTTTGGGAAAATTTACAAAATTATTGATTTTGGAAGAAGCATCTATCGATACAAGAAAGAGAGAATATGCAGTAATAGCTTTTCAAATAAGGGTGATGCAGCTACACAGTATAACTTTGAACCATATATGAATATGAAGAAACCACGAATTGAACCAAATCCGAGTTTCGATTTGTGTCGATTTGGCTGCTCCCTCTTCGATTTTTTTATTGATGATGAAGTTGATTATACCAAACCGGATATTTATGAAAATCTTTCGGACGTCGCAAAATTAATTTGTCAATGGTGCTATGATGACAATGGTAAAAATATACTTTATAAATCTAATGGAAATGAAAGATACCCCGAATTTAAATTATATAAAATGATTGCACGAACTGTTCATAAACATACGCCTCAAAATCAGATGACCAATCCTATATTTGATTTATATAAACTTACCGGAAAAAAAGCAATCAATCGAAAGGCTCAGCCTAATATATTCAATATTGACACATTGAATAAATTATATGATTAAAAATTTGGCTCATCTAAAAATGCACCTGTTTGTTTTGTACCTATCGCACTCATACCTCCAATATATTCTACTATATATAATCCACATAAACTGCTCATAAAAGTATAAACTGCATCTTTTGCTAAATGTTTGGGCGGAGCCGACGGCTGTTTTTGTATAAATCGGACATCAATAAACTTACATAAAACGAAAAAAACAGATATTACAACAGATACCAATAGTTTATCTTGCATTTATAATTATAAATATAGATTTCGAAAAAGTTTAACGCAAATTAAAGTTCCGTAATATCATCAAGAGATAAAAGACTATCCTCCTCCCCATTTATTTTAATCGAACCTGTATCATCTGAGTGTGGTAATGAATCAAAGTCTAATTCGATTGGCTCCAATGTATCGGATTTAATTATAGTATTCATATCTTCTAATAAATTGACTGCTGGTGGTGGTGGTGGTGGCGTCGCCGGAGGTGATGTTCGACGTGAGGGCGCAGGTTCATCAAGTTCATCAGGCACAGGTGCATGTGCAGCAAGTTCATCAGGCACAGGTGCATGTGCAGCAAGTTCATCAGGCACAGGTGCAGGTGCAGCAGGTGCAGCAGGAGCAGGTGCAGCAGGTACAGCAGGAGCAGCAGGAGATGCTATGGTATTATGTGAAATATCGACAGGTTGTTCAACGTCAACTTCTTCTTCCATATTTTCACTCATGTACGCCCTCAATATTGTATCTACTGGGATAGTATCACGAATTGTCCCAAGAATACACTCTCGGATGATGAGCTCACACTCCCGGCTATTTTTCTGTTTTTGTAAAGGAGTACAATCCTGTTCATATAAATATATATTTTTGTATAATTTGCGAGCAATTTGAATATATACCGTATGGATAAACCCTTCAAATTTGGGAATATCAATATCAATTTTCTTCTGATTTTTACATACACGCACATTTGTTAACGATTTTAACATTATAACATGAACACATGTCAATAAATCATTTATATAATTACATTTACTATTCGTAATAATTCTTTCACATTCTTGATCAATTATCGTTTGGTTCCAACTCGGTATTCGACTTAAAAAATTTTGAAACGTCATCAAATATTTGTTATTTTCATTATTTGAAACACACATATCATAGGATTCTTTAAATATTGAATTAACGCCTTCTACTAAATGGGGTTGAAGTATATTAATTAAGCGCGCAACCCATTCATTACGTGATTCCATCAGGCTTTCATTCGTATAGTCGTCCATTTACATATCTAATATATTTTCTAAATGTTCATTAGAACGTAAAAAAAAATTGTTTAAATAATTTAACAACAGTAGTTTTTCACTTTTGATTTCTTTTCGAATTTTTTCAAATAATAATGAAACAATTATTATTTTTTCTTCCTGGGTTTTGTGTTTTTTTACATAACCATCAAATTCAATTGCATTATACCCCCTGTCAATTAATATATTTACTTGTGATAATATATTATCAGGTGTAGTGGGGTGATTCTTAAAATAGTTTTTCAACCATATATATCGACGATAATTATAATTTTTATATGCGTCCTGTGATTTTTTCTTATATTGATATAAATTATAATTTTGATTATTAACAAATGGCAATGGAACAAATATTTCTGAAAACCGCGATAACAATGGCTTTAATAGTTTTGTTTTATCTTCTATAATAATAAAAAACCGAGTTGTACTGCTAAATTGTTCGATACATCTTCTTAATGCCGACTGTGCATCATATGTTAGTTGACCTGCATTTAATAAAATTATTGTCTTAAAAGACACGCCATCTTTTGCATTAATTTGAGACTGTGCAAAAAATTTTAGGTCTTCCCGTATAAATTTAATACCATTTGTTATAATACAATCTACCACCAGTACATATTTAGTTCTATCGTCTGCATTGGTATAAAGCGAATCTACAAATGTTTTAACAATCGTTTTTTTTCCACATCCACTTTCACCATGAAATAAAATATTGGGAACATTTTTGGTTTTCTTATAATATTCTAATGATTTGTATATATTTTTATGGATTGATAACATATATAAAATTATATTACATCTTTAATATAATTTTATTGGACATTAAGGTGCACTATGAAGACTATGTGTATAGGGATTTTTCTTAAAAGCATTTAATAGGTCTCCGTCCATACGATTCGGACCTATACTATTTAATTGCGGGACTTTCGTAGTACGACTCATGGTGTCTACTCCAATATTAGCAGTTGGACCGTCTGTGGGAACAAACATTCTATTGTTATTGCGGTCCTGATCATTTTTGTCGATTGTCACATTTATACCATTATTAAAATGTGAAGAGGCACCATGTTCGAACCTATTATATGTTGTAGCCTCCTTGTAAGGATTATCTCGTTGATTCATTGCCGAATCATTCGATGCCGGTGCTAAACCCTGAACAGACCCACCAACATTTCCAAAGGTTGAATAATTGGTTTTGTCGCGTTGATTAAAAACTTTCTGATGTTCGGTTACATGATAAGCATCACCACCCTGCCCCTGGATATTCATATGGAATTTGGAACCATTGATTTCACGAATGGTTTTCGGACAACTATCTTTCTGGTTATCTACATAACTTGCCGGGGCAACACCATTTATATTACCACATTCTCTCAGGTTCTTCAAAGTATTTTCTTTACGACCTGGACGCATCGTATCTAATAAAGGCGCCATCATCGAACCCACCACGCTACTCATAAAACCCGTACTCTCTGGCTGTTTCTGACTCGACCTATTATTTGTTAACACATTAAAACCCTCTCTACCATTAGTGTCACTCACCCCTGCATTCTTTGACATTGATATCCCACCCAAAACAGCCTGAGCATCTAATTGCTGCTTATGACCTTCTAGGTATGTGTGAGGAGCATATGTCGCACTAGCACCACCACTATTATTGCTTGCATTTCCTGTTATTCCAGTATATTCCATACTCGTTTCACTTCTATTCTGATCTTTATGCATTTGTTCTGAACGACGCGTAGGCGCACTGTTTCCTGCACCTGTCAATAGCCATCGTTCTTTATTATTTATGAAAAACGTATCTGGTGTATGCTTTTCCATACGCCCCATCTTACCCATTTCATGAACCTTTGACCCTGCCGGACCTTCTAATCCATCTAATGTAAATGTCTGTTTGGGATTATTTTTCACACGTAATTCATTTACATCTTTTGGTGCCCAGGTTTCACGCAAGGCCATGCCATTATTAAAACCATCATCTCCACCATCTGTTGTAAATCCCTTTCCTAAACCTGGTGCTACTCTCTCCTCCTCCCAGGGTTTTGTATTTGCCTGTTTATGACTCGCATTTACTCTCGACAAATAAAATTCACTCATATTCGGCGCACCATTTATAAATTTATTATCAGTTGACGGTTTGAATAATGGCGCCCGTTCCTCTTTTGTCCGTTGCTGTGAGCCAGACCCTAACATATTATCTAATATACTCTCCTGCTGCGCATCGGCCGTTCCACCCCGCACCTTAGAACCAAAAAATGGTTGCATATTATTATGTTTGAAATTTGCTACATCTAACGATTGACCCGTTAGAGATTCAAAATCAGTTTTCACATTCTCTTGTTGATTGATCTTTTGAATATCTTTGACATTACCTTTTTCGTAATATTTTTGCGAACTTTCGTTTGGATTATGAAATACCTCATTCGTATTTAATGCACCAGTGACAGCTGTTTGTTTTTTATTCTGCTGGGGTCGTGTATCACTTGGCCTTAACATATTACTTTTACGTTCATTTTGGAAATTCTCTTGACCTTTTTTGTTTTTTGATGTAATATATAAAGACCCTAATGCAATTATTGGAATTGCGATTTCTGCCATATTTATATAATATATATTATTATATTTATCTTGATTTATTTTTGAATAGTGATGGTCCCACAACATATTTATAAACCACATACATAAGTATTAATAATCCAATTAGTGATATAAACTGCTGAATCATAGATGTAAATTTTGACAATTGACAAAAGAATGACGTATCATCTGAGTCACATGATACATATGAGCCCACTCCACCAAAGAACCCTAAATTTGACATGCCCCCTGACATCCCACCACTCCCTCTCGCTACACGATTTTTTCCCATTATATAATAGTGTATTATTTTTTCTGGTCCAATCGTGAACTTGTGTTATGTTCAAACTCTCTAAATACATTTTCTTGGGGATTGTGCAATAATATTTGTTCTCTATGTTGCTTATTCTCTCTGAATGTCCATGTAGGATGTGTGGATCTACTTTGGTCTTCACCACCAGTATGTGTTGAAGACTTTGTGCGACTTTTCATTGGATTTGAATGTATTGCGTGTGTATTTAATTCAACTTCATCACGATTTAATTTACGAGTTAATCCATGCAAATCATTCTCCACATCGATTGCATTTTCACCTAAATTATCGGCCCAACCCGCTAATCTATAATGCGGGTCTTCCATATAATGCGGATTCATACCTTGCCCCGGCGTATTCAACATGTATTTTCCCTGATCAGTTGATTCTTGCAAATGTTTGCTAATTCTAGCATTATCGTCCGATATTCTCGTGAATGACATATTAATATATAAATATATATTTTTTACATATTAATGGTTCATTAATGGTTCTACATATTAATCAATCTACTATTTCCTGTTAATGAATCATGTGTGCCATCTATATCCTGTACCATTAATTTTCTATTTTTATGTTTCATATATTCTGCATAGTCAGTCCATTGTTTGCAATCTGTTGTTTTGGTATTCGTTTTTATATCTGTTCCCGATACATCCTGACACGATATATCAAAACATTCGTTTTTATATTGAATATATGAACTATACGTCAGCCAATTCTTACTCATATATATTATTTAAATATTATTTTCTCTTCGGATTTGTAAATGACCATGAAATATCTGTAGTATCATAGTATCTTTGTATTGTAACATCACCATCAACACTAAGAACTTTATATGTATCAGAGAAAGTATTAGATGTTGTATCATCCCATGTATCAATATCCAACTCACTAGAAGGATTACTGGAACTAATATCATAATACACTCCTTTATGTAATACACGATGATGTGGTGGGTTCAAGTTATACGTCGATTCTGTAAAGTCGAAATAGAACTTATTTCCACTATCATCATAATTAAATATGAAACCAGTGTAATTGAAACTTTCATAAATTGCACCCCGGGTGGGCTCCTCCCATACAGATGGTGCATTCGTTACCTTTTGTATATATGTTAACGGACCAATAATATTAATTGCAGTTGTGTTCATCAGTTTATCCATCTTATCTAACCGATTCTCTAGATAACGAATACGATTTTGATAAGAATAACTTTCATAATCAAAAACTCCCTCATCTGTACTACCTTGAACGATGCCGATTGATATACATGGTAACATTACAAGATGTGTTGGATACCCTTCATCACGAATATCATCATGTGTTGGGTTGGAGTAGGAACCGCCAATAATATCACATGCATTCTCTACATAACTTCTTGATGCATCTGTAAGTGTATTCTCAGGGAATGTGTACTCATGTTTTCCAGTATCATATCCAAATCCATCACCCGAAATACTAATAAATTTATAATTGCCCTGCATATTTGTATCTGATGGAATGCCCAAAATGTCAGGGGACTCTACTGTTTTTGTATGACCCGCAATCGTCAGTTCTCCACCACCTTGGTCAGATGCTGTCATTGACAACACAGTATAATCTGTACTCGCTCTCTGTGCGTCAGTCAGGGAATGTCTTATAATTGAATCTGGATGAATTAATAAACTGATATCTGATGTGTTTTGCCCCGCCGAGGCTATATTAGTAATAGGATCAATTTGAACATGAGAACTTAAATTTTTCGCAATAACTACAGAACTATAATTAACATATCCCATTGCAATTGAATGGTCGTGATGGTTTATACTCATATCATGCATATCATATGATAAATCATGATTATGACTAAAATCGACCACTATGTTTTCGAGGTCGTGTTGATGGTCTGTTGAAATATGTTTATGATCTCGCAATTTTTCTGTTTCTACTCTACCAATACTAATGTCTACCCCATCAACACCTCTTATAAATTTATCCATTAAATCTGGCAATTGTACATATTGTTCATGAAACACAGCCTCGTCCAAAGACATCATATTAAAGCTTAAATCATGTGAGACCCCACCATATGATATACCTAAATTTAACAATTCACTAGCCGCAACACTTGTTTTAAATGTGTCCAGAGAAAAGTTCATCACTCTACGATCTGTTGTGAGTGGTAGTGCCTGTTCTTTTAGAGGAGGAGTGGCACTGGTAGTTAAATTGATACTAATATCTTCGGTTGCTCTTATATTAAAATTCAAACAAATGTCGCTGTCCATATTCGTTGTGAAAAAGGTTAAGCTAATATCTTGTGACTGTGCAATAGATGCTATGTCTCCGACCAATCGATTTCTTGATAAAGAATTCATGACATTTATATTAAATGTAGGTGTGGCAGATGTTTGACTAATATCAATGACCTGATTTATTAAATATTTATTTTTCCACTCCGCCTCGTCCATACCATTGTATTCATGGTTCCATGGTTCTGCAATAGAGTTTGCTAAGTTCTCCCTCAAATCTAAACTATGTGTTTTTTTAAAAAACTGACCATTACAAACTCGGAAATTATCTGGCGCTTTTTCTCGTGCAAACCACATGAGTCCACCCGCTGGTGTTTTAATTGACTGTCCGATTGCAGTTGCTACTTCATTTTTAATTAATCCTAATATACTAAGGCGCTTGTCTTCATAATCCAAAGTTTGCACACGTCTGGTAGCATCTTTACTGAAAAAAAAATTTCCACTGACTTCAATATCATTAGATATCTTTAATGTGCCACTTATATCTACATTTCCCGTTACACCAAGAACTGCTGGTTCTGCAATTGTGCCAATGCGTACATCATCATTTAAATATGTAGTTCCACTTATATCTACATTGCCACCTATTATGACATTTTTACTAATATCTGCGCGTCCATTTATTTGCACATCGCCAGAAATATCTACATTTCCACAAATATCGGCAGTTCCGTCTATGACAACATTTTTATTAATATCAACTCCACCATGTATGATTACATTTTCACTTATATCAACATGACCATCAATGATTACATTTTTACTAATATCAACTCCACCATGTATGATTACATTTTCACTAATATCAACATCTCCCGCAATGATTACTCCTCCACAAATATCAACATTGCCACAAATATCTGTATTGCCGGATACTTCTAAATGCCCTTGAATTAGAACATTTTTACAAATATCAATGGAACCTTCAATAAGAGCATTTGATACATCTCCTCCATTTGAAATCCATAGATTTTTTACCATGATACCAGAAACATCATCCAATGTCCCAGTATTACTATTATTAGAAGCCAAAAGTAAATATTGATTCCCTTCGCGTGAAGTAAATAATGTATCACTCAATTGTGATAATGAAACATCTATTGCAACACTTGATAAATCGCGCCACATAACAGTTCCATTACCATCAGCAGAAAGCACAAATTTAGTATCACTCCCTCCGGAGCCAGTTTCTTTTCCTAATGAATCTATATTTCGTTCAGTGTTAGTTTTTGGAGGGAAATGCAAACCACCTATGGTAATTCTACTACACGAAATATCCTCAGAAGATATACCACGATGATGTATGATTGTATCATTGTTTGACAATGTGTTCCCTGTATAGAAATGCATCTTGGCAAAATTATGAATATATGCCACGGCGGTGGTGCCGCCACTGAATGATATATCATCACCGTCCGAAATAGGTCTTAGTGTATTTGTTCTAATACCCCCCTCCGCCAGGATTTCTCCAGAAGCATCTATATCACCATAAAGAGAGTCCAGCGTAATCTTTGTGTCTTCGGCACTATTTTTAATAAGTAAATCTGAATAAAATTTGTTGCTGCCATCCCCGCCATGCATCTCGATATTTCCAGATGAACGTATATTTTTTAATACATTTAGTGTGCCACTAATATCTACATCTTTTGTAAAATGAGATGTGCCATCTTTTAATATAAACATTGCATCATCACGTGCGGGATTGCCAGAATTATTGGATAAATCACCACATCCGATAGTTAAGATGCGTTGTTTTTTACCTGGTGGTCGCATTTCATATTTTTTATTTGAGGTTCCTATGACCACTTCGCCATAAGAAAAATCTGTTTGTTCTGAATAATACGGATGACCTGAAAGATCTAAATTTGAACCTATTAATGTAGAATATGGTAATGAAGTTGTATTTTGCCAGCCCAGTGCCATAGAAGATACGGCTTTTGCTTTTGAAAATAATCCTAGACTTGTACTTAAACGTATTTCATCGCCAGCAATCCCGGCGAATGCAACCCTTTCCCCAAACTCATCATCCTCAACATAATGAAAATTATCATAATGATTTTGCATATTTTCCAAATTGGAGACGTCTAAGCGAGCCTCTGGGTTGGCCACGTCCGCCACCCCACCATAATTACTCTCTCCGACTAAGTCACGGTTTGTTACAGCAGTACAATCAAACTGTGAAATTGATACGGAAAGGTTGCTAACATCCGATGGAGTTATCCAATCAACAGCGCCGGCGGTGACACCGAGTACTTGACCATTTTGACCCCATCTTATTGGGAGTTGCATATTTCCAGCAGCTGCAATCTGTCCGTCTGGTTGAATACTATTAATTCCCCATTCAAATGTTCGTGCTTTTGTAATATAATCTGTTCCATTTCGATCTCCTAAGAATACATAACTACTATCTCCAACCTCGCGCTGAAATACACTAGCAGCCTCATCACCTTCTAAGATATAATTTACTTTAAAATCATCGACACCAGGTATCCACGAAACATTTCCACCAAATATGCCTGCCATCTAATTATATTTATAGAGTATTTTATTTACTAGATATAAACTAGTAAATTAAATTTTACTAAAATGGTCTATCCCTTTGTTAATTGCAAAATAACCAGCGCCAAATAATAAACTCTTTATAAACATCCCCGATTTTTTTAAATGTTGGTCCTGTGTGAAAAGGAAAGGGAACTGGTTTAACAAGGATTTATCAAAACTATTAAAATTATATATAAAGAATAGAATCGATATAATAATAGGTACCTTTAATTGGTCATATATAACATCATTATTATTTAAAATATTATTTTGCTGGTGACTAAATTGATTAATCATGTCTTGTGATACTTGATTATTTATATAATTTGTTTGCTGATCTTGTGGAACCCAATTAGGATTTGTTTGCTGATCCTGTGAGAAATGATTCGTATTTGTTGGTATATCGCGTGACGGCAACGCCATGCCATTATTTAACATGTTTGTCTCCTGAATTCCTGCTAAATGCTGGACTAGTGAAGGGTCATTATTATTATTATAATTTATTTGTGGGGATGATGGTCTGGAAAATGAAGCTGCCCCACCCCCAACATTTGGCTGCTGCTGGTCTTGCATTTGGCCCTGCTGCATTTGTGGCTGTTGTGGCTGCATTTGTGGCTGTTGCTGTTGCTGCATTTGGCCCTGCGGCTGCTGTTGTTGCTGCATTTGGCCCTGCATTTGGCCCTGCGGCGGCTGTTGCTGCATTTGACCCTGCATTTGGCCCTGGGGCTGCATTTGTGGCTGCTGTGGTCGCACATCATTTGTTTCCAATACAATATTTTCACTTGAATATACGTTATCGGCAGGCAATTGTGCAATACTAGTAGTTCCCTCCATTGTTTTTATTTAAGATTTTTACAAAGTTAATATTACGCATACATTTAGTTACGGTGTTTTTTTTTCTCGGATTGTAATATTTTTTTATCCAAACTACACGATTCCTGATATAAATCATATTTATAACATTTATTACCAACTTTATACGTTTCTCCATCAATATCATCAATTTCTGCATGTCTAAATACAATACACCCCCTCTTATTACATGCACTTCTAAAAATAGACGCTAATCCTAAGCCTAGTAATATAGAAATGAAGGCTTTACCATTCTCTGTATATATAAGACGTTCTACAACCCGCATTATATAGTATCTTGATATTATTAATTTTGATAAGGTACTTTCATTATATCACTATCATCCATAGGACATAATACTTCGGTTTGTTTTAGACCAAAACAAGTTTTACTTTTATCCATTAATTGTATTTTTTTATAATTTTCGGGAGTCGGATAAATATGAATCACTTTTGGGACAGGAGATGTTACATAGTTGAAAAATAATCCTATTGATAATGTTATGATAAAAATTTTGGCTGAGAAAAACGATTTTTTAAACATCCTATAATATGTATTGATATTATTAAGTCGTATAATTTATAAGCTTTGACATATCATCTTTAAATAATGAAACATATAGGTCATTTAGACGTGTTGTTTCTTGAATGAGATAGAAGAATTCCTTTGGTTCTTTGCCATCTTTTATAACATAGTTGCTTGCATATTTTTTAGTTTTAATATCTTGTAGAAGCTCTTTGATTTCGGTATTGTATAATTTAATATTATTAGTTATATGAATTGGATCATTGCTTTCTAAATACGATTGTGTATTTTTTCGTATAATAATGATTTGGTTATTTAACATTTGATTTAATGGATCAATCTGACTATTTGCCGAATTTAAAAGTTTGTTTTTACGTTTTATAATGGTCTCAAAAATATTCTGAAAATTATTATATTCTGCTTTTATACTTGTGAATTCATCTTTAATTTCACTTTCATCTTTATACCCATATATTAATTCTGCTTTTAAATGGATGATTTTTTCTTTCAATTCATTTACAGTTTCACTAGCACTATGAATAATATCATCATAATGTTCTTTTTTCCCAAGAACAAATTCTATATTTAGGTTGCATGGTTTTGATACATCACCACATACAACCTTAAATGTTCTATCGTTTTCACTAAAAGTTGTACCTACATCCCGTTTACAATTAATACATTTTTGACTTAATGTTGCAATCAACGCAGTTTTTGCATCTTTATCTAATTCATCATTATTAATAATTTTCTTTTTTGCTAATGTTCTTTTTTGCTCGATATTTCCTTTATATATAAAATATTGGTCCATTGCCTTGTATAAAGTTGTATTATTGGATGCCATATATGTATTAGAATTATTATTTTATCGCTAAATTGGTAATTAAATCAAGCGAATTATTTTGCTGCATTTTTTGCATCGCTTGAATTTTCCCTAATATGTATGTTTTTTTTTGATTTGATTTTTCTAGTTTTTCTTCTTGTGACGGAAGTCCTTTATATCGATAATATAATATTCCGCCAATCACCAAGAGCAAACCTACAAATGTTGTTACATTAAAAATAATATTAAAATATTTATGTTTTGATACATTACAAATTTTCAAAGTTTCTGTCATATAAAATTTAACACCTGGTTCTGTTAAATGTGGGTTAATATGCTCGCCTAAATAATCACGCGCAGCCATATTTTATTTAAATAATATAATATATTTTAAATAAAACCATAATATATTATGGCCGAAGGGGATGTTAGTAGTGTAGAGATGTTTAATGCAATTATTGATGAGAATGGTTCTGGCATACTAGAATTTTGGATTATGTTATTAACAGTAGCACTGGTATGTACAAAATATATATTATTACCCAGCCAACCATTAGATGAAAGCACAAATCCATCAATGATGAGAAAAAAAAATATTTTTATTACAGTTGCATATATTTTGGCAATTATATTGTTTGTAACGTATATTAATTTTAATAATTATAAAAGTGTTTGCAGTGTAGGGAAGGGGGATGATTTATCATCAGATGCAATGTATTTTATCGTTATGATATCTGTTTTCCCTTGGCTGAGTATATTAGGGATATGTTTTGCAATTTTAAATGTTTTGCCAGGTTGGAAGGCACCTTTTTCTAATACATTTGGTTATTTTATAACTATGTTTTTATTAGGTGGCCAACATATGGTAAATGAAATATTAAATATTTCTGATACAAAAGATGAAAATAAAGCTATCCAATTGGTTTTGGAAAATAATTTTGGTAATTTAATAAATGATTATACGCCAGCCAATATTGAAGAATTTAGAAAACTAGGAAGTGATGTAGGTGCGGCAAAGCTGAAGACAAAACCTTATTCGTCTGCTGTCAAAACTTATAATAATATTGCCAAATTGATATTACTCAAAGATTATATTGCAGAAGGGATATGGTTCGTTTTGATGGGATTATTTGTTATTAATCTGACTAATAATTATGTTGGAACTCAGGCATGTCTTTAAAATCGTATAGAATAGTAATACACCATAATATAAATTATAATAGACATGACTATTGATAAAAGCCAAATCGGAAATATTGTTTTATGTTTATAACCTAGGCCGAACTGCTTTATCGACCCATCATTATTAAAGAATACTTGTGGTTTTATTGTAAATACAATATAAAAACACATCAAGAATAATATAATAGACACCGACGCCTTGTTTTTTCCTATAAACTTATTCATATATATATAATACACCATAAATTTATGTAATAAAAATTTACATAAATTTAATATTCCTCATCACCATCATTTTCACCATGGTCATCATCATCTACCATATGTATATCGATATCTGCATCTATCTCCAGCTGCGTTCTATCTTCTTCCGTTTGCTGTTCTGTCTCTCTGTCATATGTCTCTTTATCATATATACGTAAACCTTTCTGTAACCCTACACTCCATTTTTCTAATTTATTATTTTTAAATAAATTTTCTGTCTCGCGTTCCTCTATTGTTAATGCATTTAAAAATTGTGTTATATTATCCTTCTCTGCCGTTTTTGACTTGTTCACTTTATTTATCACATGTTCGTATGTTAAAAGCGTATGTTTAAATTCATTATCACATATAGATATTATATCTGCTAATAATTTACAACGTAAATTTGGCAAATCATGTTCATTCTCCGGTAATACTATTTCAACCTCATCCGCCATAAAATCTTTTTCATCTTTATTTACCCGCTCAATCGATTTAACCATCGATTTAATTTCTGTCATATCTTCAATCGTTATTGTAATGAACTGCTTTAATATAAATAATAGTGTAAATTTTAACATCATCTCTTTCATCTCATTATCAAAGTCAGCCATATTATGCACACATTCAACAAATCCGGTGATTAAATAAGTTGTTGTCGACATTTTATATGAGATTTTTTTTAAGGATTCATTATCAAAATGGGATTTTATATTGTTTTGCCGTTCTATCATATTTTTAATATCGATAGAATGCCGGTCAGATACATTCCAATGTTTTGGTATTAATACTCCCTCCTCAAATGTCGTTTTATTTAATAACATATTTGGTAAAATATTACATATATTTAATATTGCATTTTTTATACTCGTAATAAAACTTTCATGATGCATCACCTCATCATCCAATATTGTTTTAAATAACCCCTTTGAGATTTTATGTTTGCTATATTTCTTCATTTCTACTGTGATTAATTTTTCAAAATCTTTATTTATTTTTACCATATATAATACCATTCTCTTCCTTTCAATCTTTCCATCTATTAATTTTTTCAAATTTTGAGAAAATATCTTGAAATCCTGATGGGTTGTATCTGATATTGCTATTTGCTCTAATAATTCTTCTAAATACTCTTTGTCATTGAATTTAATTGTGGATGGATCCGTATTGTCTAGTATATTTTCTTTATTAAGTATATTCTGCAACGTTTTAAATTGAAGATCCTCATATTGCACACCATTATTCTTTAATGATCTGATTTTATTTGAAATGCTATCTGTATTTTTATAATTTTCAGGCCTATTCATACAAACTGATTTAAACTTATCCGGTATATCCTGTTGCGTATTATATTTACAATGCCCTATAAATGCCCTATATATCAATTCTTCACTATATCCTGGAAAATCATTTATTGGTACCTTTTTTGTATCCACCGGGTCATATAATATACTTGCCTTACTTAATCTGTTATATTTATGATATATACTCATCATCGATTTAATTGCTCCATCATTAATCTGACCATTTTTATTTGCAAAATATGATATTGTTTTATAATCCTCTTGACAACATGCATTTTCAATAAATGGCACGTTTGCCATTGTTACCATTAATGGCGTTTGCGCTTTTACAATTTCATTAATCTTGTTTTGTATTGTTATGGATGCAAAATATACTTTATTTTTGATCAAATCTAGTTTATCATTATGACGTTTTCCGGTTTTAATATCTGATATTAATTCATTTTCAAACGTTCTTGATATATTATCAGCAACTGTCACTTCTCGTACCGACAATGGTGGTAAAAATGTTTCCCATTTATCCAAATTTGGCATTTTGTCGTCATTAAAACCTTTATATGTCTTCATGAAATTCTTCTTATTACGTATCATATCTCGAATCTTAAATTCATTTATTAAATATTTTGGAATAATTGTCGTCTGTAATTTTTCAACCAACTCTGTCTTTTTTGTCTTTTTTAATGTATTCCAAGGAAATATTGAAGATTTTATATTCATTGCCACACAACATATATATTCTAATCCCGACTTATCACTTGTACCTTCATATGGATACCCTGTAAAAGATTTGATACACCCCGGAAACGTTTTCTTGGATTTAATTGGTGGCATTGCCGTTTGTAATGCTATTAATAAATAACTCAATGTTACATACATAATCACCTTTCCTACTTTATTATTCGTGGCTATATTGTCATCTTCACCTATTAATTTCAAAAGCGTATTCTGAATATCTAATTCTATCAATGATGTATCATATTCAATCGCCATATGCAATAACATTGTTCGAACTATGTTAGAAACCATGTTTTGTAAAGCACTATTTCTTGGATCATTATGCGATTCAGGACGTACATTATTTGTATCTATGACATCTCTTAATATTTCATCTCCAACATCTGCCTCTAATAATGCACGACTAATTGCTTTAAATCCAGTATCATCATACCCCTCCTCTTCGCTATATTCTATATCTTTGATTTTATAACCACTGTGTTTATCAATCCATGCATTCCCATCATCACTTAATCCACCACGCTCTGCACAAATCTTGTTTATCTGAGAGACATAATCATTTCTATTAAACGCATCTCCTAGCGCTTTCATAAATGTTGGCATCAATTTAACTTGCGTCAATATGCAATAATACCAATTCTGGTCCTCATCTATTGTAGGCGTCCGACAGAATTTCTCATGAAATCGTATCACATCATCCTGCTTCTTACTAAAATCATATTGACCCAATATTTTATCCAATAATTTACTATATGGCGATATCACTGGCTCATTCTCTTCTACTGTCATCCCCAACATCTTTTGCTGCCGATCATAAAATAACTTCTTGAAATTATTAATATCTCTTAGTCTCACAATCGTCTTTATTTGTCTTCTATATTGTTCATTAAACTTCTCCTGTAATGCCTCTTTCGTTAATGATATATCACTTATATTAAAATCACTCATTAAATCACTCGCAAAATTTTGTTCGACTTGCTGTGATGCACTCTCAGTAGAAATACATCCATTATTTGTTATTACACAATCCGGTTGCATATTGCAAATATCTTTATTATTACTTACAAACATACTTGCATCATCTATATCTGATATAACCCAATTATTATCCCTCCGTACGTAATAAACCCTCGTAATCTTGTCATCCTCTACAGTATCTAATATTGCATACAATCCATCTGCAATTGGTTTTTTACCTCCGAAAATTATTTTTGCCAGATTCGATGCAGCCGGTGCATCCATATTCAAATTTTCTTCCAATTTTTCCTTCAAAAAATGAATCGCTGCCTCATCTGATAATCCGGATAATTCCGTATAGTAATCATCCTTTAACACATATGGTGTATTATCATATTCCATATCATAATATGTAATGCCTACATCACCCTCTAATGCTTCTAATGAATTATATCGTTTTGCAATGACATATTGGGCACATTTATCATTCTCCACAAATTTTGATTTGAGTTGTAATTTATGTTCTTCTATTATTTCATTCACATTATTAGTAATCAATAATCCAGCATTTAAATTTGAAATAATAATACTTAATAAATAAAAATTATCTTGTCGCATCAATTCATTAAAAATTTCAGAATTTGAATAATTTGCGACATCATCATATCCATATGCCTTGAAGATTTCTGCTGTCTGTGCTTTTATACTTTGCAATAATATATCTATTGTTTGCTTTTTATAATTCGTCTCATACTTTGTTGTTCGGAGTACCTTCATTTCCATTTCTGACGATTTTCTAAGAGCGCTGAGAGAATTAATATTTGCTGTCACGGCCTTAACGATTAATAGGCGATTTGATTTTGTTATTTCATCTATTTTAAACACATGAAGATGCTCTATAAATGCATGGACCGTGTATATTTTATTATAATAAACTGAAATGTTTTTAATTATATCGTTCGTTTTTGGGACAATTTCATTCATTATTTTTAAAAAACGCCCTGAATCAGATGCATTTTCATCATTCAATGTATTGTGATTCGTCAAGTAATTATAATATTGATTCGATTTTTCTGTACGTGTTAATATATCATTATTTATTTCTATTATATTAGGAACAATATCCGGATTTGATAACATTTCCCATAAATTAATAGGGGGTTTTGTCGCCTTGGTCAATAAATCGGTCTGTATTAAAGACGTACGAGAATAATCAATATGAAGTATTGGAGTTTGGATAAATGATGTTGGTATAATTGTATCACCCCCAGCCGAAAGCATCCTGCCATTAGCTAAATATTGATTAGCTAAATACGTTTCTGATATATAATTATTATCAGAAAGTACTTCCGTACGGACATTTGGTATCATTTCAATTAAATTTTCTGGTCTAGAATCAGGCGTTTTAAATAAATCATTTGATCGTAAATTTTGCATTAATTCTAAATATCTATTATTCGATTCAGATGACGTTTCATATATCTTAATTAAGTCATCATGCGCATTAACCCATTCTTCGTCAATTGCCTCATTCTTATCATCTTTGACAACTGGAATCAACCATCTTATATTATCATGCAGATGGTCTAACATTGGTTTTGGTGACAAAAATTTAGGTTTTAATATGCCATTTTGCTCGATTGAATATTTCAATCGAAGTTCTTTAAACCGATTTAATATTAGATTAATTTCAAGATTTTTTTGATAACTTCTTTCATTCGATGGGATAGTCGCGAGTATGTCATCCTGCAAATCTTCTAACTGATCATCTATCGAATAAATCTTCTCTTCCTTATCAACTTCCACGTAATAATATATATCTTCCAATGCAGCACCATATACTATTTGGTCTCCTTCTGATATTTGTACATTTAAATCATCAATATCATCATCATCTGCTAAATTATTATCGTCTCCTTCTTCTGCTTCTTCGTCAGGAGATCGCTGTAATTGTTCATGTACATTTAATCCCGATTGCTCTCTGTTAATAAACTGGTCTACTATATCTTTATTTATAGCACTGTGGGGTTGCCCCCTAATATTTATAGTATTAATGGGGATGTCGTCAGGCAATCCTTTATATTCAAAATCTAAATATAGCTTTTCATCATTTTCATAGTTTTGTATTTCAATCATATCTTCTATTTTATCAGTAATCTGACCCGTAATAGAATATGGAATATCACCTCCAAAAAAGATATCAATCCATACCCCAAGTATTAACCCATTCTGAGCTGCATAACCATCAAAACTACTTCTATCCAACAAATCTATCGAGTTTATGCTTTTATCATCAAATACACCAGATGACAATGTCAATGTTTTTTTGTTTAGTGTATCTCCATCAATTAAATCAATACGTTTGTCAATATCAATATAGTCTATTAAAAATGTTTTATCATTAATTTCTGCGTTAGTTGGTGCATTAATATTGATTATATCACCCAATTCTAATGTACTCGTAGACATAATCTATTATATATAGATATTATTATTTACTAAATTGTTGTATCATTAAAGTTTGTTTTGATTCTCTCGAAAATTTGAGATGCCTGATTACATGTACTTATAAGATAATCATGAATGCTTGCCATCTCTTCATCCCTTTTAAATGCAATTCGGATAATGCTATCCGCATCATGCGGATGATATTTCTTAAATCCACAAAACGTTAGTATCTTATCTCCTTGATAATAATTTGCATGCAAAATATACTCTATTACTTTTCCCAGGGAATAATCTTCATTCTTTAGTACCAAATCATAACAGTTATCCATTGTCGTTTCTGACCGATTGATTGTTACCGTCTTTGTTTGTATCGAATGATTGAGCGTTTCAATCTTTTTCATCATTGCATCACATGAACGTAACGCCAACCCTTCATTGCTAAATACACCACTTGATTCAATTACAAAATCAAAACTATTATCCTTGAATTGTCTTAGTCCATCTAGCAATAGCCAATTTTGCTTGTGCAATTCCAGTTCCACCTCACCTAACGGTTCGTCCTTGTCCAACCGGGCTTTTTCTTCTTTCCAGGCATTATCTAATTTTGCTGTATCAATCGTATTTGTATAACAACTAATTGATGCAACCGAAAACATACCATTCTCTTTTGCCGTCGACACATCCATTTCTGCTGTAAATGACAATGACTCGCCCAATCCCTTCTTGGTATCACTACTAGGTCTTAATCGTGCAAACATAATATAATCTCCAGTAATCGTATTCGGTGGAAATATTTTATCCCGTTCTGAATCACTAATATATTTTTCTGTTGTTTTTTCTTTAATTTTGAAGTCCTTTGTAGTCACATACAAAGTTTGGTCTGTTGTATTTGTTACATTTACTTCAATGATTAAAGATGAATAGGGAGCGCTCACTCCAAGATGAATTGGTACACAACTCAGGCGCTGTTTCAACATCTCATTTGTGTGACGTGTTGTGTTTTTGGAGAAGGTGGCCTTATTCTCTTCATGTGGAAATGTTTTGAATACAACACATTCAATATCTGATAAAATACATCTTCTTATGGAATTTGCAAAACTCGTATTTACACCACTAAGTGTAAATAATAGTTTCTCATCATTTGTGCGCTTATTTGCCACAACAGGTTGCATCACTATATACTATTATCATATTAATTTATAAATCAATTTATAAATAAGTTAAACTATAAGTTAAACTATAAACAATTATTTAGTTTAAAATAGTAAATGAGTGTTATTTTATATTATAGTAACTTTTGCGAACATAGTAAAGAATTATTACAATATTTAACTAAGCAATCATTCACCTCTATTAACTATCTCTGTATCGACAAACGATTTAGTAAAAATGGCAACACCTATATTATTATGGAAAATCAAAAACAAATCATCTTACCATCCATAATTACAAGTGTCCCCGCATTATTATTATTAGATGACGGAAACAAAATCATGCTCGGTAAAGAAATTTATAAATATTTCAAACCTAAACAACTCTCTCTCGTCAAAGATGCCACTAATAACGATGAACCAGAAGCCTTTATTTTAAATTCCAGTTTTGGTAACACAGTTTCTTCCGATTCATTTAGTTATTTTGATATGGATAGTGATGAAATGACTGCAAAAGGCAATGGCGGCACAAGACAAATGCATACATATGCAGCCATAAATTTTAATGACCAAATAGAAACTCCTGATGAGGATTATAAGTCTGATAAAATTGGGGAAGTATCTATTGAAAAATTACAGACTCAGCGCAATAGTGACATTCCACAACCACAAATGCGAATTTAGTTTAAAAATAAATTTTTATATATATATTTATTAGATAAATGTCAGTTGCATATGGAATTAATAAACTAACAACATCTGTAACAACCTCTATGAAAAAAAAACAGGTTCTGACAGCATTTTTAGATAAATATACTAAACTATTAGATAAAGTCTGTGTTGAATTAGATAATGATATTAATATTGCAACTATTATAACTGTTGTTCATTCTATAAAAAAACGCAATCCTAAATTAATTATTGGCCTTTGGTATGAAAATGTTGCAACAAAGTTTAGTGAAATGGGTATAACTTATGATAATTTCCCAGATAGATCATTAGAGTTTATTCATGTGATACAAGGTGATACTTATTTTAGCGAAAGTGTTCGTGTCTCCACTGAAAACCTATGGACTGTATTTAAAGACCATATATCAACTCATGAATTAAACCCCGCTTTATTTGAAGACTTTGAAACGGTAATAAAACTATCTATTTTATATCATAGCATTGAATAATACTATATTGAGTTATTAATATAAAAAAATTGTATAGTATATATTTATGGATAAAAACAAAATGCCCGATGATTTTCATAAATTAGTTAAAGATTTCATTGGGGATTTATTGAATACATTTCCTGAGTATAAAGATAAACTCAGCGGCGATATGTTATATATATTCGAAAATGATTCTGATGCCGATGATTTTCAACCACATTTAGTCGCAGTTTTTGATTTTTGTGCTGCTGCATTTCCTGAGCGATTCTTTGATATTTTATATAAAAATGATTTGATGTTTGACCGTGAAAAACGCGATGATAAATATAATACTGAATTTTATCCTGGTATTGATTTCATTGATTTATGGGATTCTGATATTAGTGAGCGCACAAAAGATGTCTTATGGAGATATTTGCAAATCACACTGTTTGCTGTTATTGGAAATATGAAAGATCATATAAATTTTGGTGATACAGAAAAACTATTTGAGGCCATTGACGAAAAGGATTTACAAAGTAAAATATCTGAAACATTTGAAAATTTCACAAATATGTTTGACCTATCAAATAATAATTTGTTTGAAGATATGAGCGGTGGGACTGGTATTTTTGGTGACCCTTTTGCAGAAGGGAATGATTACACAAATAATTTACCAAAACCCAAAGAAATGCATGAACATATTAGCAGTATGTTAGATGGAAAATTAGGCAGACTTGCTAAGGATATTGCAGCAGAGACGGCTGATGACTTAGATTTCGGTGATGAAAAAAATGTTGGTGATGTATTTGAAAAAATGTTAAAAAATCCAACTAAAATTATGAATTTAGTCAAAAAAATTGGTCAAAAAATAGATGATAAAATTAAGGCGGGTGATATTAATGAATCTGAATTGATGATGGAGGCAAATGAAATGATGAACAAAATGAAAGATATGCCCGGCATGAATGGCATGGAGGATATTATGAACAAAATGGCGAGCAATTTAGGCGGTAAAGGTGCAAAATTTAATATGAACGCATTTAATCAGAAAAATAAGGTTCATTCACAAAAAGAGAAAATGGCTCAAGAATTGGAGCGGCGACGAGCAGCAAAAAAACAAGCCGAAATGGAACAACCGTCAGAAGTAAAATTCAGTGCATTTAAACCGGATAATGCTGTCCCAGCTACCAAATCTTCTGTCAATTCAGAACCTGGCAAGAAAAAGAAACGCAAGAAAAAGAAATAAAAACTATATAGTTTATTTAGTTATATATATATAATGAGTAATCCATTTTGGTATAAAGATCCAACCATATTGTTTCGTAAATTAGATATTTTGCCAAATGATAAAATGAAATATAATGAAAAATTAAATGCCATTACAAGATTAGTCGTTATTATGACATTTATAGGTTTTGTCCTTACTTCTAATATTAAAATTATTGCATCAGGATTATTAACAATCATTGGCATCGTTATTGTATATCATACCTCTCGGCGGTCTGTATCTTTTGACGAAACCATTGATTTAGTAAATAAAATTGAAAAGGAAGGCTTTACTGGTTCTGAGACATTTGAAGAACTTAAAGATGATTTCTCTGAACCGACGATAGAAAATCCTATGCAAAATTTGGCCCCAACCAAACATGAAAACGAACGCAGGCCGGCAGCACCATCATTTAATCCTATCGTAAATACACAAATTAATGATGTTGTTAGAAAACAGATTGAAACTATAAATAAAACGTTTCCAAAGATGAATGACAAATTATTTCGCGATTTAGGAGATGAAGTTAATTTTGATAACTCCATGCGACCTTTTTATACTATGCCCAATACTCGCACACCAAATGATCAGAAATCTTTCACAGATTTCTGTTATGGTGATATGAAAAGTGGTAAAGAAAATAATGAAGTACTTATAGACAATCTTTTGTAATCTTTTAGCTCAATTACATAAATTATTATATTATAGTAATTTATATGAATCCTTTCAACAATAATCACGGTATATATGACGATACTTCTGATAAAACTCAGCGGGGATTACTAAATTCATCTCATGCAAATTATATGTTAAATAGCTTTGCCAGTCCTATTAATAAATCGCTCGATATTGCCACCAGCCAACCATACGTCTTCGTCAAAGGTGGCAACAGCGTAAGCAATGGTGCGGCTAATGTAGATGACAGCACCACATTACGTGTCGGTGAAAATGACGGTCGAGTACCAGAACGCCTTAATTTAAAACCACGCGAATTTAATACTATTCCATTTATGGGTAGAGGTCGTGTTGACCCCGACACCGAAACAGCTATGCTGCAATCAGGAGCTCTCCCTGAGAAGAAATCTGATATTGGAATGAGTGAGATTTCGTCTCGACCTACTGATTTTAACCCCTTAATTCCCTCCTTGGAACAAACAATCACAAATCCAATGCATTTAGTGGAAGAAAGTGCTGACCCAGGGTGGATTCGGGGTGGATTACCTTCTCGTGCTGTCGGACACTAAAATCATTAGATAATACTTTTAAATACTATTATTAAAAATTGAATATTAAACGAATGCTTATGCATATTTAACATGGCTGACAATAAACTGCAAAAACCTTTTCTTAAATGGGTTGGGGGTAAAACCCAAATCATTGACAAGATTCTCTCTAAAATCCCATCTGAATTTGATAATTATCATGAACCCTTCTTAGGAGGAGGCAGTGTATTGCTTGCTATACTTTCATTACAAAAACAAAACAAACTTGTTATTAAAAACAAAGTGTTTGCTTATGATTTTAATCTTGCTCTTATTAATGTTTATAAACATATTCAAACACATAAAGAAGAATTGTATAAAAATATTGCCAGCGTCATTAAAGAGTATGATAGTTTAAGTGGAAATGCTATTAATAGAAAACCTGATACTATTGACGAAGCCAGAACATCAAAAGAAAGCTATTATTATTGGATTCGAAAACAATATAACGGTTGCGATAAAAATACTATTGAATCATCTGCATTGTTTATGTTTCTAAACAAAACGTGCTTTAGAGGTATGTATCGCGAAGGTCCTAATGGATATAATGTGCCATATGGTCATTATAAGAAGACTCCCACTATCATCACTGAAACAGACTTGGCTATAATTAGCGATTTAATCAAAGATGTTGAATTCATACATAGTGATTTCAGAGATTCCATTAAAAATGTAAAGTCTGGCGATTTTGTATATTTAGACCCACCATATGCTCCCGAAAATCGCACATCTTTCGTTGGATATGTTGCAGATGGGTTTGATATTGACATGCATAAGCGACTATTTAGCGATATTAAAAATATGGGTCATGGCATTAAATTTGCAATGAGCAATGCAAAAGTCGATTTGGTAACCGAAACATTTAGTGAATATGCGCGTGAAGAATTGGTGGCAAGACGTGCAATTAATGCAAAAAACCCGGAAGCAACAACAACCGAGGTTATTATTTACAACTGATTTTTGTGTTTTTGTGTGTTTTTGTGTTTTTGTGTTTTTGTGTTTTTACTTTTGTGTTTTTGTTATAGGAGTTTCTTTCCGAAACTTGCGCAAAGATAGAATGCCATGCCTTTGTTTTTCAACATTTTTCCATTGAACATGAGAGGGGCATACAATCCTGTTTTAGGATTTTTTGAAGCTTTGGTTCGGATTTGGAGGAGTTTATTTGGCCCATTGATTGTGAATAGTTCAGTTTCATTTTTCATTGCCAAACGAATCTTATTACAGATAAATTCGTAGTCTTCTTGGAGTTGATGGTGGTGTTCCGGGTGAGAAATTTCATTTGTTGTGACATTTCCTTTGCACTGGCCTGTCGCTTTGTCAAATCCAATAAACACCGTTTGTTTCATCTTCAATCCCACCTTTGACTTTGCAAATTCAGTCTCGGTTGAAATCTCATCGAGACAATGGTTCAATTGTGTGCATGCAATGGACTCGCCAATGGTAAATGTTTTCAGCTCGCCATCAGCAAGGTCCATCAATGCCGAGCTGTTTGGAATTCCCAGTGCAATTTCAATTAATTGGCCACGCTCGCCCTTGTTTGTTTTTGGAATATCTAGCAAACTCCAATCAATCGTCTCCAACTTAGATTGGATCTCGGCAACTGTAATTCTCGGCGTGTTCATCTCTCCTCTTTCTTGCAAAAGACTAAAATTTTTCAATTTTTTTTTATTCTAACCGAAATCTAATTTCTGTTATTAGAAACCATATAAATATTAATTATATATCATTATAATATGACTTCTTATTATGATATGTATTTGAAAGATAATGATGATGATGCATGTGATACGGAATTTAGACGTGAGCTACTTGAATTTTTTAATTTAGAACAATATGATGAAACTAAACTATCTATTAAATCTGATAAACTATATTATGAACTATTAAAAAATTCTGGGTTTGTAAAAATATTTGAAGCAACTTTAAAGGAATCCAATTTTAAAATGTTTTGCCCCGAAACGGAAATATCATCCTTTTGTCTTACTGTTCTTTTATCGTTTGATTATTTTCATTTATTTAAAATTTGTTACGAAGACTATAAAAATGGCGATGTTTCTGTTTCCGGGCAACTATTGATTGACAAACTATTAGGAAAATAATCTAAGGAATATGTATTATGGCATCGACTAGAAATTTAAACATGCGCGATGATTATATTATCCAACAGAAACGTTTAGAGTTAAAGAGAGAATATGATATTAATCCATACGGAAGACCGACACAAGAGTTACTCCCTACTCAGATGATGAACTATGGGAGTATGTCTAGGGATGGCCTCTCCACGAATGCAGTTGATATTGAAACCGAGTTATTTGGTGTTGGCTCAACCAACCTTGTAGTGGAAAAGTCTCCGGTCAGGCCTGGTCTGGTCAAACATGGTGACATTGATTTTTGCACACAGAGTCAAATGGTAATGGATGAAAAACACACACAGCTCACAGGTCAACGACCACTGATGAGATAAATTGATTTTTAAAAAAGGTTTAAAGAAATGGCATATGATCTGTCACAAAATACTCAATGCACGTTTTCCCACTGTTGAGCGCGAGTTCACTCGGGAATTTTATGAAGATGACGCATTCCAGTATGCCGATCAAGTCTCTTCCAAATTGAAAATACCATCTGGAGAATTACAATTTGTATTTGGTGACACGAATCATGTCGCATTTGGTGCAACAATTCCAGAATTTGATGATAAAAACGTTGGGGTTTATACAAGTTCCCCGTATAAAATGGTGAAACTATTTGAAAAATACTTTAAAGGAGAGAATACTGTCTTCGTTTTCAAAGATATAGAACTTCAAAAATGGTTCTTTTACGACATGGATGATGTTATTTCAATCATTTGTGAATGCTGTACATGGAAAATCCTTGAAAATGGGCGAATTAGAGGTTATTTAAAAGACAAAAAAGGACTGCATCAATATATCACATATGAACCAGTTAACGGTTCAATGTTCTTTGGTATCAGCAATTCCAAAGCAAATCGCTTTAATGAATTCTTAAAAGGTAATATCGCCAAATATGAATGCGATTGCGAAGGTGTCGTATCTGTCTAATTCTGTTTTTTATATCTCATATAAAAACACACAATTAAAATACACATTAACGCTATCCGCTTATTATTACCATTATAATAAAATGCATTCTTTGTATTCGGTTCATATTCTTTCAAAAATGTTACCGATGCTTCTACCGCACCTGTCGCTAATGCTATACTTGGCTGTGCGGGTTTTGTCTGACATCCTAGACAAAAAAGATTCTCGATCTTTCCCCTCATCTCCAAGTACCCCGCGTTTGATCGCGTAAATCCCACATTTTTTGACATCCATCTATCATGTTTTCTATATAATCCTTCGCTTTGTGTTATTTTATACGGTGTTATGGTCTCAGGGCCAATATTTGCGTTTATTTGTCGCATACACTCGGCGATTATTTCTTCTTTGGAACTTTCGTTTGGTGTCTTTCCGGTATGTTTGCTTTTCGCATCCATATCAACAATACAACATGACCAAACTGAATTTACTAGTGGGTCTTTGGATTTCTTCTGAACCCAATCACTTACTGGTTCTATAATCACATTCCAGTCTCCATGACAACTCCAACACCACTCTTTTGGCATTGTCTTATTATTCTCTCTAAAATGTAATTGAAAACCAAAACCAACATAATAGGTTCGATCTCCCCAATCCTTCAACCAATCATATCCATTCCAATTGTTTTTAACCCAGACATTACAATTACTTACAAGTGTTATGAGGGCTGGTGGTGGTATTGCCAATATATATCGGTCACCCTTGTGTATTTTTACTTCTCCGGTTTTCTTATTGGTTGTAATAATATCTGTCACTCGACTTTCATTACTATTGATACGAATTATTTCCGTATTTTTGAATATTTGTGCCTTGTTTTTAATCTTGGCTTCGGCAAGTTGGTGCCATTTATTAGGTTGTTTAAACTGCACCAGATTTGGAGGCGGAATATTGGCAAATTCTGAAAAAAAATCATTGACATTTGTATCACGAGGATGTGCGTTTATTAATATACTAAATATTTTAATACCCTTCTTACCCTTTTTGGAAATTGTTGTGCTATCCAACCACTCTTGTAATGTTTTATTACTATCAAATAAAGTATATCTGCCAATGGCTATTGTAAATTTTACCATATCTGTTACACTTAGATGATTTGTAAAAAATCCTGATAACTTAGATATTGTTGTCGGAAGTGACCCATATACTTGGGCAAAATCTGCATCATACATCCCAAGCTCACTTAGAAAATCTAAAAAATGGCTCGAAGTAATAAGACTTTTTGGTATTACTCTCGGCGAATTTTCACTCCAATATTTTTCTTCTATCCATTGTGAATTCCATGACCCACCTAATATACTATCTCGTTCAATCAATTCTACATGATGACCATTTTGTACTAATGTATATGCTAATGATAACCCACATGGCCCTGAACCCACTATAACGTACTTCATATATAATACTATAATATGATATAAAGATTTAACATGATAATACATAATGAAGTTTGCTATTATTGATTGTGAAACGACTGGTTTTCCAATTAGACCTAAGAAATTTAACACATGGTTTTCACCAAAAACTATATCTAAATACAATAGTTCAAGGACTGTATCGATTTCTTTTAAAATTTGCAACTTGGATAATAATGTTATTACATTCAATGAAACAGAAGATTATATAATAAAACCAGATGGATTTATTATATCAAATGATAATTTTCATGGTATTACAACAGATCATGCCCTTGAACATGGTATAACGATGGCTGATTTTTCTGCTATTTTTAATGAAAAATTTTCTGAAGTTGATAATATTATAGCACATAATGTATTGTTTGATGTTAATGTGATTCAAAGTGAATTTTATCGTGGGAACTTCACTAGATCAATTGATATTATGAACGGGATAAATAAAATTTGTTCTGGTGATAAGACAATAGCTATTGTTGGTTTGATAAACAAGGGAGGATATCCAAAAATGCCACGGTTGGAAGAACTTTATGAATATGTTTTTAATAGTAACTTGTTGAATGCTCATCAGTCAAGATTTGATGTTGAAAATCTTTTTAAATGTATTTATGAATTACATAATAATAACACAGTTTCCTTTTTTACGTGATGATTATCTCAAAATAATTTCCATCTCCGGGTTTGCTTACTTTTCTTTTTAGGGCGCTTCTTAACAGTTTTTGCAGTCTTGTCAGCCTTTGCATTCCGGGTTGGTTTTGCATCTCGGGGTGGCTTTTTCTTCGATAACTCTCTTGGCACATATCTCAGAAACCACATGTCAAATTCTTTCGTTCCACGTTTATCTTTAAGTTCTTCATATTTTGCACTCTTTTCCGCTCGCATTGTTTCCAATGTTGGTTGTTCCCCATAACAGTTTATGGAGAATCGACGCAGCAGACCTTTTTGGGCTAATCTATTCTTTTGTTGCACTGTAAACAAGTACTGTGACATACATAATATGCGATTCTTATCATAATATTGACGATTTGCATATAAAAATGCTAAATAAAAACTCATCATCGTATCAACTGTCGCAACCTTTATTCGCGTGTTATTAAAAGTAATTTCATTATAACTATGACATGCCATTGGTGTATATAAAAAACACATGGTTTCACCCGCAACATTGAGTTCATAATGTTCTGATATGATGTTGCCTATATTATCATGACGAATGATTGATATTTTCTTGAATCCTTTGCGTTGTAGTTGCTCCTTGATAATTGTTGCCGTTTCAAATGAGTCCTCAGATAATACATCAAAGTCTGGCAGTTTTTTAAGTTTGCGTCCAAATTTACGCGGCATATATTTAGAATACAGTGAATTGGCAAACCCTCCGAAAAAAACCACACTTTGATCTATTAGTCCCTGTTGGACTATTTTATATAGGTCTTCTTCTTCATTAGGTGTATCCATTTCTCTTTGAAATTCGATGGTATGACAATTTTTATGTATAAGTGGATAGTGTTTATTTAATAAAGTTATTCGTTTTAATACTTTTTCCCACCGAGATACATCACCATTTGGTCGAGATAATTCTAAATACATTGCCATTCTCAGATAATTTGGTGGTGCATATAGAATCCCCTTCACACTAATCGCTTCCTTTTTGATATTTTTATAAATTTCATTTGAAATAATCGTGATGTCTGCAATTGGGGTAAAATTCACAAATACCTTAAATGTACCAAAATGAACACCACTCTTAGACTCAACCTCTTCGAATCCTGCCTTAAAATATATATCCGCAAGTTCTTTTGCGTCTTCTAATGGAGATGGAGAGAAAAAATCATAATCTGGTATTTCTATATCTTTGTCATAGAATTGGTCATCTTTTGGTAATATGTTGTTTATTGCTGTGCCACCATAACATATTAGCGACTTTCGACGAATAAAATTTTCCACGATTGAAATGATTTTACGTATCTCTGGTGAATTCATTTTTGTTTTCCCTTTTATTTTATCAGCAACATCTATTGCATTTCTTAAAATTGCCAATTCACAATCCTGAAACGTTAAACCTTTACATAAATCGTTCTTTCCCATTATATTATTATATATATATAAATATTAGGTAATAGTTATATAATGCAGAGGCCGTCGTGGGATCAATATTTTACTCAGATTGTATTGGCTACACGAGAACGCTCCCCATGTGAACGTCTCCAAGTCGGTTGTTTAATTGTACGCGATAATCGTATCATTAGTCAAGGATATAATGGATTCTTACCAGGTTGTCACCATGTCTCTGTTGTAAGAGACGGTCATGAACAAGCAACTATTCATGCTGAACAAAATGCCATTGCTGATTGTGCTAAACGGGGCGTATCTTGTGATAATGGAATCGCATTTATTACACACTATCCCTGTATAATGTGCTGCCGGCTCCTCTTGGCATCTGGTATTAAAACCATTAAATATTTAAATGATTATAATAATGATGACCTTGTGGCGAAATTTTGCAAAGAAATGAATGTGGAAATAGTTAAAATACGTCTGTGTTCTGAGCGTCGGTTAACTTAGGTTTGTATCTGTAGTCATCGAATGCATCTTCATATTTCTTGATGTTTGGTTTTTTTGTATATTGTAAAGGAGCAGCAACTAATTGACAACCTATATCTAACGCCCCATTCTCTTCTGTAAAATCGTGTTGAAATGGATAAACTGGGTCTGGTTGTACAAAATATAATTTGGATTTGGCGTTTAACATGATTTCTGCCTTTTCTGCCTCGGTCTTTGTCGATATTTTATTCATAGATATATTCTCTATTTGCCCTGGGGCCATTAAATTTACAATCTTCCATAATGGTGATAATCTCTCGTCAATTACTGTCGTAATTCGGCCTTGTGCTGCATCTTGACTCCATTTAGTTTCTGATACATCTAATGCAATAATCACATTTTCTGTCACATGGAATTTACTAATATTTTCTTTCATAATATCTCGTGACACCTCTCCGGCATCATCTTTCTTGTCTTTCTTCCACCTTCCACACTCCCACAATTTTCCATAATTATTATTCGAATATACCATATGTTTTGTTAATGTAGTATTGCCTAATGCTTCTTGAACCCTTTCTAATAGTTCGATTCGATTGCTTTTAATTCGTAAATATAAAATTAGCGGCACATTTGGCGTCATACGTATTTGGATAGTATCTAATACATCTTCCAGGTTGAGGTCATTATAAGATTCTTTCATATTAGTATTGCCTATTTTTGAACTTACTCCTACAACAGCTCTATCATTAACCGAAAAAATTTCAAAATCTAGACATTTTGCCCCATTATCTATACAATATTTAAGAGCACACTCACTTACAAAACTATTTTTTGGGGAATTTACTGCACAACAATTATATGCTGTTTTAAACTGATAGTTCAACAGACAATTATTACTATATTTTGAATACTTTTTTAGTTTGCCTCTTCGCGCCTCCTCAATTTGATTATTAGTCTGCCAGTCATAGTTATCAATGAGTGATGGGTTTATTAAGCAAACACCAGGCGACGTTAAACTTTGCAGAAGGATACCCCCACCATTATAAGATGTTACTTGATCAAACTTGGCATCCACCAGAATAGGGGTATTGTCGATGACAACCCGCGGTACCTCCCCATTCTTTGCCACGAGGCGATTATTACTGTCAATTTTGTATGTAACCTCCGTGGCAGCGGCGGCGGCGGCGCGGGCGGCGGCGGCGGTGAACCGATCGGCAGCGGCAGCACCAGTGGCGGCGGTGGCGTCGGGGATAGTAAAAGTTCCTGAATTACATATCAATCTTGATACACGCTGCTCACCCCCCCATGAATATGATATGTCCATTGCTCCGTCATCCTGTAATACGCTGTCACCGAGCGGGGTGATGGTTGGATTCCACTGATCAGTGGGGTCGCCTTTTGCATATATATAGGAAATGGGTTTGGCATCAACTAGCAGGGAGGAGCCGCCCAGGGTGATTTTTGCGTCTCTGATTGCCGTTGTTAAATCGTCGGAAGCCGGAATATCGGAGGGGCGTGACCCTTCTGATGTGTCTTGGTCTTTCAAAAAATTACAACGAGTAGTTTCCTCAGCCGATTTTGATATTATATACATTGCTATTCCAATAATGATTAAACTATATAATAATCCAATTATATAAATTAAATTACCAGATTCGGCCATATTATATATATAAAAGAAATAATAAATATAATATAAATAAATATATAATGGCCGGTGGATTATTAAATCTTATTGCCGTCGGGAATCAAAATGTAATAATCCATGGTGACCCTCAAAAAACATTTTTTAAAGTGACATATGCTAAACATAGTAACTTCGGTTTGCAAAAATTTAGAATTGACCATCAGGGGATTCGTTTCCTAAGTCCCACTTCGGAAACAAAATTTAATTTCAAAGTACCAAAATATGGGGATTTGCTTATGGATACCTATCTTGCTATCAGAATGCCCACTATTTGGAGTCCGATTGTAACCGACGAAGGTAATATATTTTCATATGAATTTAAATGGATTAAAGATCTTGGTACACAAATGATAAATGAAATTACAATCAGCATTGGAGGACAAGTTATTCAACAATATTCAGGAGAATATATAAAATGTGTAGTTGAAAGAGATTATTCAAATGAAAAAAAAGAGCTCTTCAATAAAATGACCGGTAATGTTGAAGAAATGTATAATCCTGGTGAGGAGGACATGTTATTTAAATATAAGTCTTATCCAAATAATGTAAGACAGCGCGATCTGGATGGAGGCGACAGTAGTAATTTAACCGGACATCCGTCTATAATGGCTAGGACTTTATATATACCATTAAATGCATTTTGGTGCATGTCAAGTAAGACTTCTTTACCATTGGTTGCATTACAATATACAGATTTGGAAATTGACGTGACACTTAAACCAGTAAAGGATTTATATACGATAATTAATACTGATCGAGATGCATCTGGCACATATATAGAAGGTGATTGGGCTACACAAGATAGTGAACATTTGCATTATTATACACGTACTGCGCCGAATTATACGGATTCGGCGCATCAATTAAAGTGGTTTATATATCCAACAAAACGCACATCACTTGAGGATGACGTTTATGAAGATATGAGTGTTGCCGAACTGGCAAATTGGCATGCGCAGAGAGAAGATTGGAAAAGCGACGTCCATTTAATATCAACCTATGCATTTTTATCTGATGAAGAGTCTGATATGTTTACAACAACAAATCATGAAATATTATACAAAGACATTAAAAAACATTCATATCAATCAGTACATGGAACAAGTCGAGTTAAAATAGAAACGTCGTCATTAGTGTCAAATTGGATGTTTTATTTTCAACGAGATGATGCGCGTGATTATAATGAATGGTCTAATTATACAAATCATAACTATAATACAAAATTGCATAAGAATCGATATTTAGAGGCAACTGATATATGTATGAATAAAATATCACATAGTGAGGATAAAGGTCAGACCACCGGTATTAAATGGAATGGTCGTGATATTACGTCGGTTTTATCAGGAGTACCATTAGTAACCAGAAGTTACAATTCATATGCCCCTAAAGAAATATTGAATACTTTGGGAATACTTATGGATGGCAAGTATAGAGAGAATATGTTTGAAGTTGGAATATATGATTATCTAGAGAAAATACGCTGCGGAGGCAACACCTGTGATGGATTATATTGTTATAATTTTTGTTTAAATACTAGCCCGTTTGAATATCAACCATCTGGTGCTATCAATCTCAGCAAATTCAAAACCGTTGAATTTGAATTTAACACCATTGAACCACCCCTTAATCCGATTTTTGAATCTTTGAGTGTATGTGCCCCGGGTGGTGGTCTGACTGGTATATCTGAAAAAGGGTCCATGTATCAATATGATTATGACCTTATCGTATTTGAAGAACGATATAATGTTCTGGAAATTAAGAACGGGTTTGCGAGTTTAATGTTTTCTCGATAAAAAATTGATAAAAAATAAGGGAGCTCTATTAACATCACCAACCATGTCTGCTGGAAAATCCGCTCAAAAATACACGTATACGCTGTCTGACGGCACTGATTTGGAAGAATATCGTGAAAATCACATGTGGGATTTCTCGAAGGATTATCGCTCGAAGAAAAGGCTCACCCCAGAAGATGTTACACTTATTGCATCATGTATGCCAAAAACGTTATGTCGGTGTCTTCATCTTGTCCATTGTGGCATAACAGATATCGGTGCTCTTAAAAATATGATGAACGACGGCATGAACCTGGACTTGCGCGGCAACAAAATTGCCGATATTTCTGCTCTCAAAGGGTCCAACTTTTACCGGCTGGACTTGACTGGCAACGAAATCGTCGATATTTCTGCTCTCAAAGGGTCCAACATTCGTATGCTTTCCCTGGCAGGCAACCAAATCGCCGATATTTCTGCTCTCAATGGGTCGAGCATTTGGATCTGTGATTTGTCGAGGAACCAAATCACAGACATATCCGATCTCATCGATCTCATTGGGTCGTTGCCGGATATATGGAGATTGAAGGTGACCAACAACCAAATCACTGAGGATGATAAGCTACTCCTCCGGCGAGCTTCTTTCCGAAAACCTGGGACGATTATTAATGTATAATAAATTGACATTTTCTATTGGGTTCCGTATATTTGGCATCATGGAGCAATTTCGCATATTCGTCGCTGACAAAAAATACTCCGAATGGCAGGTGATTAATGTCAAAACTGACATGCCCACTATTCTCCCTGGACTGGAACCACTTCATTGTAAACTTCTAAATAATGACATTTTCACATTTGACAATGGTATAGTGCGCGTAGTCTCATCTAGCCATCGCAATATCGCTGGCGTCATTATTATTTCCAAAACTTTTGGCACTTATAAAGATAAATTTCTATATAAATGTATTCCTAATGACCACCATCTTCCCGAATTTCTTGTTCCATACAATATTCCCTACAACTTTAAGAAAAGCCTAACACCTGTTTATGTTTCCTTTAAATTCAAATCATGGGAAGAAAAACATCCTAGAGGCGAAATTGTTAAGACTATCGGAACAACCGATATTCTCTCTAACTTTTATGAATATCAATTGGTATGTAAAAACCTCGATATCTCTATGAAAAAATTCAATAATGATGTTAAAAAACGATTGACTGTCTTGCCGACGCCCGAAACCATCGAAGCCATCAAAAATAAACACCGCGTCCAAGAACGTCTTAAACATTTCGTCTTCACTGTTGATAATGAAGATACACGGGATTATGATGATGCAGTTAGCATTGTATCTACTGATACTGGTTACATTATTAGTGTTTACATTAGCAATGTTGCACTTTGGATGGAAACTTACAACCTTTGGAATTCGTTTTCAGAGAGAATATCAACCATCTATCTACCAGACCAAAAAAGACCCATGATACCATCTATTCTCTCTGATTGTCTTTGTTCTCTCAAAAAAGGAGAAGAACGATTCGCATTCACAATGGATATGCATATCATTGAACAACAAAGTATATGTCATGTTTCTAAGATAACTTATTCAAATTGTTTTATTCGAGTTAGAGAGAACTTGACCTACTCTAATTGTCACCATGTCCCCGAATATAGAAAACTCCTCAAAGTAATACAACGTATCGACCATAATAAAATGACCTCCTCGCGCGATGTTATCAATTATCTTATGGTAACAATGAATCATAATGTTGCTATCAGTATGATTAAATGCAAAAACGGTATTTATAGAAATGTGAATACAAGCAGCGCGGGCAGTGCAAGCAGCGCGGGCAGTGCAAGCGGGGCGAGCACAAGTGCAAGCACCGACCATCTCCCAGAAGATGTTTGTAATTATCTCACTCAATATCGCAACACATTTGGAGAATATGTTAAATATGCGGACATGACCTCTCATAATCATCTTAAACTCGACTCTTATCTTCATATCACATCACCCATTAGGCGCGTTGTTGATTTGTTGAATATGATTCAAATCCAAATCAATCTGGGTCTTATGGTATTCGGTATTGATGCTGATGTATTTCATAGTAATTGGATCGGTAGGCTAGATTATATTAATACATCTATGAGAGCCACCAGAAAACTACAAAACATTTGTAATGTCATGGCATTGTTTGATGGCGAATTCAGAGATGACATTTATAAAGGGTATGTGTTCGACAAAATCGCAAAAGTTGATGGACAACTGCAATATTCTGTATATTTTCCTGAGATTAAATACACTTGTAAATTCATCACCACAGAACTATTTCGTGAATATAGTGCGCATTATTTTGAAGTATTTATGTTCAAAGATGAATACAACGTCAATAAAAAAATAAAGGTCGCCTATCGTAAAGTATCATAGGCGTATCTCAACCATATGTATTTTTAATCCATGCAATTCTCCATATGTTAAAACGGTCAATCTATTTTTTATTTCTAATAAACCCGTATAATTTTTTGTATCAATACTTTGCATATGATACGTCAATCTATGTATGGATTGTACCATATTATTTACATGTTGAACTAATTCTTTGCCGCGTGTATCAAATGCCTTAGGGTTTGCAAATGCCACCTTGTGCTTTGTTGAATAATATTTTATTAGATACCACATCAAATACTTGTAACATTTCTGAACAGAATCTTTGTGTTCAGAGAGAATATTCATCACCTCATTTAATTTTTTCATATATAGCGTTGGATTGTCATATACCAACACCTCAGTTCTCGGAATATCATTGCTTAATTCGGCTTTGAGTTCAATATGCACATCTTTTAGTTTTATTTCATTAACATATTTCCATATCATATCTTGCAACTCATATGGTAATACATCTAAATAGGCCATTATATAATTTTATAGATTATAAAAATAGTCAATTTATCTATAACAGAGATTTCATTAGTTGAATTTCCCTTTCCTGTGTATCAATTATTTCTTTTGCCAAAGCCTTAATTTTGGGATTATTTGTTCTATCATAAATTTTATGAGTAGTTGTGAGTGCGGTTGAATGATGGGGTATCATTCGCATTAACCATTGTTTATCATCAACTAATAATTGTTGTCGCAATAATAATAGTGATATGCTAATAGATAAACTAATTCCGGCACAGAAAATAAACATATTAAAATGACCCATTGATAAATAATGAATAATCTCGTGACCCCATATCATATTTGAAGCCATTAATAATCCGCCATAAAATAGAGTTAATGATAAATACAGATCTGAAAATCTGAATGCTAAAATGTTCATGGGATTAAAAAACATACCAATAATTACCATTACAATGAACGAAATAATGTGCGTTTTCATGTGGGTTGATTTCATATATATTATAAGTTTTATTTAATTATTTGATGCGTTCTTCGATTTGTTTTTTATACATGGCATGTAGAAACGTATAATATCCCCTGTAACTTCCGAGCGAAACATCATCTGGTACAACACTGTTAATAATTTCTCGCAATGCCTCTATATTTGTCACTTTCTCTTTATATTCTTTTTCAAATAGTGTTTTAACCTCCCCCGCGCTGATTTCAACAGTTTCATACCAAGGTCCATCCATCCTCTTATATTATTAATTGATTTTGTTTCTCAATTATATCATATCATTATTATGCTTCGTCTGGCCTACATCTTCTTATCTTATATTCATCTCGCTTTCGCTTCCCATACAAAATGCGAAACCTTCGATATGAAAACTATCACATTCCTATTTGATGATATCAATTGTACATCTTCAAAAACTGAACTTAATACTACCCTCGTATGTTCTCTCTGGAAACATCATATGAATGAAATTGGACTTAATTATGTCATCTGCACCCGCACCGAGCACGAACACCTTTGGAATTGCAACCCCACCGTTATCGATATCCCAAATGTCAAAGAACATATCTACATTAAATATAGAATTCAGAACTTGGCCGGTAATCGCCGTTTGGATGCATATGTTTCTGTACCGTCTATTCTTATCAGAAGCTCCATCGAACTATTCGCCATCACTGCAATTTCCCTTATTGGATTAATATTCTATATTGGAATCCTCTATTCATGTATAATTATCACATGCTTTTCACCCATCTAATGCGCTCGTGTATTATTATAATAACTGATATCTGTAAATAATCCTGTCGTTTTTTCTTTTGCTTCATTTATTGGTTTATTTATTATACATCCCTCATTTGTTAATATACCACTACATTCCTCCCCCCCAAATACTGGTTTCATATATTCAAGTATTTTTTTTGTTTTAAATATATTTCCTATGTCTATCGGATCTACAATACAATTTTTGCAAAATATATTATATATAGATAACAGTACCGATATTCCTGTTAGAAGAATCAAACAAATTATTATTGCATCATAATAATCTTTTATTTGCATTATAAAATATACTGATATATTAAATGAACGGTTTAGCTATTCTTCCTTTTTTAAGATTTATTGGAGACAAAATAGGATTAGCATCGAACGACGCCCGTACAAAAATGTCACATCATTTCACCGGACAATATGAATTCTATAAAACTATGGGTTCAGGCGATGCAGAGAGAGACAAAGATGACGAAACAAAAAATGTTGTTAATTGGCTTAAAGGCGCCACAAAAGAAGCTGGCGTTGTATTAGCTCTGCTATATTTACCCATTTGCTGGTTCTTAGTATGTCGACGGGGTTATAGTGTTGGTGGTGAAGATTTATTTAATTATCCATATAGAAATCCGGGCGCAGGTGGGAAGGACCCTACTAATACCATAAATGATATATACAACCAAGCTGGCGGCGGCACATTTACTGGCAAATATGACCGCGTAAGTGCCCCATATCATATTTTAGAAACTGCGCCAATTACACTTGTGCCAAGTTTAATATATTGGTTTATTGATTCAGGCTCAACCACATTTGCCTTAGGTCGGATGCTTCTTAATATGACAATTGAAGGATGCCGACCTGTATGCGGTTATGTACCTGGTGGCGCCGGAGGGGCTGGGAGGAATACGGCGAAATTTATGCTTAATATACCCCTCTCACTGGCCATTGTTCCCATGATTGTTATTATTGGAACATTAATTTCAGTTGTATCCAATATGCTCGTTCCCCTCCTGAAAATTAAAGATAATATTTGGCCTTTTGTCGGAACACGATTGTTTTCACCTATTGTATGGTTTTTGATATTACTTGTAACTGGATTATTTACACCATATTCCAGCGTCATTATCATATTATTAATGGCATGTATGGGATTATGGACCTCTATTCAATTATTTTCACTAAGTTATTTCATTTTGGCCGCACCTTTTTTATATGCATATAAATCTACCACTGACAATAATACCGAACAACTTAAACAATTAATTCAAACAATTGCAAACGCCACCTTTTGGGTATTCTTAATTAAACTAAGTATTGGACCCACAAATACTTTCTTTGGAGCACAAGCTATGATTGGAAGCTTCTTGGCCATTATATTCCTATTATGGAAAACAAAAGGAATTGTTATTTCTTAATACTTATTAGTTTAATAGCTTAAAAAATTGTATTATATTTATTTAATGGGCCGAAATAAAAAAAAACCTAAACCTGAACTTCCATTTGTTAGTGTTTGTACTCCTACTTTTAACAGACGACCTTTTATAGAAGCATGCATCAAATGCTTTAACCATCAAACTTATCCCAAGCACCGTATGGAATGGATTGTCATTGATGACGGCACCGATAAAGTAGAAGACCTGTTCAAAGACGTCGGCTCTGTTGTCAAATATTTTAAATATGATGAAAAAATGTCACTTGGTAAAAAACGCAACTTAATGCATGCTAAATCTATCGGTGATATTATTGTTTATATGGATGATGATGATTATTACCCGCCTGAACGTGTAAGTCATGCAGTAGATATGTTAGTTTCCCATCCAAAAGTTTTATGTGCCGGTTGTAGTGAAATATATATTTATTTTAATAGTTTAGAAAAGGTTTATCAATTTGGTCCTTATTCTGCTACACATGCCACTGCCGGCACATTTGCTTTCAAACGCAAATTACTCGACGACCATGCGTATGATAACGATGCCGCACTAGCTGAGGAAAAGGCCTTTCTAAAAAATTATACGGTACCATTTATTCAACTTGACCCTAAAAAGGTTATTCTTGTTTTTTCACATGATCATAATACTTTTGATAAACGTAAACTCCTCGCGAATAAAAATGCATTTGTGAAAGAAAGTGATAAAACAGTTGACCAATTTGTTAAACAATCCGACCTCAAAAACTTTTACATGTATGAAATTCATGAACTTATTAAAGATTACCCCGACGGTAAACCCGATATGAAACCCGATGTCATCAAACAAACTAAAGAAATTGAAATGCGACGCTCGAAAGAAGCTGCTGATAATGGCAAGATTGTCGTGCAAGACTCGGAAGGTAACAACAAAGAACTTAGTACACCTGAGGTTGTAAATATTATTAAAAACTTACAAGCTGAAAATGAACATCTTAAAAAACAGGGCGGTCACCAACTTATTATGCAAGGTCCCGATGGCACCAATAAGACACTTTCCAATGATGAACTCGCACATATTATTAGAAGCATGCAAGAAGAAATACGGACACTGAAATCAAGCGGAGCAGGCTCAAGCGGTCCCCAAGAACGCCAATATATTTTTACAAATGAAAACGACGAAATGGAGATTATTTCTGATAATGAAGTTAATGATTATGTTAATAGCCTATTTAATAAACTTAAAACTGCTCAGTGTGCTGTGCCTGCTGCGCCTGTGCCTGCTGTGCCTGCTGTGCCTGTGCCCGACTTTGAAACCAGTTTCACTTCTTTTAAAAATGAAATTAAAAACGAACTTAAACAGTTATCCGGTAATAATAAGATGCAACTTGATGTAAATGGAGAGCTACTTGGACCAGAACAGATTCGGGATTTTATTACACATCAGCAAACTATTATTCAACAGCTCACAGACATGTGTCAGCCAATACAATTTAACGATAATCAAGGCAACCGAACAGTGCTTACACAAGAAATTTTCGACGCCATTGCCCGTGTAGCAAATAATAACTTCACCAACTACCACGATAAAGACGATGTTCTCAATGAACACAAAGTTGCACACGGTAATTCATCTTCCAATATTAATTTTAATGTTGAAAAAGAAGACGACGTTTGCGATATGGACGTCGATGAGTCAGATGATGGCCCGGAACCCAGTGCGGAAGAAGGCTCGGACACGGAACACAGTGCGGAAGACAGTGCGGAAGACAGTGCGGAAGACAGTGCGGAAGAATGTGCCGACGATAGTTAATATTGTATAAGATAAATACTACACATTGCCATTAAAATTCCAATAGATTGTTTAGATGTTATTTTTTCATCCAAAACAATTACTCCCATTACTGTTGTAAATAATGTCACCAATATCATGTTTAATGGCATCAGTTTTGACATATCAGTTTTTTTTAACAAATATAACCAAACAAATGTTGTTATAATACCAACGCCTTTATATATCGCTATCGATGTCATATTTTTTTTCAAAGACGATATGATATTTTTATCGAAAAATTCTTTTGGATTTAGCAATGCTATCAAACATAATATCCCAAACATAACCCCTGAATTGATCATCATCCATGTTTGTATATTGAATTCATTTAGTAAATGCGTTTTACGATACAATGTCATCAATGCATACATAAAAGTTGTTAATAATAGTAATATAATCATTTATATTATTAACTGATATTAATAAATTTTTTCGTGTAAAAAATATTTTAGGAAAGTCTTTCGGCAACAACCAGCAAGGAGGATATATTGTTAATAACTTATATAAACATTAGAGAGAATATATATAATGCCAAATACTCGTGCGTTTATTAAAAAAGAACAAGAGGTTATTCAAATTCTTGCTGATATGCTGGCAAAAAAATCTTTGTAATATATATATGAAGAAAATTGGAAAAAATTTCTTGCGAGCAGTCCGCAGCGCTAAGCCGGGCGACGTAGAAATTGTCAACGCCACCACAGCGCCGATGGAACAACCCGTGGTAAGGGTCGGAAGTCGGATCAATGGAGTGTTGCAGCAGACCAAGGAGGAGAAGAAGGAGCAGGAAGCGTTAAATCGCCACACAGCCCAAATTTTGGCGATGAGCGAGGATGAGGCGAGGCTAACTGGGAAGAATATGCCAATTGGTGTGCCACAACCATTCCCGACTGCCGACCCATACTTCAACCCAGCGCCGACAAAACCTCACCGTCCAAATCAACCTCCACTGGCGGCCCGGCGGGTTGCGCGGGTTGCAAGTGGGAAATTGCCCGTCGCGCCCGCGCTTCCTCCCCCCTCTCTCTCCCCCCCTGATGAGGTGGCCTCTCAACACCATACAAATGCCCTCGCCGTCGACGAAGAAGCCTTAGGCCTAGCCAACGCCAAGTTGGACTCCTGGAAAGATCAATCATGGAAAATCGATGGGGAGACGAGGAGGATACAGCGCGAAATGGATCTGAGGAGGTCGATGGACGTTGGAGGGGGTTCCGGCGATGGTTCAAGGAAGCCTAAAAAGAAGCCTACTCGGAAACATGTTAAGAAACATGTTAAGAAGCCCACAAAGAAACATGTTAAGAAACCTACTCAGAAACATGTTAAGAAACATGTTAAGAAACCTACTCAGAAACATGTTAAGAAGCCTAAACGGAAGACTAGGAGAAATTGAATTAATATATAATTTATAATATATATATTAATGCAAATCAATACCTCCTGTGAAATGTCCGATGATTCTTTTGAATACTTTAATACATGTAAAAGCCCACTTAAATGGATTTCTACATGTTTACTTACATCTCCCAGTCACGAATTTCCGGAGTGGGGTAATTATAAAAAAACATTCCGCAGCCATTTTATTAGTATCTCAGAAAAAAGACTGATTATTAATTTTGTAAAAAAAAATATTGAAAATGCTCTTACAATTCACAAAGAAAAATATGGTGCAAATATATCAGAAGCTGATATAAAAAGTACTGTTATATGGTGCTGTCAACAACAACCAAATTTATGTATAAGTTCACAAGAAGAACTCATTAAATTATTCACTTAGACTTATATGTTTGCCATATTTTACAAAATTTACATATTTACACAACCGCAACACATCCAATTTAGTCAATTCAGTCATTTCTACTATTTCATTAGTCCTATCATAAAAATCTTCCTGCTGAATTTCTAACATAAAGTGACACATGTCACTCTTCGTCATATTCAATGACTGACATGCATTATTAATAAAAACCATATTATTATATTCTGATGAATATTTAGTCAATACCTTAGTAAATCGTATATCTTCATCCGTATATTTTTTAACAATTTTTGTTCCTGATGTATGTAACAAATGATTGTTATACATTGTTTTTATCAATGATGTTATCTCATTAAATTCCCAGATTTGCTTCTGAAACATCAACCGATCTATATAATCTCCAAAACACATATTGTCCAATATCTTACCATATAATGGTATATTATTCTCAAATGACATAAGGTCAATTACGTTTTCATGCCATAATAGCGCTAATGTAGTTCTGTCTGTATCTGTTATTATATCATGCTGCGATAATTCATAATGATTATTTAAAAATGACCTCGCTATCGATTTGATATTTATTATGGGTGGTTTCATTTGGTGCGATACATTATTTTTAAATAATGATTTATGATTCAATAATTTAATTTTGCGCAAATCTACTCCCACATCGTCTACTAATTGTTTAGTATAAGTTGGATATAATGATTTCAATATTCTCTCTATTTGCTCCGGCCTTGGTGTATTTAATTCTATCGTATTACATACACTCATCAACTCTTTGATCTTCTTATCTACCATTATCCCTCCAATACAGATTATCGGAATCATTGTTAATGCCTCCTGTTTCTGTTTCTTTGTCTTTTTTGGCCGTATTAACTTTATTAATGTATTTATTCCACCTTTATCTCCACTATTCATTCCATCAATATCATCCATCACTATTACTATCCTTTTCTTCTTCTTTGTAAACATACTATGCACATTTACAGTCGACATATTATCTGTCGTAATTACATCCAATATACTTTTATTTCTTACATCACTCGAATCATAATACACCATATCAAACCCTTTATCATTTAATATGTTTTTTATAAAAGTCGTTTTACCTATGCCTGCCTTCCCATATAAATATAATCCTCGCTTTATTTGTGATAATGTTGATTTGTTTTCTTCAAAGGTATTCAAAAATGCTTCTATTTTCTCTCTATAAATACCCCTGTTAAGTATCTCATCATAAGACATTATAAATATTATAAATAATATTTATATTTTAATTTAATCACAATCAGCATTTGTTATCCCATCCCAATTCCCCTTCCCCTTTGCATTTGTTTGTAAATCGGTATCACAAACATCACCGCCGGTCTCATAGGGGGTGACACCATCACCACAGCCGGTTGCGGCATCATACGTCATTTTATCAGGACATTTGTTTATCTTTGGGGGAAAAGCCAGGTCTTTGTTGCTATAATATAACATTCCATATACCACTATCATTGTTATAATCAATACAACTAATAATACTATTGCCGATATTTTTTGAATATTCATATATATTACAAAAATAAAAATATTATAATATATTAAATGTTCTCGAATGTAAATTTTAATGGGCGCGTCAATCTTATCGATCAACCTAATACCGATACCCTATTTGGATTATATGATAAAAATAAATCGAATAAAACTTCGTTTAGAGATGCTCTAAAAGGCGTTAAACAAGATAATAACCTTTCACTAGCTTTTTTTAGCAAAGAAAACCTACAAATTATTCAAAATGGCCTCAGGGCTGGTGTTCATAAAATGTCTCAGAAAAAATACGTCATCGCAGAGCAAAGCTATGATAATATTAAACTTATCATGCAAGATGCTTATTATGAACACGCTTTAAATCATCCTACTAATATTGCCTCGCAAATTGATACGATTAATCATAAAATTTTTGAAAAATATGTACCTAGACTTTATGGCGAATATGTAGGCTATATTAATTATAGAAATGATGCCAGCACTATCAAAGAACCTATGTTTTATCCTAAACAATCCGGTGATAAAGATTTTAAAAACCTCGAATATAAAAAATGGTAATTTAAGCGGGTTTAAATAGGTCGACAATTTTACCCCCTACATCGCCAACAAATTTTCCTGCTTCGTGTCCAATGTTCTTTATTGGTTGACATTTTTTGTCAAATGATTCCCCCTATTGTCCACTAGTTATATATTGCATTCCATCGGCAGTGCCTCTCTTTTTTCCAACATTATAATAATCAAAATCAGCTTCCTTCTCCTCCTCCTCGCCACTCGCTTGTAGCCCCCCCAAAGGACATTCCCCCCCAGCCAAACACCATCCATTTTCTTTTGCCGCGGCCAGATCAAGCTTTTTTCGGCGGGCGGCACCTTGTGCAGATGGTTTATATCCACTTTTACAGATTGTGGCATTATCTTTTGCTGCCATCGGTGTTAATATCCATGGGTCCAATAAAAACTGCCACCACTCACTTGATAATCCGGGCAATCTTATTGAATATAATACTCCTGGAAAGGTAAGGAGCTTGGGTTTTGGGTTAAATTCACTTACTGTATATTCGTGCGGGAACCAGCACAAAAAACCATGGATAATAAACCAGATTGCAATTGTTGCGCCATAAAATATGGAAAAATAATACGCTAATGTCTTCGATCCAACACCAAAACCTATTTTCCAAATAATATTTACGATAGACTGAAAAACTTTTGACCATCGTTTGCTCTCATCCACGGGCTTCGTGGCCACCTGTCTTTCTATCAATGCAATTATCTGATACGAAACCCAACATAACAAATATGCAATTGTACATATCATTACAACTAAAAGATGAAGCCCGAAAGCACGAACCGGGATAGATAGATAAAGTAATGCATTATATGCAAATTGTTCTTCTGCACATAAATTGTTTCTTCCACATAACATTGATTTGAAGGCCTTACTGGGTATGGCGGAATTGTAATAAATCTCGCCGCCGCCACCGTCACCGGCTGCGGTCACCGCCTCACCCACATCAAATGTATAGGATGACATTATATCATGTGACCCTCTGAGAGTTTGGTCTATCAATATATTATTATTTGCTAATGTTCCAATTAGATCATCTACGTACTGACCAGCAAAATTATCCAATTTCCAATCTGGCGTCAACCACCCCACAATTGGAGGTTTGGTATGTTTATGATCTGCCATATATATAAAAAACAAATATAATATATTTACAACCTTTCCAAATCTTCAATCCACAACGCTTCCTTTGTTGTGGATTGAATTCTCTCTAAATCTGTTTTATGTTTATCAACTTCTTTCATGATTCTATCTACTTCCTCCTCTGTTACACTATCCATTGGCATTTTAACCAAATATTTATACTCTTCATCAACCAAATCATATTTTTTTACATGAAGAATCTTATTAACCTCCTCACGTTTCTTACGTCTCAGATCAATTGTTCCCTCCAGATTTTCCTTAATAAATCTTGCTTTATTCGATAAAACACTCAGTACCCGACTCAACTTACCAATCATCATTTCTCTCCGCTTTTCATAGAGTTGAATACGACATTCATAGAAATCACACATAATCTTTCCCGTCGTCTCATACTTTACCAATCGATTGTTTGCATCAAACAAATGCATATTGGTCGTATTCTGAAAGTTATACAATTTCAACAGTTTATCCACACCATTATATAATCCTTCCTCATACGTCAGCTTCTCCAAATCTATCAATGCCCCCGGTATAAATGTAATTTCGAAATTTACTGTTACATCTGTACTATTGTCATCATAATCCTTGATAACCACCTTGTTCGGCTTGCCAGTAGATGTCTTAGCCTCCATCAAATGCTCTAAATGCTGCTTGAAATCATCTGTCCAAAACCCCACGGGCAACTCATTTACAATAATTTTACAATTCTTCTTGTCTTTCGGCTCCCGAAAATAACAGCCCTTCACAAGATACCGTGAAGATGTCATCTTATGAATTGTTCCACCGAATCCCTTATAGTATGGCTCAATATCATTCCCCCACTCTGTCGTATCAAACGCCGCAACCGACAACAAACGACTCCTCAAACATGCTATCAAATCCTTGGGATTATATGAAAGCACATCACTACTAAATCCTGTGCCAATTCCCTTGGTTCCATTTACCAACACCATCGGAATAATCGGCGCATAGTAATACGGCTCTACCGGCGTGCCATCATCATCCTTGTAATCCAAAATCGCATCATCATTTGGATTGAATATATGACGTGTCGCATTCTCCAACTGTGTAAAGATGTATCTTTCGGACGCCGAATCCTTCCCTCCTGCCAATCTCGTACCAAACTGACCATTCGGTTTAAGAAGATTTATGTTATTTGAACCGACATATGTCTGTGCCAATCCTACAATAGCACCATTCAAACTCGCTTCACCATGATGATAACCAGAATGCTCTGATACATAACCACTCAGTTGTGCCACTTTAATCTCCTTTACCAGATTTCTCTTGAAAGCTGCAAACAAAATCTTGCGTAAACTCATTTTAAGACCATCCATCATGTTCGGGATAGAACGGTCATTGTCATATTTCGAGAAATGTATCATCTCTCTATCAATGAAATCATCATACGATACAGTCGGTTGGTTCGTATTTAGAAACGCCTCCTGATTATAATTACCCAACCATTCCTTCCTATCATCCGCACGCTTCTTATTGAACACCTTGTCTATGGCATTATCACTTTGTTCCCCTACATGTTCAAATGTCACAAACTTCTTCTCCTTAAAGTACTCCTTGAATTCTTTGCTAGTGCTCGTACCAAGACCCTTATAATATTTGATACTCCACCCTGCTGGCACCGTTGCCTTCCACTCATTATATTCACCATCATTATAGAACACCTTCGTTGCCTTCCCCTTTGTCGCCCTCAATATTGGCGTATTCATAAAACCTATGAATCCGGGAATCGTCACCAATTCATACCACTCCGATTGAAACAAATTTATGCAAAGACCTTTGATATGACTGCCGTCCAAATCCTGGTCCGTCATAAATACCACCTTCCCATATCTTAATTCCTTATTCACAGCTTCCTGTGAATTATACTTCCTACCATTTTGCAATCCTAGAATTTGCTTAATCTCCGTAATCTCCTTATTCTCTGAAATCTTCTTCGCCACCTCTCCCCTCACATTCAATAGCTTGCCCTTCAATGGATACACTCCATACAAATTTCGGTCCTCCGTCGACAGACCTGACACCACACCCGCCTTTGCCGAATCTCCTTCGCAAAATATCAACGTACATTGGGATGACTTCGGTGTCCCCGCATAATTCGCATCTACCAATTTCGGAATACCACGAATGCTCTTCGACTTTGTACCATCCGTCTTTGTCGCTGCCTTCGTCTCTTTCACTTCCGTTATCGCACATGCCGCCGACATCACTCCCATTTTTGCGACTTTTTCTATGAACTTTTCACTTACATCGCATGTAGAGCCGAATTTGGAAATCGGCGTATTCATAAAATCCTTCGTCTGGGAATCAAATGACGGATTTTCTACATCACATCTCACAAACAACATCAATTGCTCTTTGATCGCCGTTGGCTTCACTGTCACCTTCTTCTTCTTCAAGATATATGCCGTCAACTTGCGAATGATTTGGCCTAGCAAATATTCAATATGTTTGCCACCTTTACCGGTATATATACCATTCACAAATGATACTTGGGTAAATTCTTCGTTCGGTGCCAATGCTACCGCATACTCCCACCTCGCACTTCCCTCCTCATATACACGAGTCGTATCTGTCTTAGATCCTATATACATATCTATGTAATTCAGAAATGTCTTCGCCGGCAATGCCACCCCATTATACTTCACCGTCACCTTCTTATCAGTCACCGCTGCAATATCATAAATGCGCCTCTCTAACAGTGAAAGCATGTCTGGTGACAAACCATCAATACCAAAACGTTTGTAATCCGGCTTGAATACAACCTTGGTATATGGTTTTCCGGTACCTTTTACAATTATTGGGTCGCCTATACTTTCCAGATTGGCACCAAATGTTTGCGTGTATTTCAACTTTCGATTGTGATCAAATGTCTCAATAGAACCTCCTGATGACCAAATCAACACCAACTTGAACCCAAAACCATTCTTCCCTCCTACAATCTTCTTTTCATCCTTATCGTAATTAGTCGACGTCCTTAGATGTCCAAAAATCATTTCCGGAATCCAAATGTCGTGCTCAGGATGTTTTGCAACATCTATCCCATTACCATCATTTGTCATCGTTATCGTACCGTCTTCTGCAATACATACGTCAATAAATGACACCGGTTGATGCTCTTTGGTTTTTGGAACGGCATTCATTCGTGTCGCATGATCACGACAATTCACGATACCCTCATCAAACAACTTGTACAATGCCGGAATTATCCGGATTTGCTTTTGACGTATTCTCTCACCATCCTTCACATACGTATCGTTTTCTGACTCTTCAATTGAACCAATATACGTGTCCGGTGCATCAAGAATGTGCTCGCGGTCAGTCTTCTTCTGATACTTCTCTCCAAGTGTCTTGACAACGCTCATGGTTTGTAATATAAAATGATAGGCACTTTTTAAATCAATTTCCTTATCATAAAAGGTTTGGGTAAGTCGTTGGCAAGTCGTTTTCTGCAAAAGCGCTCTGGTTCAGTCACAATGGTCAAAAAGTCACTTATTTTTGCAAACTATTTTCTAGATCTTGATTTTGGACATTTTTTTTATGTCCAAATACAAAACTTGAAAAATACTTTGCAAAAAAAAAGGGCCCTTTTAACGCCCCCTAGAAGATGTAGGCAACTTTTGAAAAAAACCTGAAAAAGCTCCCTACAACCCTGTTTTTTGGGCATGCCAATTCCTGGAAAAAAGTTTTCGTGCAACTATTTCTAAAACAGAAAGAGTTGCAAATATTTATTATTAAATCCTTATCTATTCATGTAAGAGAAAAAATGCAGGAAAATAGTTTATGGTCATGCAACTATTTCTAAAACAGAAATAGTTGCAAATAAAAGGCCATCTATCTGGAATAAACCTCTGTTTTTTCACATTTTCACATTCGGTGTGTTTATATAATATGTATATATGTTACTGTAAAAGGTTTGGCAAGTCGTTGGCAAGTCGTTTTCCGTAAAAACGCTCTGGTTCAGTCACAATGGTCAAAAAGTCACTTATTTTTGCAAACTATTTTCTAGATCTTGATTTTGGACATTTTTTTTATGTCCAAATCCAAAAGTTGAAAAATAGTTTGCAAAAAAAAAGGGCCCTTTTAACGCCCCCTAGAAGATGTAGGTAACTTTTGAAAAAAACTTGAAAAAGCTCCCTACAACCCTGTTTTTTGGGCATGCCAATTCTTGGAAAAAAGTTTTCGTGCAACTATTTCTAAAACAGAAAGAGTTGCAAATATTTATAATTAAATCCTTATATATTCTGGTAAGAGAAAAAATGCAGGAAAATAGTTTATGGTCATGCAACTATTTCTGTTTTAGAAATAGTTGCAAATTAAAACCCATTTATCTGGAATAAACCACCGAAAATGGAGAGAATATACAATTATAGTCTAGTGCGTTGCGTACTTACACCATATTTTGCAGTGATGCCGATGACATTATGTGGATAAATGAATAACATTTCTCTCTATATTTCTTAAAATATTATCCTATATTAGAGGCTATGTATTATTCTGTGTTTGGGTGGGGTGGGACTACAATAACGTTTGTTTATAAGATTCCACAGATATACAAGTTTTACAAATCAAAAACCTCACAAGGAATTAGTTTATTATCATATTCAATTCAAACATCCGGGTGCGTATTATATGCGATTCATGGTGCAATAATAGAAGATAATCCTATATTCATAATGGGTGTCGTTTCATTTTTCTTAAATATTATTTTATGTTGCCAATACATCTACTACAACAAACGCGACCTTCGCATAATTAACGGCATTGAGAATGATACCATTGCTTAATTTCCTTTGTTCAAAAGTATTATATTGCCGACTTCAACCAACGTGTAGGCCCAACATGTTCTATAACCAACAATGCCTGCACTATATCTGCCAGGTATACTACTACCTTCGGCAATCATCAATTGAACGTCTTTTTCTGTAAATCGTATAAAACTATCCATATAATCGAGAGAACCCGGCTGAAAATTAATTTCTTTATTGTCGATAACTGTTTTGTACTCTAACATTTGATTATTAAATTGAATATTCTTTAAATGTCAATTTAATAATCAAAACACAATCTGGTATTATAAAATTGATATTAAACTAATTTATTCTATAATACTAATGGCCTCTGCAAATGAGTATATTGCTCACAAAACACTCTGCATAGTGATTAAAGTTATGTATTTGTTTATAACAATTTGTTCATGTACTAAATTGGATTTCTGTAATAATTTAATTGATAAAAATGTAATTAATAATTCTCATGAGATTAATAATGTCATAAATAATGGCAATTATATTAATGTATCAGGTGATAAATTTATTCTATCTATTTTATCAATAAATAATAGTTACATAAATCATTCTTCAAGCAATTATAGTAAAATTGATTACTATAAAAAAATAGAAAAATGTTATAATAACAAAAAAACATCATTTGTTGTTATTTTAATATTAAATAAAACTAATTATTCGAACTATATTTTCATTACATATTTTTCAAAAAGATACCAGGACTCATTTATTAAAAATTATAAAAGTGAATCATTGAACATTATACGAAGAGGTGACTATATAAAGTTTATTAAATATTTTGATTTTGCAATTACTGAAACATATTTATATCACGAAAATTATAAAAAAAAACTTGCAGCCATTTTCACTTTTATATTTATGTTAATTACTTTTGGACTAGGGAATAACTGTTATGGCCTTGCTGACCAAAATACAAACATTCCATTGATGGATGAATTTGGAACGATTCATGTAAATGACATCCAAGAAAAAAAATATGACAAGATTTGGTATAATATAACACAATTCATTTATAGATTACATCCATCTACACACAAATATAATTCTGACACATGTCCTATATGTCTTTGTGGATGGTCGGCTGAAAATATAGTAGTTTTACCATGTTATCATAAATATCATTATGATTGCTTGAAACAAACGCAAAAACAACAATCATGTCCATTATGTTCAAAGAAACACCATATCAAATTTTAAGTACCCCCCAAGTCCATCGCATTTGTCCGATGACACAAATATTTCATTTATAAAATTTTAGTTAGACCAAATACGCATTTTAATCTTTTCAAGATTTAAATGAAATATATGTTTTTGTTCATTTGGAATAGAATTATATAAGCATAAAATCCAAATGTGCGAACTATTGAGTGATCTTTCTACTTTAAGTTTATGTAAATTAATTTCATTACCATCATTATCTTTTAATATTCTTACCCATTTTTTATTAGGAGATATTTTAACAGAACATATAATATCGCCTGTTTTAACACCTGAAAGGTCGACTATTGTTGTCATAATTGGTTAATAATTTAACCTTGAATTTAAGTTTCAATTTTATAATGATATTAAACAAATTTAACTATTTATAAGATGACATAATTGAATTGTTTTGCCATGTGAGTCCACTACGGTACCTCCATATTTATTGGCTTTTATTTTGATTTGTTCCATTTTATCCGGATGGAGCAATGGATAAATATCATAAGAAATAATGCAGTGGGCTTGCTTACCAACCCCTGTTTTTACGTGAGGCCCATACGTTTTATTAACAACATAATAATTAAAAGGATTATCTTCTCTTTGAAAAAATATAACAATTCGATCTACTGATTTATATGGTTTATTTTCTAATGTATCCCAAGTTATTGCTGCTTTTTTGACTATATTTTTATCAATATTATTGTTATACCAATTCATACCACGTAGGTTCCAGTAATCAAATGTTAGATATTCTAATTTAAATTGTAATGGCTTGACCATATTATAATATTTCTTTGAAATTAATTTAACATAGATGAGAAAATCTATTAAAATATTTTTTAATATAATTTCATTGAAAAATATGTCCTCGGGTAATTTTTCAAAATTCATTTCCATTTATTATGACGTAATGTTTAAATCTATTCTACCTATTAAAAAACTGTTTAAAGTTAATTACCGTTCTAATTATATGATTGGAAAGTTGCGTATACCATTAGAAAATGGTCGATATGATAATTATTATGGAGAAATACGAGATAATATGGCTAATGGATTTGGCAAAAGTAAAAATAATAAAGGTGAAAGTTATATTGGAAATTTTATTAACAATAAAAAAAATGGACAGGGGACGTGGATGAGGACAGGCTGGGGTGGGACTATAGAAACATATAGTGGACAATGGAAGGATAATGAACGACACGGACAAGGTAAATATTCTCATGACGATGGTTCATATTCTGGTGGATGGAAAGATGGAGAACAGCACGGCATGGGTAAAGAGAACTATGGTCCAAGTAAATATGATAATGGTGGACAGTATGTGGGTGAATGGGTGAATGGCTCTTGGAAAGGTTTTGGTGTCTGGACCGATGAGAATGATACTTCTTATAAAGGAGTATGGGGCGATGGTGGGATGGACGGAATATTTGTTATTACTGATGATGATGGACATAGTTTTAATCAAGAATATAGTAAAGGTAAACTTATAGAAAAGACTAACTAATATTTATATAAATATTCTTAGATTTTGTGATAATTCATCCCAATCTATTTTATCAATATTATCTTCAACAAACTTTCTTAATTTTAGAAAATGCATTATTACATGATTTAAAAATAAAGTTTTAACTCATTTTAATCAGTCTTTACGATATCAGGTGGTAACATGTCTTCAAATCCCCAATCGGCAAACTTGTGCATATTGGATGGATGGAATCTATTAGCCATAAGCTCTTCACATAGTCCAGAGTTATACATATGGTCTCGCATTGCTTGGTAATCATATTCAAATATGCTTGGATTTGTTGATAGACAATGCCAATCTATTTCATCTACATTTTGTTCTAAAAGTTGAATAGCATTTGGATTATAAGATAACTCAAACCAATTTATTGTATCTTGATTTTGTTCTAACAAATGAATAGCATTGGGATTTAATGATAACCATTCCCAATCTATTTTATCTGGATTTTGTTCTAATAGATGGATTGCATTTGGATTTTCTGATAAATTTTCCCAATCTATTTTATCTGGATTTTGTTCCAGCAGACGAATTGCATTTGGATTATATGATAAATATTCCCACGTTATACGTTCTTGATTTTGTTCCAGCAGATGAATTGCATTTGGATTATATGATAAATTATACCAATTTATTTTATCAGGATTTTGTTCTAGAAGATGAATAGCATTTGGATTGTCTGATAAACAACACCAATCTATTTTATCTGGATTTTGTTCCAGCAGATGAATAGCATTTGGATTTTTTGATAACCATTTGTATCTAAGTTTGTCTTTATTCTCTTCTACAAACTTTCTTAGTTTTAAAAAATGCATTACTACTTGATTTAAAATTTTATTTTTAAATCAATTAATCGTATACAGCATATTTTCAAATTTTTAATGGCGGCATATATGATAATAAACTGTTGAGCGAAAAAATTGATTTTTTTTTCCTTTTCTGTCTATTGGTGCACAATGACTACACTCATCGCTTCAAAGTTTGGCACCGAACACATGCAACGCACTGAGATTACATACCGCAATACCCACCAGCGACATCTGTCCCGATTCCCTTGGTCCCATGCCGACGCGCGGAACTATCGCAGCATGATGCGGGGGTCGTGCACTCAGGAACAGCGTATCCTGTGGTGGGTTACCGGTCTGGAATGTGGCGTATTTGAACAAACCGACTACTTTGGCGAAGACCATGCACTCGTCCAATCTTTATATCAATCCCGAACGGTCTAAATATCGGAAGATAAAAACAAGAACCAGTTTTTTCTTATAAAATTGATTTTTAATTGTTATTCTCTATGTGGAGCAGATGCCCGCTGGAAAGTCTGCCAACAAACACCACGCGCTCGAAGAATGGAAAGCCAAAATGCGTCTGACTCTAAGGATGATACCTGCACGCTGCCAGCTATGTCAAACATCATGGCCGCCGCGTGCTTGGTGGGGGAGAGATGTGGAACCTCCAACAATAACTATGAGATTAATCCAACAGAAATTCAACTGGAACAACGTTCTGGTGAAGTTTTGGGAGCCAAAGTACCGACGGTGGGTTTTTCCTGCAACCCCACGCCTACCAGTCTCTTGCGACACCGAGGGAATACTTTCGGCCACAACATATGTTCGCGAATATTACACCGGTGGTGGCAGAGCTATTGGTGAAATCAAGTAAAAGAAAATCAGGGGGGGCAACAAATTGATTTTTTTATCATTTTCTAATTAAAGTATTATCATGCAGTCATTTAGACCCGGAAAGTCTGCCAACAACGCCGTCAATGCATGGAAGGCCAAAATGCGTCCAGTTGTTTCAGAAATCAAACAGCATTCTGGATTACGCGAAAATATTCACGGCTTTCGGATATCACCGGTTATTACCGTTAAGCTTATGAGATTAGGACTTTATGTGTATAACCCTTCTTTATCCTGGTGGATTCGCGCATTTTCATGCCCGGATTATTGTGCCGACATTGGCCTGCACCCCCTTCTGATCCACACAGACCAACAAAAAATCAATCATTATTACACTGGAAGCGAGAGAGCAATCGGCTCTGGATGATATAATTCTAATTTTGAAAAATTGATTTTTTTCTATATGCTTCTTCTGCCTATCAATATGACTAACGAAGAAGACTTCGCCGCATGGAATATTGGAATGGCCATGATTAACACAGAATTGGCATGGGTTGCAAAGTCGCACAATAAAAGCCCCCTCCACCACCTCATTCTCCGCGGACCCAACAATTGTGTGAGAGGTGGGTATCGCAGCCGCGCATATGAGGTGCCAGTCATAAACGTCACGGTTACTATGTGCGGAGTTATTGCATATAATCATGTGCTACGGGAGTGGGAGGATCGAGGATGTGGCCCGAAGTTTTGGCCTGAATTACCCAATCAAACAGTCGAATTGACTTGGCAACAATTCATCACTGAATATTATACCGGCGACCCGAACAGGGCAATCGGGCAAATGCCAGTGGAAGTAACTGTGAAAACAGGAAAAAGGACTTGTTCCGTGCAATAAATTGATTCTTTTTCAAATGTTATGTTTAGAGTACCATGTCAGCTGGAAAGTCTGCCAACAATGCCGTCAATGCATGGAAGGCCAAAATGCATGGTGTTCTTGCGGATATTCCGTCTTATCGCTTCTGTACTCTTCACCGCCTAGGTAACACACCACCACCTATAACTCTGAGATTACGCCGGCATCGTTATGGTATAATTACCACAGAAGAATATGACGCATACTACAACAAGTGGATAAATCCTAGAAAGTGTCGAACCAATCACGCTGCCCAGAAGTATGTTCGTGAATACTACACTGGGGGCAGCAGAGCTATTGGCGAAATGGAGTAAAGAAATTGATTTTTTTCCCTATCCTCTGGTTAGAGCAGAACCAACATGTCCGCTGGAAAGTCTGCCAACAATGTCCTCGGTGAATGGAAGGTCAAAATGCGTGAAATTGTGTCCGAAATCCCATCACTTGACCGGTTTGACCCTCTGTGGTCGATGAACCAAAAATGCTCCATGCGTCTTCGCACGCTTGCGATTCGAGACCAGCAAGAACTCATCTACGTGAGAGTCGTATTGCACCTCCTCGACCCACCAAAGTTTATATGTGTTTGTAGGGACCATCGTAGAATGTACCCACTTCTTTTGGACGATGGTGAATGCCCGTTTGAATTCGTCACCAAATACTACACCGGTGGTGGGCGAGCTATTGGCGAAATTGTGCAGCATCTGACCTTGAGCGAAGATGTGGTCAAATGATATAGGTGTGAAAAAACTCAACCATAGATATCGGTCACAGTTTCATTTAATTGATTTTTTGACAATCAATTCTGCCCCCCCCCCATGCATGCACAACTACCAGCGCAACAGTCATCGGGGCCAACCTCTCCTCCATTGCCGCACTTAGGAAGAGGAACATCCTGTCCGCAAGCTTGCCCCGGTGGCCCCGGATGGGCTCGCTGCTTCTTGCTCGGCTCCAAAGTCATGCGCCGTTCCTCCTCCCTCCTCTCCAGGGCATCCTCGATGGCAGCACTCGTGGATTTGCCATTGACAGTCTTGCCGGGCAGGCTCCAGCGGACAAGTTTGCCGTCCTTGGCTTCTGCTACTAAGGCGGCCCGCTTAGCCTTTGCGGTGGGGGCGCCCCCCTCCATACACTTTGAGCCTCGCTTATGCTTTGTGCCTCGCTTATGCTTTGCAGCTAGCTTATGCTTTGTGCCTCGCTTATGCTTTGTGCCTCGCTTATGCTTTGTGCCTCGCTTATGCTTTGGCTTATGCTTTGTGCCTCGCTTATGCTTTGGCTTATGCTTTGTGCCTCGCTTATGCTTTGCAGCTAGCTTATGCTTTGTGCCTCGCTTTCCCGCCAGATTTTTTCTCATTTATATATAATATGTTTTTATAATAAAATCTATTATTATAACCCCCTAAATATATAATAACCCCCTAAATATATATAATAAACGCAATCTATTTAATCGCAAAATTGTTTTTCACTAAAATAAGAGGGGCAAAGAAATTGATTTATATATATATATATAGTGATTCAAACAATGGCACCCGGGAAATCTGCAAGCAACTCTAAGCCATTTCCTATATGGAAGGAGAGAATGCAAGCAGTATTTGCAGAGATGCCCGGATGTGTTTTGCGACATGACCCGTATATGTGGGGAGAGGACGGGGTACCATTGACTACATGCAGATGGATCTATAAAGTATGGATATCATTTCCACCTACACCTTTGGCGACATGTAAGCTGTTTGGTGAGCCTGGTTGCGATGTCAGTGTTCTCATGTATGGCTACCACTTATGCAATTGGCAGAGGCATTGCGAGTTTGATGGGGACCCTGTGCGATTTGTCAATGAATATTATACTGGCGACCCTGAGCGAAGATGTGGCCAAATGATATAGGTGCAAACTCCGGGGGGGTGGAAAGACGGCCAACAAACGACCACTCTACCATGAACTTTGGAAAGCCAAAATGCAACTGGTATTCGACGAGGCGGGCTGGGAACGAGCGGAGGGCAAACGACCATCTAAGCCAACCAAATCTGCTGGTAAGAAGTGAATTCTGATGATTATAGTGAAAAAAACGTTTTGGAGAAATTGATTAAGGAGAAATTGATTTTTTTTTGTTTAGATCAGAAACCAATAACAACATGTCCGCTGGAAAGTCTGCCAACAAACATCATGCACTCGAAGAATGGAAAGCCAAAATTGTGGTGGCTACCGAGAACATCGATATTATGGCCGGAGTACACATTCGTCGGTTTAATGTCATGAATGAGTTTAATGGACATTTCCGATACATGGCACCACCACCGATTACGGTGAGATTAATCGTCGGATGCCATTCTGGCGTAACTAATACTTATGTATATAATCCCGAAATTCGGGCGTGGCGTGTTCCACCGGATACCTCATGTGGCGAGGAAGCCAAGAATTTCATTCGTAAATATTATACTGACGACGAGGACAGGGATATAGGGCAAATGAAATAGGTGCAAATGTAATAGGTGCAAATGTAATAGGTGCAAATGAAATAGGTGCAAATGTAATAGGTGCAAATGAAATAGGTGCAAATGAAATAGATGCAAATGAAATAACAATAAAAAAGCACTCTCCCTCCACTTTCTTATTATTATTAATCTCCGCGTATTTTATCAATTACATGCCTAATGCTGGCACACTTTTCGGTGATGTCCACCTCTGGCACATGCTTGTACATCCGTACCCTCCAGTTCAAGAAGCCCGGCATTGGCACCATCGCCTCCCTCACAATCGTTTCCAACTCGGTATTAAGAAGCGCGCGTTTTTCAAGCATCTCATCGTCGATGGGTGGCAACCCGAAGCGCTCGATTGGTGTTTTGCAAGGCATGTTGTACTTACTTATCACACGCAAAAAAAAATTTATATTAATTTTTCTTGGGACCGGTACTCCCTCTTACCATTCAATAAATCTTGGAAACATTATATATTTATTTTCCAATTTGCAGTTGACCCTTCTGCAAGTTCAATCCTTCCACTCGTTGGAATATCTGGACGACTATCGGCCGGATAAGTAACAGTAAATGTTTGTGTGAGTGGGACTTGCCGCGGTGGCTTCCCTAGAATTTCGTCTATAATTCTTTCAGACCCCTTCATTGTCAAATCTACTTCTTGGCTTTGAACGAAAGTTACAAAATCTTTCGCCTGAGACATTACACTTTGCCATCCCTGTGTCCCGCGAGCATGAGGAAATTTAATGACACACCTGAGAACAGTTGTTTCTTTGCCATTAGAATCAGATGCATGCGCATGAAATTGAATTTTGTTTTCGGAAATCAACTCCCGCATGCTTGGTTCTGTATTCGCCATTATGAATAATTATCTTCCATTAATTAATTTCAATTTGCTAAGTGAGAATCCGGTCATAAGAAAAATAAATTGAAAAAAAAAACAGATAGAAGAGGATTTGTACCGACTCAGCTACATACGCCGAGACACACAGCAACTTACAACAACAACTTACAACAACAACAACATGTCAGCAGGCAAGTCAGCATCACGCCCACTTCTACCTGTTGAAGAAACCATTCGCCCGCGGACGCTGATGAATTGCGAGTTTCGCCATCATGCCTATCTTAACGGCCTGACAGAAAGTGCTCGACTCCCACTCACACCGACTACTGATTCGAGTAGATTGTACTGGGGAAAGGCATGGCCCCGCGATGGCAAGCTATTACATATCTCATGCGGACGTGGAAATAACTACCGACCGGAGATGACAATGTGGCCCGCACCATTTTCGGTCGAGTGGCGCCCTCATCCGTTCAATGTGGACTGGTATATGACAGAACACAACACCGTGGCAAACGTGAAAAAATTCGTAGGAGAGTTTTATTAAATGCCAAAAAAAACGATAGCAGCTACCTCTATCTTTTTTTGCTGAGAGAGAAACTGGCGATATAATTGCTCCTTCACCTAGAGCAATTATATCGACGAATCACAGACACGGCGGCTATATAGTCCAATTCCACCAGTTGAAATTAGTGCAGTATCTTTAAGAGTGTTATAAATTCCCTCAAAACTATCATCTTCCAAGTAGATAACAATAACTTTTGTGACATTAGAACAGCAGTATGATGATATGTTACTAATGGATTAATAAATTATACGAACCATTGATTTATTGTATTTAGGGAATAATCATGAATTGTCTCTCTATTAGTAATATTATTAAATTAAAAGGTTCTCCATGCGAATATAATACAAGATTTATATATTTTAAATATCTAATTTAGTCCGACCAATTAATTCTCTCTTGGCATAATATAATAGTCTAATTATTATATTATTATATATATATATGGCAGTTAAGAGGCGTACGAGACGAATCCGGGCCATGCGTAAGCGGTCCATGCGTAAGCGGTCCATGCGTAAGCGGTCCATGCGTAAGCGGTCCATGCATAAGCGGTCCATGCGTAAGCGGTCCATGCGTAAGCGGGCCATGCGTAAGCGGGCCATGTGTAAGCGGTCCATGCATAAGCGGTCCATGCGGGGAGGCTCTCTTAGAAAGCGCCCAAACGTGCGTCTCAAAAGCACGGATGACTACGCAAGAGAACGCGAGGCAAAGAGAAATAGCACCAGGGCACTGCTCGTCAGGGCACAGGCGGTAGCGAAGAATATCAAAGGACAAAGAGACAACCTCTCACGGGAAGGGCGGGGGCGGGATCTCGGACCATTTGAGACGCAATGCCATCAGGCAAAGTGTGATCAATATGAAACCATTAATAATAAAGTAGACGAACTGATCGACATGGTGCTGCAGCTGCGCGACCCCTAGAAAACAAAGTAGATTTTTGTCCATTTGAACACGGGATGTTTCGGCGTTATATCTGTTTTTAATTGATGATTCAATTAAAAACCTAAATAAATCTGGTAATATCATTCGCCATTATGAATAATTATCTTCAATTATCTTCAAATATTATTTGTTTTTGCTAAGTGAGACTCCGGTCATGAGAAAAATAAATTGAGAAAAATAACAGATAGACTAAGATTTGTACCGACTCAGCTACATACGCCGAGACACAGCAACTTACAACAACAACATGTCAGCAGGCAAGTCAGCATCACGCCCACTTCTACCTGTTGAGGAAACCATTCGCGCTCATGCGCTGATTAATTGCGAGATTCGATTCCATGCTTATCACAGCGGCATCAACCCCAACCCAGTGACACCGACAACGAAGTACTTCGAGAGATTGGACTGGCGGGCATATCCCCGCACTGGCAAGTTATTTCATATCTCGGCTGGCCGCATGTACCGTCCGGAGACGACAACGTGGACCACACCATATTCGAAAGATGTGGTCGATTACCCGTTCAATGTGGACTGGTATATGAGAGAACGCAACACTGTGGCAAACGTGAAAAAAATCGTAGGAGAGTTTCATTAAACGCCAAAAAAAAGGATAGCAGCTACCTCTATCTTTTTTTGCTAAGGGAGACCCCGGTCATAAGAAAAATAAATTGAGAAAAATAACAGATAGATTAGGATTTGCACCGACTCAGCTACATTACGCCGAGACACAGCAACAACAACATGTCAGCTGGAAAGTCAGCAAACAAACATCAGCCAGTTATAGCGTGGCAAAAGAAAATGAAGAAATCCTTTCTAAGCATTAGAAAGAGGTTAACAGACAATGTCGTATATGAGATTGACTATGCAAGGACCAGCATTTGGAACAACAGACGCGGACTTTATGGTTGCGCATGGTTGCGCGATGACATCGACAAAGCAGTGGATATTGCATTGGCTCTGGAAGGAGGAGACACCGGAGAACTCGCAACAGATGTCAAGAGAATTGCGTGGTACTATGTAGCCGATTGTGGGGGGGGGCAGCACTGGGACTGCAATGACGAAATAGAATGGGAAATCGGTGATATGGTGGCGAATTATAATTCAACGTCTCAGCAGCACCTTGCTATTAAATACGCACATGTCCTAATGGAGACATTACTTTGATTCCCAGAGAGAAAATAGATAGCAGTTACCTCTATCTTTTTTTGCTAAGTGAGAATCCGATCATTAAAAATAAATTGATTTTTTTTAATTGGGTTTAATGTTATTAAATGCTCAACTACTTCTACGACGTTCTCCCGCCTGAAATCCAAGATTATATTTGGGAATTAACACATCGATCCCGCATTAAAGATATGCATGATGATCTCAAAACTGACTATTGGGAGGCGCTGCGGAATAGCGCTGATAATGCAGAACAACTCGAAATTGAAGAGGCGAATTGTATGGATCAAAGTTCTGCGTATGAATTATATTATTGGCACCCGCAAAATAATATCATTGCTCGTAGATTGCATGATATTAGGCGGATAAAAGAACTGCATGGTAGCATCCCGGTTGATTCTGATTTATACTTGTCTGGATTTAATTATACTGGTATGCATTACAATCATTATCAGGTCTGCTTCGGTGGTCACCTCCTGATAAAAGCGTCGCGGCGTTATATAGAGTCGATGCACTGCATCAGAGACGGAAGGGCGATTACAGATTCGATGATAACTGATTCTTATTGGTACCCAAACATAGCACCTTATATTAAAAACACTGAAGTGTTTCATCGTTGGACTTATACCATCGACCCTCAAGTGCAGACGCGGTCTTGTGTCTACATTCACCGCACCTTCCGCTCAAAGTGTGATCACGAAGTGTCTAAACATATGTTAAAAAAGGAAATTAAAGACAATCTCAAACAAATTGGGTTGAAAGGTATTTCCAAAATGAATAAAACTCAAATGGTTGATTATTATTATACTGAATCAAAAACACGTAGACTTGGGGAGATTATTAATGATTGAATATTATTCTTTTATCTCTGACATAAAATTGAGAAAAAACTTGACATATGAGTTCTGGCACAACATGCCAGCAGGAAAGACAGCATCTCACCCACTTCTACCTGTTGAGGAAACTATTCGCGCGCGTGTGCTGATGAATTGCGAGTTTCGGTACCATACCTTTTATAGTGGCTTTTCGCCATGGCCGTTGATACCACCAACGGATGTGAGGAGATTGCGCTGGGGCCGAAAAGGCGATGGTAAGTTATATTATATATCAGCTGGCCGGGAAAATACCTACTGCCCTAATCGCACCAACTGGGGCACAGTACTCACCCATGCCACTGGCAATTACCCATTCAATGTAGACTGGTATATGAGAGAATGCAACACTGTGGCAAACGTGAAAAAGTACGTAGGAGAGTTTCATTAAACGGCTAATCTTTTTTGCTAAGTGGGATTCCGGTCATAAGAAAATAAATTGAGAAAAAACAGAGAGAGAGAGAAAACGTGGGGAAACAACATGTCAGCAGGAAAGTCAGCAAACAATGCCGTCGATGCCTGGAAAGAGAAGATAGGGAGAGTTCTTCTGGATTTGCCAGAGAGACATGCAATATATGCGGCGAGGATAAGGGTGTATTCGGTGGTGATTGATTATCACCGGGAGCCACCAACAATACCTGTGCGACTGATTCGGGCGACTGATTCGTCGGAACGCCCAACCCTCGCTGGGTGGAAGCTGCGCATTCACGTCCAGAACGTCGCTGCAATGATTCGGCCAGTGCAGTCGTTTGTATTGGACAAGTATGGCCTCACACCGGTGAAGGAGACCCTCGGTGATTACTGGAGGTGGTACGTGCAAGAATATTATACGGGGGGGCGGGACAGAGCGATAGGGCAAATGAAATAGGTGCAAATGAAATAGGTGCAGATGAAATAGGACAAACTTATGATTGACCACACGTAGTTTTTTATCGGATTTAGAAAAAAATCAAATTATATGAGGAACCATGTATTAATCAGCTCATTGGGTACTCCATATGGATGGACCAGTCTTTAAGTTGTTTTAGGTGTAGATTACTATAATCGTCTGCTGTATCGCCCCATCCTTCACAGACCATCATTTGGCGAAGTATATCTGGTGTGGTTTCTTGCCATAGAACCCCTTCGTGTTGTAACAATCTACATAGATTGTTAATTAGATATTCATATTCAAATGCTGGTTCAGGTGGTGGTATATATGGTTCGAGATCGTCACCCCATGCTTCTCCTCGGAACTTCTGTTTAGAACCCTCTTCATAGACATACAATATGTCGTCATCTCTTATCGACGCCTCTATAATGGTAAGTTTTCTAAAAGAACGTCCTGCGCGAAACTGCACGAGATCATTCGCTTTAAAGGTATTGTTTTTCGGCGCCATTGATTATAAGTTGAATCATTAATTCATATCAATTTTTTTAATGTCTTTAAAAAGGCAAAATGCGCCGATTAATTGAACACCAAAAACATGAATACATTCACTTATAGGGCGTGATATTTTGTTTATTTCGTATAATTTTACATTGATTAAAAATATTGCACCCATCAACGCCTGGTATTTGATTACAACTGGTGATTTAATACATGTATAAAAAGTAAATATGATATTCCATATAATATCATTGTATTTTAATTGTATTTGAGATTCGTTCATGTGACATAATAGACCGTTTACAGTGATAGCAACTGCACGATAATTATTATATTTCCATGCAAGTGGTGTGAATAAAATACAAACAGCGACACTAGGGATAATTCTCATAATAAGAATATTAATGTATTTTTAATTCATATAAACTTAAATCTGATTATATATTAATGGCAACACTTTACGCATGTGATAAATGTGAATATAGAACAACTCGTAAAAGTAGTTATAATAAACATATGACAAGTTTGAAACATAAGAATAGAGAGAATAATATAGGGGGGTTTGGATGTGAATTATGTAGTAAGCAATATAAATATTCATCTGGATTAGCAAATCATAAGAAGAAATGTTTAATATCATCAACAATGGAAGAACAAAGCAAGCAGATTAAAAATTTGTGTGAATTATTGGAGAAAAGTGTGGCACAGAACGCGGAGACATTGAATAAGATAATACCAAATATAACAAATAATATAGGTAAGATGACAATAAATGTATTTTTAAAAGATCATTGTAAAGATGCGATGAATTTCGGTGATTTTGTAGAAAATATAAAATATACATTGGATGATTTATATTATACTATGGATAATGGATATGAGCGGGGTATAAGCAATGTATTTGTAAAGAGTTTAACAGAGATGCCAGCGAGTGAGAGACCGATATATTGTAGCGATAAGAAGCGATTACAGTTTTATGTGAAAGATGATGATGAGTGGGGCAAAGACCAAGATAATATAAATATAAAAAAGGGTATAGATCATATAACACGAAAACAGATAAGTGCGATAAAGACGTGGGAGGATGCAAATCCGGGATGGGATGATAATTCAGAATTAACAGATGAGTATTTGTGTATAGTGAAGACTATAATGTTCAATGATGATACATCAAATGAGCAGATACAAAAGCAGATAGGGTCGGAGTCAGAGTGGCCGAAAGATATTCTTTTAATAAATTGAAATAATGTGCAAGTTTTTTCATAACTCAATGACAAGTTACGAAAAAACACGAAAACAATATGCGGGTTCAAAAGAACACCAGGAACGATGCAAATTCGAAGCAGGATTGAAGTGGTATATGGAAACGAAGGAATCAACAATTAGGAGGCTTGTGCCTGGATTTGATGGATTTAATAAGGATTATCGAACAAATATTAGTTATATACAATATGAAGATGAATATATGAGTTATTTACATAATGGTAATGCTGGTAAAATGGGGAAACAGATTGCATTATTCGAAGAAAAATACAAGGAGGTGTATAAAAATAGAATATAAAAAATATTCATAACTAATATAATGGCAGAAAAACATAATGATATACTGAATGAAAGGCAACATGATATAATAACAAAATTAAAATTTTTGTCGAAAATTCAGGCGGGGGAGAAGATAAATGTGGAAGAATTGAGATTGGAGAAGGATGGTGTGATGTTGGTATTGAAGAGACGATATTGGAGTGTAGATAATAGACAAAAGACGGAGGAATTTATTCGAGAGGTAATAGGGGGAGGGATAGAGGAGTTATGTAGATTGGGAAGTGGTGAGAGTGCAGGGGAGCGAAGTATATGTGAAACACTAGGAGTGGAGGTGAGAGGTGCATTAAATGGAATCCGGTCATTGAAGAGAACATATAGTGATGATACATATTTTTGTTGCGGAATAGATACATATATAGAATTGATAGAGGCGCGATTGTTGGATTACGACGACTCCGTCACCACTCCACACTCCGACATCACTCCACACTCCGACATCACTCCACACTCCGCCATCACTCCGCACTCCGCCATCACTCCGGGCGAGAGACAGCCAAAAAAATCCGCCAAATAGGACCGCCATGTCACCGGTATAATATTGTGACCGGTATCTCGTTTTGTCACCGGTATCTGAGTTAATATTCTCTCTATAAGTAAGAAAAAGAAGTTGATATAGTTGATGATATGATATAGATGATATAGTAGATGATATAGTTGATATGATATAGTTTGTAGCAATATTCTCTCTATAAGTAAGAAAAAGAAGTTGATATAGTTGATATAGTTTGTAGCAATATTCAAAGTAATAGAGAGAATATCCACCACTCCGCCACCACTCCGGCAAATAGGACCGCCATGTCACCGGTATAATATTGTGACCGGTATCTCGTTTTGTCACCGGTATCTGAGTTAATATTCTCTCTATAAGTAAGAAAAAGAAGTTGATATAGTTGATGATATGATATGATATAGTAGATGATATAGTAGATGATATAGATGATATAGTTGATATAGTTTGTAGCAATATTCTCTCTATAAGTAAGAAAAAGAAGTTGATATAGTTGGTATAGTTGATATAGATGATATAGTTGATGATATAGATGATATAGTTTGTAGCAATATTCTAAGTAATAGAGAGAATATCCACCACTCCGCCACCACTCCGGCAAATAGGACAGCCAAATAGGACCGCCATGTCACCGGTATAATATTGTGACCGGTATCTAGGAATGTGACCGGTATCTGAGTTAATATTCTCTCTATAAGTAAGAAAAAGAAGTTGATATAGTAGATGATATGATATAGATGATATAGTAGATGATATAGTAGATATAGTTTGTAGCAATATTCTCTCTATAAGTAAGAAAAAGAAGTTGATATAGTTGATATAGATGGTATAGTTGATATAGATGATATGATATAGATGATATAGTTTGTAGCAATATTCTAAGTAATAGAGAGAATATCCACCACTCCGCCACCACTCCGGCAAATAGGACAGCCATGTCACCGGTATAATATTGTGACCGGTATCTCGTTTTGTCACCGGTATCTGAGTTAATATTCTCTCTATAAGTAAGAAAAAAGATAATGAAATATTGAAGATGATATAGTAGATGATATAGTAGATGATATAGTAGATGATATAGTAGATGATATAGTTATAATGGTTGTACCAACATTCTCTCTATAAGTAAGAAAAAAGATAAATAAAATGAAGATGATATAGTAGATGATATAGATGGTATAGTATGTTGTTATAATGTTTGTAACAACATTCTAAGAGAGAAGTCATGACTCCGCCATCACTCCGGCCGACTCCTCCATCACTCCCCGACTCCTCCCATCCCACACATTTAAGGCGGCATAAATAGGACAGCCAAATAGAATAATAATGTTACCGGTATCTGATATAGTATGTACCAACATTCTCTCTATAAGTAAGAAAAAGAAGATGATATAGTATTGAAGATGTAGTATTGAAGATGTAGTATTGTAGATGTAGTATTGAAGATGATAATGGTTGTACCAACATTCTCTCTATAAGTAAGAAAAAAGATAAATAAAAGAAGATGATGTAGTATTGATAATATAGTATTGATGTAGTAGATGAAATAGTTTGTACAAACTATAAGGAATAGAGAGAAGCCATCACTCCGCCATGACTCCGTGCGGATCGGTATCAGAGTTATAATGGTGGCACAAATAAAAAATGTCGGGGGCACATTTTTTATTATATAGTCGATTAGGGTGACGTGGGACTGGTCGGTTCGGTATCGAGAAGGCCGAGGATTTGAATCTGTGGGAGCTGTGCGTCTTCATCCGAATCGTTGACAGCGGTAGATTTCTTGGGACGTCCTTTGGCACCAGATGCGGGCTTTTCGAAGATTTCGTCAGCAAGAGTGATGTCAAACTTGGCAGCTTCTTCGATGACATCTTGCTTAGAAAGCTTCTTGGCGTTCATGTAATGAATATAGCCTTTGATTTTCTTGGTGATTTCAGAACGAGTGTCGACATTGCCCTCTTTTGGGATACCAAGTTCGCCGCAATTCTTGGTGCAAGTTTTGCAGTAGTCGCCATCCTTAACACAAGCTTGGTGGCATTGAGTGAAGGTATCGTAGTTCGAGCGGATGCCTTGACAGCAGCCAGCGATGGGAGTACCAGTCCATGGAAGAGCAAATGCAGGCGTAGCCTTAGCTTTCTTGCCAGCGGGCTTCTCAGCGGGCTTCTCAGCGGGCTTCTCGGCTTCGACTTCGACTCTCGTTGGTTCGAGATTCAATGCAGTCATTTGCTTGGTGAGCAACTCGACAGTAGATTGAAGCGCATCGTGTTGCTGCTGGAGCGCGGCGATCTTGGTGTTGGGAGAAGCAGAAGATTGCTGCACAATCTGGGTCTTGGGAGAAGCGGAAGGAGTAGTCATAGGTGAGTCCATGATGGTATCACTCTCAACTGTGACAAAAGAGAAATCAATTTTTTTCGTATGTCACCGGTATCTGTGTTAGGCAATTCTCCCCATTTCTTTTGTCACCGGTATCTCGTTTTGTCACCGGTATCTGAGTTACCGTTGTTTTTTGTCACCGGTATCTCGTTTTGTCACCGGTATCTGCGTTACCGTTGTTTTTTGTCACCGGTATCTGCGTTCGGGCACAGGACACAGGACACACAGGGCACAGGACACACAGGACACAGGACACACAGGACACAGGATACACAGGACACAGGACACACAGGACACAGGGCACAGGACACAGGACACAGGACATGGCACCCAACAATGAAAAAATATCACCCGTACCTGCCCCAGTGCTGCCCCACTGCTGCTGCCGTGCCTGCTGCCGTGCCTGCTGCCGTGCCTGCCCCACTGCTGCTGCCGTGCCTGCCCCACTGCTGCTGCCGTGCCTGCCCCACTGCTGCTGCCGTGCCTGCTGCCCACTGCTGCCCCACTGCTGCCCCACTGCT